>Ga0302156_10001264_pt1 | contig 22680 bp, 13 predicted proteins | sample I_Bog_N3_2_FD_193503 | JGI IMG/M metagenome (GOLD analysis project Ga0302156, IMG submission 193503) | Peat permafrost microbial communities from Stordalen Mire near Abisko, Sweden - I_Bog_N3_2 | ecosystem: Environmental > Terrestrial > Soil > Wetlands > Peat | place: Sweden: Abisko, Stordalen... | reverse complement strand
TATCCCAGCCCTCCGAGAGCCAAAGTTCGGGGCGGGAGTAGCCGTCCTCTTCGATGAAGGCGAGGTACTCGGCACAGGCGACCGGGCGGGAGGCGAGGCGGAAAGGTGCGAGGTAGACCGGGTTGCTCGGGGTCTCGTTGTCAAAGGCGAAGGAGTCAATGGCCGCTGGGTCGGGAGTGACGCCGATGGAGACGAGACCCGGAGTGGGCGGAGTAAAGCTTACCCATTCCAGCGGCGGGGCTATGGAGTCTTTCGGAGGAGAGGAGGATGCGTAGGCGGGATGCAGCGGGTTGGTGAAGAAGGCGTGCTTGATGTCCGTGGCGGCGAGTTCGAGATGCTGCTGCTCGTGCTCGAGGCCAAGAACGATGCGGCGCAGGGCCTCATCTTCGGGGGTCTGCTGGAGGAGTCGACAGAGGCGGTCGTCGACGTGCTGGCGGTAGGCGAGGATCTGCTCCAGCGACGGGCGGGAGAAGCTGGCGCGAAGCTTCTTTTCAGGCATCTCGCCGAGCGCCTTGTAGTAGCTATTGAAGAGCCAGTGGAAGTCCGGATGGAAGGGCTTGTAGTTGGCGACGAACTCGGCCAGGACAAAGGTCTCAAAGAACCAGGAGGTGTGGGCGAGGTGCCACTTGACGGGCGATGCCTCGGCGCAGGACTGCACCATCATGTCCTCAGGGGTGAGAGGCGCGCAGAAGCGCATGGTGGCCTCTCGGACGCTGCGATAGCGGATGAGAAGCGCGGCGGCCGGCGTGGATGTGGTGGTCTGCTGGGTCGGCATAGCAAGCTCCAAGTCGAATATGGCTGCGGGTTGGATGCTGCGGACGAAGACCTTGTTGCACTATCGGTGGTGGGTGCGATGGAACCCGAACGCTGACGTTGTACGACAGTACCGCGAAGCGGGCCGGATGACAATGCATTTGCTCAAGAAATATACGCCAGCGGGCGGCTGATGGATGTGAAATCAGCTGTGGTTGTTGATCAACCGGGCGAGTTCAAAGGCCGCGGCGGCGGCGATTCCCCCGATGAGTACGGTCTGTAGGGCGCTCTTGACCAGCGGCGAGCCCAGCATGCGGCCCTTGATGCCGCCAAAGACGGTCAGCGCGATGAGGGTGATGACCACGGAGATGTGCAGTGCGGTGAGGATATCGATGTGGGGAACGAAGTAGGGTGCGAGCGGGATGGCGCCGCCCGCGATATACGAGAAGGCGATGGTGGAGGCAGAGCGCACGGCGCGACCGGGCGCGGGCTCCTCCAGGCCGAGCTCGAAGCGCATCATGAAGTCGACGTAGGCGGGGTGGTTGGCCTGGAGCGAGCGCAGAACGGGAGTGGCGGCCTCGCGGCTGACGCCGTACTCCTCGAAGATCTCGTAGATCTCGGCCTCTTCGTCGGCGGGGCGTTCGACGACTTCTCTCTCCTCGCGGCGGCGCTCGGACTCGAAGTGCTCGGTATCTCCGCGGGAGGCGAGGTAGCCGCCCAGACCCATGGCGATGGAGCCGGCAGCGATCTCCGCCAGGCCGGCGGTGACGACCAGGTGGGAGGGATTGGCGATGTTGGTCACGGCTCCGGCGAGTCCCGCGGCCAGAGCGAAGGGCACAGTAAGGCCGTCCGACAGCCCGATAACGATGTCGCGGATGGCCTCCGACGAGTTGAAGTGGCTCTCGTGGTGGTGGTGGGCCGAGGGCTGCGGGGGTTTCTGGATATCCGCTTCAATATCAGAGTCAAGGGACATAGCCAGAGTGTAGTAGCTAAAGGAACAACCTGGAAACAAGGGCCGGGAATGAGCAGAGTGCGATATCTTTGGCTGGATGCGAGACTTACAGTCAGCAAGGTCGTCTCTAATAAAGACGGCTGTGAGGTCGAGGATGAGGAACGAGATCAGGTTGCTGACGGCGGGGGCGGTGGTTGCGACGGGACTGACGCTCGGGATCCGCGGCATTCCGGCCCAGGAGCCCGGCGAGCAGTCCGTACCGCGAGGTCAGTTTGCCGGTATGCAGCGCGTGGGCGGCGAGATTACCGGCGTGAACGGCACGACTCTTACGGTGAAGACCGAAGATGGTACGACCATGCAGATTGTTACCACCGACAACACGCGGGTGATGAAGGGGCGCGGCGTGGCCGTGAAGATCAGCGACCTGAAGGTAGGCGATGGCGTGGTGGCTGCAGGAAATCTGGACGCGCCGAACAAGACGCTCCACGCAGCGATGGTGTTTGCTACCGACGCGGCACAGCTTAAGGAGTTGCGCGATAACCTGGGCAAGACCTACATCACCGGCAAGGTGACGGCGATCGATCTGGATGACGCGAAGATGACCGTAGAGCGGCCGGACCATGTCTCGCAGACGATTGCGTTCGATGAGACGACGTCCTTCAAGCGCGGGCGCGGCATTCGCGGGCTGGGCGGCATGGGCGCGGGTGGCGGACAGGCTGACACAGCAGCGGCCGGCGACAGCGGTGAGAGCATTACGCTGGCGGACATCAAGGTCGGTGACAATGTGACCGGGCAGGGTTTGGTGAAGAGCGGGACGTTTGTGCCGACGCTGCTGATGGTCTCGACTCCGGGACAGGGCGGGCGGCGACGCAGCGGTGCTGGAACGGCACCGAGTGGGGCCGCGGGACAGGGCTCGGGAACCAATTAGGAGCAACTTGCAGACAGTAGCCGGGCGACCCTCGGCGTTTGGAGAGGTGTCGGTGATAGCAGGACGACAGAGTCGGGTGAGTGCAGTTGTGGTAATGCTGCTGCTGTGGGGCGCGAGCGGTGCAATGCGCGCGCAGAGTGACACGCCTGCTGCGACGAGTACTCCGGCAGCGGCGGCTCCGGCGCAGGTGACGGCGGCGGTCTCACAGGGAGGAACGATTCGCGGTACTGTCGTTGCCGGTACTGCGGGCAGGCCCGGCGGAGTGCCGCTGCCGGGCGTCGCAATCACCGCGACCAATACGCTGACCGGCAAGAAATATACGACGGCGACTGATGTTGACGGTGCGTATGCGATGACGATCCCGCGCAACGGGCGCTATGTGGTGCGCGCGGAGCTGGCAGGGTTTGCGCCGGCGACCGAGGAGGTCGTGATCAGCGGCGTGGATACCGCCGCGGCGACGGCGGCAGGGATTGCTATCGTGGCCAAGCCGACGGACTTTGGTATGCAGCTGGCCAGCCGCGCGGAGGCAGCCGAAGCAGCGCAGGCCGCGAGCGCAACTCGTACGGCGTCGCTGGGACTGGGCACGCAGAACCTCGACCTGAGCGCTGGTTCGCTGGATACGACCGACGCAAGTGCGAGCACAGGGAACAGCGGAGCCGCCCTGCCGACGCTGGCGAACCTGGGCGACAATGCGGATGCGACGGATTCGGTCGCGGTGAGCGGGCAGGAGGGCCAGACCAACGGGCTGGCCAGCTACAGCGAGGACGAGATCCGGCAGCGCGTGCAGGACGCCGTGGCGCAGGGACAGGCGAGCGGCATGATTCCGCAGGGAGCAGATCCGACCAATGCGATTGTGAACATGCTGGGCGGAATGATGAACGGCGGTGGACCGGGTGGTGGTGGAGGCGGACGTGGCGGCGGTGGTGGTGGACGTGGCGGCAGAGGTGGTGGTGGCGGCGGCGGGGGGGGAGGCGCGTTTCGGAACTTCAATCCGGCGCAGCCACACGGCAGCATCTTCTATCAGGGTGGGAACTCGGCGCTGAACTCTGCGCCGTGGTCGCCAGACCTGACGCCAGTGGCGAACCCTTCGGCGTACTCCAACCGCTATGGGTTGACCATCGCGGGATCACCTTATATCCCTACGCTAACCAAGCCGAATACGAAGCAGTTTGTCTTTCTGAATCTGACCGGGCAGAAGAACCTGAATGCGTTCCTCGCGACAGGGCGGGTGCCGACCAATACTGGAGGTCTGACCGGGCTCGGCGAGCGTGGCGGCGACTTTTCGGCATCGTCGCTGGGAACCGGCGCGAATGCGGTTCCGGTGACGCTCTACGACCCAAAGACAGGCGCGCCGATTACGAATGAGTATTTGGCCAACGGCACTACACCGATCTCTCCGGTTGCCCAGACGCTGCTGAGTTACTTCCCACTGCCGAACATTCCCACCAATGTGCAGGGGTACAACTACCAGACAGTCTCCAATGCCGGCAGCAATAATGTGGCCATCAATGCGCGTTATGTGCGGACGCTGGGACAGGCGACCAACACGCCGTTTGGACGTTTTGGCGGCGGTGGTGGTGGTGGACGCAGAGGCAACTCGAATGCGCCGCCTTCGCTGCACCAGAACATCAATATCGGCTACAACTACTCGCACTCAGCAAGCGATGAGCGCAATATCTTTCTGCCGCTCGGCGGAGCGACCGAGAGCGGCGGGAATGCGCTCAACCTGGGCTACACGATTGGGTATGGAAGGCTCTCCAACAACGCCAGCGTGACCTGGAACCGGCTGAATGCAGAGACGCGGAACTACTTTACCGATACGGCAAACAATCCGTCCGCTACAGCAGGGGTAGCTGTACCGAATGCTTCGGGCGGATTCGCCGATCCGCGCTTCTATAACGGACTGGCGCAGATTGGCATCGCGAACTTTACAGGGCTCTCCAATACGCAGCCGAGCCAGACGATCAACCAGACGATCAGCTTCTCTGACTTCGTTTCCTGGCGGCACAAGAAGCACAACATGCGCTACGGGCTGGACATCCGGCGCGTGCACAATGATGAGATCGGCGGCAACAATCCGCTGGGCAGCCTGACCTTCACCGGCTATGCCACGGCCAGTCCCGCATCTCAGGCGGCTGGAACCGGCGGCCAGACCAGCGGCGACGGGTTTGCTGACTTTCTGCTGGGGCTGCCGCAGAGCACCAGCATTCAGGCCGGGCTATACAAGACCTACCTGCGCGAGAACGTCTATGACTGGTATGTGCAGGACGACTACCGCACGGCATCGAATATTACGCTCAGCTACGGACTACGTTATGAGTACTTCGGGCCTTATACCGAGAAAAATGGGCGGCTGGTGAACCTAACAGGCATCAACAGTTCGGCGCCGGCTACTACCGGCATTGGATGCGTGACGCCGAATGGCACAAGCTATGCGACCAACGCCGGCAGCGTAACCTGCGCCGCCGGAGGAAGACCGTCGCTGGTGAATCCCGACCGAGCGATGTTTGCGCCGCGGTTCGGCATTGCCTACCGGCCAAAGTTCGCGCCGAAGCTGCTGAAGGACACCGTGGTGCGCGGAGGCTACGGCATCAACTACAACACAGGGCAGTATGCGGTGTTTGCGCGGTCGCTCTCGCACCAGGAGCCGTTCTCTGTGACGCAGAGCAATGATGTGCCGACGCCGACGACGGCGAATCCGACTCCCACACCGACGGGATGCACCACCACCACCACGGGCAGCACAGCGAACATGACGCTGGCTAACGGCTTCAACTGCTCCACCGGCGAGGCGATACAGAATAACTATGCGGTGGACCCGAACTACCGCCTGGGGATGGTGCAGGTCTACAACCTGAATATCCAGCGGACGATTCCGCTACAGATCGTGTTGAACATCGGCTACAACGGCGCGAAGGGCAGCAACCTGGATGTGGTGGGATCGCCCAACGGAACGCCGAGCGGAACCACGGCACCGGGCGTTGCGCCTTTCGACTACGAAGAGGCGGCGGCGTGGTCGCACTCCAACCAACTGGTAATCAGCGCACAGAAGCGCCAGCAAAAAGGCATTGCGCTGGGCGCGACCTACACCTACCAGCACGCGATCGACAATGCGTCCGGCGTGGGCGGAGCAACGGGCTCGCCGGTGCAGAACCTGTTCAACCTGGCCGCCGAAGAGGGCAATTCGAGCTTTGACCAGCGGCACAACCTGACCGGCAACTGGCTGCTGGAGCTTCCTTTTGGGCCGAACCGCGCCTTCTTCAACAAGGGCGGCATCAGTTCCCGGGTGCTGGATGGATTTTCGCTGAGCGGGACCTTTACCTTCGCCACCGGCCATTACCTTACGCCGGAGTACTCCGGCAATGAGGCTGAGGCGTCGTCCGGTAACGTCTATCAGCAACGGCCGAACCGGAACTTCTCGCAGCCGCTAAAGGGACCCGGGACGATCAATCAGTTCTTCAACAAGGCTGCGTTTACGGCGCCCGCGGCCGGACAGTATGGAACCGCATCGCCGGGCTCCATCGAAGGACCGGGAACGGTGGCGGTGAACGCGACGCTCTCGCGCACGGTGCAGATGGGCGGGACCAGGTCATTCGAGGCGCGGGTGACTGCGAGCAACGTCTTCAATACGGTGCAGTACAGCGGCATCAATACTGTCGAGAACTCAGCGAACTTCGGCACAGTGACCAGCGCGGCTGCGATGAGGTCGCTGCAGGTGCAGGCGCGATATAGATTTTAGGAACAGCTATGAGGGATATGGAAATGCGGTCGATAGTTGCGGCGCTGATGATCGGGTGCCTCGGAGGATTGAATCCGATGGCCGCTGCCGCGCAGACGACGGCGCCGGTGCAGACCCAGGATGCAGGAACCGCGCAGAAGAACGCCCAGGGGAACTTCACCCTGAAGGTCAATGCCAACATCGTGCTCACCAACGTGGTCGTGCGCGACAAGAAGACCGGCGCGGTAGTACCTGGGCTGAAGGCCAGCGACTTTACGATCATCGAGGACAAGAGGCAGCAGTCGATTGCCAGCTTCGACTATCAGAATGTAGATGAAGCTGCTGTGCTTGCGGAAAAGAACACTATCGCGGGAAAGGCCTCGGTGGCCGATCTGCTGGAGCACAACTTCGCAGCTAACCCTGAGGCGCTGCGCGACCATCGGCTGATTGTGGTGTTCTTTGACTTGAGCTCCATGCAGGATGAGGACATTGATCGAGCGGTGGATGCCGCGGATGACTATGTGAACAAACAGATGCAGCCCGCCGACCTGGTTGCGCTGGTCAGCATGTCCACGGGCCTAAGCATGGACCAGGACTTTACCAGCAACAAGCAGGTATTGCTGAAGGCGATTGCGCGATACAACGGCACCGACGAGACAGGCTTTGCCAACGGTGGGACGGGAACGACAGATGCCACCAGCGATGACACAACAGCCTTCGCCGCCGACGACAGCGAGTACAACAGCCTGAATACCGATCGTGAGCTGCTGGCCATCCGAGCGATTGCGAAGTCGCTGGAGAGGGTGGACCAGCGCAAGTCTCTGCTGTACTTCTCTGGAGGACTGACGCGCAACGGCATTGAGAACCAAGCCAGCCTGCGCGCGGCGACCAACGAGGCCGCCAAGGCCAACATGGCGATTTACAGCGTGGATGCGCGCGGTTTGCAGGCGCTGCCGCCGGTGGGAGAAGCCAGCTCAGGGAGCCTGCGCGGTAACTCGGCCTATAGCGGCTCTGCGGCAACGGCGCAACTGAGTGCGAACTACGGGTCGCAGGAGACGCTGAGTACGCTGAGCGTCGACACCGGAGGCAAGGCATTCTTTGACTCCAACGACTTTGGGCCGGCGTTCCAGCAGGTGCAGCACGACACCGAAGCGTATTACATCATCGGGTTCCATTCGACCAACCAGGCGCGCGACGGATCGTATCGCCACCTGACGGTGAAGGTTGACCGCGACGATGTGAAGATCGAGTACAGGCCCGGTTACTACGCACCTGCGGACTTCCAGCACCAGAAGACCGAGGACCGCGAAGAGGCCCTGACCGAGCAGATGCGCAGCGACCTGCCGGCGACGGATGTTGCGGTATATCTGCAAGCGCTCTACTTCCGCGAAAACGAGAACTCGTTCTATATTCCGGTGAGCCTGATTGTGCCCGGATCGCAGATTCCGTTCATCCAGAATGGCGATCGCAGCAAAGCGAACATCGACGTCCTGGGACAGGTGAAGAATGCGCAGGGCATCACCGTGGGCAATGTGCGCGACACGGTTAAGCTGGCGGTGGATGCATCGCAGCAGGTTCAGCGCAAGAACATCGAGTACTCCACCGGCTTCCGTCTCGCGCCGGGCCGCTACCACCTGAAGTTCGTGGTGCGCGAGAACCAGACCGGCAACATGGGAAGCTTTGAGACCGATATCCAGGTGCCGGACATGAAGAAAGCGCCGATCAAGCTGAGCTCGGTAGTGCTGGCGAGCCAGCGCACGCCGAACCCTACAAAGGGCAGCGAGAACCCGCTGGTGCGTGATGGCGTGGAGTGGGTGCCGAATGTCGCGCACGTATTCCGCCAGGACCAGCATATGTACTTGTTGTATGAGCTATACGATCCGAGCAAATCGAAGGGTGAGTCTGAGCCGGCAGCTGCGCCAGGACTAGTCCGTCGCGACGGCGGGCCGGTGCATGTGCTGACCAGCATCGAGTTCCTGATCAACGGATCCAAGGTTTATGAGACACCACTAGTGACGGCAGAAGCCATCAATGTGCCGCAACGCGATGCTGTGGCCTTCCAGTTCGACGTGCCGCTGACCCAATTGAAGCCCGGTACCTACATCTGCCAGGTGAATGTTATTGATGATGCTGGAGGCAGCTTTACGTTTCCGCGCATGGCGTTGCGCGTAACTCCGGCGGCGACAACGGCTGTGCCGGTTCCCGCTACAGCGGTAACGCCCGCACCGGCGCCGGCAGCGCGGTAAGCGGTGACACTCGAAGCAACTTGACGCAGCCTTCCTGTAGGAGCAACATGGAGTCCTTCCTTGATTGGAGGGCTCATGATGCGTCTGCGCGCTCTGCTCCTCTCACTTCTGTCTGCCAGCCTGAATGTACCCCTGATTGTGACAGCCCAGCAGTCGACACCCCAGTCAGCCCCTGTCACCTCCGATACCGAACGGGCTTCCCTGCATAAGAGCCCGGACTGGCAGTTGATCGCACCGCACCTCGCCGATCCAGCCACCGGAACCGCGTTGGAGTTGGAGAAAGACGGCGATGTGCTGCGGGCGCGGCGATTTCCCGAAGATGCGCTGGACTATTACGGCTATGCGATGGCGCGAGGCGGAGATGTCGACGTTCTGCTGAAGAAGATGGGCGTGGAGCGGCTGGATCTGCAACAGACCGCTTTGGCGCGTGCGATGTTTCTGCGCTGCGTCCGCGCGAATAAGAAGGACGTGGAGGCGTGGAATAACCTCGGAGTCACCGACTATGTGATGGGGGATTACCCGTCTGCCATCGGCGAGTACAAACATGCCGTTCGATTGAATAAGCGATCGGCGGTTGTGCATGCAAATCTCGGCATGGCATACTTTGCGAATAAGCAACCGGAGATTGCGCGTGTGCAGTTTGCTTTGGCCCTGCAATTGGACCCGAAGATTATGGAGTCTCGCGATGAAGGTGGCATTACCGCGCATGTCCTCGCGACCAAGGATTATGCGGGATTCTGCTTTCAGATGGCTTCGCTCTTTGCACAGGAGCAGCAACCGGACGCCATGCGACTGTGGCTGGGAAAGGCGAGCGAGCACGGCTATGATGTGCGCCGAGGCATGCAGGAGAATGCTGTCTTTCGTCCGTGGCTGAAAGACCCGCAGATCCTGATTATGCTTGGGAACACAGCGAAGATCGGCAAGGGGCCAGTCCCATCCCTGGGCGAGCAGGACATCGCCAAGCCGAATGGCGTGAACTGAACGGCGCGGCGGCAGGTCTACTTGAACGGGCAGTGACGGCAGTCAGAGTTGCAGCAGTAACCGCGGCGCAGATGGTAGTCCGCTGTAAACACGAGATAAGGACCCTCCCTATAAAAGTCCTCAGGGCGAAGTGGATCCTTCGCGAGGTCTCGCGCGCGTGCGTCGGAGGGCGCGATTGTGACGGGTGGAACGGGATCGTTCATGGGAACAAACCCGATGTCGCTTCGGGCCGCGTGAGGAGTGGAACGGAGCGTGGCTTGACGGCATCCGCACGCAGTAAGTCGGCGATGTTCCGGGTGCGAACGGGATTGGAGCTGGTTTGTGCTGGAGATGTAGAGATTAGATCTTCCACTACTGCACCGTTACGATAGCGGAGCTCTCTGCCTGGAACCGCTGGGACGCGTTCGCCGGGGACGATGATGCCGGCGATGTTGAGCGGATCGGCGGCGGCGACGCGTATGGTGTCCTCCGCGACACGTGACTCGGACTTACGGCGCGCGATATGCAGGGATTCGACGGCCTCCGGCAGAGCATACTGCTCACCGAAGGGACCGCCGACGAAGCGGCCGCCGCGGATCTCGCCGCGAGCCTCCAGCCTGCGCAATACCGGCAGCAGGTCACGCCACCTGGGCACATTGGACTCGCGCGCCAGCAGATCGCGAAAGATTACACCGTAGCGGCAGAGCAGGATACGTGCGTGAGCGTCGAGAGCTTCATCGCGACGGCGCGCTGCGGCGATGGCTTGTTGGGAGGCCGCAGCAACAGGAGCGGAAGCCAGATCCTTCGCTCCGCTCAGCGTGACAATAGTCTCACTATCCAATGAAGCTGGTTCCAACAACAGCGACCAGCGGCCGGCAGTGGAACGCGTGGATTTGCGCTTGCGAAGCGCAATGCCGTTAGACGTTGCCGAAGGCGGCTTGCGGCGCGGATCCATCATCGCGCGCAATGGGTCGAAGCCGTCCGCGGAGGCGAGGCCTGCTGTGGCCAGCTCCCAGAGTGCGTTGGAGTTCTGTATCTTCGTGAGCCCGATTGCGCGTTGCAGATCGGCGGCGAAGGCTGCTCCATGCTGGCCAAGGTGCGCGCGAACCTCCTGCGCCTCAGGAGAGAGCGATTGCGCGAGCACACTCTCCTCCACGCACTTGGAAGCAAGCGTTGCGTGTAGCCACTCGGTCGACTCGCGCAGGTAGAAGGTTATCGGTGCGGAGCTGGTAGGGATCACGCGTCGAGACTTCGCAGCGTCGGCGGTGGTGAGCCACGCCGGATGCGGCGAGAGGCGTCCCCAGCCGACGACGCCGGCGAGGCAGAGATTGTCCAGCCAAATTGGGTCGTAGTTCGCCACTCGCGATGGCAGGATAGCGCGCTCCCACTCGATTGCTGGAGCTTCATATCCCTCGAGCTGTTCAATGACCGCAAGCAAACCCTCTTCTCCGCTAAGCTGCGTCTGCGGAGCAAGGTGCTGCCAGTCCAGCAGCCAGCGCATGAAGACTGCCGGTGAGACCGGCTCGACCTGCTTGCGTAACGTGGCCAACGTAAGACGATGGATGCGCTGCAGGATGCGGCGCTCGCACCACTCGATCGCGTACGGCTTGTTCTCCGCCGGTGCAGGACGTTCCAAGACGCCACGCATCGCAAGGCCCTGCATCTCCATAGTGAGCAGTGCCTGATGCAGCACATCCGGTGCGAGATGCGTAAAGGAGGCAAGATCCGCGGCTCGCAGGGGCCCGAGAAGTTGCAGCCAGCCTTGAGTGAGAGCGAGAGCTGCAGACTCAAGTGTGGCAGCGGTTGTTGTGGCAGTCTTCGGCAAAGTTGACTCAGGCCAGAGACGTGAGACTTCTGGCAGGCGTTCAGTGGCGAGCCACATGGGAGCGCCGTTGAGCTCAACTACCTGCGCGCGACCGTGCTGCAGAAGCCGCTCGAAGAACAGCGGCCAGTGCTGTGAGGAACCTGTTTGTGCGCGGGCCGCGAGGAACTCCACGGGCAGCGCGACGAGAGATAACAGCAGGTCGTGCAGTTCGTGCTCATTGCGCAGGTCGGGCCAAAGCTGCGCACGAACGGTATCGATGGCAGCCTGATCGAGCCGTCCAGCGCTGTCAGAGACTGCATCGGGCAGCGAGCGGCGGAGGCTGACAGCGCGCGCGCGCCGCTCTTCGGCTCCGGCATCGTCGAGGAACGCATAGGGCATCGCGTGGATAAGCTCATGCGCGAAGAGCGATGGAACCGGCGTGTCGACGGCGACACAGCGAATCGCACCACTGTCGATTCCCCGCAGAACATCCAGCAGGCCTTCGATGTCCATCGCCTCAGTGAGTGTGTCCTTCATGACCTCACGGACGAGCGGATGATCAGGGATCTGGATATCGCCAACCATGGTCTCCGGACAGGCGGAGGCGTGCGGAAAGACGCTGGCCAGCAGATCGTCCGAGCGAATGCGCTGAATCTGTGGAGCGACGCGTTTGCCCTTAGACATACGCAGGAGCTGGAGCGAGCGGCCCGCAGCCCAACGCCAGCGATTCTTGAAGAGCGGCGACGGAATCGCAGCCTGCTCCAGAAGCTCCTTGGCCGTGTGCTCGGTGAGGAACTGAAAGACATCGGCGAGCGGAAAGCTATGCTGCTCGGCGAGCGAGATGTTGATGCCATTGTCAGTCGCCGCAGCCTGCAGCTCGAAGTTGAAGCCGCGGCAGAAGCGCTTGCGCAGAGCGAGTCCCCAAGCCTTGTTCACACGGCCGCCGAAGGGGGCGTGCAGGATGAGCTGCTGACCTCCGCCTTCGTCGAAGAACCGCTCGGCGACGATGGTGGTCTTAGTTGGAACAGCTCCGAGTGCGGAACGGCCGGCAACAATATAGGTAACCAGTTGCAACGCTGCGGAGTCGCAGACGAAGCAGTTCTGCTTGAGCCAAGCAATGCACTCAGCGACCTCTGGATGCGTGATGCGTACTGCGGTCGGCGTTACGCCGCGAGTGCGCGTGTCGATCTCCGCGCGCAGATCGCTGACACCGTCGCACAACACAGCGGTGCGCTGTGGAGCTTCGCCCTCCCAGAAGGGGATGGTCGGCGGCGCGCCGTGTGCGTCCTCCACCAGCACTCTGCCCTGCGACTCGACACGCTGGATGCGCCAGCTGGTGTTGCCGAGCAGGACCACATCGCCGGGCGAGCTGTCCACGGCGAAGTGCTCATCGAGTGTGGCGATCTGCACGTTCTCCGGTTGCAGCATCACGGCGAAGAGCGACGTGTCCGGAATCGCTCCGCCGTTGGAGATGGCGATGCTCCGCGAGCCGCGGCGAGCGTGCAGATGGCCCTGGACGCGGTCGCGCAGCAGGTAGGCTCCGTAGCGGCCGCGTGAGATCTCAATGCCGTTGTGCAACAGCGCAAGCAGCTCTTCAAACTGCTCGCGGCTGAGGTTGCGATATGGCCAAGCGCGCCGAACGACGCTGTAGAGCGCATCTTCGTCCCAGCTCTCCGCGCCGCAGGCGGCGACGATCTGCTGCATCAGCACGTCGATGGGCGCGTCTGGAATCTCCAGCCGGTCGAGCTCGCCCGCGACCATCTTGCGCAGCAGAGCGGCCTGTTCCATCAGGTCATCGCGCGTGGTGGCGAAGAAGCGTCCCTTGGGAATAGCTCCGCGCCAATGTCCGGCGCGACCGACGCGCTGCATGGCGACCGCGACCGCGCGCGTTGTGGCGATCTGGCAGACGAGATCGACGTTGCCGATGTCGATGCCGAGCTCAAGCGAAGCAGTGGCGACGAGTATCTTGATCTCGCCGTTCTTCAGCCGCTGCTCCGCGTCGAGCCGCAGAGCGCGGGCGAGCGATCCGTGGTGCGCTGCGACCGCATCTGCGCCGAGGCGCTCGGCGAGCTCAAAGCTGATCTTCTCGACCAGCTTGCGCGTGTTGACGAAGACCAGCGTGGAGCGATGCTGCTCGGCGAACGCTGCCAGCTTGTCGAATATCTCAGTCCACATCGCCGTTGTGGCGATGGAACCGAGTTCGTCCGATGGGACCTCGATGGCGAGGTCGAGCGTGCGGCGCTGCCCGACCTGGATGATGGTTGCGGGTTGGCGCGCGAGCGTCTGTGGTTCCCCACTCATGCCGACGGTGAGGCTGTCGGCATGAATGGGCCACCCAGCGTTGGAGGTTGAATGTTCTACGCCGGTGAGGAAGCTCGCGACCAGCTCAATCGGGTTCTGGGTTGCAGAGAGGCCGATGCGTTGCGGCGGCTGCTCCATCCCGGCGAGCATTGCGCCCGGAGCGAGCGGGTTTGTGCCGCAGACCAGAGCGTCCAGCCGTTCCAGCGACAGGGCGAGATGCGCGCCGCGCTTATCGTCAGCGATGGCGTGAATCTCGTCCACAATGACGGTGCGAACGCGCGTGAGATTCTGGCGCGACTTCCCTGCCGTAAGCAGGATGTAGAGCGACTCCGGCGTGGTAACCAGAATGTGCGGCGGATGCTTGAGCATCGCGACGCGCTCTTTGGTGAGCGTGTCTCCGGTGCGAACTCCGGTGCGGATTTCGGGACAGAGATATCCGCGCTGCATGGCGAGCTGCTGAATCTCCGCGAGCGGAGCGTCGAGGTTCTTCTGCACGTCGTTGGAGAGCGCTTTGAGCGGCGAGATGTAGACGACCTGCGTATGCGGCTCGAGCTGGCCGGCGAGAGCGGCGCGCAGCAGCTTGTCGATACAGACCAGAAACGCTGCGAGCGTCTTGCCTGAACCTGTCGGCGCGGAGATGAGCGTGGGCTCGCCGCGCAGGATTGCGGGCCAACCAGCGATCTGCGGCTCTGTCGGAGTGCCGAACTTGGCTGTGAACCACTCCTGAACAACCGGATGAGCCCAGACGAGAGCGTCCTGAAGCGCATCAGGGAGAGCGGCGGTTTCCGGCGATGCGAGCGTCTGCGGCATAGGATATTGTAGCGCGCCGTTCGCTGGCTCTTCGCCCTTACATGTTCCCGACGCCGATGTCCGCGTGAGCAGCTTCGGCGTTGGTGGGGTCGAGGAACTTCTCGATGGTCTGAGCGAGGATGCCGCGAGACTCGAGGATGAAGTCGATGGCATCGCGGCCAGCGCCTTCGCCTCCGCGCAGCGGCGTGATGTAGTGCGCGATCGCCTTCACCTGCGCGCGAGCGTTCGCGGTGGCGATGGCGAACCCAACCTTGCGCATCACGGGCAGGTCGATGATGTCATCGCCGACGTAAGCGAGATCTTCCAGCGTGCAGTTCTCCGCGGCGAGTATCTTCGCTACTGCGTCCATCTTGTGTGACTGGCCTTGATAGACGTAGTCGATCTTGAGGTCGCGGGCGCGAATGGCAACGACACGCGAGTTGCGCTTGGTGATGAAGCCGATCTTCAGGCCAGCGAGACGCGCGAGCGATATGCCCAAACCGTCGTGCGCGGCGAAGCTCTTGACCTCGACAGCATCGCCGTCGTTGTCCGGGATGATGGTGATGTCTCCGTTGGTGAGAACTCCGTCAACGTCGTACAGAAGTACCTTGATGCGGCGAGCGCGATCCTGCGCAGTGAGTGTTTCAGAGGCCATCTCAAGATGGTATCGAAAGACAGCCAATAGCGAATAGTTAACAGCGAACAGTTAAGGCCTGAAGCTGTTCGCTGTTGGCTGTTAACTGTTCGCTGCTTTCTGCTTCTGTTTGCGTTCGACCTTGTCGAGCAGCCTGACCATGGCGCGTCCGCGGGTGAGTGGCTGCGGCGGCGGAATGGGGTCTTCATCGGGTGCGAGTTCGATGCCCTGTTCGTCGGTTACTGTGCGGCGTACAAGGCTGGACAGCGAGGAGGGCTCCTGTGGAAGGCTGCGCGCGTTGGCGCTGGCGACCTGGAGACCGTAGAGCAGTGTGGTGGCACGCTTGCTGTCGATGCGGTTCTGCGCCATGGCGGTAATCAGCATGGAGAGCGCAAGCTGGATGGACTCGCGGTCCTCCAACGGCGGGAAGTTCAGCGCCAGCGGACCGCGCGATGGAGCGAAGTACTCGGCGATGAGCGGCTCGCGCTGGCGATCGCCATCGGTGTTGAGCGGATGGATGATGGCGGGAAGCAGCTCCTCCTCGGTTGGACGCGGCGTGATGGTGCTGTGACGCTGCACGACGTTGACGTGGTAGAAGCAGAAGCTCCTTCCGGAGAGCGCGGGCGAGCCGCAGCGCGCTCCGTTGGTGCGAATGTGACGGCAGATTTCGGTGGACATGAGACTCCGGTTGTAAGTTGTAAGTTTTAAGTTGTAAATAGTTGGCGGTTGCGGTGTTGGGATGGGAGACCCCTCCCCTCCCCCCTCTTTTCTAAAGTCTCTGGAATCATTGGTTTGCGGGGTGACCGCGAGGTCAAAGTATTGATTCCAGGTGTCTTAGAGTCAAAGTATTGAAAAGAAATGGAATAGGGAGCAGGGAATAGGGTATAGTTCGCCTGTTCGTCATGTGGATCTCCTTTCTGGAGGTTGGTTAAAATGCAAAAGCCGCAAGCGGCTGGATGCGCCGTTGCGGCCCTGACGGGTGCTTGTTTTTACCTACTTCTTAAGTATAACGAACCGGATCCTATATATGCGCCAAGTATTTTTAAGTTTTATTTTCTTTGTTTTGTGCGAGTTGGGAGAAAACGGGGCGTCTGGGGGGCTTGACAAGATTTTTGGGATTTGGGGTTTTTGGGATAGGTCTTAGTGCGACAGATGTTCGAGGGTTCGTGAGCCCAGCAGTATTGCCCCCCACCCATGCGCGATGAAGCTGCGCATGGATGGGGCACCCGGACATCCTGCACCCGGACATCCTGAGCACCCGGCTACTACGGGAAGTTTTTGAGGAAGAAGTAGGGGAGGATGATGCCGGAGAGGAAGCCGATCAGGCCGAAGTAGAGCAGCAGGCCGCCGGCGGCGACCGGGGCGTGGGGGACCCCGGCGGCGAGGATGTAGCCGGCGACGGAGCGGGAGAGATTCTCAAAGAAGTTGAGGATGTTGTGGGCCTGGGCGAGGCCGGCGCCGGCGAGGAACTTGCTGAGGAACCCGGCGGTGTCGGCCAGCAGGGTATGGGTGCGGGGTGGTGTGGCAGGAGTGGGCGGCGGGGTGTTGCTCTGGGCGGCGGCGACGGCCTGCGCGGTGTTGGCTTCGCTGGTGGCCTGGGCGGCCTGGGTGTTTACGGCGTCGGCGGCGGTGGGCAGGCCAAAGAGGATGCCGAGGACTCCGCCGCTGAACATGGCGGCGCCGGCCCAGAGGCAGGCTGCCGGCCACTTGTCTGCCGCGGCGATGGTGACGGCGAAGCCCAGCACCACGAAGACCGTGATGTTGTAGGAGATGAAGTTCGCGATGGGCACGGTGCCCTTGATCGCCGGGCCGATGACGAAGTACGCCAGCACCGTGAGCAGCACCACGGCGAAGACCAGCGAGATGCTGGTGCGCAGGACGAACGGCGTGAAGAGGAAGGCGGCCAAAGCGTGCATATTTTTTGCTCCTGTTGAGTGCACGGGCCCGGGAGAGAGATAAGGGTCGCGCAGATGCAGGCGGAGCGCAAGTGTTTTCTTCGAGAGCCCCGGACGGTTAGGATGGCTGAGCAGTGATTTGGAACTGCATGGAGGATTCCGGCGATGGAGACGATGGACAGGCGTGAGTGGCTGAAGGGCGCGGGAGCGGCGGCGGCGTTGCCGCTGATGTTGGCAGCGGCGGCCCAGGGACAAAGCGAACACAAGCCAGCGACCGGCGGCGTGGTGGATGATGAGACCGTCTACGAGCTGAGGGTCTACCACCTGAACGAGGGTAAGCTGCCGCTGATCCTGGACCGGTTCAAGAACAAGGAGCGGCCGATCTTTGCGCGCTGCGGGATGCATGAGATTGCGTACTGGGTGCCGGTCAGCGGAGACATCCCCGTCAACACACTGGTTTATATGATGCGGCACAAGAGCCTGGACGCCGCGGCGGCGAGCTGGAAGCAGTTCCAGGCCGATCCGGAGTGGATCGCGGTGAAGGCCGAGACCGAGAAGGACGGCGCCTTTGTGAACAAGCACGACATTACGTTCCTGAAGCTGACGGATTTTTCACCGAAGCTGTAAGAGAGAGGATGAAGGCATGAAGGGTTTTGTGCTGGGGATTGTGTTTGCGCTGGCGGTTCTGCTGGTGGGCGGATGGGTGTATTTCCGCTGGGGCAATCCGGCGGTGGCGGTGGCGGATAAGCCGTTTCCTTTCGAGAAGCAGATTGTGCGCGTGCCGCTGGGTGCGAGGATCGACCGGGAGATGATTAAGCCACCCTATGCGGGCAGCGAGGACGTGTATGTGAACGGAGCGATGGTCTACAAGGAGAACTGCGCGCAGTGCCACGGCGTTCCGGGCGAGGATGTGCCGTATGCGAAGTGGATGTATCCGGTGGCGCCGCAGTTGTTCAAGAAGCACGCGCACGGCAACGTGGTGGGGGTGAGCGACGACGACCCCGGCGAGACCTACTGGAAGGTGAAGAACGGCATACGGCTGACTGGGATGCCGGCGTTCCAGCATGTGCTGAGCGATGAGGACATGTGGGACGTGACGCTGTTGCTGAAGAACGCCGATCAGCCGATGTCCGCGGCAGTGACGGGCGAGTTGACGAAGAAGTAGGCGCCTAGAGCATCTTCCCCAAGGGTGTAGTCATTGCTGTCCGGGGCAAAATACAGGGGTCTCTCCACTCCGCCAAACGATGAAGCCGTTTGGCTCCGGTCGAGATGACGGAATTTACTCTACACCTGAGAGAGAAATGTTCTTAGTCGGCGAGCATGATCTCGCCGGGGATGATGGGGCGGGTGCGCGGGAGCCTGCCGCGCGCGGTGAGCCACGCCATGTAAGCGAGCGTCGCCACGAAGCCGAGCAGTTTGACGGCAGCCGCGGTCTGGGTGCGCGGGAGCAGCAGCCACAGCACCAGAAGCACGGCCTGCGCGACGGTGACGGCCCAGACGGTGCCGTAGAAGTAACGGCGCTCAGTGCCCTCATGCTGGGTGGAGCGGCCGACGCGCGGCAGCAGCCCGAGCGCGCCGAGCATCAGGATCGTAAGGCAGAGCGGCGGGTAGGCGTAGAAGTAGATCTGCTTCATGTACCATGTGCCGGTCGCGGCGGCGATGGCGAGTGCCACGAGGTTGAGCGCGGCGAAGCTGACGGCGGCGTTCCAGGCGAAGGTATAGCAGACGCGGCGATAGAGCGGGTTGGGCTTGTCCTCGTCAAAGCGCAGGATGTAGGGCTGGGGTTCGACGCCGGGCAGGCGGCCGCGCAGGCCGGCGATGCCTGTACCCACCAGCACCATCGCGAGCCAGAGCAGATGGCTGATGTGCGGGCCTCGGGCGAAGAGCGAGAACGTAAGCGGGCCGGACGCGAGGAAGAAGACGGCAATCCACAGCGGCCAGTGCGCGAGGCGGTAGAGGCGCTTGTTGCGCGGGCGGATCTTGCGCTCGTGGGCGAACTCCAGGGGACCACTGTAGGGCATAGGGTGAAGTCTGGCAGAGTGCGGGTGGGGCGTCAATTTGGGAAAGAGTGGCAGCCGCAGATTCGGAGCCGGGCGAAATTTCCTATTAAATCGGTTGACTAGTTTCGACTGATAAGCGTAGAGTCTCGCCGTTCAAATGAGAAGCGCCTGGCCGGTTGCCTATTTTAGAGGCCTGCCTCCTGAATGCGGCTCGGGTCACGCAGCATAAGTTCGATGCAACAACAATTCTTTGGAGGCATGATGAAGACGAACACAATGCGGAACCGCAGCACCCAGATCGTCCACTTCGCAAGACGTATCTTCGGCCGCTATTCATGGGCATTAGCTGTGTTACTGTTTGCGGGCTTGCTGCCGGTACGGGCGCAGCAGATTACCGGCACTATCGTAGGAACGGTGAAGGACCCGACCGGGGCGCTGATCAGCACGGCCACGGTGAAGGCGACCAACCTGGATACCGGGTTCACCGAGACGGCTAAGTCCAACAGTTATGGGGAGTACCGCATTGATGATCTGCCCGTGGGCAGATACACGGTCGTGGCGGAAGCGGCCAACTTCAAACGCTTTGTGCAGGAGAACCTTACCCTTGACGTAGACCAGGTGCTGACGCTTGAGATCCCGCTGTCCATAGGTGCTACCTCGGATACAGTCACGGTCGAGACGGCTCCGCCGGAGATCAATACGTCGAACGCGGTATTGGGCAGGACCGTCGAGCCAGGCGAGATTATCGGTCTGCCCCTGGTCAACCGCAATATCTACTCCGAGGTGTCGCTCACGCCCGGCGTGATGGCCAACAACAACAGCCCCTCCGCGAACCCCACCGGAACCCCCACGACCGCGACCGGACTGTACATCGAAGATATCCAGATCAACGGCTCGATCGACGGCGGCAGCGCCGAGGTGGCTTTCTACCTGGATGGCGGCAACAACATCACCGGCATGCGCAACTACGGCAACCCCTCGCCGGACCCTGACGCCGTGGAGGAGTTCCGCGTGGAGACCAGCGCCTTCGGCGCGCAGTACGGCCAGTTCTCCGCTGCTGTGGTCTCGGTCATCACCAAGTCGGGAACCAATAAGTTGCATGGCGGTGCGTTCGAGTTCAACCGCAACACCGACTTCAACGCCAATAGCTGGCAACCGGCCCATAATGCCGCCGGCGCGATCATCGTTTCGCCTTACCACCGCAACCAGTTTGGCGCTTTTGTGGGCGGCCCCGTGAAGAAAGACAAGGCGTTCTTCTTCTTCAGCTATGGCGGATTGCGCCAGATCACCTCCGCCGTGTTCACCGGCGCTATTACGCCCACAGCCAACGAACGCATGGGGGATTTCACCGGCGATACGTTTGTGGTCTACACCCCGGGAATGGCGCACATCGCGGCGAATCAGGTGGATGGCACCAACAGCAGCCCCAATTGCGCGACGCCGACACTGAACTGTATCCCGCAGGCGCTGCTGGACACGACCATTGGTAACCTGGACAAAGTGGGCAACTCGATCGGCTCCTCGATTCCGCTGCCGAATGTGCCTGGCAGCCTTACCAACCCGTCGCATGGCGGCGGTTCCTATGCGGGTCTGTTCCCTATCCCGGTGACGCAAAACGAGTACCTCGGAAAATATGACGAGAGCTTTACCAAAGACCATGTGGCCGTGACCTACTTCTTTTCGAGGAACGTCATAGGGAACTCCCCGGGCGGCAACGTCCCCTGGACGATCAATCAGATCGCTACCAACGGAACGAATGTGAATCTGAGCGACGTTCATACCTTCAGCCCCACCGTAGCCAACCAGACGTGGCTCACCTTCACGCGAGCCATTGGCGGACGCGTCAACCTGCCGTTCAGTGGCCCCGCGACGCAGACCCTCGCGTCGTACGGCTCCACCTTTCTTCCCCAGGGCCCGCCCGCGCTGCCCAGCATCTCAGAGGGCAATTTCTCGGCGACCACGACCAACGCAGGTCCGGTCACTGGCTCCGACAACTATGAGTTGCGCGACATGGTCAGCTGGATCAAGGGCAGGCATACTCTCAGCCTGGGCGGTGAGTTCGCGCTCGACAAGACCATGTTCTTCGCCGACCTGTTGAACTTCGCCAGCCTCAGCTTTGCCACCTCAGCACCGACCTCCACGGGCAATGTGACTTCGGACTGGGTGACCGGCCAGGCTTCCGCAACGGAGCAGGACTCGCCCTACACCACGCACCTGAGCACATGGCACACGGCGGCGTTTGTGCAGGACGACTTCCGCATGACGCCGCAGCTCACGTTCAATGCCGGAATCCGGTGGGACATCGATACGCCTCCCGTCGATCCTTATAACCGGACGGAGTCTTTCATTCCGGGCCAGCAGTCCACGGTGGCTCCGCTCGCGCCCAAGGGGTTGTTGTTCCCGGGTGACACTGGCGTGGGCCGCGGCATCATCTCGACGAAGTACTACCACGTCTCGCCACGCCTGGGCTTTGCGCTGGATCCGTTTGGGAACGGCAAGACGTCCATCCGCGGGGCCTTCGGCATCTTCTTCGGCACGGTCGCCGGCAATGAGTGGAACCAGCCCGGCAACGCTATTCCGTTCGCTCTGCGGCCACAGACCGGCGAGGGTCCGCTCAGCTCCATTACCAATTACTACTCGACACCCGGAGACTTCCCCTCCACGGCACCGGGTGGCGGCCTGTTTCCCTACATCTATAAGCCGGCCGCGCCCGTATTCATCTCCGGACCGGGCGGCTCCACTGAAGCCATCTCCCCGAAGTTCAAATATCCGTACATCTACCAGATGAACCTCTCGGTGCAGCAGCAGTTACCCGGGAAGGTGGCTCTGACAGTGGCCTATGTGGGTGCGCTATCGCACCAACTGCCCAACTTTATCGATGCCAACTACTCGCCGTATTCAACCGCCTTCGGTGCGCCCGGCACTTCAGCGCAGAGCGTCGCCGACCGGCGTCAGTTCGATCCCTGCGTGGGAGCCTGTCCCACCGGTGCGGCCGCTATCAACAATGGCACAGGCGTGCTGGGGGCAGGGATTGTCGACCTGTTGTCAAACCTTTCGGCCAACTATCACTCGCTGCAGGTTTCGGCGAGCAAGCGGCTGTCCAACAGCTTCAGCGTGAGCGGCTTCTACGTCTGGAGCAAAGCGCTGGACAGCTTTGAGCCGGATGTCGATGGTCTCTCGTCCCCGCAGGATTCCGGCTACTTTGGCACACCCTTCACCGCCACCAACAATACGTTGGGCGCGCTCGGCGGCGGACTCCAGGAGGAGTACGGCCCGATGAATGCCGACATTCGCAACAATGCTGCGATCTCCGGCATGTGGAATATCGATTACTTCCACGGAAGCAACCGGTGGATCAAGGAAGTGGTCAACGGCTGGCAGATCTCTCCGATTGTCTATCTGCGCAGCGGCGGCGTGTTCGAGGTGACCACAGGGTCCAACAAGAACGATGACAGCACAGGACACAGCCGTCCGGATTATGTCCCCGGCGGCCCCAGCCCCGTACTCAATCATCACCGCTGCCGCGTCTGCGCCACCAATAATGAGATAAGTGCGTGGTTCAATAACTCGACCACGAACCCGACTTACGTATACAACGGGCCGGGCGTACCCGGCGGCATTGGACCAGGAGGCGCCGACGGCAATGTGGGCCGCAACACGCTATATGGTCCCGGCTTCAAGGACATTGACATGGGTCTTT
>Ga0302156_10001262_pt1 | contig 22692 bp, 19 predicted proteins | sample I_Bog_N3_2_FD_193503 | JGI IMG/M metagenome (GOLD analysis project Ga0302156, IMG submission 193503) | Peat permafrost microbial communities from Stordalen Mire near Abisko, Sweden - I_Bog_N3_2 | ecosystem: Environmental > Terrestrial > Soil > Wetlands > Peat | place: Sweden: Abisko, Stordalen... | reverse complement strand
CATGACGCAACGGCTCGGGTCCGCTGTGTACGGCAAAGTGCTTGGGCGTGGAGACCAGTTCCAGGTAGTGCGGATCGTTGCCCTGTAGGCCGCGCACAAAGGCGACCCCGATGCGCGAGGTCAGGAAAGGATCTTCGCCGTAGGTCTCCTGTCCGCGTCCCCAGCGTGGGTCGCGAAAGATGTTGATGTTGGGCGACCAGAAGGTGAGGCCCAGAAAACGCTCGCGATCGTTGCGCGCAACGCCATCGTTGTACTTGGCGCGACCCTCCACGGCGATCACACTGCCCTCACGGCCAATGAGCGGCACATCCCATGTGGCCGCCATGCCGATGGCCTGGGGAAAGACTGTCCCGGCACCGATGCGCGCCACGCCGTGCAGCGCCTCGTTCCACCAGCCGTACTCCGGCACGCCGAGCCTCGGAATCGCCGTGGCGTTGTCCAGCGTCTGCGAAACCTTCTCCTCCAGCGTCATGCGGCCCACCAGGTCCCCGGCCCGCGCTTCCGGCGCAAGCGCGGGATTAAGATACGCGCAGGTCTGGGGCGTACACGTATTCGCAGCGGCAGAACCGGCGTCTCCGGATTGCGCATAGAGCGCCGTTGCTGCGAGAACCGCAAGCAGGCAAAGCGCGAACGAACGACGGAGGCAAGGGCGTAAGGAATCAGTGGCGGCAAGCGTGAGCATCGGTGGGCAGTGCTCCTGAAACTGCTGGAATAGCGGCCTTGCCATGCTACACCAGCAAAAGAGCCGAGGCTTCGCCAGGGTGAAGGTGGAGAACGCAAAGAAGGCCAGTGGGCAGCATTTCTACAGGGTCCAGCACCAGGGCTGGCAGAATAGACTCGCGGTGGCCGCCTTGACTATCGTTCGCTTGCAGTCCGATACTGATCCGTGCCTGGGTACGCCGTTTTTCGTCACATTGGTGCGTTAATCGCACAGCTTTCTCCAGGATGTACACGCGCTTTTTGCTGGACTGCATGCGATGTAGCAACCGCACGCGAGGTGCGCTGTGATTCCGGGCACCGTACCTCGTCCTCCACTGGATGTATACAACGTAAGGAGTTAGGAATTCCGATGATGCTCCGCGACACGCACTGCAACAAGGCTGGGGAGAACTAATGGGTACCGCTGGGGTCGTCCCGCAACACGCTCGACCGGTAACGTTCTGGCAATCCACGAACGGCAAGAAAGTGGTCATGGCAGTCACCGGCGCCATGATGTTCGCCTTCGTGATTGGCCACATGCTGGGCAACCTGCAGATCTTCGAGGGGCCGGGCACGATGGGCAACCCTGCCAGGATCGATGTGTATGGTCACTTCCTGCACAGCCTGGGTGAACTGCTCTGGATCTTCCGCGGCACCATGCTGCTGGCCATCGTCCTGCACATCACCGCCACCGTCCAGCTTGCGCTGCGCAGCATGGCGGCGCGGCCGGTCGGCTATTCGCGCCAGCAGGCGATCAACTCCTCCTACGCGTCGCGGACGATGTATTGGAGCGGCCCGATCATCCTGGCCTTCATCATCTTCCACCTGCTGCAGTTCACCGCCGGCGTGCTGCATCCGCACGCAACCTTTGTGGAAGGCCATGTCTACGCCAACCTGGTGTCCGGCTTCCAGGTCTGGTGGGTCTCCGCCTGGTACATCTTCGCGATGTGCCTGCTCGGCCTGCACTTGAGCCATGGCATCTGGAGTATGTTCCAGTCCGTCGGGCTCGCGCATCCTCGGCACACGCCGCTGCTCCGCAACGCCGCCCGCGCCATCGCCATTCTCATTGTCCTGGGATACATTTCCATCCCGATTAGCGTTTTGCTGGGGTTCGTAAAATAAGATGACACTCGACGCAAAAATTCCGTCCGGACCAATCGAACAGGCGTGGGCCAAGCACTGCTTCGACATGAAGCTCGTCAACCCCGCCAACAAGCGCAAGCACTCCCTGATCGTGGTGGGCTCCGGCTTGGCTGGCGGCGCTGCAGCCGCTTCCCTCGGCGAGCTCGGCTACAACGTCAAGTGCTTCTGCTTCCAGGATTCCCCCCGCCGCGCGCACTCTATCGCCGCGCAGGGCGGCATCAACGCCGCCAAGAACTATCCCAACGACGGCGAGAGCGTCTTCCGCCTCTTTTACGACACCGTCAAGGGCGGCGATTTCCGCGCCCGTGAGGCCAACGTTTATCGCCTCGCCCAGGTCAGCGGCAAGATCATCGACCAGTGCGTGGCCCAGGGAGTTCCCTTTGCCCGCGAGTACGGCGGCTCCCTCAGCAACCGCTCCTTCGGCGGCGCGCAGGTTTCGCGCACATTCTACGCGCGCGGCCAAACCGGCCAGCAGCTTCTCCTGGGCGCATACCAGGCGCTGGAGCGCCAGGTTCGCGCCGGCTCCGTCACCATGATCCCGCGCACGGAGATGCTCGACCTGATCGTCGTCGACGGCCGCGCCCGCGGCATCGTGGCCCGCGACCTTGTCACCGGCGCGTACAGCGTACACATCGCTGACGCGGTTATCCTCGGCACTGGTGGCTACAGCAACGTCTACTACCTCTCCACCAACGCCAAAGGCTCCAACACCACCGCCATCTGGCGCGCGTACAAGCGTGGCGCCCTCTTCGCCAACCCCTGCTTTACGCAGATCCATCCCACCTGCATCCCCGTCTCCGGCGATTATCAGTCCAAGCTGACGCTGATGTCGGAGTCGCTGCGCAACGACGGCCGCATCTGGGTGCCCAAGAAAAAAGGCGACCCGCGTCCGCCCAACGAGATCCCCGAAGACGAGCGCGACTACTACCTGGAGCGGAAGTATCCAAGCTTCGGCAATCTGGTCCCGCGCGACGTCGCCAGCCGCAACGCCAAGGCCATGTGCGACGAAGGCTATGGCGTCGGCAAGTCCGGCCTCGGCGTCTATCTCGACTTCTCCGAGTCCATCGCCCGCCTGGGCGAGAAGACGGTGCGCGAGCGCTACGGCAACCTCTTCGACATGTACCAGCGCATCACGGACGAGAACCCCTACAAGGTTCCCATGCGCATCTACCCGGCCATCCACTACACCATGGGCGGCCTGTGGGTGGACTATGAGTTGCAATCCACCATTCCAGGCCTTTTTGTGCTCGGCGAAGCCAACTTCTCCGACCACGGCGCCAACCGCCTGGGCGCCAGCGCGCTGATGCAGGGCCTGTCGGACGGTTACTTCGTCATCCCGTACACCATCGGCAACTACCTGGCGACGAATAAGTTCCCGAAGGTGGAAGAGTCCAACCCTGCCGTGCAGGAAGCCCTGACCGAGGTGAAGACCAAGATCGACAAACTGCTCTCCATTAAGGGCAACCGAACTGTGGACTCCTTCCATCGCGAACTCGGCAAGATTGTATGGGACTACTGCGGCATGGGGCGCACCGCCGAGGGCCTGGAGAAAGCCATCGGCCTGATCCGTGCCCTGCGCGAGGAGTACTGGAAGAACGTGACCGTGGCCGGCAGCGCCGACGACCTGAACGAGAGCCTGGAGAAGGCCGGCCGCGTAGCGGACTTCTTCGAACTCGCCGAACTGATGTGCATCGACGCCCGCGCCCGCAATGAGAGCTGCGGCGGCCACTTCCGCGAGGAGTACCAGACCTCCGAGGGCGAGGCTCAGCGCGACGACGAGAACTACTCCTACGTCGCGGCCTGGGGCTATAAGGGCGACAACGCTCCGCCTGAACTCACCAAGGAGCCCCTGGAGTTCCACTACGTTCACCCCAGCCAGAGGAGCTATAAGTAAATGAAACTGACACTGAAGATCTGGCGGCAGAAGAACAGCAACGAAAAAGGCGCGTTTGTCCGCTACCCCATGGACGATGTCGATCCGGAGATGTCGATCCTGGAATGTCTCGACGTGCTGAACGAGACTCTCATTCTGAAGGGCGTGCCGCCTGTCGCCTTCGAGCACGACTGCCGCGAGGGTATCTGCGGCATGTGCGGCTTCGTTATCAACGGAGTCGCGCACGGCCCGGAACGCGGCACCACCGCCTGCCAGCTGACCATGCGCCATTTCAAGGAAGGCGACGAGCTGACCCTGGAGCCGTGGCGCGCCAAGGCGTTCCCGCTCATCAAGGACCTGGTCGTCAACCGCCGCGCCTTCGACCACATTATTGAAGCCGGAGGCTACGTCTCCGTTTCCACCGGCCAGGCGCCGGACGGCAATGACATCCTCGTCGGCAAGGAGGTCGCGGACAAGTCCATGGATGCGGCCGCCTGCATCGGCTGCGGAGCCTGCGTCGCCGCCTGCCCCAATGCCGCCGCCGCGCTCTTCACCGGCGCCAAGATCACCCACCTCTCGTCGCTGCCACAGGGCGAGCCGGAGCGCGATCGCCGCGCTCTGGCCATGGTCGCGCAGATGAATGCGGAGGACTTCGGCAGTTGCACCAACATTGGCGAATGCACCGCCGCCTGCCCCAAGGAGATCCCACTGGACGTCATCGCCAAGATGAACCGCGACTACATCTGCGGTACTGTTCGCACTCGCGACGACCTGCCCACCCCAGTCACCCCGGTCTTGGCCAAGTCATAAATCGCAGCCTCAACCACACGTTCTACCGACGCCGCCTCGCACCCCGGGGCGGCGCTTTCATCTACCCAACAACGTGGCCATCCTGAGCGAGTTGCCTTGAGCAACTTCCTGATAATGTGCTCTAAACCGCACCCTGCTTCCGCTTCGCCCGGTAGTAGAGCGTCAGCACCGTCACCGATCCGCACGTCAATAAGCTGGCGATCATCCCTTGAATCAGCGCAATATCGTGCTGGTAGAAGCCGTGCACAATCGCAATCGCCTGCAGCACGTTGAATCCTCCAAACGTAATCAGCGAGATCCCCTCGTCGCTCTTCTTGCGCCACACCGCCAGCACCTGCGGCACAAACAGCAGGGCGTTCCCAATCAACCCCAACCCAAACACCACTGCAACAATCTGCTTCATGCGGAACTCTCTCCTGGGGCTCAACTTCGGGCTTGCCGCCCGCGCCCACAGCCCTGCTTCCAGACTACCCGCGCGGCTCAATCCCCTGCCCCATCCTGATACTCTACTGATAAGGCTGAGACTTTTCCCGGCCGCGACAGTCTGAATACCTGGGAGACTAGCACCATGGCACTCATGAAGACCTCGAACCCCGCACTTGGCGACAAGACATTTCAAGACCTCGCGAACAACCAGTCTGGCTCGCTGACGGACGCCGGACGCATGACCCTGAGCGGCACCGTGAACAAGACCGGCATCCTCCTGCTCTGCGTCATGGCCACCGCCGCCTGGACCTGGCACCAGTTCCTGGTTTCGGGCGACATGGCCGCGGTTGCGCCGCTGATGATCGCCGGCATGATCGGCGGATTCATCTGCGCCATGGTCACCATCTTCAAGAAGGAGTGGTCCCCGGTCACGGCCCCCATCTACGCGCTGCTGGAAGGCCTGGTCCTCGGCGGTCTGTCGGCAGTCTTTGAAGCGCGCTATCCCGGGATCGGCATCCAGGCCGTCAGCCTCACCTTCGGCACGCTCTTCATCCTGCTGCTGCTCTACAGCTCCGGCATTATCAAGGTCACGGAGAAGTTCCGCCTCGGCATCATCGCAGCCACCGGCGGCATCATGGTCTTTTACCTGTTGGAGATGGTGCTCGGCTTCTTTCACATCAACTACTTCGCGTCCGTCAACAGTTCCAGCCCGGTCGGCATCGGCTTCAGCCTGGTCGTCGTCGCCATCGCCGCCCTCAACCTGGTGCTCGACTTCGACTTCATCGAGCGCGGCGTGCAGGTCGGCGCGCCCAGGTATATGGAGTGGTACGGCGCCTTCGGCATCATCGTTACCCTGGTCTGGCTCTACCTGGAGATCCTCCGCCTGCTCTCCAAAATGCGCAGCCGCAACTAGCCTCCTGTCTCTGAAATAAGGGGCGTTGCTGGCAGGATCGCGCTGAAGGCGCGTGCTATCGTAGCCTGGGGCAACGTCCCAGGTAGTCCGGCCCAAAGGCCTGCGGGCTGAAGGCCCGCGCTAAAATCAAGCAGAATCCCCTTCTGTATCCATCTCTGGGCGTGGGCCATATCTGGATATACTCCCCCCCCCACGTCACTTTCCAAAACTCCTGTGACTTACTAGTCCTATCTCCAGCACCCTTCCACCGGCTATTGTCGACAGTGGAAGGCTGCCATGCTGACCGAAACCGTCGCATCTCCCGCTGCTCCCACCTCTGAAAGGCCCAGCCCAAAGCGAGAAAGCCGCTGGTGCGCAGGCTTGCGCGCGACCGTTAACACCAGGTCCGCCGCGCCGTGCAGTTCGCGTTCCTGGCGTTGAACGCGTGGATCGCAGTCGAGTTCCTCCTGTGGGCGCGCTTCTACGAGTCCCAGGGCGCCACCCGTTACTTCGACCGCCCCGCCGGCGTCGATGTCTGGCTCTCCCTCCGCTGTCCCGGTTCGCGTCTTTGAGGTATCGTCGTAAGGAACTTACGACTCAAAGGAACTGCGCTTCATGCAAATTGTGGACATCCGGGAAATCGTCCTACCCATCGCATCCGCCATTGCAAATGCCTACATCGACTTCTCCAAGATGACGTTGTCGCTGGTCGCCGTCGTCACGGATGTCGTCCGCGACGGCCGACACGTCGTCGGCTATGGGTTCAACTCCAATGGCCGCTACGCCCAGGGCGGCCTCATCCGGGAACGGTTCGCGCCGCGCCTGCGCGAGGCCGACCCAGCCACACTGCGCAATGACGCCGGCGACAATCTCGATCCGGATCGCATTTGGCGCACGTTGATGCAGAACGAAAAACCCGGCGGCCATGGCGAACGCTCCGTCGCCGTCGGCACCATCGACATGGCGGTCTGGGATGCAACTGCCAAGATCGCCGGGCAGCCGCTCTTTCGCCTGCTGGCATCGCGCTACGGATGCGACGCCGCCCCGCGCGTCTTCGTCTACGCGGCAGGCGGCTACTACTATCCCGGCAAGCACCTGGACGCGCTGCGCTCCGAGATGCGCAGCTACCTCGACCGCGGCTACACCGTCGTCAAGATGAAAATCGGCGGCGCCCCCATAGCCGACGACCGTAGCCGTATCGAGGCCGTGCTGGCGGAGATTGGCAGCGACGCGCAACTCGCAGTGGACGCGAATGGCCGCTTCGACCTGGAGACGGCCATCGCCTATGCAAAAATGCTGCGCGAGTTCCCGCTCTTCTGGTACGAGGAGGCCGGCGACCCGCTGGACTTTGCGCTACAGGCCGCTCTGGCGGAGTTCTACCCCGGCCCCATGGCCACCGGAGAAAACATCTTCAGCCATCAGGATGCGCGCAATCTGCTGCGCTACGGCGGCATGCGCGCGGACCGCGACTGGCTGCAGTTCGACTGCGCGCTCTCCTATGGGCTGTGCGAGTATCTGCGCACGCTCCATGTCATCCGCGCCGCGGGCTGGTCGCCGCGCCGCTGCATCCCCCATGGCGGCCACCAGATGTCACTCAATATCGCGGCGGGCCTGGGTCTGGGCGGCAACGAGAGCTACCCAGACCTCTTCCAGCCCTTCGGCGGATTCCCAGACGGCGTCCGCGTCGAGAGCGGATACGTCACCATGCCGGAACTCCCGGGCATCGGCTTCGAGGGCAAGTCGGACCTGATCCGGATCATGCGGCAACTCGCAGAATGAGCGTGCCCGGGACTGGGAAAGCCGTGTCTCCCCGTCGTCCGCTCCCTACGCGGGCCGTCTTTGCTTAAAGGCACGGCTTCAGCCGTGCCATAATTGCTCGCCGAGAAAAGAGGCCAGGGCCTCTGAGGTCAACGTTGATAGACCAAACGCCAGCTCTTGATCGCAACCCGCCGCCGCGCCGCTCGTTCCTCGGCCCGCTGTGGCTGCAGGTTATGGTCGGCATTCTGCTCGGCATCGCCATCGGTGTGCGGTTTCCCCACTTCGCCGTCGCGCTCAAACCCCTCGGCGACGCCTTCATCCAGCTCATCCGCATGACGCTCGCACCCATCATCTTCGCCACCGTCGTGGTTGGCATTGCGCGCATGGGCGGTCTGGGCGAGGTTGGCCGTGTCGGCGTCAAAGCCATGGTCTACTTCCAGGTCGTCTCCACGCTGGCGCTCGCCGCGGGCCTCATCGCCATCGATCTGCTGCATCCCGGCGCCGGCATGAACATCGACGCCGCCAAGCTTGACTCTGCCGCCGTCGTCGGCTACGCTGCCAGCGCGCAGCATGTGGGCTTCCTCGCCTTTCTGCTTGATATTCTTCCCACCAGCATTGCCGGCCCCTTCGTCACCGGCAACATACTGCAGATCGTATTCCTCGGGGTCCTCTTCGGGCTGGTCATCTTGCCCATCCGCGCCACGGTCCAGCCGCTCGTCGACCTGCTTAATCTCATCCTCAAGGTGATGTTCGGCATCGTCCGCATCGTTATGCTGCTTGCCCCGCTCGCCGCGCTCGGCGGCATGGCCTACACGGTGGGTCAATACGGGTTGGCCAGCCTGCGTCCGCTCCTCCTCTTCACCGGCGAAGTCTGGGCCGTTGCCGCCCTTTTCGTCGCCCTGATCCTTGGCCCCATTGCGCGCCTCGCCGGGTTCCGCCTCACGCGCCTGCTCGCGTATCTGCGTGACGAACTCCTGATCGCCGCCGGCACATCCTCCTCGGAAGCCGTGCTCGCGCAGGTCATGCTCAAGCTCGAGCACCTGGGCTGCGCGGAGCCTATCGTCGGCATGGTGATGCCTGCCGGCTATACCTTCAACGCCGACGGCACCTCCATCTACCTCAGCATGGGAGCCATTTTCCTGGCGCAGGCTACCAACACCCACCTCGGCCTGCGAGAGCAGCTCACCCTCATGATGGTCCTCATGCTCACCTCCAAGGGCTCGGCCGGCGTCGCGGGCGCGGGCTTCGTCACGCTTGCTGCAACCCTCGCCTCCATGCACTCCATCCCGGTGGCAGCGCTGGTGCTTCTCCTCGGCGTGGAGCGCCTGACCAATGTGCCGCGCGCCGTTGTGAACGTCATCGGCTCCGCTGTCGCTACCATCGTCATCGCAAAATGGGAACACGCATTCGACGGCAACCGCGCGAATCTCTGCCTCAAACAACATCGCCCTGAGTGACCATACCGTGAGCGACCTGAAGCAACTCGCGCGCACGATCTTCCATCAGGCGCTCGCCGACTGCAGCATCGCCCGCTCCCTGGATCGCGTGCTGCGCACCACATCAAACGCCGCAGGCACGAATCTCATTCTCGATGGCTGCGACCCCGTGCGCCTGGATCAGCTGAAGCGCGTCCGCATTCTCTCCATCGGCAAAGCCGGCTCAACCGCGTTGGATGCGTTGCTCTCGCGGCTGCCTCTGCCGCCATCCTGCGATGTGCGCGGCGTCCTCATCGCGCCCAGCCCTCCGCCCAACCTGCCCGCAGCCATCCAGTTTTTTCCCGGCGGCCATCCACTTCCCAATCAGACTTCCTTCGACGGTGCTACCGCCGCGCTCGCCATGCTGCGCGCAGTCGCCGATGCGCCACCCAATGAGACGCTCTGCATCTTCCTCATCAGCGGCGGCGCCTCCGCCATGATGGAGCTTCCGCTCGACGCTGCAATCTCGCTCGAGGATACGGTCGCCTTCCACCGCACGCTGGTGGCCAGCGGCGCAACCATCGTGGAGATGAACTGTGTCCGCAAGCACTTCTCTGCCGTCAAAGGTGGACGCCTCGCCGTCGCCGCCGGCAGAGCGCAACACATCTCACTGCTGATCTCCGACGTGCCCCCTACGCACCTCGACGCGCTCGCCTCCGGCCCTACGCTTCCCGACTCCACCTCGGTCGCGCAATGCCACGCAGTCATCGCACGCTACCACTTGCTGACGCAGTTCCCGCCCGCCGTAAGCCGCTTCTTCGCATCGCCCAATCTGCCCGAGACGCCCAAGCCCGGGGAACTGCACTCGCCATGCTGCACGCTCCTCGACGCCGAAGTCTTCGCCGAGTGCGCACGCACCTCCGCCGTCAGCCTCGGCTTCCACACTGTCGTGGACAACACCTGCGATGACTGGCCCTGCGACGCCGCCGCGGACCACCTGCTCGACCACCTGCGCCTGCTCCGCCGTGAGCACTCACGCATCTGCCTCATCTCCACCGGCGAAGTCTCCGTCAAGCTGCCCCACCCGTCCGGTGCAGGAGGCCGCAATCAACATCTCGCGCTCTACCTCGCGGCCAAGCTGCAACCAGCTGACGCTCCCATCGCGATCCTCTCCGCAGGATCTGACGGCATCGATGGCAATAGTCCCGCGGCCGGAGCCGTCATCGACAACCATACGCTCGCTGAAGAGTCCCAGCGCATCGCCGCGCAGCAGGCGCTGGCCGCCTTTGATTCTTACTCGCTGCTCAACTCGCTGAATGCCACCATCGTCACCGGCCCCACCGGCCACAACCTGCGCGACCTCCGCATCCTGCTCGCAGACGCTAGAGCAAATTTCCCAGATGTGCAGATCGTCTTCACAGGGCCGAACGCCCGACCCATACCAGCCTAGTTCACAGGGCCGAAGGCCCGAAATATACCAGCCTAGGCCGAAGGCCTAGGTTGGCGAACCTCCGACAATTCGAGGGCCGAAGGCCCGACACATCGAACGTCTGCACGTCGTCAGGAAATTTGCTCTAGCGGCTAACGCCCTACTGTTGCAGCACCACCTGATCGCCTTCCTTCAGCCCGCTCACAATCTCTGTCACCGAGCCGTTCGAAAGGCCTACCGTCACCGCGACCTTGCGCGTGCCATCCTTCTGCTTGTCGTCGGGCACCTGCACGGACGCGTTCTTCTGGCTGTCATAGCTCACCGCATTCTCCGGAACCGTCAGCACCCCTTTGTGCTCATCCAGCAGGATCTCCGCATTGGCCGTCATGTTCGCCTTCAGCTCGCCGCCGGGGTTGTCGATCGAGACCCGCACCTCGAAGGTCGTCACGTTGTCCTTCTCCACGCCCAGCGGTGCAATCTTCGTCACCTTGCCGTTGAACACGCGGTCGCGAAAGCTCTCCACCTTGATCCGCGCCGGCTGGTTCATGTACACATGCGCAATATCGGCCTCGTCCACCTTGCCCTGCACGTACACCTGGTTGATGTCGCCCTCCGTCATCACCAGCGTCGCCGTCGATCCCAGCACCAGGATGGAGCTTACCGCGTCGCCAATCTCCACATCGCGCGACAGAATCACGCCGTCCATCGGCGCCGTAATCGTCGTGTAGCCGAGTTGCTCCTCCAACTGCTTCAGACTCGCCTGCGCCTGCAGCACCTGTGCCTTCGCCTGCTTCAGCTTGGCATTGTCCACGCCAACCTGCGCCCGCGCCGAATCACGCCGCGTCAGCGCCGCCAGGTAATCCTTGTTCGTATCGTCGTACGCTTGCTGACTCACAAGGCCTTCTTTCCGCATCTCCGCGTTGCGGTCCAGCGTGGCCTTGTACATGGGCAGGTCCGGCGCGGCGGCGTTCACCTTATCCTGCTCAATATTTGCTTCAAAAGCAGTTACATTTGCCTCGGAAGACGCAAGCTGCGCCCGCTGCGCATCCACCTGCGCTGCAATCTCCTGCTCGTCCAACTGCGCCAGCGCCTGCCCCTTCGTCACCTTGTTGTTGATGTCCACATACAGCTTCTCCACAATGCCAGACGCCTTGCTCTTCACCTCGACTTTGGTAATCGGCTGGATCTTCCCCGTCGCCACCACGGACCGCGCCACATCGCCGCGCGTCACCTTGGCCAGGCGGTTCGGGTCAACGGTCAGCCCCTTCACCAGCCGCGCTAGCGCGAACCCCGTTACGGCAACGATCACCACGACAATCACACCCAACACAATCCAAAAACGTTTGCTCTTTCGCGACGCCGCCACTAGAAGCCTCCCACTACGCGAACAGAGCCAAAGCCGCCCTGCGCGATTAAGCAGATTAATTCGTTGCGATAGGTATATCAGTTCCTGCAACGCCGCCTGTACCGCCGCCCGCTAATCGCCTATACGCAATCCAGCACACGCCGGTTCCCCGGCACACGCATGCGGCTGGGAACTACAGCTCACACATCCGCGTATCATTCTCGACAAGCGCTTTACCGTGTCCACCGCAACCGCATGCAGAGCTTCTCAGACATTCTCGGCCAGGTCTTCCGCGCCATCGCTGCCAACAAGCTGCGCAGCTTCCTCACCATGTTCGGCATTGCCTGGGGAGTGGGTTCGCTACTCGTGCTCGTAGGCCTTGGCGAAGGCTTTCGCTCCGGCCAGCATCGCCAGTTGGCCACCCTGGGCAGCGACATCGTCATGATGTTCAACGGCACCATCCCCGCCGTCGCCAACCAGCACACCGGCATGCGCCCCTATCAGCTCACGCAGGGCGACGAGGCCGCCATTCGCAGCCTGCCGCAGATCCGCGCCGTCACCGTGGAACTCAGCCGCTCCGACCTGTACGAAGTGAGCCAGTGGAGCAACACCTCCAGCCGTGTGCTCGGAGTTGAGACCAACTATCCAGCCGTCAAACTCATTCCTCTGACCCAGGGCCGCTTCCTCGACGACACTGATATCGCCGAGCGCCGGCGCGTCGCAGTCCTCGGCCTCAAAGCCGCCAAGCTGCTGTTCCCCGGGCGTCCTCTCGTCGGCGAGACCATCACCATCAACGGCACCGCCTTCACCGTCGTCGGCCAGGTCGGCAAGATCAGCCGTGGTACGGACGACGAAGCCGACCAGCGGCTCTACATCCCCGTCAGCACCATGCAGGAGCTCTTCGCACTCAAGGGCGACAACATCGCACGCGACGCGCTCAGTTCCATCCAGTTCCAACCCAGGCAGAGGGACGACTCCGTCGCCGCTCTGGCCGCGGCCGATCGCGTCGTTGCCCAGCGCCACGGATTCGATCCCTCACTCCGCGATGCCTTCAATCAGTTCGACACCATCGAAGAAGAAAGAATGGTCGGCGCAATCTTCAACGCCATGGACATCTTTCTCGGTGGCGTTGGCGTGGTCACCCTCGGCCTCGGCGCCGTGGGTGTCGTCAACATCATGCTGGTCTCGGTCACGGAACGCACCCGAGAGATCGGCATCCTCAAGGCCATCGGCGCTACCCGGCGCAGCATTGTGGCGCAGTTCTTCTGGGAAGGTCTGCTGCTCACCGCCATCAGCGGCATCCTCGGAGTCGCCATCTCCGCGGGCTTTATGTGGGTCCTGCAGCAGTTCCTTACGGACAAGATGCCCGGCTTCGATCCGCCGCGCCTGGTGCCTTGGTCCGCTGCGCTCGCCGTTGGGTCGCTCGTCATCTCCGGCGTCGCCGCCGGACTCTATCCCGCCACCAAAGCCGCAGCCCTGGACCCAATTGAAGCCCTGCGCCGCGAATGAAGTACAGCTCTTAGCTCTCCAGGGGAGGCTCTGATTACGTGCCGCGAGTCAACATGGAAGCGTCATTCTGACCCGATTTTGGGTCAGAATCTCAGTAGTTAGATCGCCGCCGAAGTAACATTGGGACTTATTCAGACCTTCCTTAGCTCTTAGCTGAAAGCTAACTGCTAAGAGCTAACAACTAATAGAGGCGCCTCACATGCTCAAAGACATCCTCGCTCAGGCCTGGGAGGCGATGCTCTTCAACCGCCGCCGCACCGCCATCACCATGGTCGGCATGGCCTGGGGCATCGCCACGGTAGTACTGCTGCTAGCCTATGGCGCGGGCTTCAGCAACGCCATCCAGGCCATCTTCGAGGAGTGGGGTACCCACACCATCGGCGTCTTCCCCGGCCGTACCAGCGAACAGGCCGGCGGAGACAAGGCCGGCGTGCGCGTGCGCTTCACCATGGACGACGTGGACCGCGCCTCGGCCTCCGTGCCTGGCATCACGCGCATCTCGCCTGCAACCTGGAAGGATGTCACCGTGCAGGACGACCTGCACACCTTCACCTGGAGCGTCAACGGAGTCCGCCCCGTCTACCAGAGCATCATGAAGCTCGACACCAGCCAGGGCCGCTTCTTCAACGGCGCGGAAGACCAGCAGCGCGCACACGTCTGCGTCATCGGGTCAGAGGCCAAGACCCGGCTCTTCTCCGGCGGCTGGGCCCTAGGAGAAAGCATCCGCCTCAATGGCGAGGTGTTCACCATCGTCGGCGTGCTCGACCCCAAAATGCAGGAGGGCGACGACGACGTCAATCGCCAGGTCTACATCCCCTACAACACCATGGGCGATATCAAGGACACGGAGTATGTCGACGGCATCTGGTTCAGCTACACCGGCGACAATGAGCTGGTCGAGAAGAGCCTGCGTCAGACCATGGCCGCGGCGCACCACTTCACCCCTTCGGACCACAACGCCATCTACGTCGCCAACCTGATGTCCGAGCTCAAGCAGTTCAAGATTCTCTCCATCGCGCTGCAGGTGCTGCTCTCGCTCGTGGGCGCGCTCACGCTCGGCATCGCGGGCATCGGCCTCATGAACATCATGCTGGTAGCGGTGCAGCAGCGCACCCGGGAGATCGGCGTGGAGAAGGCGTTGGGCGCGCGCCGCAAGCACATCCTGCTGCAGTTCCTGGCGGAAGCCATGGCCATCACCGCGGTCGGCGGAGCCGCCGGCATCGCCCTCGCCTACGCCGTCTCCGCCATGGTCGGGCGCATCACGTTCTACAGCGCCCTGGCTAAGAACGCGGACGCGGCCGATATCCACCTCATCGTCTCGCCCGCGTCCGTGCTCGTCGCCACCGTCATCCTCGGCGTCACCGGACTGGTCAGCGGCATGATCCCCGCCATCCGCGCCGCCAACCTGGACCCCATCGAGGCCCTCCGCTACGAATAACCGCCGCCTCTACTTGCCCGCCATCGGATAGCCCTGCCACAGATACTCCATCGCCTCCGGCAGCACCTGCCCACGCGTCGCGCGATCGGTGTGGCCGGCGTTGCGTGCAAACACAAACTGGTAGTGGTAGCCCTTCGCCGCCAGCACCTTCGCCATGTTCTCGTTCGCAATTACCCAATCGTGCATGTTGTCCCGCATCGTGTTCTGGTTCAGGTTGTCGTGGTCGCCCACTTCCATCCAGATGCGCAGCGGCTTGACCGGGCTGTTCGGAAACAGGTGCTCGTGCAGCTCCCACGCGCCGTGCGGCACCGCGGGATCGTGCGGCCACTGCTGGTTCACAAACGTCCCGGAGACCGTCAGCACGCGGTGATACCACTCCGGGTGATACCACGCCATAATCATCGCGGCCGATCCGCCGGAGCTGGAGCCCATCGTCGCGCGCCCATCCGGGTCCTTCGTCAGCTTCACGTTGTACTTCTGCTCCACCAGCGGCAGCACCTCCGCCTGCACAAACTCCGCATACTTGCCAGACATCGTGTCGTACTCCAGGCCGCGCTCGCTGCCCTGCGCATCCCCGCCGCCGTTGCCGATAAATACGCCGATCATCACCGGCAGCCGATGTGCGGCAATCATGTTGTCCAGCATCGTCGCCCACGTGCGATCCATCCCATCCGCCCCCACAATGAACGGCGCTGCCGTCCCCGGAACATACTGCTTCGGGATATACACCGAGACGTGCCGCGTATACGGCCCGGCATGACTCGTGGGCACCAGCATGGCCGTAGAATCCTTCGGATCTGGGATGCCGTACGTGTTGTCATCGCGCACGACCCCCGGATAAAACTTGCTGTCCGCCGAGCTCATGCTGAACTCCTGCACCGTCCCCTGCGGCACGCCGACCTGCTCGGTAAACTCCGGCGCGCGCGTGTGCGTTGGCCCCAGGATAAAGTTGCCATCCACCGTCGGCGGAGGCAGCGCGCCGTCCGGCAGCTCCGTGGCCGTCACATACCCCGGCGTGTGCGGATCGCGCAGCGGATTCGGCGGCCGCACCCTCGGCACTGGCGCAGGCACAGCAGGATTCGCAACCGGTGCCTGGCCCATCGCCAGCCACGCCCCGCACAGCAAACTCATCGACCACACAACCCGCAAACCACCCCGCATGGAAGCTCCTTGTCGCCGCAATCGCAGCAAAATCATTGGCTGCTCGGGAGCGCGGTACGGACGCGCCCGCGCCTGCTTGCAGCCAGCCGGGGAAATATATCACCCGCGCCATGCGGCGCGCGACACCCCCTCGGCTCTGATAATGCGGCGCACGACACCCCCTCGGCTCTGATATGCGGCGCGCGACACCCGCTCGGTCCCCGCCCGGCGCTGTTGTAAACTTGGGGTGTCCCTATCGTCTAGTGGCCCAGGACTCCGCCTGTTCCCGGCGGCAACACAGGTTCGAATCCCGTTGGGGACGCCAACACATTGCTTGTCATTCTGTTTTTTTTGCTTGTCATTCTGAGCGCAGCGAAGAATCCCCGCATTTCGCCTTTGCCCTTGCTGTTGCCCTTGCTTTCGCTGCTCTTGAGCGTGCTCAGCGGAAGAATCGCCGCAGATGACGAATCGCACCGTGCGCAGCCCGTCAGCCCCTCCGCCGCAACAATCTGCTCGAATCCCCCCAATTCCCCCGGGATTCTCTGCTATCATCCCGGCACACGCTTCTAGAATTTCCCAGCGTTTCAGCGGTCCTCGCGCGTTTCCACACGCGCGGAGGGCGCAGACCACTCAACTTCCGGCCCTCCGCCAGACCTCTGCGCGGAACGGCGCACCTCTCTCTCTCACGCCCGAACCCAGGAGGGACCATGGCGAAAGACAAAGCGGCAAAGAAGTCCAAAAAAACCAAGTCTTCAACCCCCAAGCCGAACGGCGCAGTCCCCGCATCCTTCACCGCAGACCCCTCAGGAGCCCTCGTCCTGGGTAAGGACATCAACTACGACAAGGAGATGGCCAAGCTCCAGATCGAGCTCGCCAAGCTGCAGGAGTGGATCAAGCACAAGGGCCTCAAGCTCGTCATCCTCTTTGAGGGCCGCGACGCCGCCGGCAAGGGTGGCGCCATCAAGCGCATCACCGAACCCCTCAACCCGCGCATCTGCAAGGTCGTCGCCCTGGGCACGCCCACCGAGCGCGAAAAGACGCAGTGGTACTTCCAGCGCTATGTCCCCCACCTGCCCGGAGCCGGAGAGATGGTCCTCTTCGACCGCAGTTGGTACAACCGCGCCGGCGTCGAGCGCGTCATGGGCTTCTGCACCGACGAGCAGTACAAGGAGTTCATGAGCACCTGCCCGGAGTTCGAGCGCATGCTCATCCGCTCCGGCATCATGCTCGTCAAATACTGGTTCTCCGTCTCCGACGAGGAGCAGGAGCGCCGCTTCAAAGGCCGCATGAACGACCCCGCCAAGCGCTGGAAGCTCAGCCCCATGGACATGGAGTCCCGCAAGCACTGGGCGGAGTACTCCCGCGCCAAGGACGAGATGTTCGCCCTCACCGACCTCAAGCACGCGCCCTGGCATGTGGTGAACTCAGAGAACAAGAAGGCCGCCCGCCTCAACGTCGTCAAGCACCTGCTCTCGCTCATTCCCTACGAGGACCTGACGCCCAAGCCGCTGCCGCTGCCGCCGCTCAACAAGTCGAAGTACGTACGCCCGCCCATGCAGGACCAAACCTTCATCCCCCACATCTACCGCGCCTGAGGGGGAGCCGGCCAATCAGCTCTTGTGCTCTGCAGGCCGTTCGCGGATGTCGCTGTAAGCCACCGTGAACGGCTTCTTGCGGAACGTCGTCCACAAGTAGTTCATCGTGTACCGGGCCGCAATCGTCATCATGCCTTCATTCTTCAACCGTCGCGCCGAGGAGAACATCTTCAGGTCAAACGTAAACTTCACATCGCCGACCGCATTCATGCGTCGCGCAATGTCCGTGTCTTCGCCGTAGAACGCAATCTCGGTATTGAACCCGCCGATCTTTTCGAGCGCGTCCCGCCGCAGCACAAAGTTCCCGCCCTGCACCATAGACCCCGCACGCAGCACATACCGGTTGATTGCATACACCAGAAATGCCGCCACATAGAAGATCCGCACGCTGACCCGCTGCCGCGGTGTCAGGTCGTAGTACACAAAGGGTCCGCTCAACGCCACCAGCTTCGCGTCGCCGGCAAACTCCGCCAGCACCTTCCGGACCCAGCCCGGAGTCAGCCGCGAGTCGGAATCGACGTTCGCGATCAGTTCGCCGGTACTGGCCGCAAACCCCGCCTGCCGCGCAAACGTCAGCCCCTTGTGCGGCTCGTCCACCACGCGCACGCCCGCATATCCCAGCGCCACCTCAGGCGTACGGTCCGTGCTTGCATTGTTCACCACGATGATCTCGACCGGCTCGCTCAGCTCCCGCGTCTGCTCCAGAATCGACTCCAGACACGCCGGCAGGTACGCTTCTTCGTTGTACGCAGGCACCACAAAGCTCAGCCGCATACATCTACACTAGCCCCGCCGTGTTACAGGACCGCGACAGCGCACCCGCCGATACCCCGCCCTACTGCGCCGGCGGAGGATCGTTCGGCATCACCGCGCCCGCCTTCACCCATTGCTCGATGACCGCGATATCCGCATCGCTCATCTTCGGCGCCTTCGGAGGCATCGGCTTGGGATCGTCGGCCGGCCCCTCATGCCGGATCAGCTTCACCAGCATGCTGTTCGCCGAATCGCCCGGCACAATCACCGCGCCGTCGCGACCGCCCTTCATCGTGGCCTCTTTCGTCGCCAGGCTCAGCCCGCCCTTGTGGTTCATGTCAAAGTGGCACTTGCCGCAGTTCGTCACCAGAATCGGCCGCACCTTCGCCGTATAAAATGCCGGCTTGTTCGCTGCCTCCTGCGCACCCACCGGCCACATCCCAGACCCCGCCAGCACCGCCGCTGCAACCACCCCTGCTCCTGCCAGAATTCGACGCACCCACTCCTCCTCATCCAAAATTGTAGCGTTCTTACCCAGGCCGCTCCCTGCAAGCAGCAGTCCCCTCCAGCACCGCCGCACGCGCAGCCGCACTCCCTCTACATTAACCGATCCGTCAACAGAACCTGCCTGAGTACTTATCGCATGTCTACGTTCCAGATAGGGTAAAAGTTGCTCTGGCGCCTCCGCGCCTCCACAACTTGTATGCGACGAATCGCTGCCACCACTGCACTCCTGGCACTTGCCTGGCTCCTGGTGCGCCCAGGGGCGCTGCTGGCCAAACCCACCCGGACGCCTTCGCGCCCCGCCTCGCGGTTACTCGCCGCTCCGTCTGCGCTGCGCTCGTCTCGCGACCGCTCCCCGCATCAAGCTGCCGCCGCACGCCGACCCAGCAAGCCCGAGCCCCGCGCCACATCCCGCGCCGCCGCGGCCGCCGCATCCCGCCGCCACCCAGCCGCCTCCGCGCGACTCACTCCCGCCGCCTCTCGTGCCGCCGCCCGCCACGCCGCCGCCGAGCCACCAGTCAGCCCAGCCACAGCGCGCCACGTCCACGCATGGGAGAGGTCCCAGCGCGACGCCGCCGCCCGCGCAGCCATCCTGGCCGCCGACCGCGCCGCAGATCACGCTCCAGACCGCCCCGCCCCACGATCGCGCGCCGCCGCCCTCCACACCGCCCCCGCCCCCGACGACTCCCTCGCCGAAACTTTCACCTCCGCCGACACCTCCTTCGCCGCCACCGCCGCGCTGCCGCCCATGCGGTCTATCGAAGAGGAAGCCTCCACCCCCGTCTTCCTGCCTTCGCTCCGCGTCTCCTCGCTCTACGACGCCCACGGCCGCCTCATCGTACCCGCACCCCTGCGCGGCTCCCGCGAGATTCTCCTCCACCAGAACCAAATGGCCGACCAGGACGGTCTCGACCGCGTCCGCGACGACGCCGATCTGCTCGACATGCTCCGCCAGAAGAAGCTCGTAGCCCTCCCCGCCAACTCCACCCTGCTCGTCGACCAGCGCCTGCCGGACAACCGCCGCTACTCCCGCCCCTGGACCGCGGAGTTCCTCGCCGTCCTCTCCCACGACTTCTACGCCAGCTTCCACCAGCCGCTCCAGATCACCTCCGCCGTCCGCACCGTCGCCGTGCAGCAGCGCCTCGTCCGCACCAACGGCAACGCCGCACCCGCATCCGGAGAAGACGCCTCCCCGCACCTCACCGGCCAGGCCGTCGACATCGCCAAAAAAGGCCTGTCCGTCACAGAGATTGCCTGGATGCGCACCTATCTCAGCCCCCTCATCGACTCCGGCAAGATCGACGTCGAGGAGGAGTTCCAGCAGTCCTGCTTCCACATCAGCGTCTATAAAAACTTCCTCCCGGCCCTGCAACACGCCACCATAGCAACCGCGCCCCAACTTCCACGAGAACCCCTCTCGGAAAGGCCAAGCTATTGACACCCCTCGCGCAAATCCGCAAAGACCAGAGACCCGCCGGCTCCCCATCGACCAACTCCTCCGGCCGCGCCTGGCAACTGCCCACCGCCCGCATCTCCCCATTCCTGCAAAAGCTCCTGGGCCTGAAATCCGCAAACTAGCATCCCGCTCCTGAGGCTACCGTTCCGCCTCTGAGGCTACCGTCCCGCTCCTGAGGCTACCGTTCTGCCTCTGAAACGCCTGCGTCTCCGGCCGCAGCAACACCCCGAGCGTCATTCTGATCCGAAGGGTCAGAATCCCGGTCGTTCGCCCGCACCATCACAAGCGCCGTCCACCCTGGCCCTCCCCTTCCCGCTTGTGCGCCATCCTCAGACGCTCGAGTGACGAATAGGGGTCGCAGCCGCCGATGCAGGCGACCTCGGCAAAGCGCTGAAAGCGCGCAACATACCAGCCTAGGCCGAAGGCCTAGGTTGGCGTCCATCAAAAGATCCGGAGGGCTGAAAGCCCGAAACATAGGGCCTATCGGCAAGACACCTGGTGCAAGCTAACCTGCCGTCCACCCATCGAATCTCCCCCTGTAGCGTCTCGCTAAAAGGCCCGGCTTTAGCCCCGGGCCTTCTGCTAGGATGCGGCACCAGCCTTTTTCGCAGCCTGTTCCGCCGTGCCATAAACAGCCGGGTCGCAGACCCGCACCACTCTGCCGAAGAACCGGAGCCCCCGGCGAACTTGCTCGCTGGGGTGGGAGATCGGAGTGAAGCGCATTGCTGGCTGCAATGGTATGCCGCCAGCCCTGAAGAGTTATGCCGCCACCGAGTGGAGGCTGCGTTGCAAGTTATCCCGGCACCCGTTTCAAACGAGTCCCGCCACCAGTCTAGAGCGAATACCCCAGCCAGCGGAGGGCGAAGATCGTAGTTTCCCAAAATGCCGATTCAGGGAACCTTGGTCAGCAGGCCTGACCCACCGCAAGCTATATGCCTGAGCGGAGCTACCATAAGACATGGCATGGCTGGATCAGTTCCATCGGTGGTTTGCAAATCGGAGAATGGTTCAAAGCCGCCGCTGGGATCAGGACGGCCTTCATGCTGTAGAGGGCGAGTTGCGGACTGATATTGCTTGGAGCGATGTGCGGCGGGTCTACGCCTACAAGAAAGACTGCATCACGTTCGACGAGATTCGCTTGGTGTTCCTGAGTGATCAGCATGGCATCGAGTTCACCGAGGACGACCCCGCGTTCTCTGACCTCTGCAATGTGCTAAGCGAGAAGCTAGGAATTTCTCAGGATTGGCATTCGCGCTTGATTACATCCCCAGCCTTTGAGACGACATTCACTACCCTCTATCCAGCAACTTCAGCAGGGTCTGAAGGGCCTGGGTGTGTCGACGCAGCCGGTTAGCTCTTGCGAGCCGAAAAGAATCTGCGGGTTGAGCCCGCCCGACATTACAGGCAGCTCAATGCACGGGCAATAAAATACCTCGTTACCCACGGAGCAATAAAGACGTTCGGTAACCCACTACGGTCGTTCTCCGTCATGGTCGCGGGAGACAACATGCGGATGGTAAACACGGCGGACTTGCGCAGGCTGGGACGCGCCTTCGCGGAACCGTTCCCTTGGACAAACCAAGAAATCGGCGAAGAGTGCGTTGTGGTCGAAGACTTCCGGTTGTTTGCCGCCTGCGGCGAGCAGGTCAACTACCTTATCCCAAGATGGAGAAAAATCATCGGTATCGGGTGCACGCGATTCGTCCGGCATGAACGTATGATGAGTTCCAATGTGCCAAATGCGGAGTTGTCCATCCCCGGTGTAATAGATGGCGCGGCCATGAATTACTCGGCATGGTTCGGCTGTTTGCGGTACGAGCATGGCGAGGACAAGGATGGGGCCGATCATGCCAGCCATCCTCTCAGGCTTGCCAGCGCGGCGCAAGTGTGACCCGTACCTGTCGAAATACGGGGTTTAAGGAAACTGAAAAAACTTACTATCCCCAACACGCCTTCGGCGCGGATGATACTTGGCTACCCAATCGAGTGGCGGCATAACGTCGTACCGGTGACGGCATAACCTTGCAGAGGGTGACCGCATAACAATGAATGGGCGCCGGGATGCAGAGGCTGCTGAAAAACTCGGCGGCTGGTGCTTTATCGGATTAGCAGCGGGCTTCAGAGGGTGCTGAAAAACTCCGTGGCGGACGTTTATCGGATTAGCAGCGGGCTTAAGCCCGCGGTAAGTAGCACATAAATAAAGGGGCTTTAGCCCAGGGCCTTCTTGCCGCGTCGCCACTGGCAATTTTTCGTCACCCTCTGAAGTGCAGCCAGCAGCGCATCACCCGTAACGACCGATTGCCTTCTGCCATGCCACCAACACGCCGGGATTTTGCGAAAGCTTACCCCATTGCCAAAAAACCTCAGAAAAGTCGTCAACCCCCAAAGCCCCTCATCTCCCTCATTCCACAGGAAAGATAGGTGGCATAGGAGTTATGCTCCACTTGGTATACTGGAAGTAGCGAAGTACAAAGCAAAGGCCCGGATACCCCTCCGGGCCTTTCCTA
>Ga0302156_10001241_pt1 | contig 22905 bp, 20 predicted proteins | sample I_Bog_N3_2_FD_193503 | JGI IMG/M metagenome (GOLD analysis project Ga0302156, IMG submission 193503) | Peat permafrost microbial communities from Stordalen Mire near Abisko, Sweden - I_Bog_N3_2 | ecosystem: Environmental > Terrestrial > Soil > Wetlands > Peat | place: Sweden: Abisko, Stordalen... | reverse complement strand
CTCCAGCAAAAGGATGGAACCGCTGGACGTGGGCAAGGGGATGGTTGGGAGTTAGACAGTGTGCCGCCTGAGCGCGTGCACCTGATGGTTCAATGCATGGAAGCGTGGATCGTTGCCGATCCGGATGCGATGGAATCGTTCTATAAACAGAGCTTCAAGAAGGACAGCCTTCCAAAACGCGCCGATCTTGAGCAAGAGCCAAAAGCCGATTTATATGAAAAGCTCAAGAATGCGACGAAAGACACTCAAAAGGGCGAGTATGGGAAGATCAAGCACGCCAGCAAACTCCTGCTGGTGATCGACCCTCAGAAGGTAGCCAAACGCTGTCCGCGCTTTACCATCTTTCGGGAATGGCTCGTAGAATCCATCGATAGCGAGTCCACTGCGGCAGGGGGCTCAGGTCGCTCGTAGTCCCTTGCGCCGGCATATCACCCGGAACGCGCAGCCGTGGTTGGCGGGGAAGAGGCTGGCGGCGCGGCTGGCGCGCTCGCCGTCTGAGGTTTGCCTGCGTAATCCGCATTTCTCACAAGGCGCGTCAACGAATTTGTAGCGCTGGCCTCCTGGCCGGCTGTAGCGCGGGTCTCCCGACCCACGCCGGAAACCTTTTGCTCCGTCACGTTGTGTGCAAACGGTATAGATGAACGAGGCTGTGCTCTGGCGGCGAGGACGCCGCCGGTACAGCCGACCAGGAGGTCGGCGCTACAGAGCGTCGATCCGGCCGTGAGAAATGCAGGCTAATCCTGAGCCATATTTGTTACGACCTGGCGCTTTCGGTTCTTGGCCGCATACATGGCGGTGTCGGCGGCGCTCAGCAGGCTGTCCCTGGTGGCGCCATCCTCGGGGTAGAGGGCAATGCCGAAGCTGGCCGAGCCTTGCATAGTGGGCCCTCCAAGGACAAAGGGCTCGTCGAAGCAGCGCTCCAGGCGCTGAGCGATCTCCACGACGCCGGTGCGGTTGCGCACCTTGGGCAGCAGAACGGCAAACTCGTCGCCGCCCAACCTCGCCAGCAGATCGTGGGAGCGCAACTGCAGCTTCATGCGCTCGGCAACCTCCTGCAGATAGAGGTCGCCCACATGATGCCCGTAAAGATCGTTCACCTGCTTGAATTCGTCGAGGTCGATATAGATCAAGCCGAAGATGCCGGCGCTTTGGCGCGCATCTTCAATCCAGGCGCTTAGTTCCCTTTCCAGCGAGAAGCGATTGTGAATGTCGGTGAGCAGATCGAACTCCGAGCGGTGCAGCAGGTCGCTCAAAAGCCTGCGGGTTTCAATGGCCAGCGTGGCCAGCCCTGCCGCCATGGCGAGAGCCTCCGATTCGATTGGGGAGGGTTTTCCCAGCGGGTCAAAGGCTGCAAAAATAGCGCCCAGCGGGGGACCGGAGCGGGAGGGAATCTCATGCTGAAGGATGCGCAGGGGTGCGAGTTGCGGAGGACAGTTTCCCAGCCGGGCTCCGTCGGCGATCTGGCACCAGCAGGGAGCGCCATGCAGATTGAAGGAGGTCAACTGAGTAATCTCTTCGATGATCTCGGCCAGAGGCCTGGAGCCGTTGATCTCCTCGAGAATGCGGCCGCGGCGCCGCTCGATTTGGGCCAATGCGGTGGTTTGGCGGCGCACCTTGCGCTCCAGTGCCCATCCCCAGGCCAGCATGGCAAAGACAACAAGAATCAACGCGCAGACGACGAGGATGAGATTGCGAATGTTCAGCGGGGAAGGCGGGGCAACGACTGTAACATCGTCGAAGGAACGCAGCAGGATTTCAAAGGGAACCGTGCGGTTGAATGGATTGGCATCGTCGACCGTGCAGATTCCGGTGACCCGGACCCTGGAGCCGAGCGGAATCTCCTTCAGGCTCCCGACGGGTCCGTCCTGGTGCCGGTAGATGGCCGAGAACGGGTGGCCGTCCGTTTCCAGGATGTATTCGTCCTGCGCGGGCACCCGGGCCGCCATCACGACCTGTCCTTCAATGGAAACCAGATCGTAGTGGTGTCCGACCAGGACGTTGCCGTTGACCGCCAGTTGCTGCCAGGAAACGGGCCGCGGCGCTATCGGCGCCTGGACTCCCTCATCCCGGATTTCGCTGCGAGTGAGGGTGAGGAAGCCATCGACGACATCGGGAAAGCCGGACGCTTCGGCCAGATCGCCGATGCGGAGCGGGGTGATGGTGAGGGTCCTGATCCACAGGCTCCTGCCGCCATCCTGCAAAACGACCACCGAACCGGGCTGGTAGTAGGTGATGGTTCCCTGCACCCGGATTCGCTGCGTGAAATCGCGAACGCGATAGCCGGAGAGGATTGCATTCATGGGTGTGGCCGGCGCGGCCCATAAGTCGCCGCTCGCCCGTTTCAGAATCTTGATGCCGGCCAGGCTGGCGGTGTGGATCAGAACACCAGTCTGCTGCATCTTGTTGTCGAATTTTCCACCGGCAACCCCGGTGACCTCCACTTCGGCATCCAGCAAGCCATTCAGGGAAGCAGCATTGTCGTTGTCCACCGTGACATCGACGTACCCGCCATCGATAAGCAACTGCAAGATCGTGCTGCGCACGGGGGCCACCGTACTCATCACCAGGTCGGCGGCGCGCACCACGCCGTGAACGATCACCGGCTGGCAGTCGCGCTGCCCGCGAATCAACTCGCCGAATTCGGCGGCATGAGCCCTGGGCGCTTCGCCGTGGCGGAGCAGGGTGATATCGGTGGTCACGACAATGGGATGAAAGCTGCCGCGCGTCGTCCCCTTGATCAGGATCCGATCACCGGGAACGAGCTTGAGGTTGGTCGTGGCGAGCACAAAGAGGCAGTCGTCGCCGTCCTGAACGAAGAGCGACTTTTCGTAGCTGCGATAGTAGTTGACTGTCGCTTCGAATTCGGCGGGTTGCGCCGGGTTGATCGCGGCCACGCTGAGGGAGTGGACCGCCTTCAAGGTGGTCAGCACGGGGGGCGCCGCTGCCCAGGCAGCCGAGGCCCATCCGAGGATCATGGCAATCGCTGGAATCAATCTCCTCATTTCACATCCAGTCGAACCGGCGCTCAATCGCCTGACCTCCAATGTCCATATCGGCAGTGCCGACGCGGCAATCACGCCTGAGCCGATCATAATCCCGGAGATCGAGAGGGGGGCGCATTTGATTCGAATTGGTCCTGGCGCTGGCCGCTGTCCATGCAGACCAGAGATCGGGAACGCGCCTTGTGGATTCCCATTCCATCAGCATCGCAGGCGAGCGGCCCGCTCCCCGGTGGTTCTTCCCGGACTTAGCCCTTGCGCCGGTAGAGTACCTGGAACTCGTAGCCGGGATTCGCAGGAAAAAGGCTGGCGACATGGCGGAGGCGCTCGGCCAGTGCCGGGGCGGCCAGGAGCGGATAGTCGCGCTCGCGCAGATCGTGATAGTCGAAGTCCACGGCCAGCGAGAGCATATAAATAGCCAGCGCATCGGAGAAGGCCGACTCGAAGTAGGCGCTGCGGGCGCGCTCGTCGATGCTCTTCTGGCCGTTGCGGCTATCGGGATTGCGCACATCCGGGTTGCGAAGGTCCTGGGCGCGGCGGCGGGTCTCCCAGGCGTCCTGGCTGGTTTCGCCGCGGACCTGGGCCTCGGCCTGCTGCCAGATTAACGTCGAAAAGCTCTCCGGAACTCCGGCGGACTCGCCAAAATTGTGGGCCACGTTGATAAAGAACTCGAAGGCCAGGCCGAAGCGGTCCTCGACCAGGCGCGTGGACAAAAAGACCGCCTCTGTGGAGCCGAAGACGGCGTTGCGATGGCAGATGGCGCGGTCGCCGAGGTCCACGGTGTAGCCGGGCGCGACCATGGTTTCGTCGGTGTCGGCGATGGCCAGGGGAACAAAGTAATAGGCGCGTTGAGCCAGCGCGGCCGAGAGCGTGGCCGGCACCGCGCCGACAAGGCGTTCGAGGTCGGCATCCGAGATGCGTGTCTCGCCCCACATGGCGTAGTGAATGCCGTTGGGGGCCTGGGCCACCGTTGCCTGCGTGGCCACCTTCTCCGCGTGCCAAAGCTCGATTTGTGCGCCGTTCGCCATGAACTTGTATTCTAGACCAAAGAGGCTGGCTACGGAGGTTCTACAGGTGACGCAATCGGCACAAACCCAGCGCCCCACAGGCGGAACGGTCTTCGGCTTTCCGCTCAGCGGGTTCGGCATCTTCACCAGCCTGTTGCTGGCCTTTGCCGCGGCCTTCTTCACCTTTTTCGCCACCACCACGATTGCCATCTTCGCTTTGCTGGCCTGGAACCTGATTGGCCACCACGCGGTGAGCTACGCCGACAGCTACCGCTATGCGGGCGCTCCGGCCTTCCTGCTGGCGCTGATTGTGGCGTTGCCGGTTTTTGGCGTGCTGTGGGTGAGGGCGAAGGTTGGCAAGTAGGTTGCCCAGCGCCCCAAGAGAGGCTCGCAGCGGAAGGGGGCTCTAAAAGACTATAGGTAGATCGATCTATCCCACCTTAACCGCAAAGTGCGCGGCGAAGGTGGGGCACCCAGGCATTGGACGATGCAGGCTTCTGTGCCGGACGAGTGGCTTCAGTTTCCCGCCGGCCTGGGGTTCGCCGGGTCGAACTGGGCGACATGAACTCTGCGCGCCAGGCCTACTTTGGAAAGCAGCCAGATGCCCCAGTAGTTGGGGTCGATCTCATACCAGGCGAGGCCGTGGCGGGCCGAGACTGGGTGGGCGTGGTGGTTGTTGTGCCAGCCCTCGCCGCCGGTCAGCAGGGCCACCCACCAGTTGTTGCGCGAGTCGTCGCGCGTCTCGAAGCGCCGGCTTCCCCACATGTGCGTAGCCGAGTTGACCAGCCAGGTGGCGTGCAGTCCGAGGGTCACGCGCAGAAAGACTCCCCAGAGCAGCATTCCAACGGCGCTCCGCCAGCCGCCCGCCAGCCAGCCGAGGCCGAAGAGCAGCGCACCGCTGACCGTGAGCGGAATCCAGTGGTACTTGCTCAGCCAGACGTAGAAGCGGTTGCGCTCCAGATCGGGGACATAGCGGCCCAGAGCCGTGGTCTGCGCGTGAAGCGCATTGCCCCAGATGATCCAGCCGGCGTGCGCCCACCCGCCGCCCTCGCGGGGGGTGTGCGGGTCGCCCTCGCGGTCGCTGTGCTGATGATGCACGCGATGCGTGGCCACCCAGAAGATCGGACCGCCCTCCAGAGTGAGCGTGGCGCAGACGGACATGGCGTATTCCAGCCATTTGGGCGCCTGCCAGCCGCGGTGGGTCAGCAGCCGGTGATAGCACATGCCGATGCCCACATTGATGGCCAGCACATAGAGCGCCAGCATGGCCGTCAGCCGCTGCCAGGTGAAGAAGAAGAGCGCCGCCACAGCGCCCAGATGAAAGGCGATGAGCACGCCCAGCGTCAGCCAGTTGATGCCCTCGCCCACGGTTGCGGCGCGGCCCATGCGGACCTGAAGCCGCGCGGGCACGGTGTGCGGCGCGGCGGAGGCTGCGGCAGCAATTTCAGCGCTCACTTCAGGAGCAGCTGCGGCGAGAACAGGAGTCATAGGGGGGAAGTCCCTTGAAGAGTGGCGACGGGCCCAATCTTCTTTCGCCATTTTATAGGAGGAATTACCGGGGAAGGTGTTCTGCCCTGCACAGTTCTTGATGAATTTCCAGGATTCCCGCCGTAAGTGAGCAATTCTGCTCACTGCTTCCGAAGGGCGCTCCGCGCGCCGGTAACTCCGGCGGGGATCTCAGGCGGCCTCCGAGGCGCGCGCACCATGCAACATCTCAACAGGAAAGGTCTGGATCTCCAGGTCGATGCTGGCGATCTCGCAGCCGCAATCCTGCTGGTTGCTGCGGGTGCATTGGCAGAGTTCGGTGAAGCGGATATGCCCGCTCTGGCTCAACTCCAGGCCGGCGGCGATCATGACGCTGTAGATATCGACGCAGGACTGCCGCTCGAACTCGAAGAGCATGTTCACGGTGCCGGTATCGTTTGCGCCGCGGCTGAGGACCCATCCGCCACAGCCGAGGATCGCGCCGGTCAGGATCTGAACCAGCCGCGAGGGGTCCTCGATGGAGATGGCCTTCATCTGCATCGCCCATGGAATGCTGATGGACTGCGTTCTGTCGCGTGTCGGCGCCGTTAGCTTCACATCCGCCTTATCGGAGCAAGGCGGCGCAGCGTGACAAATGTGCCGGAGTCGAACGGCGGCTGACCGTCTTTGAGACAACCATGCCCGAAGCGGGGCCTGAGCGCCTTGCGCCGGTAATTGGAGGCTCGGCCGCCGCCCCAGCCAGGGACCGCGGCAGACCCAGGGCAAGCCCGCCGTTCGCATTCGCAAACACATGAAAAGGGAAATGATGTAGCTTGATAGACAGCATGATTGTCGGCTCCGGAATCGACCTGACAGAGATCGGGCGCATCCAGCAATCGATGGATCGCTACGGGCAGCGGTTTCTCGACCACGTATACACCGCGGCGGAGCAGGCCTATTGCCTGCGCAGGCGCAAGTCCGCGGAGAGCTTTGCCGCCCGGTTTGCCGCCAAGGAGGCCGGAGCCAAGGCCCTGGGAACAGGCATCAGCCACGGAGTGAGCTGGCTGGAGATCGAGGTTGTGCGCCAGCCCGGCGGAAGACCCACACTCCACTTTCACGGGCGCGCCGCGGAGATTGCCGCACGCCTGGGCGCTGCCCGCGCCGCGCTTTCCATCACCCATACCACCGCGCTCGCCATGGCCAGCGTGGTGCTCGAGGACGGGCGATGACGCTGCCCGTTCTGCTATCCTCAAGGCGTTAACCCCGAGTCTTCCTATAAGAGGAGCGCCGTGCCAAGCCGGAAAGAGATTCAGTGGTCGCAACTGCGAGTGGGAGCCCTGGTGCTGGTGGCCACGGCCGTACTGATCGGGCTGATTCTTCTCATGTCCAGCTCGGGCGGCGGGCTGTTTGCGCGCAAGCTGTTGCTGCGCTCCTACTTTGAGAACGCGGCCGGCCTCAAGGACGGCGCGCCGGTGACACTGGAAGGCGTAACCATCGGCAACGTGATCCATGTGCGCGTGGCCCCGTCCCACAACCCCACTCCGGTAGAGGTCACCATGCGGGTGAGCCACGAGTATCTGCGCGATCTGCATACCGATTCGACCGCCTCAATTGCCCAGGCCGGCGTTCTCGGAGACAGCTACGTCGATCTCAACTCCGTCCACGCCAGCGGACCTCCTCCGGCCAACGATGCTGAACTGAAGGCCTCCGGCTCGCCCAGCATTCAGGATGTGGTTCGCAACAGCGATGAATCCATCGTGCAGGTTACCAAGCTGCTGCACAAGGTGGAAATCACAATCGATACGCTCAACTCCCGGCACGGAGCTGTGGGCGAGTTGCTCAACGACCCCGAACTCGCCCGGAAGATCACCGTCATCGCCAACGATCTGGAGACCATCACCGGCGCCGTCGCCCAGGGCAAAGGCTCGCTGGGCAAGCTGATCGGCGACGATACCCTCTACGCGCGCGCCAACACGGCCGTCGACCGGCTCGACAAGATCACCAAAGATCTGGACGAGGGCAAGGGCAGCGCGGGCAAGTTTCTCAAGGACGACACGCTCTACAACAACCTGAATGCCGCCGTCGCCAACACGAATCAACTGGTGGCCGAGATCAACTCCGGCAAGGGCGCTCTGGGCATGCTGGCCAAAGACCCGGCCTTCGCGTCCAGGCTGGACGACACCATCAGCCGGCTGGACTCGATCCTCAAGGGTCTGGATGAAGGCAAGGGCACGCTGGGGCAACTGGTGCAGAACCGCGCCCTCTACGACCACGCCGACCAGACGATGGACCAGGCCCAGCAATTGGTGAAGAGCATCCGCGAAGACCCGAAGAAGTATCTGGTGATTCGGATGAAGGTGTTTTAAGTCTTTCCATATAGGTGAAAAGCAATGGCTTCCGATATGATCCAGTCCATTACGATAGAAGGCTTCAAGAGTATCCATTCGATCAAGGATTTCCCTCTTCGGCCGATCAATTTGCTGATTGGGGCGAACGGGTCAGGGAAATCGAATTTTCTGGAGGCGTTTGTCTTCCTCAACGAGTGCATGGAGGGACGCAAGGATGATTACGTCGAGCGGAACGGCGGAGCAGACAAGATACTGCACTTTGGATCGAAGACAACGCTGAAACTGAATTTGAATATCTTTTCATCTAATTGCACAGGAAGGGGCGCCCACCTCGAATACGCCAGAGACGACAAGCTAATCGGCCGGCTGATTGGAGCCACAACAGAGGGTGGCTGGGTCGGTACCAAGAGCCCATCATTCAGACGCTACCAATTTCACGATACAGGTTTTCATTCTCCCCTCAAGAAGACCAATCAACTTGACGATAACCGCTCTCTGCGTCCGGACGGAAGCAACCTAGCCTCCTTTCTCTACCTGCTGAAACAACGGTATCGGGAATCATTTGATTTAGTTCGGAAGACCGTGCAGCAAGTTGCTCCATTTTTCGAAGATTTTATGCTTGAGCCCCTGGCTCGCAATCCGGACACCATCAAGCTGGAATGGCGGCACAAGAGATCAGACAGCGAGTGGGACTCTTGGGATTTTTCTGACGGAACGCTTCGATTCATCGCGCTGGCAACGTTGTTCTTGCAGCCGGTGGAGTTGCGGCCGTCGGTCATTCTTGTCGATGAGCCGGAGTTGGGCCTGCATCCGTATGCAATCGGCTTGCTTGCATCGCTCATCAAGCAAGCGTCCATCGATACCCAGGTGATTGCCGCGACCCAATCGCCGCTGCTCCTAGACTACTTCGATCCCGAGGATATTCTCGTGGCCAACAGAGTCGATGGGGAAACCAAAATTGAGCGGCTGGCCCCCGGGCCCCTGGCCGAGTGGTTGAAGGACTACAGCCTCGGCCAGCTATGGGAGAAGGGCGAGTTGGAGGGAAGACCGGGGAAAGAGTAACGATGCCGCGATTGCTCGTTCATGTCGAGGGACAGACGGAAGAGAATTTCGTCAATGAGGCGCTGGCCGAGCACCTGCGGGCGTCCGGCTACTCTCAGGTAAGAGCACGGCTTGCAGGCAATCCCCGCAGACCGCGCGGCGGCATTCGTCCCTGGGATGGTGTTAAGCGTGACATTCTGGCGCACCTGAAGGAGGACCGCGCTTCAATTAACGCCATCATGGTGGACTATTATGGGCTTCCGCTGGACTGGCCGGCCCGCACGGAAGCCCCAACCAAGAACTCCTCATCAGCGAAGGCAGAGCATGTGGAAGCGGCATTGCACGCCGATATTACTGAAGCGATGGGGCCTCGATTCGACCCGAGTCGTTTTGTTCCGCTGGTCGTGATGCACGAGTTCGAGGCATTGCTCTTCAGCGATCCACAACGCTTTGCGCAGGGGATTGAAAGGCGGGATCTTGCCGCGGAGTTTCTTGCCATTCGGGAGGAATTTGAAAGTCCGGAGGACATCAACGATTCCGCCGACACCGCGCCCTCAAAAAGGATTATGAAATTGCTCCCCCGGTATCAGAAGCCACTGTTCGGTCCGCTTGCGGTCATGGAGATTGGCCTTTCGGTGATCCGGAAGGAATGCCATCATTTCAATAATTGGCTGGAGCGGTTGGAATCGCTTGGGTGATGACCCGCTGCCCCAAGTGTTCCTTCTCATACAAGGGATTCATCCGATTTTCGACTCGCCGCGAAACATCTTCCAGAACTCCACAAAGCCTTTGAGCCGCACCATCTGGAAGTAGTCACTGGCGACACAATAGAAGATCACGGCCGCGGCATCGAACCAATGCAGCGTGCCCGAGCCCAGTTCGTCGCTGAAGGGCAGAGGCGCGGCTGAGAGCACCATGGCCAGCACGATCAGCGACAGATTGACGATGCCCATGACCATATTGATCTCGACCAGCTTGGCGGTCATCGGCTTGCCCAGGCGGAGGCTGCGCGCCAGGGCCTGCGCCACGCCGCAATTCTCCAGCAGCAGAATCAACGGCGCAACGGAGAGCGCCCAACTGACCAGCGCCCAGAGCGTGAAGAAGCCCAGCGAGAGAAAGATCGCGCCCATCGCGTAGCCGACCAGGTTCGGCTCGCCGACGGCGGGAATGGTCGCGGCCGCAACCCACTGGATGGAGCGGAACCATCCCCAGCACGTGGCGGCAAAGAGGGCCAGCCAGGCGGCCTGCAAGACGATCATCGCGAGCGGGCGGAAGCGCAGGCCGGGCTCCAGGCGCTTCAGAACCAGAGCGCGGCCGAGGCCGGAGACAATCACCCAGGCGAGAGCGGCTGCCGGCAGAAGCCAGCGCAAGACCGCGCTCAGATGAGGTTCATAGAGCGCCCAGGCGTTGCTCAACTGACCTGCGGCCAGCCAGGGGTTCTGCGGATCGAGGGCGGTGAGTCCTGCGGCGTCGGGCGGCAGAGCAGCTAGAATCCGCTGCGCCTGAATCCAGCAGACGGCCAGGAACGGCAGGCCGAAGATCCAGCGCCAGGCTATTTCGAGGACGGTGAGCGAAGGCCGCTCGAAGACCCAGCCCATCTGGCCGACGAGCGACTGGGTTCCGCGGAGCGGCGCTGCCATGTTACTCCTCGTGAAGAGTGCTGGTTGGGGTTCGTGGTTTCCCACCCTTTCGCCAGAAAAAAGGCGAAAGGATGGGGCACGGAGCGGTCTCGGCTACTTCACCACCAGATTGACCAGCTTGCCGGGAACCACGATCACCTTGATGACAGTCTTGCCCGCCGTGCGCGTCCGCACCTTTTCGGCGAGGAGCGCCGCGGCTTCAATCGTCTTTGCATCGGCATCGGCCGGCACTGTGACTACCGTGACCAGCTTTCCGTTGATCTGCACGGGAATCTCAATTTCGTCTTCCTTGGCCAATTCGGGATCGCTGACGGGCCAGGGAGCGCGCAGAATTGCGCCGTCTTCGCCTAGTTCTTCCCACAGCTCGGCGGCGAGATAGGGCGCCAGCGGCGCCAGCAGCAGCACCAGCGGGCACAGCAGTTCGCGCACTACCGGCGCCGGAACCTCGCCCGCCGCCAGTTGCGCGTCGGCCGCCTGAATCTCGTTGACCAGCTCCATGATGGCCGCGACACAGGTGTTGAAGTGCCAGCGGCCCTCGAAGTCCAGCGTGATCTTGGCGATGGTCTGGTGCAGCTTGCGCAGCAGCTTGAGCGAAATGCCTGTGGGAGCCTCGGCCTGCTGGCCACGAGCCGTTCGGGCAACAGGCGCGTATCGCGTGACGAGCCGCCAGACGCGGGCCAGGAAGCGGCTCACCCCGGCGACGCCGTCCTCCTGCCAGTCGAGATCGCGATCCGGCGGCGCGGCAAACAGAGCGTACATGCGCGTCGAGTCGGCGCCGTAGCGGGCCACCATCTCATCGGGCGAAACGACGTTGCCCTTGGACTTGGACATCTTCGCCCCGTCCTTGATGACCATGCCCTGCGTGAAGAGCCGCCGCGCCGGCTCATCGTTCACAATCATTCCCAGGTCGCGCATCACTTTGGTCCAGAAGCGCGAGTAGATCAGATGCAGAATCGCGTGCTCCACGCCGCCGATGTACTGGTCGATGGGAAACCAGTATTGCGCCTTCGCCGAATCGAATGGCGCGTTGGCGTTCTTCGCGTCGGTATAGCGATAGAAGTACCAGCTCGAGTCAACGAAAGTATCCATCGTATCGGTCTCGCGCCGCGCCGGACCGCCGCACCTGGGGCAGGCGACATTGACGAACTCCGAAACACGGCCCAGCGGCGAGCCGCCCTGCTGCGTAATCTCGACCTGAGCGGGAAGCACCACCGGCAACTGCTCGTCGGGAACCTGCACCATGCCGCACCGCTCGCAGTGAATCATGGGAATCGGCGTGCCCCAGTAGCGCTGCCGGCTCACGCCCCAGTCCTTCAGGCGGAAGGTGACCGTCGCCTCGCCAAATGCGCCGCGCGCCGCAATCGCCTGAAGGCGCTTCTGAGCCTCCGCGCAGCTTAGCCCGTCGTACTCGCCGGAGTTGACCAGCACGCCCTCTTCCGCGCAAAACGGCAAGGTCTCATCCGCAGCCGGGTCCGCCGGCTTGATCACCTGAGTAATTGGCAAGCCGTATTTGGTTGCGAACTCGAAGTCGCGCTCGTCGTGGCCGGGAACGCTCATGATGGCGCCGGTGCCATAGTCGGCCAGGATGTAGTTGGCTACCCAGATGGGTACACGCTGGCCGTTGTAAGGATTGATCGCGAAGCGGCCGGTGGGAACGCCATGCTTTTCAATCGCGCCCAGGTCGCCAGCCTCGCGCGCCTTCTTCTGCTGATCGAGCAGCTCATCCACCTGCGCCTTCAGCGCGGGGTCGGCGGCGGTAAACTCAGCCACCAGCGAATGCTGAGGCGCCAACTGCACGCTGGTCGCGCCGAAGATGGTATCGACGCGAGTGGTGAAGACGCGGATGCGCGTCTTTTCTGATCCCTGATCCCTGACCCCTGACCCCCGTTCTTCCAGAAAAAAATCGACGTCCGTTCCTTCGCTGCGCCCGATCCAGTTGCGCTGCATGGTGCGGACTTTTTCCGGCCAGCCATCCAGCCTGTCGAGGCCGTCGAGCAGTTCCTGGGCGTAGGCGGTGATGCGGAAGAACCATTGCTCCAGATCGCGCTGCTCGACCAGTGTTTCGTCATGCCGCCAGCAGCAGCCGTCCACCACCTGCTCGTTCGCCAGTACCGTGGCGCACTCCGGGCACCAGTTGACCTTGCTTTTCTTGCGGTAGACCAGCCCCTTCTCGTACATGCGCAGGAAGAACCACTGGTTCCAGCGGTAGTACTCGGGCAGGCAGGTGGTGACCTCGGTAGCCCAGTCGTACCCCAGGCCGAGCCGCTCCATCTGCCGCTTCATGGCGGCGATGTTACTGAGGGTCCACTCGCGCGGAGGGGTATTGTTCTTGAGCGCGGCATTCTCGGCCGGCAGCCCAAAGGCGTCCCAGCCCATCGGATGCAGCACGTTGTAGCCGCGCATCCACTGATGTCGCGCCAGCGCGTCGCCGATCGAGTAGTTGCGCACATGCCCCATGTGCAACTGGCCGCTGGGGTAGGGCAGCATCTCCAGCACGTAGTACTTGGGCTTGCCGCAGTCTGCTGCTTCCGCCGCATACATTTTGGGGTCAGAAGCCCAGAGGGCCTGCCATTTAGGTTCAATCGCCGCCGGGTCGTAACGCAGTTCGTTTTCTTCAGCCATAACCTCTTTAGTGTAAATGGAAGGGCTATTGCGCGGGAGTAGTTGTTGGCTGCGATTTGGTTTGCTCGCATGGCACTTCGTGCATTTCTACGGTCTTAATTTGGTAATCCTTCGGTGGCTGAAAGGTTGCCAAGTCCTGCTCGCTCGTATCTAAAGTGGTTATTTCTTCGGTTGATTGCGTTATGGCCCCACTTCGAGAATCAGTAAACTGATCTTCGCGGCGTAATACGATAGCATGTTGGGAAGATCGCGGTGCAAATCTGGTAATCCAATTCTCTCTAACAAGATTGCCTTCTGCATACGTCGTTGAGATTCGGCAGCCGTGGGAATCGAAACCCTGTATTGTCTCAGATCCCAGGTCTTCCTCCTTGTTTTGTAGTACCTTATTCGCGTGAAAACCAGTAACCAGAAAGGATTTCAAGCAATCTTCGTAACTAGCTTCAGGAATTTGCGATTTATCGTAAGGTTTCTTTATCAAACGGTCTTTCATGCAAATCGCAGGAGATACTCCGGTAGGTGAGCATGACATTTCCTTATACATTACCGGAATATCCCCTTTCGGAACATTCGCATCTTCCGCAGAAACCCTCCAGCATGACGTACTCCCGGGCACTGGCGATGGATAAACAAAAATCTTAGCCTGATGGGTGCTGGGTCTCCATATTGCTTGTGTTCTGGCCACCGGATCATCCGCAATATATTCATATAAACTGCAGTCTTGGTCCGGATCTTTCATTTCAATACAACCTTTTTGCACACTGCGTCCCTGCGAATCTCTTGCGAAAAAAGTATTTCCCTGTAAGGTTACGGATGTGCCATCGGCTTTCGTATGAACACCGGTGCCATTCGTTTCAGCTTTGTATGGTTGTGACGTGTAACGCACAGGAAGGACCGATGATCCAGACTCCGGCACACTGCTGGTCTGCCCCAAACCCTGTAAAGCCAAACTGGCCACCGCAACCAGCGCCATTACCCCACAAAAACTTCCGCGCATAACATACTCCTTGCACAAGTTTTTACAACACAGACAGTATGACGCAAATTTCTGGCAGAACGCTTACGGCATTGCAAAAATGGGGCGGTAGCACAGAACAAATCCGAATGGCGATCTATCCAACCACCTGCAACGCCCGTGCCTGCTCAATCCGCTGCCGCCGTTTGGGCGTGTGCAGCGTCTCCCACAGGTCCGTCCGGCGCTGGACATTCAGCCAGAACTCCGGTGAGTTGCCAAAGACCCGCGCCAGCATGAGCGCTGTGTCGGCGGTGACTGCGCGGCGGTCGTTGCACAACTCGTTGACCAGCTTGCGCTCCACGCCCATCGCCGCAGCCAGCGCGCCTTGCGTCAGCTTCATCGGAGACAGAAACTCCTCGGTCAACATTTCGCCCGCGCTTACAGGCTTGCGTTCGGTACTCAGCATCATTCACCTCATCGATAGCCGTGATTGTCGAGGTAAACCTCAGCGGCTTCTCCCTGGTTGCCGTTCCATTGGAAGATCAGCCGCCATCCGCATCAGATTCAGAGCTAGGCTTTGTAACAGCGGAGTTCGCATCCAGTACATTGTCAAGCGGCACGGGAACAAATGCGCGATTCACAAACCGGCCTACCGTGCGGGCACCATTCTCCTCAATGCGCACCAACAGGCCTGTTCGGCTTGGATGAGCCTCAAAGTGCGGATAAGGCAAACTATTCAGATGGGCTTTTAGCCTCTCACGGCCTTCGGGAGTATCCACGGTAGCCAACGCTTCGGCGAGTGATCGCGTCTCGGCTTTCCGGAACAAAGCCTGAACCTGCCGCCCATTCAGCAGCAACTCGATGGAACGCCCCAGCTTGGCCCAGAACTCGATCTGGCCGGCAATTGAGCGCTCTTGTGCTTCGGCGGCAATCCTCGCATCCAGTACCAACGCATCCGATAATTTGACGGGCTGACCCATGCGATTACGGTAGCATAATGCTACCTGGGAATCAACCGAAGAATTAGGCGCTACTCTACCAGCGCCAAGAGCGCCTGCACGTTGCGCTCCTCGTCGCCGGGGGCGTCCACCGGAGTCTCCGCGATGAAGGCCGCCCGCGCAAAGCGCTCGTCGTTCAGCAGCCGCCGGAAGGGCTCCAACCCGATCGTGCCCCGGCCGATCTGTTCATGCCGGTCGAGTTTGGAGCCGCGCGCGGCCTTGGCGTCGTTGCAGTGCCAGACGCGCACCGCGTCCAGGCCGATCGTCTCCCTCACCTGCCGCATCGTCTCCTCATAGCCCTCGGCGCTCACCAGGTCGTAGCCGGCGACGTGGGTGTGGCAGGTGTCCAGGCACACGGCCACCGGCGCGGAGACCCTCAGCCGACTGACCAGCTCGGCCACCTGCTCAAAGCTGCCGCCCAGCGAGAATTCCGCGCCCGCCGTGTTTTCAATAAGGATGTGGAAGGCCGTGCCCTGCCACGCCAGTCCGTCGATGGCGCGGGTAATCGAGTCGGCGGCCAGCTTGAGACCCTCGTCGCGCGTCAGCCCCTTCCATGAGCCGGGATGCAGCACCAGGAACTCCGCGCCCAGCGCCAGCGCCCGCTCGATCTCCCCGCGAAAGGCCGCCACGCTCTTCTCGCGCACCTCGTCCGACTGGCTACAGACGTTGACCAGGTAGCTTGTGTGGATGACCAGCGGGCCAACGTCGAGCGCGGCGCGCGCATTGCGCACCCGGACGCCCTCTTTGGGGTCGATCTTCCCCGCGCGCCACATCCGCGGACTGGAAGAAAAAATCTGCAAGGTGTTGGCGCCAATCTCCCGCGCCCGCTCGACGGCGTTCGATGCGCCGCCCGTTGTGCCCAGATGAATGCCGATGCGCTTCGTCATGGGGATAGTGTAAACGGCTGATGATCGGAGCTGATGAGGTTCGCGGTTTCCCATGCTCCAAAATCGAGGGGAGCCCGGCGCCCGTCATCCCCGAGGGATTGCCTTTTCCGGTTCAAAGTTGCAAATCAGCACCCTCTGTCTCATATCCGGACACTACAATGGGCTCCAATGACGGTTCAATTGAATCTGGTTAGGTCACTCGCACAGGCTCTGGTGGAACTCACGCCTTCGCAGCTCGATTGGGTCGGCGGGGTAATTCGGCAGTTCCATCTCCCACACGAGTTCCATCGTAAAGAGGATTCGGATCTCGTTACGCCGGCGGTTCTCGACATGCTAGGCGATGCTCTCCGCATACACCATGCATTCAGCCGGCAGGCATTGAGCAAAGACCGATTCGAGTTCGCCTTTGAAAGATCGCTGAATCGCGCTGGCATCCATGCAGAACTCGTTGAGAACAGAACGAATCGCGGCCACGATATCACAATTCTTGGAGTTCCAGTGAGTCTCAAGACGCAAACCGACGCTGGCATTCGCGCCGATTCGTTGCACATCAGCAAGTTCATGGAACTCGGAAAAGGGCCATGGGAGTTGCCCCTGCTTCGCGACATGTTCCTGGAGCACATGCGCAGTTATGAGCGAATCTTGCAATTCCGTTGTCTTGCGCCGGGGCCGGCCTCTTACCTCTACGAGCTTGTGGAGATTCCGAAAACCCTCCTCATGGAGGGCGCTGTTGCGGAGCTTGTTACCCAAGCAGGCAGCCGTCAGACTCCCAAGCCGGGTTATGGGTATGTTTACGACGAAGATAGGAGATTGAAGTTTGCACTCTACTTCGATGGCGGAACAGAGCGCAAGTTGCAAATCAAGGCCATCAGGAAGGAATTATGCACAATCCACGCAACATGGCGGTTCGAGTCAGCGCCCCTTGAGCAGCCTATCTCTCGCTAGGGTTGCGTACTCCTCACTAATCTCGATTCCCGTGCATTGGCGTTCGAGTTCGTTGCAGACGACACCGGTTGTGCCTGAGCCAAGAAACGGATCAAGTACTCGGTCACCGACCCTCGATCCAGCCGCTATACAAAGCCGCACCAATGCCCTCGGGAAGACAGCGAAGTGCGAGCCTGCGTACGGCTCAGTGTTGATATTCCAAACACTACGCCTGTTCTTTCGCCTCTGAGTATGGTCTTGGGCAGGTTCCTGAACGGACTCGTGGTCGTAAAAGTACCTTTCTGACTTTGAAAAAAGAAAGACATATTCGTGCGAGCGCGTCGGGCGATCCTTTACAGACTCCGGCTGGCAGTTGGGCTTATTCCATACTAGATCTGACCGCAAATACCAACCATCAGCCTGTAAGGCGAATGCGACTTGCCACGGCACTCCAATGAGGTCCTTTGGCTTGAGCCCGTTGGGCGTCGGGGCACGGTAGGACATTCCGCGGCCCTTGTTCTTGGCGTCATCGTCTCGCCAAGTTCTCCCACCACTTGTGTAACTATCGCCAATGTTCAGCCAAAACGTCCCATCAGCAGCGAGAGTTCGGCGCACTTCCCTGAAAACAGCAACAAGGTTGGCGATGTACTCATTCACATCCATCTCCGCGCCGATCTGCCCCGGCACCCCGTAGTCGCGGAGGCCCCAATATGGCGGAGAGGTAACAGCAGTCTGGAACAAGCCCTCAGGAAAGCCAGCTAGAACACGCCTTGCATCGCCCACCAGAACCTCGCAAAGATTGCGGGGATTTAGAGAGCAATCAGGCTGGAACTCCTCTTCGAAATCCGGAAACAACCGAAGAACCTTGCCCATGACCTTATTGTACTTTGCGAGTCAATTCGCTGCTGAGCATTCTATGTCCTAGCGCATGCACCATTCCAATCCAGGAATGCCACATTGATTCATCCGGGATCGGAATAGTTCCACTCCTCATCCCGCGTACCGGTGTCGCCCAATAGAAAAGACGGCGACTCTCAATAGATCGACCGTGCGCGACCGGCGGCTCGGAGGAAGGTTCGCGAGTATGCCATGGTTGCCCAGTGCCCCAGATATCGCCTCTGAGACCTGGGAGAGCAAGAAAACACCAGCCCAGCGCCGTTCTTTTGCATATAATTACCCCTCTCGGCGTGAGGTGGTCTTAGATGGGCAAAAAAACGATGAGTAGCCAAAGAAGGGCAAACGGAGGACGAAGTGAAGGTGAAAGAAAGGGCGGAAAAAATCTGCCGCCCGGGGGTCCATACTCCCTCTCTTCGCCTCTTTTTGAGTGAGGTTCGAGACTGCGGACGATGCGGATGAACCGTTTTGAGTTCCTGCGATTGCCCTGTGAAGGGGACCGGGAATCCTCCTGAAAAATGCGCCAAATGCTACACTGTGGGCACCTTGGACTCCCAGGTCGAATTCCCCGCAAGCGACGAAGCAGTGCTGGAGGTCATCCTTCCCGGCCGTCCGCACCAGTTTGTTCCCATCACCCAGTCGCCATTCCTGATCGGACGCGGCAGCGAGAGCGGCAACCATTTGCAGCTTGAGGATCGCCGCATCTCGCGCAACTGCGCCGCCATCGTCCCCGCAGGAGGAGGCTACCGGCTGGAAGACCGGGGCCACCGGCAGGGAATCTTTGTCAACGGCGAAAAGGCGGAACAAAAGACGCTGCGCAACGGCGACGTGATTGATTTCGGCGTCGAGGATTGCTGCCAGATCATCTTTCGCTCCTCATCGCGCGGCCCATCTTCCATCGAGAGCATGCTGACACGTATCGGGAGCATGGTTGGCGCGCCCCCGCCGACGGGCCTGAGCCAACTGAATCTGCTGCTTGAAGCCACGTCCCTGCTGCATTCGCAGCTCCCGCTGGACTCTGTGCTGGCCACCATGCTGGATCACACGATCGCGGTCACCCATGCCGATCGCGGCCTTTTGCTGGAGCCCGGCGTCTCCGGATCGCTCAAGGTGCGGCTGGCGCGAGGCCGCGGCAGTGAGGAGCTGCCGCCGGAGAGCATCGCGCCCAGCCAGACCGCGCTCGGCCAGGCTATCGACCGCCAGGCATCGGTCATCAGCGAGGATCTGAACCTGGCGGAGCTGGAGCTGAAGAGCGCGCAGAGCATCGTGGCGCAGAGCCTTCGTTCGGTTGTGGTCATTCCGCTCTACGCCATGCCGCGAGCCAACTCGGCCGAGTCCGTCGTGCTGAACAAGGGGCAACTGCTGGGCGCCGTCTATCTCGACTCCAGGCGGACGGCGGCCTTCTCCGATCTGGACCGCCAGATTCTGGACGCGCTGGGCGCGCAGGCTGCCAGCATCCTTGACAATGCGCGGCTGGTCGAGCGCGAGCGCGAGCGGCAGCGCCTGGAACAGGAACTCGAAATCGCCCGTCAGATTCAGCAGGCGCTGCTTCCGCAGGGGCTGCGCGACCTGCCGCACCTTGCCGTCACCGGCCTCCATCGGCCCTGTCATGCCGTCGGCGGAGATTACTTCGATGTCTTTGACGCCGGCCAGGGGCGCACCGCCATTCTCATCGCCGATGTCTCCGGCAAAGGCCTGGGCGCGGCCCTGCTGACCACCATGCTGCAAGGGGCGCTCTCGGCGATGAGCCTGGGCACCGACCCGGTGAAGGTCTTCCACCACATCAACCGGTTTCTCTGCGAGCACTCTGAAGTGGGCCGCTACGCAACCATGTTCTTCGGCTTCATCGATCCGCAGGGTAATCTGGAATACATCAAGGCCGGCCATCCATCGCCATTGCTCCTGCGGCGCGGCGAGGTCAGCGACCTTTATACGGAAGGCTCCTTTCCGGTCGGCCTGGTCGAGACGGCCGGGTTCACCGCCGAAAAGCTCAGGCTGGAGCCGGGGGATACGCTGGTCCTCTTCAGCGACGGAATTACCGAGGCCGAGAATCCGGAGCGGGAGTTATTCAGCTTTCCCCGGCTGCACGGGGCTCTCGCCGGGCAGCAGGATGCGCCGCTGGAAGCGCTCAAGAAGGTCATTCTCGATTCGGTCGATGAGTTTTCCCGCGGCGCCGGCCAGTCGGATGATATGACTTTGCTTTTGGTCCGTTACCGTGGAGCGGCTTAGAAGGCTTCCTCAGCGTTTGAGCTAGGTCTGCCGCCGCTGTGCTAAAGTGTTACGAATCAGGCTATGAGCATCCCGAAGACCATTGGGCGGTATGAGATTCTCGATGAGTTGGGCCACGGCGCCATGGGCAGCGTCTTCCGCGCGCATGACCCGGCCATGGACCGGATCGTCGCCCTGAAGACGATCCTCTCCGTGGCGCTGGCCAGCGAGCAGGGCTCCGAGTACCGCCAGCGATTCTATCGCGAAGCGCGCGCCGCCGGGGCCATGGCCCATCCCGGAATCGTGGCCGTTTTCGATGTGGGCGAACACGAGGGAGTTCCATTTCTGGTGATGGAGTTCGTTCAGGGCCGGACCCTGGCCGATGCGATGAAGACGGGCGAGCGCGCGTCGCTGGAGCGGGTCTGCGAGATCGGCGAGCAAATCGCCGAGGCATTGGGATACGCCCACCGCCATGGAGTGATTCACCGCGACATCAAGCCGGCGAATATTCTGCTTACCTCGCGGGAGATCTATGGCGCCGAGCGGCCGAAGATCACCGATTTCGGCGTGGCCAAACTTGCATCGCAGGGAATCACCACGACGGGCCAGATGCTGGGAACCCCGGCTTTCATGCCTCCGGAACAATTCACCGGCGCACCCATCGACGGCCGCACCGACCTCTTCTCGCTGGGCGTGATTCTCTATTGGATGGCGACTGGAGAGCAGCCCTTCCCCGGCGAGAGCATGACCTCGGTCTCCTACAAGATTGTCCACACCGAGCCCGCTCCCCCCGCCAAGCTGAATCCCGCCATCCCGCCGAGGATGGAAGGCGTGATTATGAAGTGCCTGGCCAAGAACCCCGCGAACCGCTATCAGACCGGCGAGGAGCTGGCGCGGGATCTTGCGCTGCTGCGCGCTGATTCCATGGCTACAGGCTTGCTGGTTTCCGGGCCGCAGGCGATGGGAACCGGCGGAGGGTCGGAGGAGACTCTGGATAGCGGCCCCGGCGCGCCACGGAAGCCTCTTCCGGCCGCCGCCGGCCCGGTGGTTGCGGCCCCGCAGCCTGGAGCCACCGCGCCCAAAAAGAAGCGTGGCGCGCTGTTGCTTTTGGCAGCCATTCTTCTGGCCGCAATCGCCGCGGGGGGCGGGTACATGCTGCATCGCAACCATCCTGCCGCGCAGTTGCCGGCGCCAACGGCATCTCCGCAGGCAAGGCCCGAAGCGCCGGAAGCGGCAGAGACGCCGGAAGCTCGGGAAGCGCCAGAGACGCCCGAAGCGCGGGGAGCGCCAGAGACGCCCGCCGCGGAGCAGTCGCGCTCGAAGACCCCCGCCGCAGCCTTCGATCCCAAGACGCTCGATCCAAAGCAGAACGCCCGCCTGAAGCTCGAGCTGGATCACTTTCCGCCTGCATTGGCCTTCACCGTGGAGATGAACGGAAAGATCTACTTCAAGGGCGCCGCGGGAGACAAGGGCGCCTATGAAGACTTGTTCGTTCCGCCGGGGGTGCAGCAATTCCGCGTGACGGCCCGCGCCGGCAATGTGCAGAAAAGCTCGAATACGGTGAGCGCCGAGTTCGTCGCCAAAAAGCGCATGACTCTGCGGGTTGAGCTCCGGCCGCCCGCCGGCGGATCTTCGGCGTCGCTCGATCCCGCCGCGCAACTGATTGCCGCTCTCAAGGCGGACCGGTTCTTCTTTTAACCCCGTTGCCGCGGGCGCGGATGTACGACAGGAGGGTCACGCAAGCGGGCATGCGCACATGAGACCAAGCAGGTTCAAGATTCGGGCAGCTATCTGGCTGGCGCTCACGGGATTCTCAGCGGCGGTCTTTCTTGCTCTTTGCGCCGCGGGCGGGCTTCCGGCCCAGCAGCAGGCCTCGGCACAAAAGGCTGACTCGATTTTGATCCTGAAGAAGGACCACCTGATGGAGTTGCTGGCCGGCGGCAAGGTGATTCGCACCTACAAGGTGGCGCTCGGGCAGGGCGGCCTTGCGCCCAAGGAGCGCGAGGGCGACGGACGCACGCCCGAAGGCCATTACATAATCGAAGCCAAGTACCTGGGCCAATACCACAAGGCTCTGCGCATCTCCTATCCCAACGCCGAGGACCGCAAGCGTGCGGCCAGGCTGGGCGTCTCGCCCGGCGGGTCGATCCTGATTCACGGCCTGCCCAACGGTAAGGGGTACATTGGCGCGGCGCACCGGCTCTATGACTGGACGCTGGGCTGCATCGCCGTCACCGACGAGGAGATCGACGAGATCTGGAATATGGTCGCGGTGGGCACGCCGGTGGAGATTCGGCCGTAGTTCCGCGTGAGCGCATCGACGGATTATGGCCGCCAGGAACGCGCGCTGCAATCAACGCGAAGCCGCTTCATCAAGGCTTGTGCATCATGTGCATGATGGTAATCCTCGTCTTGCCGCCATCCAGCGACGGATTGGCGGCGATCGTCGCCTGAATGAACTCCCGCGGCCCTTCTTTGAGTTGGATGATGGTATTGCCGAGGAAACTGGTGACGGAAGCGCTGGCGCCCAGCTTGTCTTTGTAAAAAGCAACCACCTGGGAGGGCGGGTCCGAGGCGAGGAATACGCCCGTCACCGAAGAGCTGTTGGGCATTTCCATCTTCATGCTTCCGCGCGTGCTCTGCGCGCCGGGATAGATATCCACGCCCAGATCGGCTGCGCTGACGTTCTCCACCGGAGTCGTGGTAATGGTGCCGGCGGGGGTATTCATCGTCATCCGGCCACTGGAATCGATATGCGTGTTTTTAACGATGCGATAGCCGATGAAACCGATGGCGCCCAAAGCGAGAATGCCGAGACCGACGACGACGGCAATGACGATCAGCACGATCTTGAGCGTGCTCATGCCCGGTTTTTTCTCCGCCGCGGTGGGCGGAACAAAGACCGCGACCGCGCCTCCAGC
>Ga0302156_10001230_pt1 | contig 23064 bp, 20 predicted proteins | sample I_Bog_N3_2_FD_193503 | JGI IMG/M metagenome (GOLD analysis project Ga0302156, IMG submission 193503) | Peat permafrost microbial communities from Stordalen Mire near Abisko, Sweden - I_Bog_N3_2 | ecosystem: Environmental > Terrestrial > Soil > Wetlands > Peat | place: Sweden: Abisko, Stordalen... | reverse complement strand
TGTCGGCCAGGGCCGGCGAGGCCGTTCCCAGGACCGCGACAGCGACGAGCGTCATCGAGAATTTCGTCCAGGGGTTCATCCGAGGTGATCCATGTGTGATTTCAGAGGATCAAGTTGGTATCAGCCCGACGCATAGCCGCTCCATACGATTTGCCGCAAAGTGAGTAACGCCTTAGAACTGCACGATTATTTTTATCAACGCCGATTTTATGTCCGGCTTGGAACCCGCTTAAGAACAGGGCCGTATTTTTTCATTACTTATTTTTATGAAAAAAACACATCGCAATTACGTATCCTTTATGCCGCAGCCAAATAACCCGCATTGAGCCTTTATGGCTTTGGCCGTTAAATCAGAACATCGGACTCCAGTCAGAAAAAGCGGACCGCTTCATGGCCGAAACCAACCGCCCGTCACCAGATGCTCTGCTCGCCGAAGCGAAACGGGAAACCCGTGGCCGCCTGAAGATTTTTCTCGGCGCCGCCCCCGGCGTCGGCAAGACCTACGCCATGCTGGAAGCCGCCCATGACCGCATGCGCGAAGGCGTCGATATCGCCGTCGGCGTGGTGGAAACCCATGGCCGCCGCGAAACCGAGCGCCTCGTCGAAGGCCTGGAGATCCTGCCCCGGCATGTGGTCGATTATCGCGGGCGGGTGTTCCAGGAAATGGACCTGGAAGCCGTGCTGGCCCGCAAGCCGAAGTTCGTCCTGGTGGACGAGCTGGCCCATACCAACGTCCCCGGCTCGCGCCATGTGAAGCGCTACCAGGACGTCGAAGAGATCCTGGGCGCCGGCATCAACGTCTATTCGGCGATGAATATTCAGCATCTCGACAGCCTCAACGACGTCATCGAGCGCATCGCCGGCATCAAGGTGCGGGAAACCGTGCCCGACAGCGTTCTGGCCACCGCCGACGAGATCGAGCTGATCGATTTGCCGCCCGAAGACCTGATCAAGCGCCTGGGCGAAGGCAAGGTCTATGTTCCCGAACAGGCCAAGCGGGCCGTCGGCAATTTCTTCACCGTCGGCAATCTGACGGCTCTGCGCGAAATGGCCTTGCGCCATGCCGCCGAGCGGGTCGATGCTCAGATGTTGAACTATCGCCGCGCCCATGCCATCTCGGGCCCCTGGCCGACCCGCGAGCGGATTCTGGTCTGCATCGGCGACGGTGTGGCCGCCAGCCATCTGGTCCGCCTGGCCAAGCGTGTGGCCGAACGGCGCGAGGCTCCCTGGGCGGCGGTCTATGTGGAAACCGCCCGCCACATGCAGCTGTCCGACCACGACAAGGACGCCATCGCCCTTGGCCTCAGTCTCGCCGAGCAGTTGGGCGGCGAAGCAGTCACTCTGCAAGGCGACGATGTGGCCGGAGAAATTCTGGCCTATGCCCAGGACCGCAACTGCACCCAGATCATCGTCGGCAGGCTGAAGCGCAAGGGCTGGCGTCGCTTTCTCCGCAGCCATACGGTCACCGACCGCATCGTCGAAAAGACCGAGGACTTCGACGTTCTGCTGGTCAGCGGCAAGGCCAAGGACAAGGCCCCCCTGACCATCCGCACCAAGCGGGTCGAAGGCGATTTCGACTGGCTGAGTTATCTGCTGGCCAGCCTTGGCGTCGGCATCGCCACTGGCGTCGGCTTTATCATCGATCTATGGCTGCCGGTGCCCAATATCACGGTGAGCTTCCTGGTCGCCGTCATGCTGATCGCCATGAAGCTGGGACGCGGCCCGGCCATCTTCGCTTCGCTGGCCAGTTTCGTCTCGTTCAATTTCTTCTTCACCGAACCCCGCTTCACCTTCCCCCTGAACGATCATCAGAACATCCTGACCATCGTCTTCTTCCTGTTCTCGTCGATCCTGATCAGCAATCTGGCCAGCCGCCTGAATGGCCAGATCGCCGTCGGCAAGGTCAACTCCCGGCGCACCGCCAATCTGTATGAATTCAGCCGCAAGATCGCCGCCGCCGCCAGCCAGGACGATGTTCTCTGGGCCGTCGTCCATCATGTGGCCAACACCATTCATGGCAAATCGCTGGTGCTGCTGCCAAACAACGACGTGCTGAACGTGGTCGCCGGTTATCCGCCTGAAGATGAAATCAGCGACAAAGACTCCGCCGCCGCCGACTGGACCTGGAAAAACGGCCGCCCATCGGGGCGCGGCTCCACCACCCTGCCGACGGCGGAATGGCTGTTCATGCCGCTGAAGACGGCACGGGGCATGGTCGGCGTGCTGGGCATCCAGATGGACGGCCAGGACTTCCTGGCGCCAGAGGACAGCCGCCTGCTCTCCACCCTGGCCGATCAGGCCGCCGTCGCCATCGAGCGCACCACCCTGGTGGCCGATGTGGAACGGGGCCGGGTCTCCGCCGAGACCGACCGTCTGCGCGGAGCACTGCTGTCCTCCATTTCCCACGATCTGCGCACGCCCCTGGTCTCGATCCTGGGGGCTGCCACCACTCAGCTGAATTACGACGAAGACTTGTCGGCCGATAACCGCCACGAGCTTTTGGTGACCATCCAGGAAGAGGCCGAGCGGCTGAACCGGTTCGTGCAAAACCTTCTCGACATGACCCGCTTAGGCTCGGGCGCTTTAAAACCCAATGCCGATTGGTCCGACCTGACCGACATCATCCAGGCCGCCAGCGGTCGAGCCGGCAAGCTGCTGAAAGGCCGGTCCCTGAAGCTGGATATCGAGCCGGGACTGCCGTTGCTGTTCGTCGATTCGGTGCTGATGGAGCAGGTCTTCGTCAATCTGATCGACAACGCCATCAAATATTCCCCGGCGACCAGCATCATCACCGTCTGGGCCCGGCGCAAGGACGACAAGGTCTCCATCGAGATCTGCGACCAGGGCCCGGGTATCCCCGAAGCCGACCGCGAACGGGTCTTCGATATGTTCTATCGGATCGAGGCCACCGACCAGCAGATCGCCGGAACCGGCTTAGGGCTCTCCATCTGCCGAGGCATCGTCGAGGCCCATGGCGGCACCATCACCGCCGAGCCCGGCCTGAACGGGGCCGGCACCTGCATCGTCATCCATCTTCCCGTGACTTCGCCCCCGGACCTTGAGCCGGCAGAGGAGTGAAAGCATCCGACCATGGCCTGCATCCTGATCATCGACGATGAACCCCAGATCCGCCGCTTTCTCCGCATCAGCCTGGGGGCCAACGGCCACGAGGTGCTGGAAGCCGAAAACGCCGGCAATGGCCTTGAGGTCGTCCGCACGAAATCCGTCGATCTGGTGATCCTTGACCTCGGCCTGCCCGACATGGATGGGCAAGAGGTCATCACCAGCATCCGCGAGATCAGCACGGTTCCGATCATCATCCTGTCGGTCCGCAGCCAAGAGGTGGATAAGGTCGAAGCCCTGGATCGCGGCGCCGACGATTATATCGTCAAGCCCTTCGGCATCGGCGAGCTGATGGCCCGGGTGCGGGCGACCCTGCGCCAGGACCATGAAAAAGGCATCAAGTCGGACGTGCTGAAAGTCGGCTCGCTCTGCATGGATTTCGCCCGCCGGGTCGTCACCCGCGATGGGCAAGAGGTCCGCCTGTCGAAACGGGAATACGACCTTTTACACTTCCTGGCCTCCAGCCCCGACCATGTGCTGACCCATCGGGAAATCCTGAAATCCCTGTGGGGCCCGGCCCATGAGGAGGACACCACCTATCTGCGGGCCTATGTCAATCAGCTGCGCCAGAAGCTGGAAAGCGATCCGACCGCGCCCAAGCTGATCGTGACCGAGCCGGGCGTCGGCTATCGCCTGAAGCTGGATCTGGAGTGAGATAAAGAAGTCTTTACGGCTTCTGACGAATTTCCAACAGCCTTCCAGATAGAGGCTTAACGCCCCCCAGGCCGATAATAACCCCATCGAAATCCTTTGGTGGGAGCAGTCAAATGAACCGGGTTTCTCGCCGCATCCTCGGTCTGGCCGACGAATATAAGGCCGTCCTGATCCTTGCCGGCATCATCACCGCCCTTGGCCTTTTGATGGGCCCTGCCCCGCGCACGCCCGAGGAGGTCAATGCCGCCTTGCATCGCGTCTATAGCCTGGATGCCCAGCCGATGGTCTGCAAGCCCGAACGCACGCCTCCTACCCGCTGACGGCGGATTACTCCGCCGCCGTCCGGATGGGCATGGCAAACCGCCGGGCCTCGTCCATTTCATGGGAAATAACCGCATCCAGGGCATGTCTGACCGCCCCTTCGTGCTGGCCCGACAGTTGGGTCAGAGGCAGACGCAGCTCGTCGCCGCAAAGGCCCAGCCGGGCCAGGGACCATTTCACCGGGATCGGATTGGTCTCCAAGAACATGGCTGCGGCCAAAATCTCCAACAATTCGCGCAGATAGAGAAAGCGGCTGAAGTCGTTTTCGGCCCAGGCCCGATGCAGGCTGGCGCAAAGCGCCGGGGTGATGTTGGCGCAGACTGAAATGCAGCCATGCCCACCCAGGGACAAAGACGCCGCCGCCTCGCCATCATTTCCCGCCAGCCGCAAAAAGCCTTCGCCCAGCCGGGCGCGAAAGATCTCGACCCGGCTCAGGTCTCCAGAGGCATCCTTCAGGCCAATAATGCCGGGCAAATCGGCAAGGCGCAGGACGGTTTCCGTCGCCAGCCCCGTTCCCGTGCGGGCCGGCACGTCATAGAGCAGGATCGGCAAGCCGGTCTTGGCCTGGATCGCCTGGTAATGGCGGAACAGCCCTTCTTGCGTCGGGCGATTGTAATAGGGCGCCACGCACAAGGCGGCATCGGCGCCAATCTTTTCGGCCCGACGGACCAGTTCAATGGCGGTGGCGGTGCAGTTGGAGCCGGCACCGGCAATCACCGGCACCCGGCCCCTGGCGGCTTTCACCGCCAGTTCGATCAGCCGCAGTTGCTCATTCTGGGTCAAGGTCGAGGCCTCGCCGGTGGTCCCGCAGGGAACCAGCGCCGCCGTGCCCCGCTCGATCTGGCGTTCGCACAAACCGACGAAGGCTTCCTCGTCGAGAACGTCATCCTTAAAGGGAGTGATCAGCGCCACCATCGAGCCGCGCAAGGCGGAGATCATGCCGTAAGACATCGGAGCTCTCCTCAGATTACCTGCTGCAGCCAGGCCGGACGGGCGGCCATGACGGCGACGCCCTGCAAGGTGCGATGCAAGGTGAAGCGGGCGAACCCCTGGGACCGCAGCTGAGAGACAACCGGGCGCAACCGCCCATCGGACTCGGGCCCATTGATCTCGATGACGATGATGCGGGGGACATTGCTGCCTGACAGAGCCGTATTAAGGCGGGTCTTCACGTCATTGATGCCGCTGAACCACAGCACATCCACCGGCTCGTCCTTGGGGTAGGAAGCATCCGCCCGCATAGAGGTCAGAGAGCGACAACCGCTGTGAGTCAGGGCCATGACCTGCTCGATCACATTGCGTCCCATGATCAACACACGATCGGCAAAGCCGACCTTTGCCGCATCCACCAGGGAAAGGCTGGAAACCGGCTGGGCTTTCGGACGAGAAGACGAAGACAGAGGCATCGCAACGGTCGACATGATAGGCAATCCTTGCCAATGAACGATGCAGGAGTCTAGGGCCGCAGCCGATAAGCGTTGAAGACGAATTGCCGCAGAATTCTCTTTACGGCCTGATGACTTATTTCAAATGGCCCCACCATCCCCAGCGGTTGAAAAGACGCTTCCGAACCAAGTATCTATATCTTTAGGCTTATTTTCCACGCTCCTGTTAACGGGTTTACCTTGCCAGACCCGATGGCCAGGACGGATAATGCTCTGGGGTGAAGGTTAGGCAGATATCATGGGTAGCAGCTTCGAGACGTTGGTCACTGCTCTCATCGACGGTGATCGGGAACGGTCGCTGGCTCTGGTTGGAGAGTTGATCGACCAAGGGCGTCAGCCCCTGGAAATCGTCACCGAAGGGATCGAGACGGCCATGGCGTCTCTTGATCGCAAATGCACGGCCGAACAATTCAATCTGTTGGAAATCATGTTGGCCGGGCGCGCCGTGATCGCGGTGATCCACCAATTGTTTCCCGGTGACATCGAACTGCCCAACCCCCGCGCCTCTGTGGTCACGGCGGTGCTTGAAGGCGACATTCACGACATCGGCAAGTCGATCCTGAAGATCCTCCTGGCCGGCTCCCGTATCCGCATCGTCGATTGCGGCAAAGATGCTTCCATCGCCGCCGTGGTCAAGGCCGCCATCGAAAGCAAGGCCGTGGCGGTCTGCATCAGCGGTCTGATCTCAAGCATCATTCCCCTGGTCCGAACGGTTCGTCCCGCCTTGACGGCGGCGGGTCTGGGCCATGTCAAGATTCTGGCCGGCGGAGCGGCTCTGAAGCAATGTTCGGCGGACACTCTGAATGTGGATTTCGTCGGCCAGACCGCCTTTGACGCCGTTCACTATATCAGCGGCCTGGTGGAGAACGCCGATGCTCCCCGTTGATAGGCTCTGCCGCACCATCCAACATCTGCCCTGCGACCGCCCTCCGGTGATCCCGCAGATTTTCGCCCATGCCGCCAAGGTCGCCGGTCGTGACGTCGATGCCTATCTGGGATCGCCGGATACCGCCGCCCAGTGCCAGTTGGCGGCTTGGCGGCATTACGGCCTCGACGCCGTCTTCGCGGTCATCGACCTGACCATGGAGGCCGAGGCCTTGGGCGGAACCCTGACACGCCATCCCGGGCTTTATCCGGCCATCCGCATTCCCCCCTATTCTGCGGACCGCGACTTCACCGCCATGAGCATCCCCGATCCGGCCAAGGCCGGACGGCTTCCCGCCGTGCTGGAGATGATCGGGCAGCTTCGCGCCGGAGTGGGCGAGAATGCCGCCGTGATCGGCCTGATCCAAGGCCCCATGACCCTTGCCGTACAATTGGTCGGCATGGAGCAGACCCTGTTCCTGGCGGCGGATGACACCGAGCGCTTCCTTCAGCTGCTGGACTACGCCACGGAAATCTCCCGACGCTATGGCCGGGCTCAGATCGAGGCGGGGGCCGATGTGGTTTTGGTCTTCGACCCGGCGGCCTGCCCCGAGGTGGTTCCCGTCGGCATGTTCCGAGAAATGATCGGCCCGCGCATCGCCAAGCTGTCCGCCGCCCTGAAGCAGGCGGGAGCGAAAGCCACATGGCTGCATATCGCCGGACAGACGGCGGCGATCCTGCCGCTTTACTCCAGCTTCGGCATCGACATCGGCAACCTGGATTACTGCGTCGATCTGGACAAAGTTCTGGCCGCTCCGGGGTTGCAGACTTTATGCCTGGACGGCAACATCAAGCCCCTAAGCTTCATCACCGACAATGCCGATGCCATTCGCGACAGCGCCGTGGAGCTTTTGGCCCGCTTTGATCAGCGCGGCGGCTTCATCCTGTCCTCGGGATGTGAAATCCCCCCCGAAGCCCAGGAAGCCGCCGTCAGCGCCCTGGTGGCGGCGGCAAAAGACTGGCCCCAACGAAGGACGCAGCGGACCTCATGAGCCAGCCGACCTGCCATATCGGCGTCCGTTTCAAGGATGAAGGCGACGAAGCGGTCCGCCAGATCGCCTTCGTCCCCGGCATTCCCCTGCGCGACATCCTGAACAGCAGCAGTCTTCAGGTCAGGTCGGCCTGCGTCGGCATCGGCGCCTGCGGACTCTGCCGGGTGCGCATCGACAGCGGATCGGGCGGGCCGCCCACCACCGCCGAGTTGCTGCATCTTGGCGAAGAGGCCGTCGCCGCCGGAGAGCGTCTGGCCTGTCAGGTCGTGCCGACCACCAGCCTGGACGTCACCGTGCTGCTGCATGCCAGACCGTCTTTATGGCGCACGCCATTCCTGCCGCCCTATCATCCGGCCTATGCCCTTGCCCCAGCCCCTGAAGGCGCGTCTCGGCTGGGCGTGGCCATCGATCTGGGCACCACCCATATCACCCTTGGCATCTGCGACTTGGTAACCGGTCGGCGCATCGCCGTGCGCACGGGCCCCAATCCCCAGGCTGGATTATGTTCCGACGTGATCGGGCGCTTGCATATGGCCTCTCTGTCTCAAGACGGCAGCCAAAGCATGCAAACCCTGGTGGAAGACGCCATTCACAATGGCCTGATGGAGCTGTCGCGCTCGGAAGGTCTGCCCCTGGCGTCGGTTGCCAGCCTGCGCATCGCCGGAAATTCGGCCATGCTGCTTTTGCTGAGCGGGGCCGATCCGACGCCGCTGCTGGATCCGAAGGGCTGGAACGAGACCTACGACCCTGGCCGTTTTTCCCACCCCGATCTGACGACGATCCTTGGCCTGGCCCCCACGGCGGATGTGGCGCTGGTCCCGGCCCTTGGCGGCTTCGTCGGCTCGGATCTTGCCCTCGGGGCCCTACATTGCCGCTTTACCGAACGCACCAAGGCGGCGGCTCTGATCGATTTTGGCACCAATTCGGAAATCGGCCTGTGGGACGGCCAGCGTCTGTGGGTGACGGCTGCCGCTGGCGGCCCGGCCTTCGAAGGGGTCGGCATCGGCTGCGGCATGTCGGCCGAGCCGGGAGCCGTCCATCGTCTGACCAGCCTGGAAGATGGACGCTGGCTGGCCGAAGTCATCGAGGGCGGAGAGCCTCTGGGCATTTGCGGCTCGGGCATGGTCGATCTGGTGGCGCATCTGCTGCAAAGGGGCGATCTGGACAAGCGCGGACGCCCGCAGACCACTCCCATCGAAATTCCCATCGACGATCGGCGCTTTCACGTCAGCAAGAACGACATCGACATGTTGCAACGGGCCAAGGCGGCCATCTCCGCCGGATTGGAGACCTTGTGCCACCGGGCCGGCATCCCCTTGAGCGAGCTTGACGAGATTTATGTGGCCGGGGCCTTCGGCGACCATCTCAACCTGGACAATGCCATTCAGATCGGCCTGCTGCCGTCCCTGCCCATCGACCGCTTCCGCCTTGTCGGCAACAGTTCGCTGTCGGGGGCCTTGGATATTATCCTTTCTCCTGACGCCGCAGCGGCGCTGACAAGGCTTCAAGGCAAAACCACCGTGGTCAATCTGTCCATGGATGAGAATTTCGATGATCTCTTCATCGACCATCTCCATCTTCAGGCCTTTACAGGGGGACAGGTCCGGTGAGCTCGCCCATCGATCGCTTCAGCCCAGAGCTTTGCGCCGGCGCTTTCATGCGAACGGCCCAATATATCGCCGGCATTCTGTCGGGGGCCGATCTTCTCCTGGAAGCCCGCCAGATTCTAAAGACCACCTTCGCCGCCGACTTCGTCGCCTTTCTGCCGCGTCATCGCGACGGGCAACTCCTGGCTTTGATCGAAGCGCCCTCAAACGCCCATGCCACCATTCTGAGCGCCGTCGATCAAGTCCGCGACAATGGCTTCATGGCCATCGAGGAAACCCAAACGCCCCATCCCGCCGTTTGGGTCCTGCTGCCGGTGACCGTGGAGGGCCAGCTGGAAACCACCATGATGGTCGGCTATGCCGATCAGCAAATGCCTCCGCCCCATCTGCTCGAAGCCCTGCTGGGGGTGGCGGCCATCATCGGCTCGACCCTGGCCCGCCAGCGGACCGAGCTGGAACTGCAAGATTCCGTGAACCGCACCCGGCTGATCCTCCAAGCCGTCGGCGAAGGCGTTTGCGGCGTGGATGGCGAGGGCATCGTCACCTTCGCCAACAAAGCCGCCCTGGAGATCATCGGCAAAAGCGAAGGCTCCCTGGTCGGCCGCCCGGCTGCCGAGCTGATCGCCTCGGGCCAGGCCTTTTCGGTGACCGCCGAGACGGCCGGGGTCAAGTGCCAGACTACCTTGCAAAGACACGACGGCAGCAGTTTCCCCGCCGACGTGGTCTGCCTGCCGACCATCAGCGACGGCAAAGTGACGGGCCTGGTCGCCACCTTCGCCGACATCAGCGAACGCAAGGAAGCCGAAGAGAAACTCCGCCAAAGCCTGGACTATCTGGCCCGAACCAATACGGAGCTGGAACGCTTCGCCTATGTCGCCTCCCATGACCTGCAAGAGCCTGTGCGCTCCGTCGTCGCCTTCTCGCAATTGCTGGAGCGGCGCCTGGGCGAGCGGCTGAACGAGGATGAGCGGGAATTTCTCGCCTTCATCGTCGGAAGCGCCAAGCGCATGAGCGATCTGGTCAAGGATCTGCTGACTTACGCCCGCATGACCAATCGCCAGACCATCCATGGCCCGGTGGAACTGAGCGGAGTCGCCCAGGATGTCTGCGACAACCTGCGCAGCCTGATTGACGAACGCCAAGCCGTCTTGCAGATCGATCCGCTTCCCAATGTGCAGGGAAACCGCATCCAGCTGATCGAACTGTTCCAAAACCTGATCAGCAACGCCATCAAGTTCTCCCGCCCCGGAATCACCCCAGAGATTCATATCAAGGCTGACCGCGACGGCCCGCTTTGGCGCCTGTCGGTGCAAGACAACGGCATGGGCATCGAGCCGGAATATTTCGAGCGGATCTTTATTATCTTTCAGCGCCTGCATGGCGGCCAAAGTTACTCGGGCACCGGGATCGGCCTGGCCATTTGTAAGCGGATCGTCGAACAGCATGGCGGCAATATCTGGGTGGAATCTCAGCTCAATGTGGGCTCGACCTTCTTCCTCACACTGCCGGAAGCGTCGAAAGATTCTCAAGATATTCCACCGTTCAGTTATCACTCGCATTAAGATATCACCCAACGAATATGGACCAGCCGTCACAAGGCGGCCACGAGGGAAGACTTTCAGATGAAAATCGCCGAATTGCCCGAAAACGAACGGGAAAGGCTGGAGGCCCTGCGGCGCTACGAGATCCTCGACACCGAGTTCGAGATCTCGTTTGACCGCATCGCCGACCTCGCCTGCTATGTCTGCAAAACCCCCATCGCCGCCATCAGTCTGGTGGACGAAGACCGCCAGTGGTTCAAGGCGATCAACGGCATCGATGCCCGGCAGACTCCCCGCGACGTGGCTTTTTGCGCCCATGCTATTTTGCAAGACGACGCTTTCGTGGTGCCAGACGCTGCCCAGGACAGCCGCTTCGCCGACAATCCCCTGGTGACCCAGGGCCCCGACATCCGCTTTTACGCCGGCGTGCCGCTGGTGACCTCGGACGGTTTTGCCCTGGGCACCCTTTGCGTCATCGACCGCGAACCGCGCACGTTGGAAGATGGGCAAATCGTCGCCCTGAAGACCCTGGCCGACCAGACCATGACCCAGTTGGAGCTGCGCCGTTCGGTCAAACAGACCAAGGATTACGTCGAGGCCCTGCAACTGGCCGAGATGGTCTACAAAAACAGCAGCGACGGCATGATGGTCTCGGACGAGGCCAACCATGTGATCGCCATCAATCCGGCCTTCACCAAGCTGACTGGCTTTGCGCAGGAAGAAGTGGTGGGACGCAACCCCTCGTTCCTGAAATCGGGGCGACAGGACGCGGCCTTCTACAAAGCCATGTGGCAGACCCTGGCCGAGCAGGGAACCTGGCAGGGTGAAATCTGGAACCGCAAGAAATGCGGCGATATTTACGCCGAATGGCTGACCATCAACGCCATCCACAAACCCGACGGCGGCATCCATCGCTATGTGGCCCTGTTCTCGGACATCACCGCGCAGAAAAAGACCGAAGAGCTGCTGATCTCGCAAAAGAAGGAGCTGCAACGCTCCAACGCCGAGCTGGAACAGTTCGCCTATGTGGCCAGCCATGACCTGCGCCAGCCCCTGCGCTCGATCACCGGCTATGTCTCGCTGCTGGAACGCAGCCTGGGGCAAAGCCTGGACGAAGAGACCCGCAGCTATCTGGAATTCGCCCGCAACGGGGCGCTGCGCATGGACCATCTGATCGTCGATCTGCTGGATTATTCCCGCATCGGCCGTCAGGACCGGCCCATGCAGGCGGTGGCCCTTGAAGAGGTCTTGGCCGAATGCCGTGACAATCTTCGCGCCGCCTTAAGCGAAACCCAAGGAACGCTGGAGTTCACGGCCACCCTGCCGCAGATTCTTGGCGATCATGCCGAACTGGTGCGCCTGTTCCAGAACCTGATCGGCAACGCCATCAAGTACCGCGACCCGGCCCGCCCCCCGGTGGTGACCATCGAAGCGTCGCAAGACGCTCCGGGCTGGTGCCATATTTTCGTCCGCGACAACGGCATCGGCATGGAGGCCAAGAACATCGACCGCATCTTCGGTCTGTTCCAACGGCTGCACGCCACCCAATCTTGCGAAGGGACCGGCATCGGTCTGGCCATCTGCAAGAAGATCGCCGAACGTCATGGCGGCCAGATCGAAGTTAACTCAACCCCAGGATGTGGGAGTTGCTTCACGGTAACTCTGCCGCTGGCCAGATAAGCCTGCTGGATTAGCCCCCCGATAAACGCTCAGCTCCGACTTGGCGGCTCGGCGTCATCGCTCCCGGCCAATGGGCCCAGGATGGGGCTCCCCAGACTCAGCTGCATGTCATCGGCGAAATTCAGAAGCTGGCGGGTGTGGTCACAACAAGACGGGTTACGTCGATAGCCATGTGGCGGTCGGCGGACATGTCGTCCAGGGCGGTGGCGGCTAAGCCTTCGGCAGGGAAAAGACGAAGCAGCATCCCTGCCCCGAAGGATTGGCCTCGATCCGGATCTGGCCGCCATGGTTGGCGACGATCTTCTTACAGGCGGCCAGCCCGATGCCGGTGCCCTCGTAACGTTCGCGGGTGACCAGGCGCTGAAAGAGGGCAAAGGCCCGGTCCCGGTCCTCGGGCGCGATGCCGATGCCGTTGTCGCGGACCTCGATCCGCCACTGCTTCCCGACCTCTTGGCAAGTCACGGCAATCTCTGGGGCCCGACCGGCTTCGCGATATTTCAAGGCGTTGCTTAAAAGGTTCTGAAACAGCCGCACCAATTCGGCCCGCACGCCCCTTACCTCGGGCAAAGCGTCGGGCAGGGTGATCTTGCCGCCGCTCTCCTGGACTGCGGCATGCAGGTTCAACAGGGCTTCCTGAGCCGCCTCGGCCAATGACACGTTTTGCGTCACCTGATTGCGGCCGATGCGGGAATAATCCAGCAAAGCGACGATCATGCCGTCCATGCGCCGGGCCCCGTCGCGGGCGAAGGCGATATAATCCTTGGCCTCGCTGTTCAAAGCTTCGCCGCAGGCCCGCTCCAGCAGGCTGACATAGCTGGTGACATGGCGCAGCGGCGCCCGCAGATCATGGGCCGCCACATAGGCGAATTGCTCCAGCTCGGCGTTGGAGCGCTGCAATTCCGCCTCCATGGCCTTGCTGGCCGAGATATCGTGAAAGGCCAGCACCGCACCGCCTACCATGGGCGAGACCGTATAGCGCACCGGCACCGAGGCCCCGGCTTTGGTGGTAAAGGTCTCGTTCTCGACGCTGCGGACCTCTCCGTCCTTCAAGCTGGTGCGGATGGAGCAGAAGCCTTCGGTGCAATCACGACCATCGGCCAGATGATGCCCCAGACAGTCGGTGGTCCGGCGTTCCAGCAGCTCTTCCACCGAGCCATGCCCAAGAATGGCCGCCGCCGCCGGATTGGCGAAGGTGACCCTGGAGTTGGAATCCAGCCCGATGATGCCATCGGCGGCGGTCTCCAGGACCTGCTTCAGGCGGTTGGCGATAAAGGTATTGGCGCTATTGGAGCACTCCAGCTCGGCCAGGGTCTTCGAGCGCGATACCCACAGCTTGAAGATCTCGCCGGCGATCAGCATCATCACCAGACTGAACAGCAGGAACAGACCAAGCGCCGTATTGCGCTGCCGATGCCATTCGGCCAAAAAGTCGTCATCGGCCAAGCCGACCATCACATAAAGCGCAGTGTCGCCGATCTTTTGATAAGAATAGGTGCGGCGAATGTTGTCGGTGGTGCTGACGGCCTGATAGGTGGCTTCCTGGGGGGTTTTCTCGAAGGTCTCGACGAAATCTTTGGAATTAACCTTCAGGCCGGCCACCGCCCCCGGCCCGTCGGACGAAGGATAACGGGTGAAAATGGTACGGTTCTGGTCGAACAACACCACGGCGCCCTTGGGGCCGATGCTGACCTCGGCGAAGGAATTGGCAAGATCGCCCAGCGGACACAGAGCCCAGGCCACCCCTTCGAACGAGCCGTCAGGATTGCTGATCCGCCGCGATATGGTGGTCCCCCACTGTTTTTCGATCCGGGCCAGCAACGGTTGGCCGATAAACAGTCCCAGCTCCGGGTGATCCCGATGTGCGATAAAGAAGTCACGGTCCGAGATGTCGGTCCGGCTGGTGTGGGTGTTCTCGCCAAAATTGATGATGCCATCGGCCGTGGCAATGCGCGTGCGCAGCACGCTGGGCACCATGCGGGCCTGGGCGATCAGATAGTCATCGACGAGAGCAGTATCGGGGCGGCCTTTCCCAAGCGTCTTCAGATGAAGATATTCGTGAATTGAATCTCTGAGAATGATATCGGTGGCCGACAGCTTGCCTTGCAGATTGTCACGAAGAACCTTGGCCAGATTTTGCGAGGTAATCTCGGCATGGCGCTGTTCTACCCGATAACCATCCAGCAGGAACTTTCCCGTCAACAAGCCGGCTAAGGAAATGACTGCCAGAACAATGGCAATTCCCCAGAAAACCGGCTTGGACAGCAGCAGTTTTTCTTTACCGGAAGGACTTGGTTCTTTTGAGGTCTCTATCCCCATCTTCCAACCTGAAGATCGCAATGACACTTTAAGACGAAAGTTTAGGGTATGCGTTTCCCCCCATGAAAGAAAGATGATTTAAATCCTTTAACATTAGGCATTTAGCAAGAAGGCCCGGCTCGTTTTCCCAAGACGCGCCCTAGCCGATAGAGATAATCTGTCGGCAAACAACCAGCAGGCAAAGCCTGTGATCACGCATCCGACGAGGGGGTCTTGCCGTGAAACTGTTGCTGCTCGCTATTTCTCCGCGCTACATCACCCTGGCTGCCGTGGTGGCCGCCTTCCTGTCTTTGCTGGTTCTGACGCCGACGCATCTTGAGCTGCTGCCCTTTCTGGCGGTGGCCGGCTTTCTGACCGTGGTCGGCGTCTATGACCTGCGTCAGACCCGCCACAGCATTTTGCGCAATTATCCCATCGCCGCCCACTTGCGCTTTCTGCTGGAAAACGTCCGGGCCGAGATCCGCCAGTATTTCCTGGAAAACGACATCGAGGGCACGCCCTTCAGCCGCGACAAACGCTCGGTGATCTATCAGCGGGCCAAGGGCCAGTTGGACAAGCGGCCCTTTGGCACCCAGCTGGACGTCTATGCCAGCTCCTTCGAGTGGCTGAACCATTCCATGGCTCCCAAGGCCCATGCCACCGAGCCCTTCCGCACCACCATCGGCGGACCGGACTGCAGTCAGCCTTATTCCGCTTCCGTATTGAACGTCTCGGCCATGAGTTTCGGGGCCTTGAGCGCCAATGCCATCCGCTCCTTGAACAAGGGCGCGCAACTGGGCGGCTTCGCCCATGACACCGGCGAGGGCGGCATCAGCCCCTATCACCGCGAATTCGGCGGCGACATCATCTGGGAGATCGGCAGCGGCTATTTCGGCTGCCGCGACGACAGCGGCCATTTTTCGCCCGAGCGCTTCGCCGAGAAAGCCGCCGATCCGCAGATCAAAATGATCGAGATCAAACTGTCGCAAGGGGCCAAGCCCGGCCATGGCGGCGTTTTGCCGGCCTCGAAAGTCAGCCCCGAGATCGCCCTGACCCGTCAGGTGCCGGTGGGCGAAGATTGCGTCTCGCCGTCGAGCCATTCCGCTTTTTCAACGCCGCTGGAGCTGATGGACTTCATTCGTCTGCTACGCCAGCTGTCGGGCGGCAAGCCGGTGGGCTTCAAGCTGTGCATCGGCCACCATTGGGAATTCCTCGCCCTCTGCAAGGCCATGCTGGAAAGCGGCACCACCCCTGACTTCATCGTCGTCGATGGGGCCGAGGGCGGCACCGGGGCAGCGCCCCTGGAATTCGCCGATCATATCGGCATGCCGCTGCGCGATGGCCTGATGTTCGTCCATAACGCCCTGGTGGGCCTGAACCTGCGCGACCGCATCAAACTGGGAGCCAGCGGCAAGATCGCCTCGGCCTTCGACATGGCCCGCACCATGGCCTTGGGGGCCGACTGGTGCAATTCCGCCCGTGGCTTCATGTTCGCCGTCGGCTGCATCCAGTCCCGCAGTTGCCATACCGACCGCTGCCCCACCGGCGTCGCCACCCAAGACCCCTTACGCCAGCGCGCCCTGGTGGTGGAGGACAAGGCCCAGCGGGTGCATCAGTTCCACAGCTCGACCCTGAAGGCCCTGGTGGAAGTCATCGCCGCCGCTGGACTGGAACATCCCAACCAACTGCGGCCCCATCATCTGTCGAAGCGGGTTTCGGCCAATCATGTGGAGAGCTACGACCATCTCTACCGCTTCTTAAAGCCGGGAGAACTGCTGGAAGGCACCGACGACCCCCGCTTCGCCAAGGCCTGGCCGCAAGCTCAGGCGGGAAGTTTCAACGCCCTTGAACCCTAATCCCCCAACAGCATCTCGATTCCCAGAATGCCGAGGATGATCCACTTCAGCTTCCACACAATCCACAGGCCCAAGGCCGCCACGGCAACCAGGATCAACGGCAAGTGCAGGAAGAAATGGGCGGCACCGGCCAGGAACAGCAGGATGATGAAGGACGGCATGATTTAAGGGCTTTCGTTGTTAAGGCCTATCGATAGGGGCGCAATTGGTGCGGCCCGACATCAGGCAATCTTCCAGCCGGCTGGCGGCCGATAGTTTCGTCACCAACAAATAGCCGATCCCCACCACCGCCACCATGGCGATCAGGATGGCCGGGCCGGAGGGGCCGGAATCGGGGTTGGGAGCGCTCACAGCTCCACCGCTTTGCCATAAGACGGCAGGCGGAAATCCAGGCCGGGGCGGGCATCCGTCTCGGCCCGGGCTTTTTCCAGGCCCTGACGCAAAAGACGCGGCGGCTCGTCGAAGGGATCGTCGGCCAAGGGGAAGGTGGCGTAATGCATGGCCAGACTGACCTTGGACTCCAGGGTCAGACTGGCGGCCAGGGCTTCTTCCGGGCCGATATGCACCGGCGACATAAACCAACGCGGGTTATAGGCGCCGATGGGCAGCAGCGACAGGGCCATGGGCCCGAAGCGTTGGCGGATCTCGGCGAAATGGGGGCCGTCGCCGGTGTCGCCAGCGAAATAGATCGGCCCGGCTGGCCCCTCCAGCACGAAACCGCCCCACAAGGCGCGATTGCGATCAAAGGGCGAGCGGGCCGAGAAATGTTCGGCCGGCACGAAGGAAACCTTCAGGCCGCCCTCGAAGCCATGAGCCTGCCACCAGTCCAGCTCCAGCACAGTCCCGGCGGATTTGGGGATGGAGCGTCCGCAGCCGCGCCCGGTCAGCACCAGCGGACGATGCTTGCCTCCCAGCCGGGCCAGGGTCGGGCGGTCGAGATGGTCATAATGATTATGGCTGACCAGCACCAGATCGATGGGCGGTAGGGATTCGAAGGGCAGAGCCGGCGGCCGCACCCTTCGGATACCAACGCCGGGCATCGGTCCGACCCGCCAGGACCAAACCGGATCGGTCAGAATATTCAGCCCCGCCGTCTGGATCAGCACCGAGGCATGACCCACCAGCGTGACCCGCAGAGCCGCCCCTTCGACCCGCTTTGGCGGCGGATCGAAGGGATCGTTCTGCACAGGCCGCGGCCAATGGGGCCGCTTCCGTTTCAGCATCCAGCGCAAGGCCGTGCCGAAGCGGTTGCCGCTCTCGCCGCTGAGGTTTTGGTAACTCATAGCACCGGATAGTCGGTATAACCGGCAGCGCCGCCGCCAAACAGGCTGTCGAACTTCACCGCGTTCAGCTCCGACTTCAAGGACAGACGCTTGGGCAAATCCGGGTTGGCGATGAACAGCTTGCCGAAGGACACGGCATCAGCCTCGCCCTTTTCGATCAAAGCTTCGGCATCCGCCTGGCTCAGGCCTTCGTTGGCGATGAAAGCCCCGCCGAACTGCTTCTTCAGCTGCGGGCCGATGCGATCGTCGCCCAGATGCTCGCGGGCGAACAGGAAGGCCAGACCGCGACGCCCGGCCTCGTGGGCGACATAACCGAAGGTGGCCGAGGGATCACTATCGCTCATGGTGTGGGAATCACCGCGCGGAGCCAGATGCAGCCCGACCCGATCGGCGCCCCAGACGGAAATGGCGGCATCCACCACTTCGAACATCAAGCGGGCACGGTTTTCGATGGAGCCGCCATAACGGTCGGTGCGCTTGTTGGTGCCGTCCTGCAGGAACTGGTCGAGCAGATAGCCGTTGGCGCCATGGATTTCGACGCCGTCGAAGCCTGCTTTCTTGGCGTTCTCGGCACCCTTGCGATAGGCCTCGACGATGGCCGGAATCTCCTCGGTCTCCAGGGCGCGGGGGGTCACATAGGGATGCTCGGGCCGGACCAGACTGACGTGGCCTTCGGCGGCGATGGCGCTGGGAGCCACCGGCAAAGCGCCGCCCAGAAAGATCGGGTCGGAGATACGCCCCACATGCCACAGCTGCAGGACGATCAGGCCGCCGGCGTCATGGACCGCCTTGGTCACCAGCTTCCAGCCTTCGACCTGCTCGTCGGACCAGATGCCGGGGGTATCGGCATAGCCGACGCCCATGGGGGTCACCGAAGTCGCCTCGGAGATGATCAGACCGGCGGAGGCCCGCTGGGTGTAATAATCCGCCATCAGGGCGTTGGGCACCCGGCTCTCATCGCTGCGGCTGCGGGTCAGGGGAGCCATGACGATGCGGTTGCGCAGGGCCAAAGCGCCCATTTTCACCGGTTCGAACAGTCGGGACATGCGGGACCTCGAAAAAAGAGTGTATCTGCACCCATAGATAAGCCGCCCGCCGCAAAGGGCAAGTGTTCTGCTCCACCCCAGGCAACCTTCAAAATCATTTCACATATCCCCGCATCCTCAAGCCGTATTTTGTCCGCTTGTTAGGATTTCCGAGGGGTACCTATTATGTCGCAAGATAGCGCGACTTTAACGCAAGACAGCGCGACGGATCGGTTCGCCGCTCAGCCGGGACTGCTGCCCACGCTGCTGTTCGGGCTGGTTCTGGTGGCCGGCATCGCCTATTCGGGCCAGCAGATGGCCATCGATCTGTCCGCCGCCACCAGCATGGAGGCCATGCCCTATATCATCTTAGGGGTGGCTCTGCTGATCGCCTTGGGCTTCGAATTCGTCAATGGCTTCCACGATACCGCCAATGCGGTGGCCACGGTGATCTATACCAACTCGCTGCCGCCGCCGGTGGCGGTGGTCTGGTCGGGTCTGTGCAATCTGGCCGGCGTGCTGACCTCGTCCGGAGCCGTGGCCTTCGGCATTCTGTCGCTATTGCCGGTCGAGCTGATCTTGCAGGTGGGCAGCCATTCGGGCATGGCCATGGTCTTCGCCCTGCTGATCGCCGCCATTTTGTGGAACCTGGGCACCTGGTATCTGGGCCTTCCGGCCTCCAGCTCCCACACCCTGATCGGCTCCATCATCGGCGTCGGCCTGATGAACCAGTTCATGGCCCCCGCCGGCAGCGCCACCAGCGGCATCGACTGGAGCCAGGCTTCGAAGGTCGGCTATTCCCTGCTGCTGTCGCCGGTGATCGGCTTCGCCCTGTCGGCCCTGCTGCTGATCGTGGTCCGCCCGCTGCTGGCCAAGAAGGCGCATCTGTTCGAAGCCCCCGAAGGCAACAAGCCGCCGCCGCTGTGGATCCGCGGCCTGCTGGTGGTGACCTGTTCCGGCGTCAGCTTCGCCCATGGCTCCAACGACGGCCAGAAGGGCATGGGACTGATCATGCTGATCCTGATCGGCTCGGTGCCGACCGCCTACGCCCTGAACCGCGCCGTCGAGCCCTCTTATGTGCAAACCTTCTCGGTTGCTTCGGGACAGGCCATGCAGGTGCTGGATCGTCTGTCGAGCCCCGATGTGACCATCGCTTCGGTGGACGAGGCTCGCGGCAATGTCACCGCCTTTCTGCGCGACCATCAGTCCGACGATAAGACGGTGCCATCCTTGCGTCGCCTGGGAACCGAGGTTCTGGCCAATGTCACCCAATATCCGTCCCTAGCCCAGCTGCCCTCGTCGCAGATGCCGAACATCCGCAACGACATCTATCTGGAATCCGACGCCCTGCGACTGCTCTCCAAGAGCCAGACCATTGCCGTCAGCAGTGACGACCAGAAGAGCCTGGACACTTACAAGAAGAGCCTGGACCACGCCACCCGCTTCATTCCGTCTTGGGTAAAGGTGGCCGTCGCCCTGGCTCTGGGCCTTGGCACCATGGTCGGCTGGAAGCGCATCGTCATCACCGTCGGCGAGAAGATCGGCAAGGCCCATCTGACCTACGCCCAGGGAGCCGCAGCCGAGTTGGTGGCCATGACCACCATCGGTCTGGCCGACGGCCTGGGTCTGCCGGTCAGCACCACTCACGTCCTGGCCTCCGGCGTCGCCGGCACCATGGCGGCCAACAAGTCCGGCCTGCAGTGGGGCACTTTGCGCAATCTGGCCATGGCTTGGGTTCTGACCCTGCCGGTGTCCATTGTTCTGGCTGGCAGCCTGTTCTGGCTGCTGCGTCAGGTTTTCTAAGGGGTCTGTCGGGAGGGCCGCCTACGCCCTCCCGATCCCTCTTGAGCCCTGCCGCGCTAGGCTTTCGCCTCGTACCAGCCCTTGCTGGAATTAACGATCTTCACCACCGACAACATCACCGGCACCTCGATCAGCACGCCGACCACGGTGGCCAGGGCGGCTCCCGACTGGAAGCCGAACAGGCTGATGGCGGCGGCGACGGCCAGCTCGAAGAAGTTGCTGGCGCCGATCAGGGCCGATGGCCCGGCGACGCAATGGGCCTCTCCCACCGTCTTGTTCAACAGATAGGCAAGCCCAGAGTTGAAATAGACCTGGATGGTGATCGGCGCCGCCAGCAGCAGAATAATCATCGGCTGGGCGATGATCTGCTCGCCCTGGAAGCCGAACAGCAGCACCAGGGTGGTCAGCAGCGCCACCAGAGACAGCGGACCGAGAATAGCCAGAGTCTTGGCCAAGCCATTGCTGTCCACCAGATATTTCCGCCAAATCTGCGACAGAACGACCGGCACGACGATATAAAGCCCCACCGACAGCAGCAGGGTATCCCACGGCACGATGATGGAGGACAGCCCAAGCAACAACCCGACGATGGGAGCGAAGGCGAAGACCATGATCAGGTCGTTCAGCGCCACTTGGCTCAGGGTGAAATGGGGCTCGCCGTCGCAGAGGTTCGACCAGACGAACACCATGGCGGTGCAAGGGGCGGCCGCCAGCAGGATCAACCCGGCGATATAGCTGTCGATCTGGTCCGCAGGCAGATAGGGGCGAAACAGGATGCTGATGAACAGCCAGCCCAGAAAGGCCATGGAAAACGGCTTAACCGCCCAATTGATGAACAGGGTGACGCCGATGCCCTTCCAATGTTCCTTGACCTGATGCAGCGCCCCGAAGTCGATCTTGAGCAGCATCGGGATGATCATCAGCCAGATCAGCACCGCCACCGGCATATTGACCTGAGCCACTTCCATCTTGCCGATAGCATGGAAGGGTGCGGGCAGGAAGTGCCCCAAGGTCACGCCGGCGACGATGCACAAGGCGACCCATAAGGTCAGGAAACGTTCAAAGAATCCCATGGCTCAGACCTCTCCAGCCCGCTCAGGGCCGACGTCGATCAACTTGCGGATTTTGCCCTCGATCATGCCGTAAACCTCGCGGAACACCGCCAGCCGTTCATCGTGAGTCCCCTTGGCGGCGGCGGGGTCGGGAAACCCCACATGCAGCTTGGAGGGATGACCCGGCCAGATCGGGCAGACTTCGCCGGCGGCGTTGTCGCAGACGGTGATCACCAGATCCATCTTGGGCGCATCGGGAGAAGCGAATTCGTCCCAAGACTTGGAGCGCAGGCCCTCGATGGAATGGGCTTTCTCCTGAAGGATTTCCAGGGACAGGGGGTTGACCTTGCCGGTGGGATGGCTGCCGGCGCTGAAGGCCTTCCATTTGCCGCCGCCAAGATCATTGATCAGACATTCGGCCAAAACGGAGCGAGCACTGTTGCCGGTGCAAAGCACGAGGACATTGATGGTCATGATGGTTCCCCACAGCAGATGGTTGCCTCCGAGGCCTGAACATTCGGACCAAGCGCCGCCCGGCCTTGGTCACAAAGGACCGGCAGCGGCACGGCATTGACCAGAGCCAGCACCCGCTGATCCTCCCCGATGGTCGGATCGTCCCTGAGGAACGCGCCGAGAAGGGCAAGAAACGCCGGTGCGTAGGGGTTCAATTCCCGCTCGGCCAGCCGGTAATAAACCCATTTGCCGTCACGCCGCTGCTGAAGCAATCCGGCGGTCTTCAACCCGGCCAGATGCTTCGACACCGTGGCAGGCGCCAAATCCAGCACCGTGGTGATCTGGCAAACGCAAAGCTCCCCGCTCTCCAGGAGTTTCAGAATGCGAACCCGGCTGGGGTCGGCGACGGCTTTAGCGACGGTTTCAAAGGTTTCAAGCATAGGGGAATACTGCCATCAATTCGCTATACAGCAAAATGATGGATTTATGACGCTGGCAGGGAAGGTTTCCGCCCTGCTTCCGCGAGTTCTGTAACAGGCCATGGAAGCAGAAAAGGCCGCCCGAAGGCGGCCTATTTCTATTTGATTTCCCTAGGGAAATTTGGAGCGGGCGAAGGGATTCGAACCCTCGACCCCAACCTTGGCAAGGTTGTGCTCTACCCCTGAGCTACGCCCGCCCGCTCCGTCCGTCGCGCCTCGTCGGCGTCGTCGGGAGCCCGGATAATACGCAAAGTCGGATTCTTTGCAAGCAGGTTTTTTCACAAATTTTCGATGCCCCCAAAATCACCCCCCTGGCATCACCGATAAGGGCTTGCCAGCTGCGGGTTCGCGGTCCATCTATTGACCTCAGGCGCTCGATATTCGGGCGTCGATGAGGGGGCATTTGGCAGCAAAAGGGGCTGAAGGAATGGAACGTCTGATCGGCATGGGCGCCAAGAAAAATCCGGCTGCGGCGTCCAGCGGCGCCAGTGGTTTGATCAAGGACACGGACAGCGCCCATTTCATGCAAGA
>Ga0302156_10001219_pt1 | contig 23193 bp, 20 predicted proteins | sample I_Bog_N3_2_FD_193503 | JGI IMG/M metagenome (GOLD analysis project Ga0302156, IMG submission 193503) | Peat permafrost microbial communities from Stordalen Mire near Abisko, Sweden - I_Bog_N3_2 | ecosystem: Environmental > Terrestrial > Soil > Wetlands > Peat | place: Sweden: Abisko, Stordalen... | reverse complement strand
GTACGGATTGACGCAGTTCACCGCGCCAACACCATCCCGCCATAAAACAGCGCCAATCCCGGTATCGTCATCATCAGCACCAGCGCCGTCGAGGTCAGCATCCACGCCGTGTCCCCGCCGCTGATCTTCTCCGCTCCCAACAAACGGTTGAATTCGCGCGCGGGCGCCGGCCGGCCGAAATAGAAGCCCTGCGCGGCGAGACATCCCTGCCTCCTGAGGAACGCGGCCTGTTCGGCGGTCTCCACTCCTTCGGCAATGACCTCGATTTGCAGGCCTCGTCCCATGGCAATGATGGCCGTGACCAGGGCGGTATCCCTCTCGATCTGGCCGAGACCCTGCAGGAATGAGAGATCGATCTTGAGGTAATCGATGGGAAATCGTTGGATGTAGGCCAGGCTCGAATAACCGGTGCCGAAATCGTCCACCGCCAGGCCGATGCCGAGGCGCGACAACTGCTGCAGGATCGCGATGTTCTCGACGCGCCGCGTTATGAGCAGGCTCTCGGTGATCTCGATCACCAGCGCTTCCGGCGCTACGCCGACGTCGTCCAGCACGAATGCGACCCGTTCCGGGAATACGGGACGGCGGATTTGGTGGGGCGAAACGTTGACGGCGACCCGCAGGTTCGGAAAGCCGCTCTCGCGCCACCCCTTGACCGCGACGCAGGCCTGCCGCAGCACCCACTCTCCGATCTGCGCAATCAACCCCATATCCTCGGCAACCTTGATGAATTCGCTGGTCGGGACCGGGCCGATTTCGGGATGCTGCCACCGCACCAACGCCTCGGCCGCGGCGATGGTGCCCCCCTTCATCTCGACTATGGGCTGGAATTCCAGGCTGAATTCGTTCCGCTCGATGGCGTGGCGCAAGCAGGCGGCGATCTCGAGGCGCCGCTGCCCGCCGCTGTTGAGGCGCTGCGTGTAGAACTGGCTTTGGTCTCGGCCATGCTCCTTGGCGTGATACATCGCCGCGTCGGCGGCGCGCATCAGGTGTTCGGCGTCCTCGCCGTCGAGCGGATAGAGGCTGATGCCGATGCTCGCACTGATGTGCAATTCATGGCCGTCGATCAGGAAGGCCTCGCGCAACGACTCGAGGATCTTGCCGGCCACGAGTTGGGCCGACGAGTTGCCGGTCAGGCCCGGCAGGTTGACGACGAATTCATCGCCGCCGAAGCGCGCGACCGTGTCGCCCTCGCGCAGACACGCCTTTAATCGATCGGCCGCCAAGATCAGAACGCGGTCGCCCACTTCATGGCCGAGCGAATCGTTGATGTCCTTGAAGCGGTCGATGTCGACGAAGAGGATGCCGACGCCGTGCTGACTCCGTCGTGCCTGCGTGATGGTCTGCCCCACGCGATCGCGGAACAGCAGGCGGTTGGGCAGTCCGGTCAGCGGATCATGCTCGGCCAGGTGACGGATGCGTTCCTGCGTGGTGTGCTGCTCGGTGACGTCCCGAAACACCATGACGCCCCCGAGCAGCCGGCCGTCGTCATCCACGATGCGCGTCGCCTTGTCGCCGATGGGTATGGCATTTCCCGTCCTGCCCAAGAGGACGGTGCCGTCCTCGAGCGTCTGCGTCTTGCCGTCCTCGAGCGCGCGCCGAATCGGGTTATCGATCGGCAAGCCGCTTTCCTTGCTGCACAGGGGCAGGATCTCCTCGACCGGCCTTCCCGCCGCTTCCGCGTCACTCCAGCCGGTCAGCGCCTCGGCCGCTGGATTCAGGAACTTGATGTTTCCCGCGGTGTCCGTGATCGCCACGCCGTCGCCGAGCGCGCGCAGCGTGGTCGAGAACCAACGGTCCTGTTCGCGCAGCATGACCTCGGTTTCGTGCTTGTGCAGCGCGACTTCCATGGCACAGCGCAGTTCCTGCGCCTTGAAGGGTTTGATGAGATATCCATAGGGATTCGATTGCTTGGCCCGCAGCAGCGTCCGCTCATCTCCGGTTGCCGTGAGATAGATGATGGGACATCCCTGCTGTTCGCCGATTCGCTGGGCAGCCTCGATGCCATCGATCCCCGAGCCGAGGCGTATGTCCATCAATATGAGATCGGGATGCAATTTCGCGCTCTGTTCGATCGCGTCCTCCCCGGAAGCCGCGCGGCCGGCCGCTTGATAGCCGAGTCCCTCGATCGTGTCCTCGATGTCGAGGGCGACGATCCTCTCGTCCTCGACGATCAATATTCGATACACCGCGCCGGAGCCGGATCGATCGTCGCCCTGCGCACCACGCTCGTCTGAGTGGCGATTGCTACGGGAGGCCATGGGCGTTCGGTTCGTCGCGCTGGTGACGCGCGCGGGTGCCGCATGTCCTGATGCGCATCGAAGGCGGGGCGCGCATGCTATTTGCGCGCGGGCGGTGCCGTGCAACAGCAATCGCTTCCGAAGAATCCCGCCGCCGGTTGCAGCGGGATCTGCGCGATCGTCCGTGATCGAAGGAGATTTGAATTCGCGTGCTCCAAGGCATGGCGCCTCCTTGGCCCGATGCACTCGTCGTTTCACGTCGCGAAGTAGTGTATGCCTGGTGCGTGACATAATATGCGAGCCGCATCACAAGGGGGCGCTGCACCATCGCCGCGAAGCCCTTGATCTGTAGGGGGAAACCTGAGGTTCGCGCGAGTTCTACGACGCGCCGGCGTATCGCTGCCCGGCATCGACATCGCCTTCGAATGCGAATTGACGCTACCGGCGCGACCCATGACGGCGACGCGACTTATAATGGCTGGATGGCCCATCTCCGGCCGCAGTGGCCGATTTGCACACACGATAAGAAGACCGACAATTCCATGACCGACCCGATCCTGCTGACGCCCGGACCCCTGACGACTTCCGAGGCCACCAAGGCCGCCATGATGTACGACTGGGGATCTTGGGACGGCGCATTCAACGCAATGACAGCGACGGTCTGTCGCGACCTGACCGCGATCATCCAGGCGCAGGACTCGCACGTTTGCATTCCCCTGCAGGGCAGCGGAACGTTCGCGGTCGAAGCGGCGCTCGGAACGCTGGTGCCGCGCAAGGGCAAGGTTCTGGTGCCGGACAACGGCAGCTACTGCAAGCGCATCGTGCGCATCATGAACTGCCTCGGCCGGGAGGTGGTGGTCCTCGCGCACGACGAAAGCGCAGCGGCGGACCCGGCCCGGGTCGATGCGGCTCTCGCCGCGGATCCCACGATCACGCACGTGGCGCAGGTGCACTGCGAAACCGGGACCGGGATCTTGAATCCGCTGCCCGCCATCGCGGAGGTGGTCGCCGCCCGGGGCCGCGGCCTGATCATCGACGCCATGAGCTCGTATGGGGCCATTCCGATCGACGCCCGCAGTCTGCGCTTCGAGGCGCTCATCGCCGCTTCCGGGAAGTGCCTCGAGGGAGTGCCGGGCATGGGCTTCGTGATCGCCCGCCGGGCCGCTCTCGAGGAGGCCAGGGGCAACAGCCAATCGCTCGCGCTCGACCTCCTCGACCAGTGGCAGTATCTGCAAAAGACCGGGCAATGGCGCTTCACGCCGCCGACGCATGTCGTCGCCGCGTTGCGCGCCGCAATCGACCAGTACCAGGCGCAGGGCGGCCAGCCCGCGCGGCTCGCGCGCTATGCGAGCAACTGCGCGGCTCTGGTGAAGGGCATGCGCGAGCTTGGATTTCAGACGTTCCTGCCGGATGCACTGCAGGCGCCCATCATCGTGACGTTCCACTCGCCCGCGGATCCAGCCTATGATTTCCCCGAGTTCTATCGCAGGGTCCGCGAGCGGGGGTTCATCTTGTATCCGGGCAAACTGACCGCGGTCGACACCTTGCGGGTGGGGTGCATCGGCGCGATCGGGCCCGAGGTGATGAATCAAGCCGTGGCCGCGGTGGCCGACGTGCTGCGCGACATGGGGGTACGGGAGCGGGCGCGCCGATGACTTGGACAGACTCCTAGGGTTTCGACATCAGGTCCGGTATGCCGGCGTCGAGGTCCACCGGCACCGACACGTGCTCTTGGACGATCAGCCATCGCCCGTGCAGCTTCCGGTACACATCGCTCACGCGGACGACCACGTCGAACTTCGATCCGTCCTTGCGCGTGTACTGCACCTTCTGAATGCTGTGGCCGTAGGCCGCCGTGCCTACGACCGTGACGCTGAGATCGGATATCGTGAACCCCACCGGGCCCGGATACGCATCGAACCCGTCCTGCCAATCCTTCCGGTAGTCGTCCCATCCCACATGCTGCCGCGGCGGCCCGACATCGAAGACGAAGAGATCCGCGCCCGGGGCATACAAGCGCATGATGGCAGCCACATCCCGGCCCCTGAAGGCGTCGCCGAACCGGGATTCGAGGGCTCGGATGGCCGCCTCATCGTCACCCACGGGCGGCCGGTCGGCGGCTTGCGCAAACGCGGCCATGGCGCCGAGGCTGGCGATCAAGGCTCCGCACATCAGGCGTGATCCTGCGTTCATGATCGCTCCTATGATTCCAGGGGCACGTGGCTCGTTTCCCGGGCCATGATGAGCGCAATGCCGGTTACGCACAAGGCGCCGACCAGATAGAGCGAAATGCCGAACGTCGTACCGTAGGCGCGCAGGATCGTGGCGAACATCACCGGCGCGAGCCCCCCGCCGATGATGCCCACGAGCGTGTACGCCATCGATGAGCCCGCATAGCGGACGCGGGCGGGAAATTGCTCGGTGATGAAAGCCGCCTGTGGACCGTACATCATCGCGTGCATCACGAAGCCGCTGGCCACGGCAAGCACGATCGGCAGCGGGCTCAGGGTATCGAGGATCCGAAAGAAGACGACGGCCCAGGCGATGCTCAACAGGGCGCCGGCTCCGTATACCGTGCGCCGGCCGCGGCGGTCCGACAAGGCGCCGAAATACGGCACGCAGAGGGCATTGACGGCCGCGCCTATCGAGACCGCGGTCAACGCCAGCGCGCGGGATTGATGTAGAACCGTCGTCAGATAGGTCAACGTGAACACGATCAACAGGGAATACATGACATCGGCGCCGATGCGGGCGCCGCCCGCGATCAGCAATCGGCGCCAATGATCGCGTATCACCTCGGCGATCGGCGCCTTGGCGGTGGCATGACGGACGTGCAGATCGGCAAATGCCGGCGTCTCTTCGACGCCGGTGCGAATCCACACCCCGAAGGCGACGAGCAGCACGCTGGCCAGGAACGGAGCGCGCCAGCCCCACGCCAGAAATTCTTCCGGCGACGTGCCCCACGCGATGACTGCGATGAGGCCGGTGGCAAGCAGCGTGCCGAGCGACGGGCCCACCTGAGCCCAGGAGGCGTTGCGGCCGCGTCTGTCCGCCGCGCCGTGTTCCAGCGACAGCAAAACCGCGCCCGCCCATTCCCCGCCGAGTGCGGTCCCCTGCACGAACCGCAGCGTCACCAACAGGATCGGGCTCAGGATGCCCACCGTTGCATAGGCGGGCAGCACTCCCATCAGTGCCGTCGTCACACCCATGATGATCAGCGTGGTCATCAGGACCAATCGGCGCCCGTGCCGGTCTCCCATCCGTCCAAAAACGATCCCACCCGCGGGTCTGGCGAGATAGCCGACGGCGAAGGTCGAAAACGCGAGAATGGTCCCCGACAGCGGATCGAACGACGGGAAGAAGATCCGGTTGAAGACGATCGCCGCCAACGAGTTGTAGACCGCGAAGTCGTAGTACTCGAGCGTCGTGCCGACCATGCTGGCCGCGCCGATTTTCCTGATGTCCTGCATGGCGGCTGCGGCATTCCCCATTGAATGGCGGCGGCGCCATTCGCCACTGAAGGGAGAGCTCCAGGGCCCGGGCCCCGCTCGAGACCCGGGCCTCGTCGATTACCGGTTGTTCGCTCCGGCTTTCACCGCGGCTGCCTCGGGCCCCGTGCCGTAGACGATTCGGCCGCCGAACATGGTCCAAAGGACCTTGGTTTCCTTCACCTCGGCCACCGGAACCGTGAGCACGTCGCGGTCCACGAGCACGAGATCGGCGCGCTTGCCGGGCGCCAGCGAACCGATCTGATCGAGTTGATTGAGCACCTTCGCGGAATTGCGCGTATAGGCGAAGAGCATGGCCTCGCGCGGCATGCGCTGGCCGGCATCGAGCACACCCTGTGAACCAATGCGCGTCTCGGCCTGATAGATGGCCAGGAACGGATTGGCCGAACTCACGGGCCAGTCGCTCGCACCCGCGATGGTGGCGCCGGCTTCCAGCATCTCGCGCGCCGGATACATTCGCGCATGGATGGCCGGATCGATATAGGGCTTGACCTCTTCGTTGGTGGACTCATCGGCGACGGCCCATAGCAGCTGCAGCGCGGCGATGACGTTGTATTCGGCAAAGCGCGGGACGTCCTCGACGTCGACGAACTGCGCATGCGTCATGGTATGCGGCAGGGTGCTCCGGGGATTGGCGCGGCGGGCGGCGCCGAAGGCGTCCAGCGACGCCTTGACGGCGAGGTCCCCGATGGCGTGGATGTGCACGGTCAGGCCGCGCCGGTCGGCTTCGACGACCAGGTCGTTGAACCGCTTCGGGTCGAACAGCAGCGGCGCCGACTTGCCGGTGTTGACGTACGGCTTGGTAAGCGCCGCCGTCTGGGACGGGAACTCGACCACCCCATCGGCAAACACCTTGGGGCCGGGAATGACCAGGTTCGGGACGTCCGCGAATTGCCTTCGGAGCGCTTCTACCACGTCGAGTTGCTGAGCACCGTCATTCGGCCGGATGACCGGAAATGCGGCGACATGGGCGGTCAACTCGCCCCGGCGGGCAAGTTCCCGGTACACCGGCAGGGCGCCCGGGTCGTCGGCGGTGAGCGGTTGATCGCCTCCCACCACACCGGCCACCGCGGCATCCAGCCAGCCCGTGATGCCCAGCGCATTCATGTACCGAACGCCGGCGCGGCCGAAGGACAGCATCATCTCCGGCGAGGCGGCCGGCATGCTCAACCTCAACCGCGTCAGCCCCACGTCGACCACGAAGCCGTTGGGTTCGAAGCCTGCCCCGAATCCGTAGTAGGCCCGTTGGGCCGGCGTCAGCTTGCGCAGGTACGCAGGCGTGATGCCCGCACGGGCGCGCGCCTTGCGGTTGGCCCACCCGGTGTGGCCGTCCGACCCGTAGAGGACGACCGGTACATTGGCAAAGCGCCCGCCGCTCAGAGCCCCATCGATGTCGGCCGCATGCGCCCAGTAGCCGATGTCGACGCCGTTGACCACCGTGGTGTCGCCTATGACGCTGCTCCCGGCGTCGACCGTCTTGCCGACGAAGCTGACGAGATCCGGCAACGAATCCCCAGTATTCGGAAAGTTGGCCATGACCAGACCCGCTCCGCCGCCCAAGACCTGGCGACTGCCGATGGGATGGGCGTGAGCATCGATCATACCGGGCATCAGGAACCGGCCCCCGAGATCGACGCGGCGAGCCCCCGGGCCCGCGGCTTTTTCCACCGATTCCAGGGCACCGACCGCCACGATGCGATCGCCCTTGATGGCCACGGCCTCGGCATAGGGTGCGTTGGGTTCGGCGGTGAACACATGCGCATGGTAGAAGACGGTCGTGGCATCCGGCGCCGCGTCGGCGGCAAACGCCGCGGAACCGCCGGCAACCGCCAGCGCCGAGAGTATGCCCGCGGCGATGCCTTCACAAATGCCGAAAATCTGTCTCTTGATCATTCAACGCTCCTGATGGGACTCCGAACTGCGCGGCGTGGGAGAGCGGCTCGAAAACCGCTGCCAGCGCCGACGCCGGAAATAATCACTGTAATCCGCCAATTAATCAATTGCAGCCGAGCGAGGGTTCCACGGCGCTGTTTCGCCAGCGCTGATTGCAGCGATCTGTTCGCGGTGCCTCTGGGAGGCGGCATGCGCATGTTTCAGGCGGTCATCATTGATAAACATTCACGCGTTACCCTGATCGTATATAGTGCGAAATACGCGCATCCGAGGCTCGTGAATGTCATGCCATCCATCGACAGTGAAGAATTGATTCGCAGGATCGCGCGAGACCTCGCCGACGGCTACGATGAAGAGTTCGAATTGGAGGTCGAGGATCGCCATCCTCTGCCGGGAGTATCGCCGGGAGCGGGCGACGCGGCGGAGAGTCAATACCGGCGCCGTTACTTCGGCGAGCTCTTCAAGCTGCAGGCTGAATTGGTGAAGCTGCAGGATTGGGTCGTCGAGACCAGCCAGAAGGTGGTGATCCTCTTCGAAGGCCGCGATGCCGCCGGCAAGGGCGGCATCATCAAGCGCATCACGCAACGCCTGAACCCGCGCGTCTGCCGGGCCGTGGCGTTGCCGGCGCCCAGCGACCGTGAGCGCACCCAGTGGTACTTCCAGCGCTACGTGCCGCACCTCCCGGCGGCGGGCGAAATCGTCCTGTTCGACCGCAGTTGGTACAACCGTGCGGGCGTCGAACGGGTGATGGGATTTTGCACGCCGGCAGAGTACGAGGAATTCTTCCGCTCGGTGCCTGAATTCGAGCGCATGCTCGTGCGCTCCGGCATCCGCCTGATCAAGTACTGGTTCTCGATCACGGACGATGAACAGTACCTGCGGTTCCTCGGCCGGATCCACGATCCCCTGAAGCAATGGAAGCTCAGCCCGATGGATCTCGAGTCGCGCCGCCGATGGGAGGACTACACGAAGGCGAAGGAGATCATGCTCGAACGCTCGCACATCCCGGAGGCGCGGTGGTGGGTGGTGCAGGCGGTCGACAAGAAGCGCGCGCGGCTCAATTGCATGGATCACCTGCTGAAGCAATTCCCGTACACGGAAGTGCAAAAATCCCAGGTCGTCATGCCCGAGCGCGAACATCGCCCGGACTACTCCCGTCAAGCCGTACCCGCGGATATGTTCGTGCCGGAGATTTATTGATCGGCATCGGACCGATGCCCCGGCCGCCCTCGCCTCTTTTGCTCGCCCGGAGGCGAAACGGCTGCCTGGAGTCACATTCGAGCGAGCGCTGCGAGGAGACAAAGATGCGCAAATTGTGGCCAATCTTGATTGCGGCGTTGTGCTGCTTCTCCGAACTCCCGGCCCGGGCGGAAGCGCCGCACGATTGCCGGCTGAAACAAGCCGCGTCGATCGATTTGGCCGGCGGCGCCAACGGCCCCCTGCTGATCCCGGTGACCGTCAAGGGCACTGCGGCATTCATGATCCTGAGCACGGGCAACGCGTTCAGCACTGTGACGCGAGGCGCGGCCGAACGCTTGGGGTTCCACGTTCATTCGACATCCGGCTACGTAAAATCGGGTAAGAATGCCATCGACGAGCTGGCCACATCGAACCAATTCGCCATCGGCCAACGGCTCGCATTCAAGAGCGCCGACTTTCTGGTCGTTCCCGACGATTCTTATGCCTCCGATGCGTCGGGTCCCCAACCCGTCATCGGCGTGCTGGGGAGCAATCTGCTCGCCCAACTGGACATCGAACTCGACTCCGCCAAGAGGAAGATGAATCTCTATTTGCAGGATCATTGCCCGGGCAAGGCGGTGTATTGGTCCGCCCGGTACGATTCGACGCCGATTCAAGTCGATTCCCTGGGCGTCATGTACTTTCCGATGGAACTCGGGGACAGGAAGATCGAGACGGTGCTTTCGACCGGCGATCCGTCGACCACCTTGTTTGTCGACGTCGCCAAGCAGCTCTACGGCATAGATTACCAGTCGGCCGGCGTGTCCTCGAGAACCGACGCGGCGGCTCAGGCCACGTTCCACTACCGAGCGTTGAATTTGACGTCGGAAAATCTGACCATCAAGAATGCGGACATTCGGCTTCTCGACAAGCCCTTCCCGAACTGTGAAGTCACCGAACGGGCGGGTGTGGCCGGGTACGACGGCTGCCTCGGCATCCACCCTTTGCATCTGGGGCGCGATGCACTGTCCAAACTCCACATCTACCTTGCCACGAAGGAAGGAATGCTCTACTTCACGCCGGCCGACGCGGGCCAATAGGCCGGTCATCGACGTTTTTTGCGGGCCACGGCCGCGTGGCCGCGCCTGTACAGCCGCACGCCGCGTTGTGGCAGAATCGGTACGGCGGGTGCGACGGAGGAGATGACCCCGATGGATGCAAGTACCTTGCGCGCCCTACAGGCGCCATTGAAGCAGCAATATCGCAATAATCCGGGCACGGCCCGCATCGCATCGCATGCGGAGGTGGCGCTCGATCCCGGGCACATCGCGGCAATACTCCCGGTGAACGCTTCTCGGATCGCCGGACTGCATCGGGCCGCCGGGGGCACGGGAGCCCACGCCTGCTCAGCGGACATGCTGCTCGAAGCCCTGGCGGCGTGCGCCGCGGTCACTTTGATGGCCGTAGCGACCTCGATGGGCGCAAAACTCACGGGCGGCCGGGTTATCGCCGATGGATGCTGGGATGCGCGCGGCACGCTGGGCATCGACAAGTCGGCTCCCATCGGGATTCAAGATGTCACGCTGTCCTTCGTACTGGAAGGCGATCTCGACGAACCGACGAAAGAACGGCTGGTGCAGCTGACCGAGCGCTACTGCGTCATTCTCGCGACACTGCGCGAGCCGCCAAAACTGCAGATTTCGGTTCGTCCGTAGGTCAGCCGGATGATTCGGTGATTCACGGCGTCGACCAAAGCAAATGCATCACCAGTAGTACGGCGATCGTGGCGATGACGACGTTGAGGACCACGCCCGTATTGGTCCAATAACCGCGTGGCACGGTGTCCGGCGCCAAATTCTTGACCACTAGGCGAAACTGACGAGCCGATACGAGCGCCACGACGGCGGCGAGCACCAAAAGGACGACGCCGACCAGGAGGGAAAAGCCGTGTTCGGTTTTGCCCGTCCCTTCGTGCAGTACGAGTTGCACGAACAGGCCAAACCGCTCCACGACGAAACCGAACCCCATCAGCGTGACGGCGGTGCGTTGCCATGCGAGCAGCGTCCGCTCGGCAGCGAACAAAACTCGAGGATCTTCGGTATAACTCATGGCGAATCCTGGGGGTATCGGCGCCCACGAACAGGCCCCGTGTGGTTGGGCCGCGGCATTCCCAGCGGCTTTCGTAAATGAGCGATGCCCCGTTGCTCCACGAACTTGGTCGTCACGTCCCAGAGATGATCGCCGTAGTAGAACGGTTCGAATGATTCTGCGCCCGGAATCGGCAGCGGTGCAATCACCGCGTCGGCGCGGGCCTCATAGAAAAACGGAATCGAGTATCGCTCGCTCCCGGATCCCAGCACTCGATGCACGGTCGCCCTGATGCCGCCAGCCGTCCATCGCTCCAGAACTTTCCCAAAATTAATGGCCAAGGTGCCTTCCTCCGGCGGAACATCCAGCCACCGCCCGTCGAGGTGCTGTGCCTGGAGGCCGCCCACACCGTCCTGGGCCAACAAGGTCATGAACCCGGAGTCGACATGCGCACGGCCCAACAGATAGCGTGGCTCGCCGCGATGAGTGGTCCACATCTCCGAGTGGTCACCCCCTTCAAACGACGCCTTCAACCTGACCGGGTAGCGAATCAATCGCAACGTGGAAATACCGCCGTCAAATGCGCCGTCAAAGCAGTTCTCCGGGAGATTCAGCGCGCGCGCAATCGAGTGCATCATCGCAACCGAGAGTCGCGTCATCGCCCGATAGTAGTCACGCACGCGGGAGTGCCATCCCGGCAGCAGCGCCTCGGACGGCATGGGCGTGGCTTCTCGCAGCGGATCGCGGTCATCCACCACGCCGGGTCCATGGGCGACATCCGGCCCGAGATCAATGCCTTCCTTGTAGGTCGCGTGACCAGCCTGCAACGGGAACCAGCCGCGGTAGACGTTGCGGTTCTCCGGGGCAAAGTTCCACCGCCAAAGTTTGCGAATTTCGCTCTCGGGAAGCGAAAAGATGCCGAGCAATTCGCGCCGACTCGGCCCGTCCAGAGAAGCCCATGGCGGCAACCTGGTGACCACCATCATTCCCGCATTTTTCGCGGCGGTATGTACCGCCGCATCGACATAGGAGCGTTCCGCTTGGTCCTCGGAAAAAAGAGCCCCGACATCGATGCGCGGAATTGCCCGCTGACTCATGCCGGCTCCTGTGCGCCGCCCTGCATCGACGTCAGGAACCGTTCTCGCAGACGCCCAGCGATGCCCCCTGGAAGGTAGTACGGCTATCCAGCGATGTCGTCGCGGGAGCGCCGAAATAGGTGATCAAGGCCAGATCCTGCAGGTGGTACGTGAAACCGCCGCGCACATACGGATAGGTACCGTAGTTGACCTCGTCCTCCAACGGATCACCCACTTCGAGGATGCCGCATGGCGAGTTGTTGTTGGTCAGCGGATCCATTACCAATTCGCCGAGTTCATGCGAGAGCGCCGCCACGTCTTCGGCGAATGCTCCGGGCGTACCGACATAGCTGAACACGGAGTAGGCTTGCGAGCCGTTATACGAATGATATCCGCCGATGCAGCACTCGCCGCCGTCCGTCAGATAGGTGTCATACACCATGAAGATCGGGATCGAGTTTGCCGTGATCTGCGGGAATGCCGCGAGAATGTGCTGCACCTTGGCATCGAAGAAATTGATGTCCGCAAGGCCGACGGTAACGCCGAATTCGACGGCGACGCTGCCATCGCCTGCAGGAACCACGATGGTTTGCATCGGCAGCACGGTCGGGTCGCCGAGCAAGGTATGCCAATCTGGGTTGGTTGAGGCGGACGACCAGAAGTTGGCGTGCTGGTAGGCGTCGATGTACTGGGTATCGCCCAGGTCCGTTCCCGCTTCGTTGAACGTCAAATCCTTGAACAGCGGCGACATCCTCGTATTGGCGATGGCCGTCTTGCCATTCGCCTGCAGCGTCTGCGGCGAGAACGTCTCCCGGTCCACCCTGATCTTGATCGGGATCAGAAACACCGGAATCGTCGTTGCCGCGTCCCCGGTCGGTGCGGAGCCGACCACTGTGGCACTGTACGGCGTCCCGCCGTAAGTCCAGTCGTAAGTCCAAGTCGCCAAGGTTTCCGTCAGCGGGGCCCGGTTGGCGTTGATCGCCGGCAAGACCGTGAAGCGCGGAATCGCCGTTTGCGTGTCCTGTTGCTGTCCCATTGCATCGCCCGCACCTACCACGGCCGCGAGCGAAACGGTCAATCCAAAAAGCAATTTCTTACATGATGCATGCACCACGACTTCCCTCTTGTTGATTGTTATTAATAGCCCTTCCTGGCCGTTTGTAGCACAGGGCCTGTCATCCGTCATGGATTTATGGCCGGGAGCGGCCGATGCCTCGGATATTTAATTATTGTCAAATGGCCCCCGCCGGATGGCGATTCATCTCGGCTATCATGACTCTCATTGGCGATTCGTTATTCTTCACCTTGCGGAAGGCTGTTTCTGCCGGGAGATGATAAGCGCTGGCGCATCGTCTGGCGATTATGTGAATGGTTTTTTTTCGATACAAACATAAGGGGGAATTCGCAATGAAAACTTCGAATTCGAGATCCATTGTCCTGCTTTGTGCCGGAGTAACCGTCATGCTGTTGACGGCGTCCGGAGCCCGGGCGCAATCGGAAGGTCCGATTCCGCCGCCGCTGTCGGTTCCGCGGGCTCAGTACTTCAAGAACAATCCTGAGGCTTGGCGTCAATTCCTGTCCGAACTACCGCAAAGCTCCGCGCAGCCGGAAACGGCAGTTCGGACCGTAGCGCCAAAATTCGGCGGTACCTGGACGGCGCTGCCGACGGCACCCGCCGCGCTTGGCAACCCGTTGCTGCTCACCGACGGCACGGTGATTGCGTCGAGAGTTGACGCACCCGAGTGGTACAAGTTGACCCCCGACATCGACGGCAGCTACTCAACCGGAACTTGGTCGAAAATCGCCTCATTGCCCGTCATTGACGGTGTTCAGTACGCACCGCTCTATCACTCCTCGGCAGTGCTGCCCGATGGCCGCGTCATCATCATGGGGGGCGAATACAATGGCGGCAACTCACCGGTGTGGACCAATATGGGGGCAATCTACGATCCGATAGCCAATGCGTGGACTCCCGTAGAGACCCCTCCCGGCTGGAGTTACTTTCCCAACGGAACCGGCGTGATCGGGGATTCCGAGAGCGTCGTCCTGGCTGACGGGACGTTCATGCAGGCGGCCTGCTGTCTGCTACCCGACGGCGATGTGCTGCTCGACCCGGCGAGTTTGACCTGGAACAACACGGGCGCGCCGCGTCTTGGGAACTTCTATCAGGATGAGCAGGGCTACAATCTCTTGCCGAATGGCAGAGTCCTGACCATCGATATTTGGACCGATTTCGATTTCAACACGCTCACCGCCAGTGGGAATGCCACCAACGCGGAGCAATACGAGCCCCATTCGGGTCTTTGGATGAGCGCCGGCAACACTCCCGTCCCGCTGGCCGATCCCTATGAATGCGGCAACTTCGAAATTGGACCCGCCGTCGTGCGGCCCGACGGGACGCTGGTCGCCTTCGGCGGCAACACGGGCTGCGCAGCAACCCCGATCAAGGCCGATCCAACGGCCATTTACGATACCAATTCCGGCACTTGGACTGCGGGGCCCAACGTCCCCGCAGTATGCGGCAAGAGTGGCAAACGGAATTGCTCCCTGCCCGACGCCCCCGCATCGATTCTGCCGAACGGCAATATCCTGTTCGCCGCCAGTGCGGGTTACGGCGGGTCGCCCACACATTTTTTTGAGTTCACCGCCGACAATACGATTGAACAGGTGGCTGATGATTTGTATAACTCGGAAAGGTCAGGCGCCTATTACTACAACTTCTTGGCGCTGCCGAACGGCCAGATCCTGTCCACCGATTTCTCCAAGATCGCGGAGGTGTACACGCCGGCCGGCTCGCCGAATCCCGCTTGGGCCCCCAAGATCACCAGCTATCCGGCCTCCGTCAATCCGGGCGGCTACTATGAGATAGGCGGCACCCAGTTCAACGGACTGTCGCAGGGGGCCGATTACGGCGACGACGCGCAAATGGCAACCAACTACCCGCTGGTGCGCATCACCAACAATACGACGGGCCACGTGTTCTACGCGCGCACCGCGAATCACAGCACCATGTCGATCATGCCCGGGACACATGGTTCGACGACGTTTACCGTGCCCGCAACGATCGAAACGGGCCCGAGCGTTTTGGTGGTCGTCGCTAACGGCATTGCCTCGCCGGGTGTGGCGATCACGGTGGATTGACCGATCAGTCGTCGTTTCACGCGGCGTCGTCACCCGGGCGGGTGGCGACGCCGTTACACCTCGTCAACCAGCCGCGCGAGCTTGAGGCGCCTCGCATGCCACCTCGTAGCCGCCGTCGGTACGGTGACCCAATGATAATCGGCCGCCGATCGCGCCGGCCCGAAAGCGCATGGTGCGCATCCCGAGACCCGTGCCGCGGCGCGCCTCGGCGGGCAGCCCGCGCCCGTCATCGGATATTGCCAGCTGCACGCTGCCGTCGCGCACGGAAAGTTCGATCTCGACAGCCTTGGCGGCGGAATGCTTGAGCGCGTTTTGGACGGCTTCCTGAGCGATTCGGTATAGATGATTGCGCGCCTTGAGATCGAGGTTGAGCGGCGCGACGTGCTGCGCGTGAAATCGAACTTCGGTTCCGCTCAGTGAGCTGCGCCGCGCCAGGGCGTCGAGGGCGCCCTCCAGGCTCCCGTCGGCGTCGGTCAAGGGAGACAGCCCCTGCACGACGAGGTGCGCATTCTGGATGCAACTCGTCGCAAGCGACGCGAGCTGATCCAGATCCTCGGCAATGGCATCGCGTTCTCGCACTGCGCGGTTCGCCAGCGCCCGCAGCGACAGCGCGAGACCGGTGAGTTCCTGGCCGAGCCCATCGTGCATTTCCTGGCCTATGCGCCGCTGCTCGCCCGCAACGGTCTCGATCAATGCGCGGCCGAAGGCACGCCTCTCGGTGACATCGACCGCGAACACCATTTCGGCCGCATGACCCATGAAGTCGATCGATCGCGTCCACACCTCCACCTCGAGCACCCTGCCGTCGCGCGCCAAGTGCCGCGTCTCGAACGGATCCATGCGCAGAGTCTCGGCATTCTCCTCCACATATGACGCCACGTGGGCCTCCCCTGGTGGAATCAGCCCCGCGACGCTCATCGACAAGAGCTCCTGGCGGCTCCAACCGTACTGACGCACGGCCGCGTCGTTGATCATGAAGATCTGCAAGGTTTTCCGATCATGCACCCATATGGGCTGAGGGCTGCCGTTGAAGATTTGCGCGTAACGCTGTTCCGCACGCAGCAATTGCCGGCCGGCCGAATCGCGTTCTGCGAGCAGCGCGGTAATGATGAGGTTCACCCCCGCCAGCGCCGCCACGAATGTCCAGATTATCACCAGACCCTGCAGCTCATTGAGCTGGCTGAACGCGCCGCGACTGAATGCAAAGCTGTAGGTCGTCAATGCCGATATCGCAAAGACGCCAGACACCGAGACCACGAGCCCGAAGCGCATGGCGGCCACCACGATGAGCAAAACGGCGAAGACGACGATCAGCGGTGTCGCGGTATTGTCGCGCACCAGAAAAATCGCCGCGCAACAAGCCGCAACGCCCAACACCCACAGGACGCCCTCGACCCGGTGCTCGATGAACTGCAGGAAGCTGCGCCCGCTCACCGCCACGAGTATCGGGGCGACGAGCAACGCGCCCGCCGTGCTGTTGCTCCACCAGCGCAGCCACTTGACCGGTTGCGCCGCTCCAGTGGTCACGCCGGCGAGGTAGAAACCGAGAAACCCAAAGGCCGGCGCAAGGGCCATGCCGAGCGCGCTGCAAGCAATGAACAGAGGCACGTCCTTGGCGCGGCTGAAGCTCGCGTCAAAACCGCGCCGCTCGAGAACCCAGGCCGTGAGGGCGGCGCCGCTCGCAAGTCCGACCCCAACGCCGACGGAGGCGATCAGCGGTTGGTGCGCCGAGAGGTCGATGGCAACGCCGGCCGCAAACACCGCGGGCCACATTCTGCGTCCCCAACGATACATTGCGGCAATGGCAAAGCCGCTAGGCAAAATGAGCAGCGGGAGACGGCTGCCCATGCGTGGCAGCGCAAAGCCCAATGCGCCCGCCCCCAGGATTGCGCCGAACGCCAGCAACCACCTCAGCGCGGGTATCCGGCTCCGATCCAAGCGACTACCCGCTCGTGACTCGCGCACGGCTGCCCAACTGATTCTCTGCCTTCTCGAACTCGAGCGTCACTGCCGATTGCATAGGCGAACCCGTCCGAATATCTGCGTCTTACGGGCCGGCCAATCGTAGCCCAGATTATCGGAGAGAGCACCAGCCACGCGGGCCGGCTTGACCTCGATTCCTGGAGTGCGGTGGTGTGCGACAACCTCCGTTGACGACCCAGGATGTCGATTCGCTCGAAATTGGTGACTGATCGTCGCGTATGGGGCCCTCTACCGAGCAATTGCCGAACCTATGGAATTTAGGATCTGCGCTTTGCAATACGCGGATCTCAACTGCGGGTATGTGATGCCGCCGCGGCTTGCGGCTCGATCGACCAAGTGCGCAGCAGAAACTCGGCCGAATACAGGGCCAATGCGGCCCAGATGATCACGAAGCCCCACATGCGCGCGCCGCCGAAGGGCTCGTGGAACATCAAGATGCCAAGCAGCAACTGCAGCGTCGGGGCAATGAATTGCAACAGTCCGAGAGTCGACAGTCTTATGCTCCGGGCGCCCGCAGCGAACAGCAACAACGGTATGGCGGTTATCGGGCCGGCCGCCATCACCACGAGTCGCAATGCGAAATCGGCATGAACGAAGGCGTTGTTTCCCATGAATACGGTCCAGGCCAGATACGCGGCCGCCAACGGGAATAACAGCAGTGTCTCGAGGGACAGGCCTTCGAGCGGGCCGAGCGCTGCAACCTTGCGCATCAAGCCATAGATTCCAAACGTCAGCGCCAGAACGATAGCGATCCACGGGAAGTGGTGCCCTTGCCACGTCAACCATAAGACTCCGAGCGCCGCGATGGTGACCGCGAACCATTGGGCGGGGCGCAGCCGTTCCTGGAGCAGCAAAAAACCCAGCACGATGTTCACGAGCGGATTGATGAAGTAGCCCAGGCTCGCGTCAATCACATGACCGCTGTTGATCGCCCAAATGTACAGAAACCAGTTGCCCGATAGCAGGGCTGCGCTGACCGCAAATCCTACGACCAGCCTCGGCTGGCGAGTCAGCGGCCGAAGCCACGACCATTGCCGGCGAAATGCAAGCACGAAGCACAGGAAAACCAGCGACCAGATCATCCGGTGCGCGAGCACCTCGACGGGCGAGACCGTCCGCAGCAATCGAAAATAGGCGGGGAACAGCCCCCAGGCCACATACGATGAGGCCGCGAGCACGACGCCCTTACGCATGATGGCGGTGCGCTGCCAAGCTCAATGTGGTTTAGACCGATCAGCAGAAAAATGCCCAGTGCAGCGCATGCAAGGGCAGTTTAGCAGAGCGCTGCGGCCACGCTGCGCCGCACCCGGTTCATGCGGGTAGGTTGTCGCGTCCAACTAATGTCTGCCTCACCGAGTGAAATTCGGGGCGTCGAAGAACCGGAGCTGGTCGACCAGAAACGGATTATTCGCGCTCGACCGGTCAAAATGCACAGGGCGACCCCTTCGGTATTCCAGCAACACCACATTGGACGGGTGCTGCGATCATCGTGCAATCTCCTCGGACGAAGACTTGCATCGTCATGCGGTTGCGAACCTCGACCAAGCAGATGCCCTCGTCTTTGGCCGGGTGACTTACGAAATGATGGAGGCGGCGTTTCGACCGCCAGCGCACCCGGGAGCCAGGCCTGATTGGATGGAACCCTTCGCCAGAACGATCGATGCGGCAAAGAAGCATGTCGTTTCGAGCACGTCAGGCGAGCAATACGAAATGGAAGGTCGCTCAATCGGCCACAAGCTTGCATGAATCGCTGTCGCGGTTTAGGATTAATCAACGGAGATGGCATGCCTCCCGGAACCGCCACATGTGTGGCTAATGATGCCTACGCTTTAACCGGACGGTTTGCGTAGGCATTGCGCGACCTGTCTGATATACGAAGACAGGTATCCATTGAAATCAATTGTCGCTATTTTTATTGGTGCAGGCCTGGGAGCGTTGTTGCGCTGGTGGCTGGGCCTCACGCTCAACAGCTATGTGCCCAGCGTTCCGGCCGGTACACTTGCGGCGAATCTGATCGGCGGCTACATCATCGGCGTTGCCGTGGCGTTCTTCGCCGCTTCCACCGCGATCGCACCCGAGTGGCGACTGTTCGTCATCACCGGCTTCTGCGGCGGTCTGACCACGTTCTCGACCTTTTCATCCGAAATCGTGAATTTTTTGCAGCAGGGACGATCCCTGAGCGCCTGCGGAGCCGCCGCGGTGCATCTGGTCGGGTCCGTGCTGATGACGTTCGCGGGTATCGGAACGGTCGCATGGGTAAAAAGTTGACGGGTATCTTGTGCCCAGCCCGCGCCGATGGCGTGCGTGGCGTATTTATGAGCAAAGCAGCAACATGGACACTGAACGCATGGACAAAGAGGTCGGCACCATCATGAACGGCTCACTATTGCGATTTTATGTGCACGAGGGGGAGCGCCATCATCATGGCCTCGTCTGGGAGTGGTTGCTGCAGCAGGCAAGCAAGCTCGGCATCCGCGGCGGTTCGGCTTTTAAGGCCATGGCCGGATTCGGGCGGCATCACATGCTGCACGAGGCGCGCTTCTTCGAGCTGGCTGGCACGCTGACTGTCGAGGTCGAGTTCATCGTCAGCGACGAGGAAGCCCGGCAGCTGCTAGCGCTGATTCACCAGGAGAAAATCAGGGTTTTTTATGCGAATATTCCGGCCCGCTTCGGCGTCATCAATCCAGACCCTGCCGATCCCCCAACGGTAGCCGCCGATGAGTAGGCGGGAGTGGCGGCATGACTGAGACCTGGCTCCTTGCTGCCCTATGGCTGGGTCTTGCCCTCGTCGCCACCATGCTCTCGATCTGGCTGCGTGTGGCCACCGCGCTCTCCGAGATCGTCGTCGGCACCGTCGCACAGCTCATCATCGGAGCGACGCTCGGAACAGCGCTCCTGCACACCGACGACTCCTGGATCAAGTTTCTCTCCGGCACCGGCGCCATTGTGCTGACGTTTCTCGCCGGAGCCGAGCTTGATCCGGCTGTGTTTCGCACGAAGTGGAAAGAAGCCAGCGTGATCGGATTGGTGGGATTTGTCGGCCCCTTCTTCGGGTGTACGGCTGTTGCGCATTGGCTGCTGCACTGGGATACGCGCGCCAGCTGGCTGGCCGGGGTGGCGATGTCCACCACTTCGGTTGCCGTGGTCTATGCGGTGATGCTGGAGTTCGGGCTGAACGTCACAAACTATGGGAAAACCGTTCTTGCGGCCTGTTTCATTAACGATCTGCTGACGGTGCTCGCCCTAGGGTTCATTTTCAGCCCGTTCACCTGGAAGACCGGTGCATTCTTCGGGGGTGCCACCGTCGTGTGCGTGGTACTGCCGCTGATCACGCCTCGATTCTTCAAGCACTACGGAGGTCGACCCTCGGAATTGGAGACAAAGTATCTGCTGCTGACTCTCTTCGGGTTAGGTGGTCTTGCAACCTGGTCCGGAAGCGAAGCGGTCCTGCCAGCCTATGTCGTCGGCATGGTGCTCGCCGGCTCGGTGGGCAAGGATCACGCGCTCATTCGCCGGCTACGCACGCTCACCTTTGGCCTGCTGACACCGTTCTATTTCATCCGGGCAGGCTCTCTGGTTTCCTTGCCCTCGCTAGTGGCTGCACCCTTGGGTTTTGTGGCACTTCTCCTCGGAAAAATGCTCACCAAATGCATCGGCGTGTACCCAGCCACTCAGGTATTTCGGGCGCCGCGGAAGGAAGGTATCTACACGACTCTATTGATGTCGACAGGGCTGACCTTTGGTACGATCTCGGCCCTGTTCGGGCTTTCGCACGGCGTGATATCCCAGGCTCAATATTCCGCCGTGGTCGCTGCGGTCGTTGCAAGCGCGGTGGTACCGACGCTGATCGCAAACGCCTTTTTCCTGCCGAGACACTTGCTGAAGAAGGATGAACTTGCCGAATCCGGGAACACGGCCGCGGTTGCGCCTGTCAATACGGGGAGTGTGTCATGATCAAGAATCTGCTGGTGGCCTACGATGGTTCCGATGCGGCGGTTCAGGCATTGACGTTCGGCACCGAGCTGGCACGGGCTTTCAGCGCCTCGATTCACGTGCTGGCCGTCGTGCGACCTCCAGAGTTTGGCGGCACGGTTGAGACGGAGGCTCTGGTTGAACAGTCCCGGCAGCACCACCAGAATGTGCTGCGGAGTGTGCAGGCAAAGCTCGCGCACGAGCCATTCAAGACGCACGTCCACATCACCGTGGGCCATCCCGCCGAGCAGATTGTGCGCTTTGCCGAGGGGCATGGTATCGACCACATCGTCGTAGGGCATCGAGGACACTCTGTTTTCGAACGCTGGTTGATTGGCTCCGTTGCGCGGCAGGTCGTTGCTTATGCGCCTTGTGCGGTAACCGTGGTCAGGCACACTGCGAAGTAGCTGCAATTCCCCCGGAGCTGACTCTCCGACCACTGGTCGGCCTGAGCGTTCACTGCCGCCGACCCCTCTGTAACGCCGCCTAAATGGTCTTTGGTGGCACAAATGGCCAGGTGGTCGGGCTCCATCAATCGCGGGCACCACATTGATTTTATTCGCGCGCCCGGACGGATTGCTCGCAGCCTTCGCCGAATGGCGGTACTCGACCACAATTGCGACACGGAGGCATGCCTGGCGACACCTCGTACAACCGGGCGGGAAACGGTGGATTTGACAGCATGATCGGATGAAATCATGCTGGGTCGCCGGGCTCAATCCGGGACTTTCGCAATGAATTGCACGGGAGAGCCGACTTGCTGCTGCTTCAGCTGCGCATTCCGGCCATGGCGGACAGTGGATCCGGGCATGACGGACAGCCCCGGAGCGAAGCGACGTAAGCTGGGTGGTTAGATATCAGACTGTCCGGCATGGGGCAAGCTGGGGTCGTCTTTCCGCATCGAGTCCTTGGAAGCGACCTCGATCCGATGTGCCCTGTGGATGATCCGGTCCATGATGGCGTCCGCGATCCGGCCGCCGCCCAGGTATTCATGCCATTCCGCGACCGCAAGCTGCGAAGTGACGATCGTGGCGCCGACGCCGTACCGTTCTTCGATGGCTTCGAGTAAATCCTCCTTCTGTTGCTCGGTCATGCTGCCAAGCCCGAGGTCGTCGAGGATCAGCAGGGAGATTTTGGAAAAGTGTTTGAGCAGCCGATCGTAGGTTCCCTGGGCTCGCGCCTGGACGAAGAGGGCAAACAAGGCGGGCATACGCAGGTACTGCACCGTGAAGCCGCTGCGGCAGGCGTGTTGGCCGAATGCCTGCGCAATGAAGCTCTTTCCTGAACCCGACGGACCAGTGATGAGCAGCGACTCGTGGGCCTGAAGCCACCGATTTTGCGTGAGCTCGAGGACCTGGTCTTTGCGTAATCCCCGGGGCTTGGCATAGTCGATGGCCTCGACCGTGGCGGAGCGCAGTTTGAACTTCGCAACCTTCATGCGCGCCGTGAGTTTGCGTTTCTCGCGATACAACCATTCGTCATCGACGAGCAGGCCGAGGAACTCCGTCTTGCTGAGGTCTTGGTGGTCCCGCCGCTCGAGGCGATCCTTGAGCGCGTTGGCCATGCCGAAGAGTTTCATGGCGATGAGCTTGTCGTGGGTTTGTTCGTGCAACATATCGAGGTTTCTCCTGATTTTCAGTGTGATTTAACGATCGAGATCGGACGGATTGTTTCGCGGGTGGGTTGCCTCCGTGGTGTCGTGACGGTGTTCGTGATCATTGGAGTTCAGTGGTAATAGCGTGGCCCGCGCACGTTCGCGACGCCGAGGGCAGCGGTCGATTCCGCGCCAGCCGGTTCACCGGGCTTCACGCCCTCCATGCGCTGCTTGAGCATGGTCTTGATCGTGCGATAGTGCGGGGAGTGGATGTCGAGCGCCCGGGCGCAGGCCAGTTCGAGGCGCTCGTTGCCACAGGATCGCGATAGACGCAGGATTCCGAGGGCCGATCGATACCCTTGCTCGGGATGCGGCTTGCTGCGGATCACGTGCTCGATCACCGCCGCGGTATGCGCGCCGACGCTGCGGCCCCAGTCGATCAGCCGGGACGGCGTAAGCGGTCAGTATGCGGCGTACTTGATTAGACAGGGAAGTCGCGGATTTCGGAGCGCAGAGGG
>Ga0302156_10001217_pt1 | contig 23232 bp, 17 predicted proteins | sample I_Bog_N3_2_FD_193503 | JGI IMG/M metagenome (GOLD analysis project Ga0302156, IMG submission 193503) | Peat permafrost microbial communities from Stordalen Mire near Abisko, Sweden - I_Bog_N3_2 | ecosystem: Environmental > Terrestrial > Soil > Wetlands > Peat | place: Sweden: Abisko, Stordalen... | reverse complement strand
CGTCCAGGTTCCCCAAGAGGCGGGTCTGCAAGTCACTGGCGCGGTGCTTGCAATCCTCAGCCTTTTCTGGCTCGCCTGCCTTTTCAAAGTCTTCTGCCGCCGCCGCAAAGGATTGCAGAGCATCAGAATTGCGACCAACAATCGCATAACAACCGGCAAGAGTCCGCTCAGCGCTGCCGATCATGTAAAGCACATCCGGTAGCCCGCCGTTGCCGGGCTCCGCGCTCGCCGCCAAAGCCTTTGCGTCGTGCAGCACATCTTGATAGGTTTTGATGGCCAGCACTGATATGGTACCTGGCAGCGTCTGGTTCTCTACCGCATCCAGGCGCTTGAAGAGTGCGGACCCCGCCTGCTGCAGGTGCATTTTCGCCATGGCTGCGGGCGATGGCGGCTGGCTAAGTGTTGGATCCTTTTGCAGCAGAGCAAGACGCAGTTCCCACAGAGCGGCAAGCTGCGCGGCTGATTTCTTCCTATCCTCGGAAGCGGTTCCCTGCTGCACTTCTTCATACAATCGCTGCAACGCCGGCCCGAATTCGGCCCCTGACGGTATGCCCGCTTCACGCAGGATTGTCAGGTTCAGAAGCACTACGCACTCCCAGATCGGCTGGGGAGATGTAGTCTTCAACTCCTCCTCAAGTGCGGCCAACGCCCCGCCGGGCGGTAGCTCCAGCCAGTCCTCAAGACGACGCAGCCGCGCCAACATCTCCGCGTTGGGCAGACCCGCCTTGATCGCTTCACGAAATTGCGCCCAGTCAATCATAAGTTGTGGTTTTATTTCCTTTGAATCTAAGGATGCAGAGAGGATACAGGTTCCGCCGCCGCCGCGCAATTTCAGCCGTTCGGCCGAATTCGATGTCTCTATGAAATTGTGGAATGCCGGCCCCGCGCAAGCCCCGCTGCGCGTTAGGATGTTAGCATCCGTTGGGGACCAATTCCCGTGAATGCTCGCTTCAGACGGCTGCTCCTCCTCTCGTTCGTGGCGCTGGCGATTCTGTTACTCATCTTGCGCCTGCTGGTTTTTACGCAGCATGGCGGCCGGCGTTCGGGGGCAGAGTTTCATCCAAGTTCCGTTGAGTTTGCCGGCGGCTCCGCAAGTCCGATGCGCGGATGGAGCGACCGCTTTGGCGACGGAACTCCAGATTTCCTGCGTCTCAGCGACCCCGCCGACCGCGAGGTCTTCCGGCGCTGGTTTACGCTGATTGCCGACTATCAGGCCGTGCGGCCCCGTGCCGAGATTCCCGCGGAAATATCCGATTGCGCGGGGCTGCTGCGCTACGCCTATCGCGAGGCACTCAAGCGCCACAACGACTCGTGGTTTCTGGCGACCGGCATCGATATGCAAGCGCCGCCGGGCGAGATTCGAGCCTGGCATTATCCTGATACGCCGCTGAAGACGGGGATCTTCCGCATCGCGCCGGGTGCGTTTGACGCGGCAGATGTGAGCAACGGCAGCTTTGCCCAATTTGCCGACGCAAAAACGCTGGTGGAGCGCAACGCCTATCTCGTCAGCCGCGATGTTCGTCAGGCCCAGCCTGGCGACCTGCTGTTCTTTCGTCAGTTCGGCCAATCATCACCCTGGCACTCGATGATTGTCACCCGCATTGGCGCTGAGCTGGGAGTCGTTTACCATACGGGGCCGGATCGGGGTCTGCTGGGCGAACTACCCCACGGACAAGGATCTGCCCGTGGGAATCCCGGCGAGATTCGGCGCGTAACGCTCGCCGAGTTGCTCGAGCACCCCGACGCGCGGTGGCGGCCTATCTCCGCCAATCCTAACTTTCTCGGTGTCTACCGCTGGAATATTCTGCGAGGCAATTTATGAGGCTCCGTCTGCTCTCCTTTCTGCTCGCTTTGCCGCTGGCCCTGCCGGCTGCGGCCAAGGACGCGCCGCGTTCGTTTTCGCTCTCGACCTCGCGCACCTTTGCGCCGGGAGAGAGCGTCAAAATTCAGCTTTATTCGCGCAATGTTCCGGCGCTTGAGTTTCGCGTCTACAAGGTGCGCGATGCGCAGAAGTTCTTTGCCGGCCTCAAGGATCCGCATAGCTTCGGCGTACAGAGTTATTCGCCCGCCGAGCAAATCGACGAGCGCACATGGATCGAGCGAATCCACGACTTCAAGGCCGATCTTTGGTGGCGGGTGCGGCACTTTTTCCGTGGGCAATTTAGCGATGAGGCACGCGACAGCTTCCGCGAGGGGCAGGGCAAGCTGGGCAAACGCAGCCAGGTAGTGGGCGCAACGGAGTTTGCTCAGGTTCCGCTGCTGAATGAAAGCCAGTTGGTGGCGCGCTGGAAACTGGTCACTCCGCCGGCTATCGTCTCGGAGACGCAGCAGTTACCCATCGATGGCCTGTCTGCGGGCGTATATCTGATCGAAGCCACCGAGGGGACGTACAAGGCCTACACGGTGGCGATTGTCACGCAGATGGCGCTGGTGGAGCGGACACTGAACGGCCATGCGGAGTTATATGCCGCCGACCGCGCGACCGGCGCTCCTGTAGCCAAGGCCGAGGTTGCGCTGTGGACCGATGGAAAACAGCAGTCGAGCGGGATTACCAATCGTGATGGCATGGCTTCGCTGGCTACCAATGTTACCAGCGGCAAGACTGTCGACAATGTGTGGATACTGGCACGGCATGGGCAGGACGTTGCGATTGTCACTCCCTGGAGTTATGGTTTTGGGCCCGACAGGGCGTCTGACTTGCAGGCCTACATCTATACGGACCGGCCTGTCTACCGGCCGGGACACACGGTTCACATCAAGGCCGTGATCCGGCAAGAGAAGAACGACGAAGTCCTGCTGCCGGGCGCAAAGACCATGACGCTCGCGGTAATGGACGCGGATAACAAGACGGTGCTCAGCCAGGATTTGCCCGTCGGCGCGCACGGCACCGTGGCCATGGACCTGACGCTGGCCTCCGATGCCGGGCTCGGCTATTACACGGTCAGGGTCTCTGGCGATGCAGCAGAGATCAACCAGGGAAGCTTCTATGTGGAGGAGTACAAGAAGCCTGAGTACCAGGTGAAGGTAACGCCCACGGCGCAACGCGTTTTGCAGGGCGACAAGATTCAGGCGGTGATTGATGCGCGCTACTTCTTTGGCGAGCCTGTCGCCAATGCCAAGGTGAAGTACGTGGTTCACACTTCGCAGCACTACTGGTGGGATGAGGAGGATGACGAAAACAGCGACGATGCGGAACAGCCATCGGACGAGGGTGGTTCTGAAGACTATGCCTACGACCAGGCCGAGCAGCAGGAACAGGAAGGCATGTTGGACGCCGATGGCAAGCTGACCGTGTGGCTGCCTGTGGCCGTGGAAGGCAAACCGCGGGATATGGATTACCGCATTGAAGCGCGAGTTACCGATGCGGCCAATCGTGAAGTAGCCGGTCACACGACGGTGCTGGCCACTTATGGGTCATTCCATATCGACGTACAGCCGACGAGTTACATTTATAAGTCCGGCGACCCGGTGCGGGTGAAAGTGCAGGCGGAGGATTACGACTCCAAGCCGATTCAGACCACGGTTCATGCCACCGTGACAGTGAGCCATTGGGATCGCGATACAGGCAAATGGACCCGCACGACCGCAGACAGCCGCGACGCCACAACCGGAGCCGATGGCAGCGCCCTCATCGACCTGCCGTTGAGCGGCAATGGTGATTTTGATGTGACCGTCACCGCCAAGACGCCGGAAGGACGCACCGTAGAGGCGGAGACCTGGGTGTGGATATGGAATGGCGGCGGCGAGTGGGCAAACCCGAATACGCAAGCCAAGATCGTCGCTGACAAAAAGAGTTATCAGGTGGGCGACACGGCGCATCTGTTGCTGCTTACCGGAGTGCCTGAGGCATGGGCCGTAGTAACGACTGAAGGCGATACGATTCAATCGCGGCAACTGCTGCACGCCAGCGGCGAGAGCGTGGCCTTCGATGTGCCCATTACCCGACTGGCACAGCCCAACTTGGTGATCAATGCGTTTTTCGTGCGCAATAACCAGATCTACACCGCGCATAAGAGCCTCAAAGTTCCGCTGGTAGAGCGGACTCTGACCGTGACGGCCACGCCCTCCAAGCCTAAGTATCTTCCCGGCGAAAAGGGCAGCTTTGACGTGCTGGCGCTCGACAGCGCGGGCAAGCCGGTGCAGGCGGACTTGAGCTTTGGCGAAGTGGATGAGGCGCTTTATTCGGTGCGCCCCGATGAGAGCGGCGACATTGTCCATTTCTTCTACCCGGCGCGCTATGCACAATTGGAGACGCAGACTTCGTTCGATTTCTTCTTCTCCGGCCAGGCGGGCACCAAGTCGCCGCTGCTGGCGCAGTTGGCGGTTGCGCAGTTCCATCCGCGCATGGCGCAGGTCAAGCCCGGTTCGGATCTGATCATTCCCAAAGTGCGCAAGGCGTTTCCGGATACAGCCTACTGGAATCCCAACGTCCGCACCGGGCCCGATGGCCACGCCAAGGTCGAGTTCAACTTCCCGGATTCGCTCACCACATGGCGCACTACGATTCGCGCCATGACGGACGATGGCAAGGCTGGCGGCGCGGTGACACGTGTACTCACCCGCAAGAATCTGATCGTCCGTCTGGCTGCTCCGCGCTTCTTCCGCGTGGGCGACGAGGTAACTCTGCGAGTGATTGCGCATAACTACCTGGAGACGGCAAAGGATGTGACATTTGCACTGGATGTTGCGGGACTGGATATCGCCGCGGGCCAATCGCAGAAGGTGAATATCCCCGCGCGCGGCGAGAGCGTGGTGGAGTGGCGTGTTCGTGCGCGAACCTCGGGGCAGGCTGTGCTCACGGCCAAGGCGCTGACCAACGAGGAGTCCGATGCGTTGGAAATGACGCTGCCGGTGCTGCCCTTTGGCGTGAAACAGCGCGCGACCGGATCGGGCGTCATCTTCTCCGGCGCGGGGCAGTACCAGTGGTCCTTCAGTTATCCCGCCGGTTCCGATGCCTCGACGCGAGGTCTTACTGTCACCATTGCGCCGTCGGTGGCGGGCACGGTCTTCGACGCGCTTGATTACCTCACCGGCTATCCGTGGGGATGCACGGAGCAGACCATGTCAAGCTTCCTGCCCGACTTGATTGTGGCGCAGGCCGTGGACAAGCTGCATCTGAAGTCGCCCATCGACCGCGCCACGCTGAACGATATGGTGCGCGCCGGTCTCGACCGGCTCTACGGCATCCAGCATGACGACGGCGGCTGGGGCTGGTGGCCGGACGACGAAAGCCGGGTCTTCATGACAGCCTATGTGGTCAGCGGCCTGGGCCAGGCCAACGACGCCGGGTACAAGATCGACGATGACCGCATGAAAAAAGGCCGTGCATGGCTCCAGGCAACGCTTGCCGCGCATCCAGAGATGATCCCCGATCTGCGCGCCTATGTGGTTTACGCGCTGGCCACTACGGGCGGCGCATCCAAAGAAGCTCTGGATGCGGCGTGGGCGAGCCGAAGCAAGCTGAGTGACGAAGGCCTGGCGCTGGTTGGGCTGGCGCTCGACGCTGCTGGAGACGGCCGCGCGCACGAGGCGGCGGTGCTGCTTGAGAGGAAGGCTAAAACCGGCCAGGACGGCGCGCACTGGGAAGGAAGCTACGACGGTTTGCTTGACTATTGGGCAGACACCTCCAGTGAGACGACAGCCTTTGCGCTCAAGCTGCTTGTTCACCAGGATCGCAGCAGCGGCCTGCTGCCCCAATCGGCACAATGGCTGGCCGGGCATCGCGACGGTGACTACTGGTACTCGACGAAGCAGACAGCGATGGTGATTCAGGGACTGACCGATTATCTGATGCTCAGCGGCGAGCTGGCCAACACCTCAGACGTTGAGGTGCTGGTGAACGGCGCGAGCGTGGGCAGGCGGCACTTTGGCGCGGGCGACGGGATGGCTGCTCCGGTGCGCATCAAGGTTCCCGCGGCACAACTCGGCAACGGCGGCCAGGTCACCATCCGCAAGAGCGGCAATGGCATCACATACTGGTCGGCGGAGAATGCCTGGTACTCGGCAGATCGCAAGCTCTACCAGCAAGGACAACTAGCTCTGAATATCACCCGCGACTACTATCTGCTCCAGAAGAATCAGCCCAAGCCAACGGACGCAATTACCTACGACCTGGTCCCGCTGAAAGGCGCGGTGCATGTGGGAGATATTGTGGCCGTCAGGCTGGCACTGAATGGAACCAGTTGGAAGTATCTGCTGGCCGAAGACCCTGTTCCAGCGGGTACGGAATTCCTGACCAACAATGGCCTTTACGCGCTAAACCACAAGCCTGATTGGTGGGCTGACTGGTTCACACGCAAGGAATTCCACGACGACCGCGCGGCCTTCTTCGACACCGAGTTCGGCGGCCGCCGCGAGTACTTCTACCTGCTCAAGGTGGTCAATCCCGGCAAGTTTGTCATCAGTCCCGCGCAGGCCGGCCCCATGTATCAATCGAACGTGAACGCAACCACCGAGCCCGCAACCCTGGAGGTGCAGCCGTGAGTCTATTCAGAGATTTGTTTCGCCGTTTACGTCTCGGTTGGCGCTGGTTTGCGGCGCAGTTTGTGCTTACCGTGCTGTTGATTCTGGCGGGCCTGGCATGGACGCGCCTGCCGGACAAGCACTGGTGGCAGGTTGGACTGACGCTCCTTGTTCCGCTGCTCCTGGCAATCTCAGCCCTTGAGTTGCAAGCGGGCACCGCGCGCAGCTTTTCGGACGACGACGGCAAGCGGGTCAAGCTGGTGTGGGGCGCGGCTACGTTGCTGGTTTGGATCGCCATGGGCGCTGCGGTCTGGGCGCTGCTGGACTGGTGCGATGACCAAATTCCGCAATGGGCGGGCTACTTGAACTCGCGAGCCTCGGCCCACGCGCGGGCGACGCTCTTAACGTATGAGCACATCTACCTCTGGATCACGTATGTGGAGTGGGTCGTCCGCTGGATTGTGGTGCCGGCAAAGATCATTCCCTATGCAGTAGCTTCGGCGCAGTGGGGCTGGAGGCTGCCCTGGATGAGAGTGATTCGTATGCTATGGAACTGGCGCTGGTGGCTTGCAGTGGTGCTGGCGGCGCTCGTCGCCGTGGAGTTGCCCAGCCGGTTCTTTGCCGCGACTCCGAGTGGCGGGGTCAACGCGCAGATTTGGCATGTGACTCTGAAGCTGGCGGCGACTTATCTCTTGGCGGTGAGTAATTGGGTTCTGCTGCTGGGCTGGGTTGCAGTGCTATTTGGCCGCCAGCAGCCGCCTCCTGAAGAAGTGCTTGTGGGGGTGCCGGCGCTTGTGGGGCCACCGGAAGGCGGCAAGCAGTTCGCAGTGAAACTGGACCTACCGGAGACCGACTAACGCGCTTTGCGGAATGCCGGAGCGGAGCCAACCCACGACCTGCTCCCGGCCAAAGCGATTCAGCAGTTGCTGAGCGTGCCAGCCGGCGGCGCGATGAGCCGCTTCCGACTCTGTCTCGTTTGCGGAGTGCGTTAGTTTCTGTTCGATCTTCTCCAGAGTCAGCACAGGGTTTCGCTCCCGGCGTGCATCGCCCGACCAGGCCTCGACCAGCCCCTCGCGTAGCCAGAGCGGCGTGTGGACGGTGGCTCGCTCTTCAACAAGCACGTGCAGAAACTCGTGGCGCAGCGTGCCTTCGAGCAGCTTGCGCGTCGCGAGTATGCGTAGCGGCTGGATGGCAATGCTGTCGCCTTCTGTGAAGGCCGCCACCCAGCCCGGAGCAAGCGTGGCATCGCGAAAGGCCGGCGTAGACCGGTAGGCGCGGACCGTAATTACACCGGCAGGGCTAAGCCCGCTGCGGCTTTTCGCCTCGGCCAAAGCCTGCGCCAGCGCTGGAAAAAACGCGGCGTCTGCGGCCTCGCTCGTCTCGAGCGTGAAACCCTGCCCACTCAGGCTCAGCAAGGCCGCGCCGGTCGTCTCCTCCCCCAGGGTTGCGCCGGGGAAGTACTGAGCCAAAATCTCGCGGTAGCTATGGCCCTCGTGCGCCATCTCAGCCGCGCCGGCCTGGCAGAGGCCCACGCCATGGCCGGAGCCGCGGCCGTGAAAGAGAAAGCTGTTGCCTTGAGCCGCAACCTCAAACCAGTTACTGCGAATCTGGTTCCACCCCAGAACCCGGCCCACAGCAAGGCGAAAGCTCTCTGCCGGAACCTGAGCTGAGCCAACCTGTAGCACAGTGGCGCGGCCAGACTCGCCGCGCCTGGCGACGGTCAGGCTCTTCCATCCGGGAGCGGCGAGGCCCGAGGCGGCCAGCGCCTGGGTCAGCTCCGCGCGGGAGAGAGTCGCCGACCACTCACTCGATCCAACGCGCTGGCAGTAGTTGTCAGTGCGCGAAACCAGAAAGCCTCGCGCTGCGTGATCGGATGCTGCGCGTCCCGGCCAAACCTCCTCCGCTGCTGCTGTCCGGCCCCCGCAATTCTGATGGAAATACGCCGCGGCGCGGCTGCCGTGCAGCCACAAGACCTCGCCGGCAGTAGCCAGCGCAGCCGCATGAGCCTCGGGCGTGGTGCGCCAATGCACCCACTGGCAATGGGTCGAGTCGCACACATCGAAACCAGCGTGGCTGTGCGAAGGTTGCAGAGCAAAGCTGCGCGCCACCACCGCCAGCGCCTTGCGGGATTCCGGCCCATCCGCCGCTCCGCTCTCGGCGGCCACAACCAGCTCCACATACCGCTCCACCGGCAACGTGGCAACCAGGCTCAGCGCGCCCGCCTGCGCCGCAATCCGCAGCGGATAGGGGAGCGTCAGCGACTCCCCATGAGCGGCAAGCCGATAATTGCCCGAGAGCAGCAACTCAGTGGAGGAATGGGCAGCGCCGCCTTGTTCTGTCCATGTAACCCCGCCTTCTTTTGCTCGCACGGTGATAGCCGCCAGCGACTGAGTGGGGCAGGTTGCACAGACGCGCACCATCGCTCCTGCAAGCGGCGTGATAACAACTTCCTTATCGTGCCAAAGCGTCCACAGGCCCACGTGGATCGTGGTGCGCGGAGCTGTCTGGCCCGGCCCGGCCAGCCAGGCCGCTGCCAGACAGAGAGCGAGCAGCGCCCGCCTCATGGCTTCCTCAGCGGCGAGAGCGCCAGTAGGGTGGCAGCCACCTGCGCCGCATCCGAACCGTGTCCCGCGGGCAGGTAGATGGCCACCACCACGCGCGGTGAGTCGGCTGGTGCAAGGCCGACAAACCAGCCATGACTTGCACCGCCGCTCTCCGCGCTTGCGGTTCCGGTTTTGCCAGCAATAGGCACGCCGCCCAGCGCTGCCGCGCCCGCCATGCCAAAGCTCGCCGAGTCCGCCAGCCCGGCGCGCACTGTCCGTGCTGCCGCAGTCTCCAGATGCGCCGCCAGCTCGATCGCCAGCGATCGGTAGGCCTCTGCAAGTTCCGGCAGCGTCACGCGAATCCCTTCCACGCCCAGCGCGGCCAGCTGCACCTGCTCCCGGCTGCGCGGCTCGCGAAAGGCCGCCACAGACTCCAGCGGCACGAGGCCCGTCGCCGCCAGCAATCCCCGCACGCTCAGCGTTCGGTGCAGTTCCTCGGGCGCTAAAGTTCCCGCCAGCTCGGCAAAATAGGAATTGCAGGACCACGTGAGCGCCTGCTCCGCGTCCATGGGGTCCGCAGGTGGGTGCGAGCAGTTAAGCTGGTGGCTGCCAATATGCAGCTTGCGGTTGCACGCGACCCTGCGCTCCGCGTCCCAGCGCCCCGTCGAAAGCGCAAAGTAGAGAATCAGTGGCTTCAACGTCGATCCCGGCGTGGCCAGCGTCCGCCCAGCCTCCGCGAGATGGGCTGAAGCCAGTATGCGCCCCGAGCCGATCTCCAGCACCAGCACGCGCGCATCGGGCGCAGCAGCCGCGGCATGATCGACGGCCTTTCGCCAATTCGCGTCGGCCTGCGTCGAGGTCTGCTCCGCGTGGCTTGATTGCGCCAAGCTGGCGGCTCCGGCGCTTGTGAGACACGCCAGCAGAATCCCCAACTCCGCGCCTCGCCCCAACCCTCGCCCCAACCGCCGCATATTTGAAGTATCAACCATGTTCATGGACCCGAGATAGCGCCGCCAAAGCATAGCCAGCCATAGTAAAGTGGGCGCATGAAATCTCGAATAAACTGTGCCTCCATCGTAGTCAGGCTTGCGTGCGCCGCGATCTGCCTCGCACTTTGCTCTATTACCAGTACCCTGCCGGCACAGCAGTCAGCGCCAGTGCAAAAAGCAGACTCCATTCTGATCCTGAAGAAGGACCATGTGATAGAGCTGCTGGCCGGGGGCAAAGTGATCCGCACCTATAAGGTCGCCTTGGGCCAGGGCGGGCTGGCGCCCAAGGAGCGCGAGGGCGATGCACGCACGCCGGAGGGCCACTACACCATCGATGCCCGAACCGCGGAGAGTCATTATCACAAGGCTCTGCACGTCTCCTATCCCAACCCCGAGGATCGCAAGCGGGCGGCAAAGCTGGGCGTCGCACCGGGCGGGGCCATCATGATTCACGGTCTGCCCAACGGCAAGGGCTGGCTGGGCGCGGGGCACCGGCTCTACGACTGGACGCTGGGTTGCATTGCCGTCACAGACGATGAGATCGACGAGATATGGAATCTGGTTCCCGTAGGCACGCCGGTCGAAATTCGGCCGTAGAAGGCGTATGGCTGCATCAAAGCCCTTGCGAGCGAGTAGCGAGCCGCTGGCCCCACCGCAGGTGGTGGTCTGCGAAAATAGAGAATAGATGCTCTCCCTGCAAAATGCCGGCAAGCGGTTTGGGCCGCGGGTGCTATTCCTTGAGGCCAACTGGCTGATCCGGGCACGGGAGAAGACTGCGCTCGTGGGCGCCAATGGCACCGGCAAGTCCACACTAATGAAGGTGCTGGCCGGGCTGGAGTCGCTGGACTACGGCTCTATGCAACAGACCCGCGGAATGAGCATCGGCTACCTGCCGCAGGAGGGACTCCGACTGGCCGGGCGCAGCGTCTTTGAGGAGTGCCTGACGGTCTTTGACGAACTGCGCGACATGGAGCGCGAGATTGAGCGGCTGGCCGGGCAACTCACGGAACTCGACCACGCCAGCCCCGAATACGAGTCCGCGGCGGAGCGTTTTTCCATGCTCCAGGAGCGCTTTCATGCGCTCGACGGTTATGCGCTCGACGCGCAGGTGGGCGGCGTGCTCACCGGGCTCGGCTTTGGCAAGGAAGATTGGTCGCGGCAGACCGACGAGTTCAGTGGAGGCTGGCAGATGCGCATCGCGCTGGCCAAGCTGCTGCTGGCCAAGCCCAATCTGCTGCTGCTCGACGAGCCCACCAACCACCTCGATCTTGAAACCCGGAACTGGCTTGAGGACTATCTCAGGACCTATCCCTTCGGTTACATCCTTATCTCGCATGACCGCTATTTTCTCGATGTCACCATCGACCGCACCGTGGAGATATGGAACAAGCGGCTCAATATCTATCAGGGTAACTACACCAAGTATCTGAGCCAGAAAGACGAGCGGCGCGCGCAGTTAGAAGCGGCTTACCGCAACCAGCACATCCAGATCGAGCACCTCGAGGCCTTCATCAACCGATTCCGCGCACAGGCCACCAAGGCGAAGCAGGTGCAGTCGCGCATCAAGGAGCTGGAAAAGATCGAGCGCATCGAGATACCCGAAGAGGAGCCGGTCATTCACTTCAAGTTTCCTCAGCCGCCGCCCTCGGGGCGTACGGTGGTTGAGGCCGATGGGCTCTCGAAGAGTTATGGCCCGAAGCAGGTGCTCAGCCAGGTAAAGTTCACTATTGAGCGCGGCGACCGGGTGGCCCTGGTGGGAGTCAACGGCGCGGGCAAGTCCACGCTCATCAAGCTGCTTACTGGCGGCGAAGCGCCCACGGCCGGGCAGGTGAAGCTGGGCCACAACGTTCTGAGCGAGTACTTCGCGCAGGACCAGTACAAGGTGCTGAACGGCGATGCGCGCATGTTGGACGACATCAGCGCCGCCGCCGTCAAGGTGCCGGAGCAGGCGCTGCGCTCGCTGCTGGGCTGCTTCCTCTTCAGCGGCGACGACGTCTTCAAGCCGCTCGGCGTGCTCAGCGGCGGCGAGCGCAACCGCTACGCGCTGGCGCGCATTCTGGTCTCGCCATCGAACTTTCTGCTTCTCGATGAGCCCACCAACCACCTCGATATGCGTGCCAAGGACGTGCTCCTCGAGGCGCTGGCGGCCTTCAGCGGCACGGTCGTCTTCGTTTCGCACGATCGCTACTTCATCGACAGGCTGGCCACGCGCGTGCTCGAGGTGGAAGGCGGCACGGTGACCAGCCATGAAGGCAACTACGAGGACTATCTGCGCCGCAAGGAGGCGCTGGCCGCGGGAACGGCAGCGATGGAGCCTGCTGCAAAGCCCCGCAAGCCGGATGCGACACCGATGAACGGCAACGCGGCAGTTGTCGTTGCTGACGGCGCGGAACCCGATGCGGCTGCCAAGGAACGCACTCGCCGGCTGAATCCCATCAAGCAGAAGCAGATGGAGGAGCGCTGTGCGTTTCTGGAAGAAGAGACTCCGCGCATCGAGGCTGCGATTGCGCACACCGAGGAACAGTTGGGCGTTTACGTCAGTGCCGCCGAATCCCAGCGGCTCAGCGAACTTGCCGAAGATTTGCGCAGCCAATTAGCCGCCCTCACCGTCGAGTGGGAAGAGCTGATGATGCAACTCGAAGGCGCTTGATCCTGAGCGGAGAGACTTACCTCGTACAGACCGCGAGGTAATGTTCTGCAAGATCCGCGATTTGCACTGAATGCTTTACGCCGCGACTCTTCTTCTGAAGATATTGAATTTAAAATGTCTATAATTATCTGCAAAATTTCATGGTCAAGAAAAAATATGGTAGGGGGGGAGGGGGTATTAATTATATGGTAACGGGGTACTGACCGGGCGCTGACTGACGGCGAACAGTGAACAGTGGACAGTGGTCAGTCAAGCCTTGCTTCGCCGATCATTTTCATTGTGCGCCGATGGAGGATAATTATCCGCAAACCGCTGTGGTGAGGCCGACGCCTTCGGCATAGCGGCAAGGTGGTCGGAGCTTGTGATCTTTCGCAGATCCGAGAAGCCCGACCCTTCGACTTTACTCGGGGCAGGCTCTGGGGTACCCGTCCACCAATTTTTGTCAAGGTCCAACCGTCGCGCATGAATGCGGGGACCCGCCCTGCGGGAAATGTGTGCAGTCAAAACCGGCCTTCGCGGAGTGCGAAGGCCGGCCGATAGAGACGAAGAAGTGCAGTAGCGCAGTATTCCACCGTTGTATCAGGCAATCGTTGACCGGCTCATCGAGGGCTCGGAGCCCGCAAACCGCTTGCGCAGGGACAGGCCGTAGCCCAACAGGCCTAAGCCGGTTCCCAGCAGGACCAGCGAGTTGGGCTCGGGAGCGACATCGATCTCGATGGACTCCTCCATGCCTTGGGCTACGACGTTATCGCTGCCTCTCGACCAACTCTCAGTCACTGGGTTGTAGGTTCCTTTTCCGTCCACGCCTTCCGCGTAGCCATAAATAAACGTTGTGGACGAGGTGCCCTCTGCTCCCCCGTAGTTGGGTGTCACCAGCAACTCAACTTCGCACCCGATGCCCGGAGCGAGAATTTCGCCTGTGTAGCAAAAGCCCGAGGAACTGCTATTCTCCAGCGCGACCTCAGACAGGTAATCCTTTTTCGAGGCGTCTTTCGGTGCCACGGCGCCATTGACTGTTGGGCTTCCGTTTTTACTCCACGGACTGCCGGTCCCATCGCCGTAATTCCCCACCCCGAGATCGTAGGTCCAGCCGTTCGCTGCACTCAGGAATTGGCTCGGGGTGTCGGCGGCGGCGCCACTTACGGCGCTACCCCCGAGGTAGTACTCGAAGCCTGTGATTGCAAGAGACTCGGTGCCGGAGTTGTTCGCAATGAATGCATTGACCAGCGACACATTGGATCCCTGATCAGCCGGGATATACGACGTCAGGGTATATGTGTCGCTAAAGTGATCGAAGATTAACGGGCTGGCGGACGCACGCGGAGCCAGGACAACACCCATCGCGATTGCGACACCTACGAATAATAGTTTCTTCATCTGTATCCTCCAGAATTCTTGTCCGCAGGCGCGAGGGGAATCGCACACTTAGGGAAGTCGTATCGGGGCGTGTCATCAGACTCGGGGAATTTTCCTGCTACAACTGCGACCATACGTAAGTTCTCCGACGGGTGAGTATCCCTCCTCGCGGTTAAATGGCCGCTCTTTCAGGGCAGACCTTGTACCTTCTTTGTGGGATGGACGCAGCCGGCCCGGTAATCAGGGAGCAGAGTTCAGCGATCAGAGGAGTCCTAAGCCCAAGGGGGCGTTAAACTTAAGCAAAATTCGCAATGGGAATGCGGCGCTGAAAACAAGCATGCTGGAGCGGCTCAACTTGCGTGCATTGGTTTGCTCACCTGAATGCCCCAAACCCGAAAAGACGCCACTTTTCAATTGGTAGAACTGTCTTGTTTTGTGTGTCTTACGCGGTATGGCCGATAATTATCGGCGACATTGCCCTAAACTTTAGGCATTTGGGCTGGAAATGTTGCGTATTTTGGCAAAAAAGATAGGAAAAGGGGTGGCGTTTTAGTAATATGTACGGATGGTTATACGAAGGGAATCACGCACCAAGAGCTTAAGAACTCCCCTGGGGCTTTGCCTTGTGGCGGGAGTTTCTTCGGTTGCGCTGGTCGCCGTGGCGGTAACGCTCACCACGCCGATCGTGCAAGCAGATGCGCGTCTTTCCAGGCCCGCATCAACCATGCCCCCCGCTGCGCCGATCCTGAGCGCGACGCCGGCAGAGCTTGCGCCGCCCATTGCGCGCAGGGCGAAGCACTATGAGGGCGCCGACGTTCTGCACGGGATTGCCTCGTGGTATGGGGCGGTGCTGAACGGGCATCGCACGGCCAGCGGCGAACGGTTCGATATGTACGCCATGACGGCCTGCCACCCGACGCTGCCTTTTGGCACGCTGGTGCGCGTGGTGGATCAGAACACCAAAAAGTCGGTGGTGGTGCGGATCAACGACCGTGGCATTCTGGACGATGGCCGGATCATCGACCTCTCGTATGCCGCCGCCCAGGAGCTGAAGATTACCAAAGCTGGGCTTGCGCCCGTGGCTTTGGAGGTTATCTCGCTGGGGCAGCCGATGCATCGGCGGTAGTTGAGCCGGCATTTCGCCCTTATTCAAATTTCCGAACCGAATCCGTAGCTAAAGCTGCGCTTTGGGGGTTCGTTCCTATTTAGCTGGAGCGGGAGCTGGGGCGGGGGGCTCATTGCTTTCTGTAAGTATCCGCACGGTTGCGCCCAGGCGGTGATAGTTGGTGTAGCTGGTTTCACTGAGCAGGAGCAAAGGCTGCTCGCCGGGGCGGGGATCGGAGGCGGGCTGTTCCTGGGAGATGGCCACGCTGCGCACGGGACGGACGTAGGCGCGGTCTCCGATGGAGACGGCGCTGTAGACGACCTCGTTTTCCGCCAGAGCAATGGGGCCTCTGTCGTGCAAATCGGCTTCCAGCGTGATGCGCAGGATGATGCCTGTGGCTGGATCGATGGAGAGCGAGCCGTGGTAGCCAGGCGTGGCGAGGTAGGGCTCCGCATCGGCGTCTGGCTGGTTGAGGTTCTGCCCGCCACCTCCACCGCGCCCGCGGCCACCTCCGCCCCGGCCCATCGTCGACTGGTCGCGCAGGCAGCAATAGTTGAGGATGTAGTGGGAAGCGGCCTTGGGCACTGAAAAGCGATAGACGGCGAGCTGTCACGCGGCTGTCTGCTCCCAGCGGCTAAACGCCAGCGTGCCATTGTCTGTGTCAAGGAGGACCAATGCCGGCAAGGGGCCGAACTCACCGCCCAGCGTTCTCATGCCAAATTCCTTATGCGGCTTTTGGGCGCTGGTTGCGGCTGTGGCCGCCGTTGCACCCGTGTCCACCGTTGCGTCCGCGGCTGGAATCAGGCGGTCCTCGCGGAAGGTAATCTCCTGGGTCGATGAGCCCACCGGGTGCAGACCGGCGCGGGCCGGCCATCCGTTTTCCACCAAAGTCTGCGGACTGTCGTTGAAGCGGTAGGTGGTTCGAGTGGCGATGAAGTCGGGCAGATGGGGCAGGGTTTGGGCGACATAGGTGCGCGCCTTGCCGAGGATGCGCAGCTGGGTAGCGGCGTCGGGAGCGGGCGTAGCGGGCAGTTCGCTGGCTGGAGGGTCAAGGAAAGCAGATTGATCGGCGAGCAGGTGAAGCGCCAATTGGGTGCGGGGACCAAGAGGCAGTTTTGCTTCGATGCGGCCGAGAGTGGCGGGGGTGAGCCGCTCGGAGAGGTCCAGGATGGCGATCTGGAACGCGAACGCATCATCTGCCCGATGGGCTGCAGTGGCGGCGGTGAGCAACTGCTCCAATTGCGCCACGGTGATGCGCTTGGCCGCACCGGCGGGAAGAACCATGACCGCCATGAGCCCGAGCAAGATCAGCCTGCGCATCGCAATCTACCTCAGAACCTGTCCGATAAAGTCGTTCCGGATGCAGGATACAGGTTCTGGAGTGCCGATTAGAAGAGCAAAATCGAGGCATATTGAACGGATGGATTGCCGGCGCGGCACTGAGACGCGGAAAGCAAGGAATTACGCGGTCACCGCGACCTTGCTTTTGAAGAATTCCAGCGATCGTACAAGCCCTTCGGTGAGCGAAATTTGCGGCTCCCAGCCGAGCAGCGCTCGGGCTTTGGTAATGTCGGGGCGGCGGCGGGTGGGGTCGTCCTGGGGCAGGGGCTCAAAGCGCAGTACGCTCTTTGAGCCGGTCACATCCAGGATGGCCTGGGCGCATTCGAGGATGGTGAATTCATCGGGGTTGCCGATATTTACCGGGAAGTGTTCGCTGGAGCGCGAGAGGCGCAGAATCCCCTCGATCAGGTCATCGACATAGCAGAAACTGCGGGTCTGGTTGCCGTCGCCGTAGATGGTGAGGGGTTCGCCGCGCAGGGCCTGCATCATCAGGTTGGAGACGACGCGGCCATCGCTGGGGTGCAGGCGGGGACCGTAGGTATTGAAGATGCGGACCAGATGGGTGTTGACGCCGCGAGAGCGGTGGTAGGCCATGACCAGCGCCTCGGCGTAGCGCTTGGATTCATCGTAGACCGAGCGGGGGCCGACCGGGTTGACATTGCCCCAATACTCTTCTGTCTGCGGATGCTGAAGCGGATCGCCATAGCACTCCGAAGTGGAGGCATGAAGAAAGCCGGCTCCATATCGGTATGCGATTTCGAGAGCATTCTCGACGCCGACGGAGCCTACGCGCAGGGTTTCAATGCCAAGGCGGAGATACTCCGGGGGGCTGGCGGGAGACGCCAGGTTGAAGACGTAGTCCACCGGGCCCAAATCGAAGGGCTGGCAGATGTCGCGCTCTTCAAACTGGAAGCGCGGATGTGCGGACAAGTGGGCAATGTTGTCGCGATCGCCAGTGCAGAGATTGTCGACGCCAACTACGGTGTGGCCCTCGGCCAACAGGCGATCTGTGAGGTGAGAACCTAAAAACCCGGCAGCGCCGGTCACCAAAATGCGCATCGTTAAACTTTCATACTCCGAATTTAGGGAAAAGCGGCCCGGCAAACAAACCTTCTTGAGGGCCGTGTGAGCGCCATGAGGGGCCAATCTTTACACTATCACTTTGCGGGGATGTTACAAAGCCATGCTTCGCGGCTTGCCTTGCTGCGCCAGATAACTTGCCGGCCTGCCAACGCTGACATAGGTGAATCCATGGTCGAGCATCTGCTGGGGCTTGTAAAGGTTGCGACCATCAATCACGATGGGAAAGCGCACTGCGGCGTTAAGCCGCACGAGATCGATCTCGGCAAACTCTTTCCAGTCGGTGAGGATCAGCACGGCGTCGGCGTCTTTGGCCGCTTCGTAAAGATCCCCCGCATAGCGAAGGTTCGCCGAGGGCGGCATGACAGCCTTGGCGCGCTCGATTGCGGCGGGGTCGTAAGCGGTGACCGATGCGCCGGCTTCCAGGAGCCTTTTGACGATTTCGATGGCTGGCGAGTCGCGAATATCGTCCGTATTGCCCTTGAAGGACAAACCCAGCGCGGCCAGCCGCTTGCCGCGGAGGGTCCACAAAGCCGCGAGGACTTTGTTGAAGAAGATATCCTTTTGCGTTTCGTTGATTTTGTGGATCTCCTGGAGTAGTTCAAAAGCTACGCCGCGCTGCTGGGCCACCCAATGGAAGGCGGCCACGTCTTTTGGGAAGCAGGAGCCGCCATAGCCCAGGCCGGCGCGCAGAAACCCCGGGCCGATGCGCCTGTCGAGGCCCATGCCGGCGGCAATGTCCTCAATGTCGGCGTCAACAGCTTCGGCCAGGTTAGCCACCGCATTGATAAAGGAAATTTTCAAGGCCAGGAAGGCATTGGAGGCGTGCTTGATGATCTCAGAACTCTGCGCCGAGGTGACCAGCAGCTTGGCGGGGCGGGATGCGCTGCAAGCCCCTGGAAGCGCGCCTGGCTGGTTGTAGTAACTGCCCTCGACAAGCGGCTGATACACGCGGCGAAGCAGATCGGCGGAACGTTCGTTGCTGGCGCCGACTACGATGCGGTCGGGATGCAGGAAGTCGATGATGGCGGTGCCTTCGCGCAAGAACTCGGGGTTTGAAACCACGTCGAAGTTCTGGGCGTCAACGCCGTGGCGGTGGAGTACGCGGCGGATCCACTCGTTGGTGTAGACCGGCACCGTGCTTTTTTCCACGATCACTTTGTAGCCGTTAATGTGGCGGGCAATCCCGGCGACCACAGCCTCGACGAAAGAAAGATCGGCGGCGCCCGTGTCTCCCTGGGGAGTGCCCACGGCAATAAAGATGGCCTCACTGGCTTCGACAGCGCTGCCCAAATCCGTGGTGAAGCCAACGCCCTTGCCGCGGTGCCTGGCCAGCAACTCGGGCAGGTGGTCTTCAAAGATGGGGACGCCGCCGTCGCGCAGGTTTTTCACTCTGGCTTCGTCGTTGTCAACGCAGAGGACGCAGTGGCCCATTTCAGCAAAACAAGCGGCTGCGACGAGTCCTACATATCCTGACCCGATTACGCAGATGGAAACCGATTCCGGCATGAACTAGCTCTTTCTCTCTCGCTACCGCGGGGGTTGGCGGCACCAGAAATTCCGGGCCGATGAGGCCACTCTTAGGCTATCCGGTTTGGGCGGAGGCGGGCAAACATTCCCGGCTGCCGGCAACCAGCCGGATTTTACCGAGATGAGGAGGGATCCGGTTTGAACCGGAGTTGCGCGGATCACAATGAATCCAGAATAAGAAGATTCCGGCTGTGTTCCGCTCCCGCCAGATACCTGATTCCCCGGTCGAAGGTGACGAGAACGCCCTTTTCTTTCACGGCAAGCCCCAGCAAATAGGCATCTGTTACCTGCTGATGTCCGAACAACCGGGCGGAAAACGGGGCGGTGAGTACCGCCCACTGGTCTGAGATGGGCCAGTAGCGGTAGCCGGGATGGCGGGTAAACCCGGCAAGAATGGCGTTGGTTTGCGCTACCGTACGGGTAGCGCCGCGATAGGCTGGGTTGGTCATCACCCGAACAAAGCCCGCTTCCGTGAGGGGACAGACTCCCCAATCCTCTTTGCCGAAGGTATCGAACCACTTTTGCATGGCCTGGTAATGCAGATGGTCCGGGTCCGCGAGGGAGATCAATGCATTGAGGTCGAGCAGATAGCGATCTTTAGTCGAATTCACTCTCGGCCTCTTTGACCATCTGCGGCGTGAGTACCTTGCCCGTGGGTGGAAAACAGGGCAGGCCGCTGGCTGACCACCTGATGTCGGGCGCGGGTGGTGGCACTGCCTCCGCCTTTCGAATCAGCTCGCCAATGGCAGCGCCGAGGGTGATCCCCTTTGCTTTTGCATAGATGGAAGCAAACTGGTGGACATCCTCGTCGAGTGTGACATTTGTTCTCATGAATCGATTTTATACCATTTCTATAAAACGCACCAAATAGATTATTGGTGTATTCCTGCGATATGTAACCGATATGGCGAACGGTTCATTGCCGTCTATGCCTGTCTGGTAGATTGGGATTGCAGCTTTGGAGGCCGGTGCCGATCCGGTTGAACGGCGGACTACCAAAGATGGCAAGCAGCTTGCTGCCGAGAGGAATGGAGTCAACTTTTATGGCTTTGTCTGGCGAAATTTCAGTTCGCGAACTTGCTCCATTTCGCATTGCGCCCAGATTTGTGGAGCGGGTGTGGGGCTATCACGATCTGCACCCTTGGTATGACAAGATTGCTGATGGTGATCCCATCGGGGAAGTCTGGCTTACCGGGGATGAATGCCTCGTGGCGAACGGTTCCTACGCCGGAAAGACGCTGGGCGGCGTGTTTGCCGAGGCGCCGGACGAGATGCTGGGCAAGGCTGCCCCACAGAGCGGCTCGCCGTTGCTGATCAAAGTCCTGTTTGCCAGGGAAAAGCTAAGCGTGCAGGTGCATCCGGACGACACTTTGGCGCGGAAGTACGGGCAGCCTCGCGGCAAGACCGAATGCTGGTATGTGCTGGCAGCCGAACCGGGGGCGCAAGTGGCAGCCGGGCTCAAGCCCGGCGTGACTGTGGACAAGATCAAAGAAGGCATTCAAGCGAACACACTGGAAGAGAGCCTCGATTTGCTGACGGTAGCGGCGGGGGAGACGATCTTTGTGGATGCAGGAACGGTGCACGCAATCTGGCCGGGATCAATTTTGCTGGAAACCCAGCAGAACTGCGACCTCACCTACCGGCTCTACGACTATGGGCGTGGACGCGAACTGCACATCCAGAAAGGTCTTGAAGCCGTGCGGCTCACCACTCGCGCGGGTAAGGTTCCAGCCAGGGTACTCAGCGACCGTACGATTCTGGTGGATGAGGGCTATTTTTGCATGGAGCGGATTGCGGTGGGTGAGAGCCGGACGAGCGGAAGCCTGGCCGGCGCGGGTGAGCGAGCGCCCGGGCTGGCCTATCTGTTTGCCGCTGCCGGCTCGGGGCGCATTTCTTCTCCTGGCAACGGCTTTGAGCCGGTCGAATTGCCGACGCGCGGGATCGTGGCCGTTCCGGCAGCTTCGCCGGAGTTTTTGGTGGAGAATCTGGGCGGCCTGGACCTGATCCGCATTACGCCCAACTGGCCCAAAGAGATCCCATCGGGCGAGACCCACGGATGACGGCGGCGTGGCGGGAGTCAGTGGTTGCATTCATCCGGGCCAATGCGCTGCCGGTGGATAAGTTTGGCCACCAGCCGCGGCTCTATGCACTGGCTGTCGAATTAGGGCAGGGAATGGAGTACGACGACGATATCCTGTTTGCCGCCGCCTGGATGCACGATCTGGGAGTCTTCCAGGGCCACAGACCGGAGGATCCGGCACAACTGGCGGGCTGGGATCACATTCCGTATACCGTCGCCCGGACGCGGGAGCTGCTGGAGGGTTGGGGCTTTCCGGCAGATAAGCTGGAGGCTGTTGCGGAGGCCATCCGTACCCACCAGCCCCAGGACGAGCCCAGGCAAGTGGATGCAGTTTTGTTGCGGGATGCCGATATATTGGAACAACTGGGTGCTATCGGAGCCTTGCGCGCGTTCGTCAAAGTCGGGAGGGACACGCGGTACGACCGATTTTCCGAAGTGCTGCCGGTGCTGAAGAGGGCGGTTGAATGCCTGCCCGCCCGGCTGCAATTGAGGAGCGCGCAACTCCTGGCCGCCGGGCGGGTTGAATTTCTCAGGTCGCTGATTGCCGCTGTCGAGGCGGAGGCTGGCGATTGGTTATTCTAAGGGCTCATGGTAAAGAAGCCCCGGCTCCAAATGCTTATCTGGGTGTAACCATTTGCAGGATATTGGCTTTGGTATCCTGAACTGTAGATGTACACTTGCCTCGGAAGGGATTGCTTCCAGAGGCGTCCTGCAGTTCTGATGGAGGCGCACGATGCGTTTGAAGTTCGTTTTAGCGGCGCTCTTTGTTGCCGCGGCAGCGCAGGTTTTTTCACAAACCTCTCCTTCGGCCATTCAGAGCCCGTCTCAACTCTTCATTGGAGCCGGCTTCTCCGGCTACGATGCCAACCTCTATGGGGACTACCTGATGGAAGGCGGCACGATTTGGATTGATGTATTTCCCAATCGCGGTCCGAATTTTTTGCATGGACTCGGCCTGGAAGCGGAGGCCCGCGACATCAGCTTAGGTCCCCCGTCGACGCCGAGCGTACTCTCTAACCTTCGTGAGGACACCGTTGGGGGAGGGGGGATCTACAGCTGGCGCCATTTTCGCAACTTCTCTCCTTATGTGAAGCTTCAATGGGAACATGCCAGCATCGACTTCAACTACGCCGGCTACGGCCACGACACCAGGGATCTTGTTGCCGGCGGCATCGGAGTCGATTACAGAGTTGGGCACAATATCTGGGTTCGAGTGGGCGGTGAGCAGCAATACTGGCAAAGACTCTTTCAGAACCACACAGTTTCTACGCCTACAGGGGTCATACTCAGGCCAAGAGGCGTAACCGTCGGCGCCTCTTACGAATTCAGTCGCCCGCATCCGCATTGATCTTGCGGGCGCGTCGCAGCCGTCTGCGCAATGATTTTCAGGGCTGCCTTTCCCGAACGGAGAGGCAGCCTTTTCCAATTCAGGCGATATTGCATTGGCTTTTTGCGCCGGATTCAATTTGAATCCAGAATTGCGCAGTAGAATGGAGAGCGATATGAGCTTCCGATTCGCAGTCCCTCAAGAACTTCGCAGCGCCGTGGACCAGGCCTCTGCCGACTGGCAAACCAACAACAAAGTTGACCGCTTCTGGCAGAAAGATGCCAGCCTGTGGACCTCGGACGGCGAGGAAAAGTGGATGGGCTGGATCGACATAGTTGAGCGCCAGCAGCGGGATCTGGCGAACCTTGCCGAGCTGGGCGGGGATATTGAGACGGGCGGGTTCAAGGCGGTTCTTCTGGTGGGCATGGGCGGTTCCAGCCTGTGCCCCGAGGTGCTGGCTGAGACCTTTGGATACCAGGAAGGCTTCCCCGTTTTGCACATTGTGGACTCCACCGATCCCGAGCAGGTGAAGGCGGCTCGCGAGAGGTGGAACCTTAAGAGAACGCTCGTGATCGTGGCCAGCAAGTCCGGTTCCACACTGGAGCCAAACATCCTGAAACAGTATTTCTTTGACGAAATGAAAGACACCGTTGGAGATACAGAGGCAGGCAGCCACTTTATCGCCATTACCGACCCCGGCTCGAAGATGGAGCAGGTGGCCAAGGCCGATGGTTTCCGGTACATCTTTTATGGCGACCCACAGATCGGC
>Ga0302156_10001207_pt1 | contig 23325 bp, 21 predicted proteins | sample I_Bog_N3_2_FD_193503 | JGI IMG/M metagenome (GOLD analysis project Ga0302156, IMG submission 193503) | Peat permafrost microbial communities from Stordalen Mire near Abisko, Sweden - I_Bog_N3_2 | ecosystem: Environmental > Terrestrial > Soil > Wetlands > Peat | place: Sweden: Abisko, Stordalen... | reverse complement strand
GCTGCCCCAAATCGCTCAACTGGTACACATTCTGCCACGCGGCTTCAAAATCTTCTCTGGTGACGACAATATGGCGCTGGCGGCCATCGGCGTGGGCGCGCACGGGTTGATCAGTGTAGCCTCCAACGAAATTCCGGCTGAAGCCAGCCAAATGGTGCGCGCCGCGCTCAAGAACGATTGGGCTCAAGCGCGCGAAATTGAGCGCAAGTATGCGCAACTGCTTGACGCCAATTTCTGGGAGTCGAATCCTGCCCCTGTGAAGACGGTGCTCAGCCTCATGGGCCGCTGCTCCGACCATGTCCGGCTGCCGCTGGTCCCGCCAACCGCCGCAACAAGGGCCAGGCTAGAACACCTGGCTGGTGAACTAGGCTTGCTCGTCGGCGCCCCTGTGCAATAGCGCGAGAAAGAAGCGGAAGTGAGCGGGATTCCCGAATGCCTCAGGCCAGTGAAGAAAAAGGGCAAGCGCATCTGAATTCGCACCAATGAGGGAAGAGAAGAACACCGCGCAAGATATTGAATTCATTCGCGTTGTAACAAGGGCACGACTTCAGTCGGGCCGCACAAGGGCAAAGGAAAAACGGTGGGCTTTAGCCCCTGTATGTTGCATCGGGCGGCAATCGAAAATGGGGCATGAGAAGGTTGCCAGGGGCTAAAGCCCTTATTATCTAGTGCTTCCGTGGCGGCCCGACTGAAGTCGCGCCCTTGTTAAAAACCGATCACGAATAGCGATCGGGGAGATCTAGATGCGTTTGCCTTGTGCGAAGAAGATGGCTTCAACGAAGACCCAACTAATTGGCTTATAATTCGGGGTTCCATGCAATCGGTTGCAAGATGCGCGCTATTGGCGCCTGCAACCGGGGAGGCTACCATGTTGAAGCCCTTTTTGATCGTTTCCGCGGCAATCCTGTTTGTGTTCCTTGCCGCGCCAGTAACCGAAGGCATATCACAGGAAACTCCGTCTGGACCCGGTGCCCCCGCCAGCACAAATCCCGTGAAACCTACAGCTGCGACGCGGGAAAAGGCTAAGGGTCTCTATGCGCGCGACTGCGCCTTGTGCCACGGAGACGACGGGAACGGCAAAACCGACGTCGCATCGAGCATGCAAGTCAAGCTCGCTGACTGGACCGATGCGAAGACGCTGGCCAACAAATCAGATCAGGAACTGTATGACATCATCCGCAAGGGCAAGGGAGAAAAAATGCCGTCCGAGGATGCGGGCCGCGCCAAGAACGACGAGGTGTGGGGCCTTGTAACCTACCTTCGCTCCTTGGCCAAGTCGCAATCCGCTCCGACGCCGGCAGCGCCCGACCAACCGGCTACTGCGCCGCCAGCGCCTGAGCAACCTGCTACAACCGCGCCACCGCCGGACCAGCCGGCGCCGGCTGAAACAGCTCCCGCGCAACCGGCCCCGCCGCCGACCAACTAGGTCCTATCGAGGACAATCGACAGCCCGCCCAGGATCGTCGGCCCGCACCCGCTCACTGCGCCACAGTCAGCCTGACGGTCATGGTCTGGTCCAAGCGCGAACCGGCTGGCGGCGTCTGGGCCAATACCGTCCCCGGCTGGGCAGGCAGTTTGGGCGGCGCTGCATCGCTGCCGACAAGCGGAATGGGCACCTCAACAAAGGTGGGCTCCGGGGCCTTGATGCCTACCCTGGTCAACGCCGCCTGCGCGCTCACCACCGGCCATCCAACCATATCGGGCATGACAAAACCGTCCGGCTCATCGCCGCCTGGCGCGGCCACCAGCAGGTTGATGCTGGGGCGCGAGATGCCCTGGGCGTGTCCCGGCGGATCCTGCGCAAGCACCGTTCCCTCGGCCGCATTGCCGTAAGGCAGCCGCGCCGTCGTGCCCACCTCCAGGCCCACCCGCCGCAAGGTGAGCGCCGCCACCCGCTCGGGACGGCCCACCATATCCGGCACATCCACCTTCTGCGGCCCCAGGCTCTCGGCTACGCGGACGAGCCACTCCCGGCGCACCACCGTGCCCGCCGGGGGCGACTGCGTGAGAATGTGGCCCGCCGCCACGTCGCCCGAGTAGTAGCGGTTATCCACGTTCAGGTTCAGGCCCAGCCCGGCGGTCTCGCTGCGCGCCTGAGCCTCGGTCATTCCCTTGAGCGCGGGCACCTGCACCTCAGCGCCGTGAATGGCAAAATGCATGGTGGTGATGGCCGCCAGCAGAGCCGCGGCCACCAGCAGCATCAGCAGCGACATCACCTGGAAGAAGTTCACAATGGGACGGCTCGTCATAGCTCAGGAACTCCTTTGGACTTATTTTAAATGATTGATGAGTGTATACGAAATGTGTATTCTTGAGGAGGAAGGTCGCGCCGATGAACAGCCGGGAGGTTATCCGCAAGCTCCAACAGGACGGCTGGTTCGAGGTTACGCAATCCGGCAGCCACAAACAGTTCAAGCATCCGGTCAAGCCAGGCCGGGTAACGGTAGTTTATCCCCAAAAGGATGTTCCCGAAGGAACTCTCAGGAGCATCGAAAAACAGTCCGGTCTCAAGCTCAGGTAAAGGAGCAACTATGGAATACATCGCCTACCTTCATAAAGACAAGTATTCGGATTACGGTGTCAGCTTTCCTGACTTTCCCGGCTGCATCACCGCCGGTTCCACTCTGGAAGAAGCGCGCAAAATGGCCGGAGAAGCTCTCGCGCTGCATGTGGCCGGAATGCGCGAGGATGGAGAAGCGATTCCCAAGCCCTCTACCCTCGACGATCTGCGCGGCGATACGGCAATGAAGGGAGCGGTCGCATTCCTGACCGAACTCCGTGAGCAGGAGAGAGCCGTCCGCATCAACATCACCGCCCGCCAAAGCCAGATTGCTGAGATTGACCGCCGCGCCCGCGCAAAGGGGCTTACCCGTTCCTCGTACATCGTGCAAAGCGCCCTTAAAGAGAAGGTCGCTTCCCGCTAGACAACGACCAACCCGCCCTATCGCAGGTTATCCGTCACCGGCTCGGGATGAATCGTTACGCGCTGAACCTCCGGGCACTCCAGCTTGAAGCGGTCTTCAAGTGCGGTGATGGCCTCGTGGACGCGCCGCATCGGCAAATCGTCCGGCAGCGAGCAATGGCACGAGACAGAAATGTGTTCGCCCGCCCGGCCCACCGTAATCTCATGCACGTCCACGATTTCCGGGAAGAGCGCGGCCGTGGCCCGCAGCGCGACCTCGATTCTGCGGTCCTCCTCCACCATCTCTTCCGGCTGCTCAATGGTGGCCGGTTCGCTCTCGATGTGCGTCAGCACCGAGTCAATCTCCGGCGCCTCTCGCAGGATTTCCGCTTCCATGGCAGTCACAAATCCATGCGCCTTCATCAGTGGCATATTCTCGTCCAGTTCCACATGCAGCTCGACGCGCAGCCGCCCACGGTGCGACTGCACGCTCAACTCATGCACGCTCACGTTGTTGCGCGCGGCCACTGCGCGCACACGGTCGAAGACGCTCTCAGCCCTGGCCTCGCGCGGCACCGTGTGGATCACCACGTCGGCCTCGGGCAGCGCGCGGTGCGCCGCCTCCGTAGCTGCCCGCACCAGTTCTCCGGTGTGCTCAAAGGTAAAGCGCCGCGGCAGCGCCAGCGTCAGATCGGCAAAGTACCCGGCTCCGGCACGCCGCACGCGCGCCTGCTCCACAGCCAGCACGCCGTCGACCTGCTCCACCTCATGCACCAGCCGCTGGCGAGTCTCCACTGGAACCTCATCCATCAGGACGGCCACGGTCTCGCGCCCGAGCATCAGAGTCAGGCGCAGAATCATGAGCGAAACCACCACCGCCGCAAAGGGGTCGGCGTAGCTGAGCCAGCCGATGCCATAGTGGGTTCCAGCCCAACTGGCGCCAAGCCCACACAGCACCGCCAGAGTGGACCAGATATCGCTGGCAAAGTGAAAGGCATCGGTAGCCAGCGCCGGCGACCCGGTTCGCTCTGCCACGGCGCGCAGTTGCCGCGAACGCCAGTAATCGACTCCGATCGAGGTCAAAAGCACCAGTACTGGCCACACCGAGTGGCGCAGCTCCACCGTGTGGAAGAAGATCCGCTGCATTGCCTCCCAGATGATCCACGCGCACGAAAAGGCCATCAGGATCGTCTCGCCAAATGCGGAGAGGTTCTCAATCTTGCCGTGGCCGTAGGTATGATCATCGTCGGCCGGCTTGTCGCTCACCTGGACGGAAAAGAAGGTCAGCGCCGCCCCCACCAAATCGAGTCCCGAGTGCGCCGCATCCGACAACACGCCGAGGGAGCCTGAAAGCAGGCCCGCTGCCAGCTTCAGCAGAGTCATGGCCCCCGCCGCCAGCATCGAGTGCAGCGCCACGCGCCGCTTTTCGGCGGAATGCCCGGCGAGACTGGAGACAGGTGAAGTCATCGTGTTCCTGGGGCGCGCTTCAAAAATCCGCCTTGTGTCAGTCCCCACCGGCTTAGTCGACCTGCGGGAGATGAAATCGCGTACGTTTTTCTCCCGGAGGGAGTGTGGATAATAGCCCAGGACAAGCGCAGCGCAGTCCTGGGTAAGCATCGATACAGGCCACGCAGTCCCGTAGGGACGGTGCGAAATCTCCACGCGGAGCACGGTTCAACGCAATCGCCAACCTGCTCTTGCAACACACACTAGGCTACAGCGGCGCGCTTGGCCGTGTACAACCCGGCTATCCCGAAGGTGTAAGGCTGCCACGCGCATTCCGCATACCCCGTTGCACCCATCAGCTCGATCATTTCCTCAGGCCGGGGGAAATTCCCCACTGAAGTTGGCAGGTAGTTATATGGCCCATTTTTGCCGCAAATCAGTCGCCCGATGGCAGGCAGCACGTGCCTGAAATACACGGCGTACGCCTTGCCCACCATGCCGCCCGGCTCACTGAAGTCCAGAATGCCCAACTGCCCGCCCGGCTTCAATACGCGGTTAAACTCCCTCAGCCCCGCCTCGTAGTTGGCCAGATTCCTGAATCCAAACGCCGTCACAATCAAGTCCAGCGACGCCGTCTGCAACGGCAGATGCAGCGCGTCGGCCTCAAGAGGAACCGCATACGGCGCTCCCGGCCGGCTGGCGGCAAACTTTCTTGCCCCGCGCCGCAGCATCTCCCTGGCAAAATCAGCAGCCAGAATTGGCCGCGCCCCCTGCGGCCTCAGCTTCAGCAGAGCCATGGTCATGTCGCCCGTGCCGCAGCAAATGTCCAGCACTGCCGCATCGGGATCGGCGAGAATCCCACGGAACCGCCGCGCCGTCCGCCGCCACCAAAGCCGGTCCACATTGGCGGAGAGCACGTGATTCAGCAGGTCATAGCGCGGCGCAATCGAGTCGAACATCTGCCGCACAGCCTGTGCCGCGCTGGCCTCGTCTTCCGCACCCGCCGGCTTGGCTCCGGTTGCCGGCATCAGGAATGCTTCTCCCCAGCCCGCGCAAGCATGTACCCCACCGCCGCCTCCAGCTCCGCCGGCGTCACGTCTTCCACCACTCCGGCATCGCCAATACCTATCGGCAGCACAAACCGCTTCACCCCGCCCACGTTCTTCTTGTCGCCGCCCGTGGCCGCAATCACCTTGGCGGCCCGCAGCTTCAGCGGCGGCAACGGCCCATACCTATGAATCAAACTCTCCAACCTCTTGAACTGCGCACCCGAAATCGTCCCCCGCTTCAGAGCCAGGTGCAGCGCGGCCACCATTCCCCAGCCCACAGCCTCGCCGTGCAGCAGAGTCTTATAGCCCGTTGCCTGCTCCAGCGCGTGGCCCACCGTGTGTCCCAGGTTCAGAATCATGCGCAGCCCGTTCTCGCGCTCGTCCCGGTTTACCACCCCGGCCTTCATCCGGATCGACGCGGCAATCACCCTCTCGAGAGCCTTGGGGTCGCGTCCCAGCACCTCTGTCGCGTGCTCTTCCATGAAGCGCACCAGCGCCCGGTCGCGAATGATCCCCGCCTTGACGCTCTCCATCAGCCCGGCGCGCAGCTCCTGGTCCGGCAGTGTGCCCAGCACTCCAATATCGGCAAATACGGCCAGCGGATGATTGAAGCTGCCGACGAGGTTCTTGCCCTCGGGCAGGTTCACGCCCGTCTTGCCGCCCACGCTGCTGTCCACCTGCGCCAAAAAGGTGGTGGGCACCTGCACATAGGGGATGCCGCGCATGTAAATCGCGGCCACAAATCCGCCCACATCGCCCACAATCCCGCCGCCAAAGGCAATCAGCAGGCTGCCGCGATCCCCGCCCGCCTGCGCCATCTGCCGCAGCAGCTTCTCCACGCTGGCCAGGGTCTTGTACTTCTCGCCGGGCTCCAGGAAGAGCACCACAGGGGCTTCCCGAAAGGACTGCTGCAAGCAATGCCCCCACAGAGCCCATATCGGCGCTGAGGTCAGCACAAAAACCCGTCGCGGCAACCTGCCCACGACCCGCTCGATCCGCGGCGCCAGCGTCTCAATGAGGCCGCTGCCCGCAATCACGTCGTACTTCGCCGAAGGTGTCTCTACTCGTATCGTCTGCACGCTGCTTTGATCTTAAATGGAGTCGTCGGCGGGGGATCGGAAGGTGCTTGAAAGCAAGCCCGGGATTAACGGCCAACCGGATCTCGCAAGTGCGAACCGTAATCGATTCAACAACGGCTGAGTAGCTGCTGAAACCATCTCACCGGATTTGAGCCATTCGCTTTCTCGCGCTTCCGAAACTCTGCCCATTTCCCATGTCTTGCTACTTGCGGAAAAACTTGCCATGCCCACCGTTGGCCCAGGGATCGTAGTGCAGCGCGAAGCTGGCGCGGTTCTGTATCGAGGGGTGATCGTAGAACCAGAACTCGATGAACGGGCTGGGGTTGGGGTCGTCCAGCCAGGCTTTGCCCAGATCGTTCAATTCGGCTACTGCGGTCTTTTTCGGATCGGGCACAAGGCCGTGAATCGCTTCCTGACCATAGACGTCAGCCTGGTGCTCGAAGTGGCGGCTTACGGCGTTACTGACTGGCTCCAGCAGAAAGCCGGCGATTGAGACGACGAAAAGGAGGACGACAAAACCAGCGCGGCTGGAGATTGATTCAGCCCTCCAGCGGGCGCCGAAGCGGCGAGCCAGCCACTCGGCAAATCCAGCACATCCCCAGAAAACGAAGAACAGCGCAACGGCCATGAGAGCAATCCCTTTGGGAATGTGATTAAGGACGTAGTGGCCGCTCTCATGCGCGAAGGTATAGAGGATTTCGTCGTCGGGAATGCGGTCGGCGGTGGTGTCCCACACAACAATCCGTTTGGTGGCGCCCATGCCACTTACATAAGCATTGAGCCCGTTGGTTTTGGCGCTGGCCTTCATCAGGAACATGCGATCAGGCGGAATGTTGGTTCCAGTGCGGGCAACGACTTTTTCAAGCTCGGCCACCAGCGCAGGATGTTTTTTGGCGAGTGGTTCGTAATGGTAGAAGATGGGTTCGGCCAGTGGCTCGATAAACGTCGAAAACACGATCAGCGGGACCGCGGCCATCCAACACCCCAGCCAATAGCGGCGTGGCGAGCGGCGGACGATCCAGTTGAAGAGCAGGAGCACCGGCGCACTGACAAGCAACGTCAAGCCGAAAGATTTGGCCAAATCGCCGAGCCAGTTGCCCCAACCCTCGACGCTGATGCCGTAGGCGCGGCTCACGCGGTGACCGTAAATATCGAGAGGCAGATTGGCCAGGGTAACGATGATCAGAAAAACGGCGAAGAAGAGCAGACCCTGAAGCCAGCGGCGACGAGTAACGCGTCGCGCCCAGGCCTCAAGGCCGGCGGCGGCTCGTGTGGCCAGCAGCAGCCAGAGAACGGCCAGGCCCCATAGAGCGCCCGCGAACTCAAAGATGTTGCGGATGCGGCTGAGGGCAATGGCTTTGGCCAGCTTGTCGGGCGGCAGGGAATAGGCCTGCATGGCGGGCAGGAGTGCGGCTGTCGAACAGGCTGGCGAAGAACTCTGGATCGTGTCAGGGCATGACTTCAGTCGTGTCGTATCCAGCTTGGAATCAGCAGGGGCTTTAGCCCCAGCTCCAATTCCGTCTGGATTCACGGCCAATTCCGAGCCTTTGTCCGCAGCCTGCGAGGCAAGCTCCGGCTTGACGACGATGCGGGGCGGAACCTTCGGCGCCGGCCCCAGGTGCGGAGCCACGGCGGCAAGCAGGAAAACAAGCCAACAGGTGAGCATCGCTCTGCGCGCAAAAATCATCAGAGATTCCCCTCCCAGTAGCCTACTCTGCGACAATCCTTCTATACGACGATTTACCAGTTGAGTCTTTCAGCCTATGACAGAGATTTCTTTTGCCGCCACGGGGCGGTCCGCTTCCAAACCTGCACTCAGACCCATCTGCGGGTACTCGATGCGCATGGTTTCTGCTCTTGCCGCCATCGTTTTGACGTTACCCGCCGCGGCAGGCGCGCAACAGCCAACTCCCATTCTCATGGATGCCATGACGACCGAACTGCACCGCGCCTTTACTTCGCTCGGCAAGCAAGGGGATGACAAGCAATTACCTCCTTACTTCCTGAGCTATTCGGTGTCGGAAGCCAGCGCGGTCTCGATTCGCGCGCAGTTCGGGGCGCTTGTGGACAGCTCCTCGAATCGCGTGCGGGTAACCGACGTGCAGGTGCGTGTGGGCGACCCCAAGCTGGACAATACGCACGGGACGCACCGTGGCTCAGCTGTTACCACTTTGCAATTGCCGCTGACTGACGATCGCGATGCTCTGGCGCGCACACTTTGGGTGGCTACAAACAACGGTTACGGCACAGCGCTGGACAACTATCTTCGTGTAAAGACCGAGGCTGAGGTGCGAGCCAAGGAGGAAGACACTTCACCGGATTTCAGCCAGGAGTTGCCGCAGACCTACATTGGCAAGCCGGCGCCGCTGGTGGTGGTGGATAAGGCAGCATGGGAGCAGCGCGTGAAGGGGCTCTCCAAGGTCTTCCGCGAGTATCCCGACGTTTATCAGAACATGGTGGTGCTGACGGCGCAAAACGAGACCGACTACTTCGCTTCGTCGGAGGGTTCAAAGGTCGTTATGCCGCACACGCAGGCGCGGCTGGTGGTGCTCGCCGTGACCCGTGCCGAAGATGGAATGGACCTCTACCGGGAGCAGACTTTCGAGGCCGAAACAGTAGAAGGCCTGCCCGCGCAGGCGGAACTTGAGTCTGCGATCCGCAAACTCGGCAAGAGCCTTGAAGCGCTGCGCCAAGCGCCAGTCACTGAGCCATTCGACGGTCCGGCAATTCTGTCGGGACGGGCCTCGGCGGTCTTCTTCCACGAGGTGCTTGGCCACAGGCTTGAGGGCCAACGCCAGCGCGGCAACGAAGAAGGGCAGACCTTTACCAAGGAAGTGGGCAAAGAGGTGCTGCCAACCTTCCTCTCCGTGGCCGACGACCCCACCGCAACCAAATATGGCACAACCTGGCTGAGCGGCAGTTATGAGTACGACGACGAAGGCCAGAAGGCGCGCCGCGTCGATCTCATCCAGGACGGTGTCTTGAAGACATTCCTGATGTCGCGCCTTCCCATCGCCAGCTTTGCCGCCTCCAATGGACACGGCCGGGCGCAAACCGGCAAGGTACCAACCGGACGCCAGGGCAACCTGATTGTGACCTCGACCAAGAGCGTTCCCGAGACAGAACTTCGCAAGCAATTGATCGAAGAAGCCAAGAAGCAGGGCAAGCCGTATGGGCTCTACTTTGAGGACATCTCATCCGGCTTTGCCGTCACCCAGCGCAGCTCGCCGCAGGCGTTCTCGGTGGTTCCGCTGGTAGTGTGGCGGGTCTATGTGGACGGCCGGCCAGATGAACTCGTGCGCGGCGTAAGCATTGTGGGCACGCCTTTGGCCGCGATGAAGAAGATCCTGGTCACCAGCGACGAGAGCGAGGTCTTCAACGGCGAGTGCGGCGCGGAGTCGGGCACAGTTCCGGTCAGCGCCGTGGCTCCGGCGATGCTTCTCAGCGAGATGGAGACGCAGAAGCAGCCGACGGGAACCGCGCGGCCGCCGATTCTGCCAATTCCAGGGGCTGAGATCAAGATAGCCGCAAAGCCTGCACCCGAGAAGAAGGAGGCGCAATGAACCCGATTCGTCCGATTGCAATGCTTGCCGGAGCAGTGCTGATGGCTGCCTGCATGTGTGCTCCGTCTTTGGCGTCCGCGCAGCTTACCCGCGGCGATGCTGAGAAAGATCCCATCCTCAAGGCCATGCTCGAAGAGCTTGACCGCAGCAAGAACGAGCTTCAATTGAAGGATTTTGCCAAGCCATTCTTCATCCAATATCGCATTGAGGACGTGGATAACTACGAGACCAAGGCTGAGTTTGGCGCCAGCGAAGGCTCGCAGCACGGCCATGAGCGTGTGGCTCGCATCACGGTGCTGGTCGGCGACTACAAGTCCGACAGCTCGGGCGGGCGCGGCGACGGCGCGCTGCAACTGACGTCGCTGGACGACGATCCCATTGCGATCCGCTCGGCGCTCTGGTCTGCTACGGATCAGGCATACAAGGGCGCAATTGCAGCCTATGCGCAAAAGCAGGCGGCGCTCAAGCAGGTGCAGACACCGCCGCAGGCCGACGACTTCAGCCAGGAAAAGCCCATCGTTTCGCTGGCTGAGCCGCTCCATTTGATGCTCGACGAACCTGTCTGGACGGAGCGGGTAGCCAAGGCGAGTGGGCTTTACAGGACCGACGCCTCAGTGAAGGCAACCCAGCGCGACGTGCATTACTCCACGGCGGAGTTTCACGCGCTGGTCACCACCACCTGGCTGGTCACCAGCGAAGGGACCATCGTGCGCAAATCGGCGGCCGAATACCAGGAACTCATTGGGGTTGGCGCGCAAGCTGCGGATGGCATGAAGATGGACCGTTCCTATGCCTCGGTTGGCGCTTCGCTCAACGACCTCGATGCTCAGGGGGCTTTTGAGAAACATGCGGTTGGACTAATTGCCTCCCTCGCCGATCTGCGCAAAGCGCCCCTAGTGGAAGAGGAGTACCACGGGCCGGTGTTGCTGAGCTCCGACGCGGGAGCCGATACGATGCGTGCGCTGGTAGCCAGTGCGGTGACGGCTACGCGGCCCAAGATGGGCACCGAAGCCCGCACCAATGGGCCATTTGCATCCAGTTATCATGCGCGGGTGCTGCCTGAGTCACTGGATGTGGTGGACGATCCCACATTGAAGACATTTGACGGCAAGGGACTGGTGGGCGCCTACGACGTGGACGACGAGGGCGTGCCCGCGCAGGCGGTGAATCTGGTAACTGAGGGCAAGCTGGTAAATTACCTGCTCGGGCGTGAGCCGGTGCGGGACTTTCCGCAGTCGAACGGCCACGGACGCGCAGGGATTGCCACAGCGCCAAGGCCTGCCATCGGAGTGCTGAAGGTGTCGGCAAAAGATGGCCTCTCAGAAGAAGCCCTGAACAGCAAGCTTCTCGGCTTGGCCAAAGATCGCGACCTGAAGAGCGTCTATTACGTGCAGACGCTGGCCGGGTCAGCGCCGCGCCTTCTCTATCGAGTTACCCCCGATGGCAGCGCGGCGGGAAAGCGCGAACTGGTGCGCGGAGCAACCCTCGACGACCTCGATCAGCGGGCGCTGCGCTCCAACGTTGAGGCGGCTGGCAAGGATCTCTTTGTGGCCAACTTCTTCGGCGACATACCAGAGACGGTGCTGGCGCCGGCTCTGCTGATTGACGACGTCACCATCCGCCGCGCCAACGAGAAGAACGAGAAGCTGCCCTTCTATCCGCCGCCGGACTAGCTCTCTGACCGGGTGATTTCGTGCGTTGCGATCAGGGATTGCGGTATCTCACCCTGGGCGCAAAGACAAGGGCGCGCCGAGGGTGGGGCACCCGATTTTGGTACATGAATAAGCGGTCAGAGACCTCGGAGACGACAAAACCCGAGCTGGAAGATTCATCAAGGAGAAAGGAACGCTATGACTGACGCAGGCGCACTCGAACTCATCGTCACGCAGCAGATCATTACCGCCATGAAGGCCCACGACGCGGTCCGCACCACTACCCTGCGCCTCATCAAGAACGCGCTCAAGAACAAGGCCATCGAGAAGCGCGCCCCGCTTACGCCCGCCGAGTCGGAACAAGCTCTGGCCACTATGGTCAAGCAGCGCCGCGACTCCATCGAGCAATTCACCAAGGGAAACCGCCCCGAACTCGCCGACGCCGAAGCTGCCGAGATCGTTGTCATCGAGGAGTTCCTGCCCAAGGCACTCGATGAAGCCGGCCTCACCGCTCTGGTCGCCGAAGCTGTTGCCGAAGTCGCTGCCACATCCGGCAAGGCGCCCACCCCCAAAGAGATCGGCGCCGTTATCAAAGTGGTCCAGGCCAGGCTGCAAGCCGGGGGCCTCCGCGCCGAAGGCCGCGCCGTCAGTGAGCAAGTAAAGAAGCAATTAGCCGGGTAGGTTACGCTCCCCCAGGTCTCGCCCTCTCATGAAGCGCTGCCCAGGTCGATTTTGTAGCCGTGTACAGCTTCAAGAGCCAGCACTGAGCGATCCATGAGCCTTTCGGGGCGCCCAAGGGAATGGAAACCGGGCTCTGTATTGGCTATGATGGGTGCGGTGTGAAAATGCGAAGGCCGTCTTTACTCTGGATGAGTCGAAGCCGTTCCTGAGTGGACGTATGCGGTGAAGGATGGCAAGCAGACGCCGGTGATCGAGCTGCCAATGGCGCTGATACCGCAAAGGCTGGGAACAGGGATAAGGGACTAGGGATTAGAGATTAGGGATTAGGGGTTAGGGAGTTGGCGCGGAGTTTGCGGTGTTGGCGAGCGAGCAAGTTAGCAGACTGGCGAACAGTTCGGTCCTATTTGCAAAGGGAAACCCTGTGCAAGCCGGCTTTGTAACAGGGCATGACTTCAGTCGTGCCGCGCAAGGTTCAAAGGAACGTGGGCTTTAGCCCCTGAGGGAATGGGACGAGAGATACCTATGAGAAACTTGGCCCGCAATACCTTGTTGGGTTCTGTTCTACTCGTTCCGTTATCTTCGTTCGGCCAGACGGACTGCTTCGTCAAGACACTGAAGGTCTCCCGCGTCGAAGGTCAAGTATTCGATCCGCAGGGCGTTCCCGTATCAGGGTCCTCAGTGATCCTTCTTAAGAACAACAAGCCGACGGTCACAGCGAAAACGGACGATGCGGGCAGGTTCCAATTGGACACGCCCGCTGGAGAATATTGGCTCAGAGCTGCAAATACCGGGTTTGCACCGGCGACTGTTCCGGTTCGGGTCAGGCACGGCTTCCTGAGAGTGCTTCCATCAAGGGGAGTTTATCTGATTCTAGGCGTGGGGATGCTATTGCCATGTCCGGCTGGCACGTTGAGCGCGAAAGAGTTTCAATCAACGATCAAAAAGTTAAAGGAAACGATCGAAGACCATCCTGCCCGGAAATGACATCCAAAACCTATTCTTGATCGGCGCCATGATCCACGACCGACTTCAACCACGAATAAAGAGAAAGGAGGATCAATGGCAACCATCATCGATCTTCGATCTGACACAGTCACTCGCCCCTCTTCTGCGATGCGCGCCGCGATGGCGGCCGCCGAGGTGGGCGACGACGTATACGGCGAAGACCCCACTGTAAACCTGCTGGAGCGCCGCGCGGCCGAGGTCTTTGGACGCGAGGCGGCGCTGTTTGTGCCCAGCGGCACCATGGGCAACCAGATTTCCATTCGGCTGCATACCCAGCCCGGCCAGGAGGTGATTGCCGAGTCGCGGGCGCACATTCTGGATTGGGAGATGGCCACAACGGCAGTCTTTTCCGGCTGTCTTGTCCGCGCGGTTTTTGCCGAGCGCGGCATTCTGACCTGGAAGCACATCGAGCCGGTGATTCGCGGGCGCGGCACGCTGCGCGCGGCCACTGGCTTGATTGAAATTGAGAACACGGCGAATTTGGCGGGAGGTACAGTCACGCCGCTGCCAGTGCTCGAAGAGATCTGGGAAAACGCAAAGGAGCGCAAGCTCCCCGTTCATCTGGATGGGGCGCGCATCTTCAATGCGGCCACGGCGCTGGGTGTGGATGTACGCGAATTGACGCGCGGCTTCGATACAGTGATGTTCTGCCTGTCGAAGGGGCTGGGCGCGCCGGTCGGATCAATGATTGTGGGATCTGCGGAACTCATGGACCAGGCGCGGATCTATCGCAAGGCGCTGGGCGGCGGAATGCGGCAGGCCGGCATCCTGGCCGCGGCGGGACTGATTGCTTTAGAGCAGGGGCCAGCCCGGCTGCATGAGGATCACGCCAATGCGCGGCTGCTGGCAGAGGCTCTCTCGCACGTGGAAGGAGTTTCCATCGACGTGGACACGGTGGAGACCAATATCGTGATTTTCCGGTTGACCGTTGGGCGAAGCGCGCCAGAACTTTCGACGCGGTTGAAAGCGCGCGGCATATTGGCCAGCGCATTCGGGCCTGACGCGATCCGCATTGTGACGCACCTCGATGTGGACCGCGCCGCGTGCGCCGCCGCCGCTGAGGCGCTTGCGGAAGAGATGGAAGCGGCATGATTCGCGCTGCCGCGATGCAGTGAGCAATCCAGGCCATCCATAACGAATCCATGGGAATAAAAGTGGGGGTAGGGGCGGGATGCGATGGATGCGCAACTATTCCCGCCACTTGACGTTGATACCTTTAACAGGCCGGAAGGAACGGAACAATCCGGCAACGGTCAAAACCCAGGAGGGCTAGATTCACCATGAAAAAGATTGCACTGGCACTATTGCTTGCTCTCACCCTGTTCCCTGCGGCTTCGTTTGCGCAGGTTGTGATTCGCGTAGGGCCGCCGGCTCCGATTGTCGAGACTCGGGGTCCGCGCCCGGATCGCGGTTATGTATGGATCGGCGGCTATCACCGCTACGACGGCGGCCGGTACATCTGGACCCCAGGCCGCTGGGATCGTCCACCGCATCCCGGCGGGGTTTGGGTGGCGCATCACTGGGTTCACCGCCATGGCGAGTGGGTGCTGATTGAAGGGCACTGGCGCTAGATTGCAACATGGTTCAACAAAAAGCGGGGCTTTCGCCCCGCTTTTGTTTGTGCGCCACTGGATTCCGGCTTAGAGCATTTTCACCGAAAGTATAAGGTCTGGGCGCCCCGCCCTCGGCGCGTCTTTGTATTTGCGCCTAGGGTGGGATGCCTGGATGCTCGGATTGCAGCAGCAATGAAGATTATCTAGCTAATCTCGATCACGTCGGTCGCCGCGGCCGCTGCCGCTTCGGCGTGCTCCATGAGCTTTTCGGTGATGGCATAGAACTCCGCCGCCTGCGGGCTCTTCGGTCCTGCCAGCGCCACTGGCATGCCGCGATCTCCGCCTTCGCGGATTGCCGGGACCAGTTCGATGGAGCCGAGGAAGGGAATGTTGAATTGCTTGGCCGTTCTCTCCGCGCCGCCTCTGGAGAAGATATCGATCTCCTTGGCGCAGTGCGGGCAGGTGAAGTGGCTCATGTTCTCGACGATGCCGAGGACTTCGACGTTGACCTGGGCAAACATCTCCAGCGCCTTGCGGGCGTCCTGAAGGCTGACATCCGAAGGGGTTGACACCACGACCGCGCCGGTGAGCGGGACGGTCTGCACCAGCGAGATGACTACGTCGCCCGTACCGGGGGGGAGATCGACGATCAGGTAATCCAGCTCGCCCCACTCCACCTGCTGCAGAAACTGGCGGATGATCTGGTGCAGCATGGGTCCGCGCATCACCAGGGGCTTGTCGCCGGGAGAGATATAACCGATCGAGACGGTCTTGACCCCGTGGGTCAGGTTGGGCTCGATGCGGTTGCCGGGGCCGACCTTGGGCTGCTGGGCCGAGCCCATCATCAAGGGGACGTTGGGGCCGTAGATATCGGCGTCGATCAGGCCCACGCGCTGGCCGAGGCGGCTGAGCGCAATGGCCAGGTTGACGGCGACGGTGGTTTTGCCGACGCCGCCCTTGCCGGAACCGATGGCGACAATTTTAGAGACGCCGGGCAGGGCGACGGGGGAAGGCATGGAGGGTGAATGGCCCATAAGGTTCGATTGCTCCTTGGTGCGTGGCTGAGGATTGGACCTCAGTTCCGCTCTACGTTGAAGTTCTTATTGTCTGCTTACGACTGGTTGTCAGCCGGTTCCTCTTGAACAGCGGTCTCGAGTTTGGCCTGCTTGCGGCGGGCGGCCTCTGCCTGGCGATGCTCACGGCGGCGCAGGGCGCCCTCAAAGCGGGAGACCTCTTCGGGGGTTTCAGGGAGCACTTCCGGGACCTGCACGAGCCGGCCCTCGCCGTCGATGGCGACGAAGACCAGGTAGGCGCTTGCCACATGGGCAACCTCGGCGGTCCGGGTGTTTTCAGCCCACACCTTTACGCCCACCTCCATCGAGGTTGAAAAGGCGCGGTTCACGCTCGATTTGAGGGTAACCAAGTCGCCCAGCCGCACCGGGCGGATGAAATCGATGTGGTCCATGGCCGCGGTGACGACGTGGGTGCGCGAGTGCCGGTAGGCGGCCATGGCGCCGGTAAGATCGATGAAATGCATGAGGCGCCCGCCCAGCAGGCTGCCCAGAATGTTGGTGTCGTTGGGGAGGATAAGCTCCGTCATCTCCGACTGGGTACTGGCAACGGTGCGCGCGCTGGGGTTGGCCGGTTTGGAAATCTGGGTAGAACTCATGGTTCGCATACTCCAATGGCCGTTCGTTTGGCCGGACTGCCGCATTCGGCCGTCCGCGCTGGCCTGCCGAGCAAGACTGATCGCCAGATACAATGGAACTGGCGGAGGGCGGTCTGGCTAAGCCTACTGTTCCAGTTTCGGCAATCGCGGCCAATTACGCAAATCCTGACGGGCGGAGACGGGCACAATGGACAAGATTGCAGGGCTGAGAGAGATTCTGGCGCTCGACCCAAAGAACAGCTTTGCCCGCTACGGCGTGGCGATGGAGTTGGCCAAGGGCGGCGATGTTTCGGCGGCGCTGGCTGAGTTCGATACCCTCCTGGCGAACGATCCAGAGTACACAGCGGGTTACTTCATGGCCGCGCAGACGCTGGCCGCGGGGGGACGGACGGCGGAGGCGATCGAGAGGCTCAAGGCAGGGATCGAATGCGCTGAACACTGCGGGAATCGCCATGCAGCCAGTGAGATGCAGGCCATGCTCGACGAGCTAGACAGGTAGTTCTCTTTTGGCGCGCACCCTGTCCGAATAGGGACTTTCGTGCGGGAAGTGAGCCAGATTGCGGTACGGAGTGTAATCCTTTTCCGTCGAATCAACATCTATACTGACACTATGGCCAAGTACTCGATCGTTGTGCCGTTTCACAATGAAGAAGAGAACGTGACGGCCTTGTATGCTCGCCTGAAGCAGGTGATGGAACAGGTGGGCGATCCCTTTGAGCTGGTTCTGGTGGACGATGGGTCCAACGACAGAACCTATAAGCTGATGGAAGAGATTGCCGCGGTAGATAGCCGGGTGCTGGTGGTCAAGCTGCGCCGGAACTTCGGCCAGACGTCTGCGCTGGCAGCGGGTTTCGACCATGCCGCGGGCGAGTTCATTTTGGCCATGGACGGCGACCTGCAACACGATCCGAACGATATTCCCGCCTTTATTGAGAAGCTCGAAGAGGGCTACGACGTGGTCTCGGGCTGGCGGAAGGATCGCATTGACAGCTTGCTGATGCGCCGCGTGCCGTCGCGTTGCGCCAACTGGCTGATGGCCAGGCTCTCGGGCGTCGATATCCACGACTTCGGGACGACGTTCAAGGCGTATCGCCGCGAGGTGATCCAGGACATTCCCCTTTACGGCGAGATGCACCGCTTCATTCCCGCGCTGGCCAGTTGGTATGGCGCGTCCATCTGCGAGATCCCAATCAAGAACATCAACCGCGAGCGGGGAAAGAGCCACTATGGAATCGGGCGGACCTTCCGCGTGTTTTTCGATCTGCTGACCATTCGCTTCCTGCTCAAATACATGAGCCGCCCGCTGCACTTTTTCGGGGGTTTCGGCGTTTTGGGCATGGTGGTGGGCAGCTTCATTTCGGCCTATTTGCTGGCCTTGAAGATCATCGATCCGCGCTCGAACATGATGGACCAGCATGGTCCGATGTTCGTGATTGGCGCGGTGCTGATTGTGGCCGGCATCCAGATGCTGGCCATCGGCCTTCTGGGCGAACTTCAGGTTCGCCACTTCCACAGCAGCCAGAACCCCGCGCCGTATACGATCGACCGCATCGTTCGCCTCGAATCGCCCGAAGAGCAAAACATTATGTCGGACCGCGACTGAACGACGGCAGCGATAGTACAGAGAAGTTCGGCTCGGGTGATGGGAGCCGGTTTATGCCTCGCATAGTCGGGGCTTCTGCTGCCGTTTTTGTTTCTCCCGTCGGCTCTCGTCACAAATTGTGAGCAATTTTGAACGGCACAGAATCGAAACCTGATCTATGATAAATTCCTGCCCACTGTCGGCTCTTCCGGCAAGTTGTGGCGAAACACAAAAAAGGAAACCGCAGCTCATTTGCGGTAATTGTAGTAACAGCATCGGAAAGCGCTGTTTCCTGGCGAGTGCTGTGAGCGACCGGACCGCCAGGTCTCCCCAAACCAAGTGCAAGCCGAAGGCGCAAGTCAAGGCAAGGTTCCTTCTCAAGCAAATGAAATCCTGAATCAAATTGTCCTTCGGCATCTCATGGATGCCGCAGGATTATGCCGAGGTGAATTCCATGCCCAATCGTTATTTCAATCTGACTCAAGATTTGGATGAATTCGTCTGTGCCAGAATCGAGGGTGGACGCTATGCGGATACCAACGAACTGGTGCAAGCCGCCTTGCGCGCGTTGGCGCGCGAGGAACGGGCTCGCGAAACAAAGCACACCGGGCGGCGAGCCAGCGTCGACGATGATGGTGCCCGTCACATTGCCGAGATAGACGTGTTCCGGGAGCTGTGGCTAAACGAGCAACGGCACATGGCGCCTCTTGGATTGCGCGTCGAGCCCAGTTTGTCTGAGATTTCTTCAGGGTTGTAAGCGAACTCGCTTGCTCCGCGGTCATCTTCGATTGCAGCCGGACAGGGCAATAGTGCATCCTGAACCTGTCATGAAAGCAATCCAGATTCACGAGACAGGCGGCCCGGAAGTTCTTCAACTGGCCGATTTGCCCATTCCCTCTCCGGGGCCGGGGCAGGTGTTGATCCGTGTTGAGGCTGTCGGGGTCAACTTCATCGAGGTCTACTTCCGCAAGGGCGTTTATCAGGCCTCGCTGCCGCTCACTCCTGGCAGCGAGGCCGCGGGTACTGTGGAGGAGCTGGGCCCGGGCGTCACCGGGTTTGCCGCGGGCGACGCGGTGGCCTCGGTGGGCGTGCTGGGCAGCTATGCCGAGTACGCGCTCGTTCCCGCCTCTCAATTGGTGAAGGTTCCCGCCGGGCTGAGCATGGAGCAGGCCGCCGCCGCCTTGCTGCATGGAATGACGGCGCATTATCTTTCGCACTCGACCTTCCCGCTGAAGGCTGGGGATACCGCGCTGGTCCATGCCGGGGCCGGGGGCGTGGGCCTGCTGCTGACGCAGATGGCGGCGCGGCTGGGCGCGAGGGTGATCGCGACGGTCTCGACGGCTGCCAAGGCGGAACTGTCTCGCGAAGCGGGCGCATCCGATGTGATCTTGTATACCGAACAGGATTTCGAAGCCGAGGTCAAGCGGCTCACCGGCGGCAAAGGCGTCGATGTGGTTTACGACTCTGTCGGCAAGACGACCTTTGAGGGCAGCCTGAACTGCCTCAGGCCGCGCGGACTGCTGGCGTTGTTTGGCGGGTCGAGCGGGCCCGTGCCCCCCTTCGACCTCATTCGCCTCAGCGGAAAGGGATCGCTGTTTGTCACCCGTCCCACGCTGTGGCACTACGTTGCCAACAGAGCGGAACTCGAGTGGCGCTCGGGTGATGTGCTCCGTTGGGCGGCCCATGGGGCACTCAAGCTCCGAACCGAGCATCTTTATCCCCTGGACGAAGCTGCACAGGCGCAGATGGACCTGGAAGCCCGCAAGACGACGGGGAAGATACTGTTGGAGCCGTGAAGAACAGGGAACAGGGATCAGGGAACAGGGATTAGGGATCAGGGATCAACTGGCCGGGTGCCCCAGGTCCCGATTCTGGGACCTGGGAAACCACGAACCTCAATCCGCCGCTGCCTCGGAAAACTGACAACTGATCACTGACAACTGACCCTCGGAAATCCCATGAGCATTATCTCGATCAAACCCGACGACAGCGTTCTTGTCCTTTCCGGCGCGGGCATCAGCGCGGAGAGCGGACTGCCTACCTTTCGCGCCTCCGACGGGCTGTGGGCGGGGCACGAGATCGAGGACGTGTGTACGCCGGACGCCTGGCGGCGCAACCCGGCGCTGGTCTGGGAGTTCTACTCGGGCCGGCGGAGAGATGGCGCCAAGGCCGAGCCGAATCCGGCGCACGTTGCGTTGGCTGAGTTGGAGGCGCAGCTTGGCGATCGCTTCTTCCTATGCACGCAAAATGTGGATGACCTGCATGAGCGGGCCGGCTCCAAACGCCTGCTCCACATGCACGGCGAACTCAGCAAGTCGCGCTGCGAGCGGGAATGCGGACGCGGCCCGGTTGAGGATCGCGCCATCTATGGCAGCCTGGACGAGGTGGGCCGCTGCGCCTGCGGCGGGCGAATGCGGCCGCATATCGTTTTCTTCGGCGAGATTCCGCTGGAGATGGATCGCATTCGGGAAGAGATCTCCAAGGCCACTTTGATGATCGTTGTGGGGACTTCAGGCTCGGTTTATCCGGCGGCCAATTTTGTGCATTGGGCGCGGCAGGGCGGCGCGAGGACGGCCTACATTGGGCCCGAGCCGCCACTGAACGCCTCGGCCTTTACGCAGGTGGTGGTTGGCAAAGCCGGTGAAGCTTTGCCGGGGCTGTTTGTTTTGTAGCGGAGCCGGCGGCGTTCCCACCCTAGCCGGAAAAGCAAAGAAACCGGCGAGGGTGGGGCACCCGATTCTTGCGATGGTTAAAAATGGAACCGGTAGCGCAGCTCCGCCGAGATGAGCCGCGGATCGTTGTAGTGGAAGCCGCCGACGGTGATGGACGTATCTTGCAGGACGCGGTGGTTGGTGACGTTGAGGATGCTGCCTGAGAGCTTCCAGCGCTCACCGATCTTGTGCCCTCCGGACACGTCGACGGTGGTGTGTACGGGCAGATAAGGGCCCTGGTAGGGGCTTTGCGGGCTGCCTTCGAGTCCATTGGAGAAGCCGGAGCCATAGTAGACGTTGGCGGAGAACCAGGTGTGCAGGGGAAGGTTGGAACTGAAGCCGCTGTTGAGGGTTTCTCGCTGATCGTGGTCAACGGGCGTGTAGTTGAATCCCAGGTCGCAGGCCGGGTCTCCGATGATGCTGCACGTAAAGCCGCCAACGATATTGCCGCGCTGCTCAGCGATCTGATTGGAGTAAGTGAGATGGAACTGGCCTAGATGCGCCAACTGCGGCGAGCGCAGAGTCATCTCCCAGGCGCGCACCAAAGCGCCATCGACGGCGATGGGGAAGTACATATTCGATTCGCCGAGATTAGAGTGGTCGAGGAAGTTGTTGACGCGGTTCTTTACGGTATCCACATCGAGAAACCATCCCCTGAACGGAATCTGAATGCCGAATTGATGTTCTTCGTCGCGTTCCGATGGGATGGGAGTAAACGTGTTTTCTCCCGAGGACTGCTGGTTGGAATAGTTGAGGACGGATTGCGAAACAGTCAGCAGCGGCGCGGGCTGGAAGAAGTGGCCATAGAAGCCGCGCAGCACCCAATGCAGGCGAGGAATTTCGAGGGTTGCGCCGATGCGAGGGTAAATCGCGAATTCGTTCGTTCCGCCTTGGGAACCCCCGTGATAAATCGAAAATCGCTCGCCGCCCAGCAGGGTGAGATAGCGGCCGAGGCGCAGGTGGTCTGAGAGATAGAACTCGCCCAGTGCGGCGCTGGCGCTGGCTCCCTGGCTTGGCTCGGATGACGCGCTGCCGTCGTTGACCTGCACGCCGAAGAGATCGTTCTCCGCCTGATAGAAGGTGTAGACGCCTGCGGAGAAGCTGTTCGCGCCGGCGTCGAGGTGTGCGTCGGCCTGGCCGCCGCCGTAGTTCGAGCTTTGATGCCAGGTGGTAGCCACAGGCTGGTCGGATGTGAGCGAGTCGTAGTCAGCCTGATTGAGGTGATAGAAGGGCGCTACCGAGAAGAGCGCCTTGGGCGAGAGGGTGTGAACCCAGTTGGCAATGACAAAAGCGTCGCGCTCGCTTTGGCCGTCGCGCAGGCCGTACGAGACGTAGTACGGATTGCCGCCGGGTGGGGTTTCCTGCTCCCAGTCATTTGGGTCGGGATCGTAGGGAACCTGAAAGTAGTCTTGACGATACTGCGCGTTGAGGCGGAGCTGATCTTTGGGCGTCTGGTTGCGGATGAGGGAGACAAAGCCGCTCTCGGAGTTTGTTGCATCGTGCAGGATTTGGGCGACGGGGGGGGCGAGGCCGTAATTGGAGCGGGAGCCTGCCAGGCTGGCGTACCAGGCCGTTGCGGCGGAGTGGTCGCCGAGCGAGAGTTGGGTCTCGCCGGTGTAGAGGTTGCCGGCGGAGACCAGCAGTTCGCCGTCGCGGTTGCGCTCGAAGCCGTTGCGGGGCAGCACGTTGAAGACTCCATAGGTGCGGTCGCCCACCTCCGAGGCATAGCTGCCGCGCTGGGTTTCGAGCGAGTCGATGTCCTTGGGATCGATCTGCGGGCCCACGTTGGACGCAATTTTAGTGTTGGGAATCGCCACTCCATCGATCAGCCAACTGGTCTGGTGGCCGCCGCGCATGTGCAGCATATCGTGGGTCATGTAAGCGCCGGGGACGTAGTCGGTGATCATCTCCATGCCGATGGTGCGGCTTGCGCCAGGGGTTTGATCGATGTCGGCGCGGGTAATGAGCGTGGTGGGAGTAGCTGTATCGGAGGCGGAGATTGAGGTCTCCAGCCCCTGGACGACGATGGTCTGGATAGCCGAGGCCACAGGCAGCGCAATATGCAGGATGGGGTTGGTGCCGCTGGCCACGGTAACCGGTTGGGAGATGGTGGCAAAGCCGGGAGCGGCGATGGTGAGCCGATAGACGCCGAGGGGCGTTTGGGGCAGCTCGAAATCGCCTTCATAATTCGTAGTGGCGCTCAGGATGAAGTCGGAACCGGCGGCTTGCAAAGTGACGGCAGCGCCGGCGATGGGCCGGTGCTGGGGATCGTGGACCACGCCATGAACAGTGGCGAAAACGGTGGCAAATGCGGGGATGGAAGCAGTCAGCAGAAGGACTGCGGCATAGGAAGAAAAACGCATGGGGAACGGACCTCTGGAAGCGATGCGGCTGAAGAACAGCGAACACCGAGACACGAACTCGCGTCCGCGG
>Ga0302156_10001186_pt1 | contig 23593 bp, 13 predicted proteins | sample I_Bog_N3_2_FD_193503 | JGI IMG/M metagenome (GOLD analysis project Ga0302156, IMG submission 193503) | Peat permafrost microbial communities from Stordalen Mire near Abisko, Sweden - I_Bog_N3_2 | ecosystem: Environmental > Terrestrial > Soil > Wetlands > Peat | place: Sweden: Abisko, Stordalen... | reverse complement strand
ACGGCATCCCGCAGGTGCTTGACCTGGAAGAAGACACCGGCGGCGAACCTCTTGCCCTCGTCGTCCTCATCGAAGCCGGCGCTGCCAACCGGGAGTCTGGTTGGCATCCAAGCACGTTTGGCCCTCCGCCAGATAGATTCAGCACACTCCCTACCATGATTGAAGCGCTGACTGGGAACGTCCCGCACCGCATAGCCGTAGTCGGCTTCGACAGCGGCCCCGAGTTGCTCCAACCCTTCACCTCCAGCATGGACACCGTAGCCGACAGCATCCATGACCTCAGCACCAATATTGACGGAGACGGCGGAGCCGCCATTCTCGATGCACTCGGCTTCTCGCTCGACCTCCTCCGCAAGCAGCCGCCGCAATATCGCCGCGCCATCCTTCTACTCAGCGAGACCAACGACCGCGGCAGCAAGCTCAAGCTCGACGACGCACTTCGTGCCGTCAGCGACACCAACACAACGATCTACAGCCTCGCCTATTCAACCGGCAACACCAACGCGTCGGAGTACGCCCACCGCGAACTCCCCACCAAACTGGTTCCTTGCCCCACCGAACCACAGCTTCCTCCGAACCGGGACAAGCTTGCGCCGCCACCGCCGCCTTGCACGCCGCCCGGACTCAAGGGCTTGATTCTGGACGTGCTGACCCTGCAGATTGGCCTGGAGAACCCTATCCCCGGTCCCGCCCACGGCTGCATGAGCACGTCCGATCCGACCGTTGTAGTTGCGAAGAACCCGCTAATCCGCGCCTACGACTGCCTCGGCCAGTTGTTGCCACCGCTGGCCCTCGCCAAAGTCGGAGCCATCGCCGCAACCGAAAACCTCCGGCGCAACATCCCAGAAACCGTCGCCCACCTCACCGGCGGCGAATACTTCCAGTTCAACGACGCCAGGAGCCTCGAAGCCAGCCTGCAAACCATCTCAAACCACATCCCCAACCGCTACATCCTCAGCTTCCAGCCCCAGTCGCCCCACCCCGGCTTCCATCTCATCACCCTGCAGCTACCGAATTACACCAACCTGCACGTCTCCGCGCGCAACGGCTACTGGGCCGACACCCCCGCCACACTCCCTCCGGCGCATTAAAATTCAAAAGCAAAACCTGCAACTTTACCACGTCTGTCTGCCTTCTTTCGTAATTTATTTGCCCTGAACCATTTCCGAGCCTAGAATAGAGATTGTGACCTTTCCACAGGCCTCCTCCACATCCGATCACAAGCGATATTTCATAGAGAAACTCGGACTTTCCGAGCGCCTTATGGAGCGTTGTCTGGGCGAAGCACTCTCCGCCGGAGGCGACTATGCCGACCTTTACTTTGAGTCGGTTACCTCTACCTCCCTCGGCATCGACGAATCCCTTGTCAAATCCGCCTCGCAGGGCATCAGCGTCGGCTGCGGCATCCGTGTCCTCTCCGGCGAGCGCACCGGCTACGCCTACACTGACGACCTCTCCTCCGAGCGCCTGCTCCGCGCTGCCCGCACCGCAGCCCTGATCGCGAGCGGCCCGGCCAAAGAGCAAATATCCGGCTTCCGCCACACTTCAGACGAGCCTACGCTCTATCCCATCGCCGGCGCTACCGCCGATGCAGAAATCGCCGCCAAGCTCCAACTCATCCAGCGTGCCGACCAGGCTGCCCGCGCCTACGATCCCCGAATCACACAGGTCCGAGCCGGCTTCAACGACGAGCTCCGCCGCATCCTCATTGCCGCATCCGACGGTGCCTTCGCCTCCGACACCCAGCCGCTCGCGCGCCTCAACCTCTTCGTCATCGCCAAGGACGCCGCCGGCAACAACGGCGCAGGCAGCACCGCGCGCGGCACCAGCGGTGGCGGCGGTCGCGTTACCCTCGACTTTTTCGAAGGACCTCACTCGCCCGAGCACTACGCCTGCGAGGCCGCACGCGGCGCCATCCTCCAGCTCGACGCCATTGCCGCACCCGCCGGAGAGATGCCCGTCGTCCTCGGCCCCGGATGGCCCGGCGTCCTGCTCCACGAAGCGGTAGGCCACGGCCTCGAAGCCGACTTCAACCGTAAGAAAACCTCCGCCTTCGCCGGCCTTATCGGCCAGAAAGTCGCCAGCGAAAAAGTCACCGTCGTCGACAACGGCAGGATGCCCAACCGCCGTGGGTCGATCAACCTGGATGACGAAGGGAATCCCACCCAGGAGAACGTCCTCATCGAGAACGGCATCCTAAAGGGTTACTTGTCCGATAAACTCTCATCCCGTCTGATGGGCATGCCCAATACTGGCTCCGGTCGCCGCGAGAGCTACCACCACATTCCCATGCCGCGCATGACCAACACCTACATGCTCAACGGCACAGACATGCCCGAGGACATCATCAAGTCCGTCTCTCGCGGCCTCTACGCCGTCAACTTCGGCGGCGGCCAGGTCGACATTACCAACGGCAAATTCGTCTTCTCCGCCTCCGAGGCGTACCTCATCGAAGACGGCAAAGTCACCCGCCCAGTCAAGGGCGCAACCCTCATCGGCAACGGCCCAGAAGCTCTGAAGTACGTTTCCATGGTCGGGAACGACCTCGCCCTGGATGAAGGAATTGGCACCTGCGTTAAGGCCGGGCAAAGCGTGCCCGTAGGTGTCGGAATGCCCACCGTAAGGCTCGACCGCATGACGGTCGGCGGAACAGGACAGTAAATAACCATGGCAGTCGAACGCGAAAAAATGTACCAGTGCGAAGTCCGCCGCCGCCGTCTCAAGACCGGCGGAGGGTACGAGCCCTTCTGGAAGGTCAAGAGCGTCGTCGACGCCCTCGCCGACCTCGATACCGACTTCCGCTGCAAAGACTGCTCCGGAGCTGTCAAACTCCTCGGCCGCAACGGCAAGAACGGGACCGTCCCCTACGTCGAGCACAAACTTCCCGCCGACGCCGAGTTCTGCCCCTCCGGCCTGCTCTTTCAGAAAGCGACAGACGGCCGCGAACCGAAACCTTCCGCCCACCCCGTCGAGTAAGGGTGCACGCCCCGCAACCGGGCGAAGTTGTCTGGCACGTTTTTCACTCCCCTCTGTCGCCGTCATCCTGAGCGAAGGTGCTCACGGCCTCAATCGTGAGTGCCGCAGTCGAAGGACCCCGACGAATCCGGCCTTGTCCATACGGTTCAGATCTCTTCGCCAAACAGTTTCCCGTGCGCCGTTTCATTCGGCGTAACAACCGCACCTTAAAAGGAGTACACGATGGCCGCTGAATCCGAAAAAATCTACGAGTGCCAGGTCAAGCGTCGCCGCGTCAAGCTAGGTGGCGGCTACGAACCCTTCTGGAAACTCAAGTCCGTTACCGAGGCCCTCATCGACGACGACACCGAGTTCCGCTGCGCCGACTGCACAGGCGCCGTCCGGCTGCACCGCCGCCATCTGGCCGACGCGCCACCGCCTTACATCACCCACAAGTTGAAAACCGACTCCGAGTATTGCACTGCTGGCCTCTACTTTCGCAAATCTACCGACGGCCGCCAGTCCCGCCTCTCTGAACATCCCGTCCGCTAGGGGTCACACGTCCTCACTGCTTCGCGTCGTTCTCCCGTTGGTTGGCACTCACTCTCACGTGAGACCATCGGGAGGATCCGCGCGAAACCCGATACGCGTCACGAAGTGACCGCTCCACGCGCAGTGGGACCGTTCGGCAGGACAGTTATTTAGCCTCACACCTCGATTGCCACAACCTCGTGATCGCGGATTGACTCCACCTTCACGCTCGCCACCCCGCCCACCAGCTCCAGCGCAACGTCCTTGTCTGCCGCCAGCAGCCGCGCGCGTTTCGCCGCGACGCCGGCAGGCAAATGCACTCGGATCGTATGCGGCCCCACCGGAAAGAAATCCCGGTACGGCCCTTTCATCGCCATCGGGTTGGTCAGATTCACCAGGTGAATCGTGAGCGCGCCCGCATTCCGCCACGCCGTCACATCCAATAGCCCCGGCCCGTCCACTGCCACTATGGGTGCTTCATTGTGGGCCCACCCCAGCGCGTTCCGCATCATCTTCAGGTGATCGCCGCACAGCACCTCCCAGAATGTCCGGTCGACATCGAACGGAAAATACGCAACGCGTCCCGCAGCCTGTCGCGCATAAAGACACGAAATATCTGTCTTCGCCACCCGCGGATAGACCTTCTCCATCGGCAGGTCCGGATAGCTGGGAATTAGCGTGAACGGAGTCTCCGCGAACTTCTCCCGCGGCGTCACCTCCAGCCGCGACACTCCGTTGATAATCCGTGGCGCATCTTGCAGCCCCGCGAACCACGCGCTTCCCGGCAGCGCCTCGTGCTCCAGTCGAATGTATGAGTTCAGCATCGGCCCCTGCGCCTCGCCCGTCCAATCAACGCCAAACAAATCGGCCAGTCCGAAGTTCTTGCGTCGCGTACCCACCTCGTCATACAAACTCGTCTCATGCGTCGCGACAATGTTGCCGCCCTTGTTCACGAACGCCCGTAGTTGTTCGCACTGCGCCTCGCTCAGCGCTGCAATATTCGGCAGGATCAGCGTTTTGTAGGGCGCCAGGAGTTCCGCATCCAGCAACCGGTCATGCACCATCTCAAACGGAATCCGCGACTCAACCAGCGCCTGGTACCACCCCAGCGCATAGTCCTCCACCTTCGCACCGTAGTACCAGGCCGTCTGCTGCGAGTACACCAGCGCGACCCTCGCCATCGGCCGCCGCTCTGCCAGGTAATGCTGGTTCTTCTCCGTCCACACATAGATATCTTCAATCTCCCTGAGCCATCGCTGATCGTGCAGCGTCGCGGAGAACTTCGTGAACCACGGCCGCATCCCGTTCGCAACTGCGTCTAGCGCCCAGATGCGAATCTCCGCATTGCTGGTCACGCTGTCCTTCCAGCGGTACGCCTCCTCCAGCCCAATCCCGAACAGCCCGATGACCGGTTTATCTCCCATCGTCGCCCGGTACTCTTTCGCCGATTTGCCCACCAGCCAAGGCGCAGCCAGACCATGCCGCGCCTGCCGGTCCGCCGCCAGCATCGGAACCCGCCGGCTGGTCTCCAGCGAGTTCAGCGGACTCCCAGCGCCGCTGCCGTTGTTCGGCACCACACTCGACTCCGGATTGATCGCCCGAATCTCACCGTTCCAAACATCGAGCACATCCACTAACCTTTGCCGCCGCCACTCCAGAAAAGCCCGGCGCACCGGATCGCGAGCGTCCGTCGTCCGGGGAAGGTCGAACCCGCTCGCCGCCTTGAATTTCTCGCGGCAATGCACGCAGTAGCAATCGCCCGAGCCCTCCCAGCGATTCATGAAGATCCCGTCGCAGTGGTAGCGAGCCATGATCTCCTTATGCACCGCGGTCATGAATTCGAAGTTATACGGGCCCAGCGCACACGTCACCCACATCTCCGGCGACGCCCAGTGCCGCCGCGGATTGCCATTCGCCTCCACCGCAATCCAGTCCGGATGCGCCGCCTTGGCGTCCTCATATGTGGCGTGCGGGTCGGTCCGGATCAGCACCGCCATCCCCAGCTTGCGGCAGCCCGACACCAGTTCGCCCAGCACATCCCGGTCTCCCAGCCAGACGCTGCGGTGGTGGAACGGAACCTCGGTGGGATAGTACGCAACGCACCCACCCCCGCTCAGGCACACGCCATCCGACCGCGTCCGCTTGAAGTAATCGAACCAGAACGCCGGATCGAAGTGTGCCGGGTCGTCCTCCACCAGCGTCAACTGCGCCCAGCGCATCGTTTTAGTGGCCCACGCCGATGCAGGCGCGGACGCACCCGCCACAACCTGCCCCAACAGACCAGGCGCAACCCGCGCCAACGCCAGCCCGGTTCCCGCAACCGCCGTGGATTGCAAAAACTCCCTGCGACTTACCGATGGCGACGACGTAGTCGATGAATTCATGTGCGGAATGGTACGTGACCGACGCCCCGAATGACCACCACCCGCCCCGACTCTACTCCCCGCGATACACTATCCTCTGCACGCCAAGCCAGGCGCGGAGACCCCAAGTTGCCCGAGACCACAGTCACCACCCCCGCCGAAAAGACCGAACCAACGCCCACACCCCCTCCCGCCGAATCCAAGCACGAAGACCACGAGACTGCGCTTGAGTCGCTCGCCTCTATCTGCAGCGTCCTTGCCGTCGGCCTCTTCGTCATGACCTTCGTCTTTCAGAACTTCGAGATCCCCTCCGCCTCTATGGAGAACACGCTGCTCATCGGCGACCACGTCCTCGTCGACCGCATCTCGCTCGCGCCCCCCGCCGCGTGGGCGCCCTTCACCCACTATCGCGACGTTCGCCGCGGCGACATCATCGTCTTCCTCAAACCCCACCCCGAAACTCCCGACCTCTACCTGGTCAAGCGCTGCATCGGCATCCCCGGCGACCGCATCCATCTCCGAAACGGTATCGTCTACCTCAACGGCATCCCGCAGAACGAGCCCTACGCCCAGATGCCCCGCGACGACGGCGACCCCGAAGACGCCTACACCCCCTACCGCGATGACTTCCCCTCCGACCTCCCCGGCATCGAGCAGGAGGCCGCCGCCAACAACGCCTCTCTCTGGGCCGTCGACCTTCCCAATCACGTCGTCGATGGTGACCTCGTAGTCCCGCCCGGCACCGTCTTCGCCATGGGCGACAACCGCACCAAATCGCTGGACGGCCGCTTCTGGGGCTTCGTCCCCCGCGAGAACATCGTCGGCCGACCCATGTTCGTCTACTGGTCCTTCCAGACCCCGCCCGACGAGATCGACAAGACCTCCATTGGCGACCGCATCGCCTTCATGGGCCACATCCTCATCCACATCTTCGACCAGACCCGCTGGAACCGCACCTTCCACATCGTCCGCTGACCGTCAACGGGTGCTCTCACGATTCGGCACAGGAATCGGCTGGCCCATCCTTTCACGGCTTCATCGCGAAAGGGTGGGTTGCCTCTCGTTTTCTTAGCCGCCCATTTGCGATCACCGCGCCGCCCGGTCCCGACACGCTAAAATAATCCGTCCGCAAAGTAGATCCCACCATCGCATGCAACCCACACCCCACAACGACGAGGCTGATCTCGACACCAATCCCGCCGCCTCTCCATCGCACCCGCGTGGCCACCGTCGCCTCATCGCCGTCTTCTGCCTCCTCGTCGTCCTCCTTCTGCTCACCTTCATCCCGCCCCTGCTCAACGTAAACCGCTTCCAGCTTCGCATCGCGCGCAACATCAGCGCTTCCATCGGCCGCCCCGTACACTTCAAGAGCGTTACCTTCAACCTGCTGCCACTCCCCGGCTTTACTCTGGAAGAGTTCGTCGTCGACGAGGATCCCGTCTTCGGCTCCGAGCCCATCCTCTTCGCCAACCAGGTCCGCGTCACCCTCCGTGTCTCTTCCCTCTGGAAGCACGCCGAGTTTTCCAAAATCTCCCTCACCGATCCCAGCGTCAATCTCGTCCGTGCTCCCGACGGTCACTGGAATATCGAGGGCATCCTGCTTCAGGCCTCGCACCTCCAGGCCGCACCCACGGCCCAGCGCTTCGCCGGTACTGCCCGCCGCTTCCCCTACATTGAAGCCACCGGCGCCCGCCTCAACCTCAAGCTCGGCCAGGAGAAAACTCCCTTCTCCCTCACTGACACCGACTTCGCCCTCTGGCTGCCCGAGCCCCACCAGTGGCATCTCCGCCTCGAAGCTCACCCCATGCGCACCGACGCCGCACCTGGCGATACCGGCACCGTCCGGGTCGAAGGCACGCTCGGCGGCGCCGATCTCAGCGCCAGCTCCCTCGCCGATATCCCCATCGACCTTAGCGGCGACTGGCGCGAAGCGCAGCTCGGCGGCCTCAGCAGCCTCATCTTCGCTAACGACCCCGGCCTCCGCGGCGACTTCTCCATCGTCTTCGCCATCCGCGGCACCGTCGGCCAGAACGCCATCGCCACCAACATCAAGGTCGCGAAAGCCCGCCGCGCCGACTTCGTCCCCGACCGCATGCTCTCGCTCAATGCCACCTGCAACGCCAACGCCCGCAACAGCTTCCAGTCCTTTACCGCCATCGAGTGCCACTGGCCGCCCGCCGACTCATCAGATCCCAGCCTGCTTATCCTCACCGCCGACCTGCCCGACGTGCGCAACCCGCGCACCGCCACGCTCAACATCACTGTCCCCGCCCTTCCCGCAGACACCTTCTTCAACTGGCTCAACGTCGCCACTCGGCACGCCCCCAATGGCACCGGAACCCTCTCCGGAACCCTCGCCTTCGGTCAGAACTCCGAACCCTCGCCTGCCGCCAGCCGTCATTCGCCACTCCCGACTGCTCCTTCCAACGCCCCATCCACCTGGACCGGCGAGCTTGAGTTCTCCAGCAGTTCCATTGAGATCGACCCCGTCAGCCACCGGTCCATCCCGCTCAGCGACGTCCTGCTTCGCTCTACTCCGCCACCCACAGCCCCATCGGCGCACTCCCGAACCCCGCCGGCCGCTGCGCCCGCGCCCGATAGCTTCGACCTCCAGCCTGTTTCGATCGCCCTCGGCGGCAAGCAGCCCGCCACCCTTGAAGGCCACGTCGACGATACCGGCTACACCCTCCACCTTACCGGCACTATCATCTGCGCCAATCTGCTCGAGCTTGGCAACGCCGTTCCTCAGTTCGGCGAAGGCTTGCAGGATGCCCTCGACAAGATCGCCGCCGCAACGCCCGACCCCGGTCCGTCCCTCAAATCAGGCCGGAGCTCGGACTATATCCTGTCTAGTGTTCCCATCCGCGTTGACATCACCGCCACGCGCACCTGGGGGAGCACGCAGACATGGCGGGAAACCATCTCGCCCGCGCCCAAGCACCGCCCCCGCAGATAGCTCTAAGGTCGCGCTCCCAACGTATTGTTCTTCACCGCCACCGCAAGCGGCGTCACCGCCGGTGCCGCTGCACCGATGAAAACCGTGACACTGTTCCCCGTATTGTTACCCACCCAAACGCTTCCGGAGCCGTCGATGGCGATCCCCGAAGCCGTCCCGGTGGTCCCGCCGTACCCGTTGCTCCCGGAAATCACTCCACCACCGTTCGCAAACTCAGTCACCGTGTTGCCGGACTGGTTCGCGACCCAAATGTTATCCAACCCATCCACCGCAACGCCCACCGGCGAGCTAAGCGTGGCGTTGGTCCACGCCGCCTCCAGGCCCGACGAGAAGATCTGCGTCAGGGTCAAGGGCGAAGAGGAACTCGGCGGAGCTAGGTTCGCGATCCACGCGCTCCCATTCTTATCGATAGCAATCCCGTCCGGGTCGTGGAGTCCGCTGCCCGTATACCCGTTGGACCCCGAAAGCACCAGGCCGGCACTGGAGAACTTGGTCACGCTCCCGCCGGCGTAGCTCGCGACCCACGCATTCCCCGCGCCATCAATCGCAATTGACTGCGGCCCATTCAGCCCGCCTCCCGTGTAGCCCGAGCCCGGCGAGACCAGCACACCCGTGTTTGACAGCACGCACACATCATTGTGGCCAGCGTCCGGAATCCAGATGTTGTTCGAACCGTCGATGGCGATTCCCCTTGGTCCGGACAAATTGCATACCGTAAAGCCATTGGCCCCGGAGAGCGGCGCACCCGTAGCGGAGTACTCGGTCACGCTGCCGCTGCTGTTGTTCGCGATCCAGGCGTCGCCCGCACTGTCAATCGCAACCCCATACGGCAGCGATAGTCCGCCGCCCGTATAGCCCGCCGTCCCCGACAGAACAACGCCGGCACTCGAAAGTTTCGTCACGCTCGCCACCGTATCGTTGGTCACCCATGCTTGCCCTAGGCCGTCGATCGCGATCCCCTGCGGGCCACTCAACCCGCCGCCCGAGTAGCTGATCGCAATCGTGAAGTCGTTCGGCTGCCGGCTCAGCGTCGGCGTATACGGCGCCGCATTCGCCAGGTTATAGAGGTCGGCATTGAGGTTGGACCCCGGATTGTGCGCGATATTGATTGCCACGCCAGCCGTGTCCGTTGGGGCGGTCCCCGAAGTCCCGCCTGCCAGCGCGTCTCCGAGCAGCAGGCTGCAGTTGCTCGCCACGTAGTTGGTAGGATTCACGCAAACTGACAGAATATTCGCCAGCGCGTTGATTTGCGTCTGCGGCACCGTGCCGTTCCCCGCCGGAGTCGTCGTCAGCGCCACGCCCGTCGACAGCTTTACCAGGTTCGCCGCGTTCGTAAACGCGTTCGCAATTCCCACCAGCGACAGCGCCGTCGCCGAACTCCCCACATGCACCGCGTCCGTCGCAAATCCCGCCAGCGCATACGCCGCAGCCACCGTCGAAACCTCGTTTACCTTGGCAACCACTGTAGTGCCGGTCGCCGGACAACTCCCCACCGCCGCCAGCAGCCCCGCAGACGGAACCGCGGTTGTCCCCGCCGTACCCCCCAGCGCGTAAATATAAATCTCCTGTTGCCCGGTGCTGTTGCAGGTGTAATCGCCCGTCATAGTGAAGTTGCCCAGCGCGTCCGTCAGCACATACGCGCCCACCGCATCGGAAGTCCCCGTCTCCGTCGCACTCAACAGCGAGACCGAACCCGTCCCATATCCCGTCGCACTCGCCGCAAACAAGTAAACATGCGCGCCGATAATCCCCGTCGCCCCCGTCGCAACCGAGCCTGTCAGCGCCGCGTCGGACAAAGGCGAAGGTCCCTGAATCGTCGCCGTAGTGGCCGCCTGCCCGGTGTACCCGCTGGTGTCCTGCACGGTCAGCGATACGGTATAAACGGTCGAAGTCTGGCCCGCAACCTGCGCGTAAGTGTGCGTCGGCGTCGCACCCGTCCCCGTCCCGCCGTCGCCAAAGCTCCACGAATACGTCAGCGCCTGGCCCTGTGGGTCCTTTGACGCGCCCCCGTTAAAGCTCACCGCCGTTCCCACCGACCCGGTATAAGGGCCACCCGCATTTGCCACGGGCGGCAGGATCGGCGCTGTGCCGCCCGAACCACTCGAAGAACCGCCCCCACAACCTGCCAACATCAACCCGCCGCACACCGCAACCGCAAGGGCAAACCGCATCGCACTCTCCCAAGGAAATCCGCTCCCATCCTATTCCATTTCCCCCACTCCACAAAAATCCGCAGCACCCACGCAATTGGTGCCTGCATCGCTATCCTGCACATGAGTGTGATAGCGTGAACCCATTCGAGGCCGCAATCCATTTACAGCCGCCGGGAAGATGGCTCGTTTGCTGAAGACACGCGCGATTCTCCCGCTTTTGCTGGCAGTCGGTGCCATGGCGCAGCAACCCGCCCCGCCCGCGGCTCCAGTTCAGCGCGGCTTCCAGACATTGCCCGCCGACACGCAATCCGCTCACGGCCATCACTATGTGGTCGTCATCGGCATTGACCACTACCAGAATTGGCCGGTACTGGGCACGGCAGTAAGCGACGCAACCGGCTTTGCCAAGCTGCTCACCGGCCAGTTTGGCTTCGAGTACGCCGTCGAGCCGCTGACCGAACAAGCCGCCACCCGCGACAACATCAACTCGCTCATCGACGATGATCTGCGCAACCGCCTCAAGCCCGAGGACGACCTGGTCATTTTCTTCGCCGGTCATGGCACCACCCGTAACGACAAGGTCGGCGACGAGACCCAATCCGTCGGTTTCCTCGTTCCCTTTGAAGCGCGCGCACCATCCATAAACGAAAAATGGAGCGACTACATCAACATCGAGGAGTTCCTGCGCAAGATAAGCTCTCTGCCGTCGGAACACATCCTCGTCATTCTGGACAGTTGTCACAGCGGCATGGCGCTTGGCAGCAAATTCACCACCAGCCGCGCCGACACGCGCTTTCAGCAGGATATGTTGCGCAAGGTCAGCCGCAAGGTAATCACCAGCGCCCAGGGCGACCAGCTTGCCGCCGACATTGGGCCTCTCAGCGGCCACTCTCTCTTTACTGGCCTGATGATGCAGGGCCTGATGTCGGGAAAGGCCGACAGCTTTGGCCAGGGATTCATCACGTCGACCCAACTGGGAGCGTATACCCAGCACGAAGTCGGCGTGCAGGAAGGATCGAAGCAGACCCCGCTGTTTGGCGGCTTCGATCTCGACGGAGGCGGAGAGCTGATTATCCCGCTGGGAGCCGGCGCTGCTCCGACCGTCGATTCTTACGCCAAACAAGCCTCCACGCTCACTCCGCTGGAGACCGCCGAGATCGCCAAGCTGCGAAAGGACGACCGCCGCTACTGGCAGGACGACGACCCGCTGAAGAACTTCCCCGCCGCCCGCAGCGCGACCCTCAAGCTCTGCGACACCGGAGACGGCTGGGGATGCGCGCAAGCCGCCGACAGCTTCCGCAAAGGGCTAGGCGGCGGCATGGATTACACTCGCGCCGTCGAACTCGCCCGCAAGGGTTGCCAGGCGAAGGTCACCGCCTCATGCGTGATTCTCGGCATCCTCTACGAAAAAGGGCAGGCCATTCAGCCGGACGTGCAATCTGCAGCCCGCCTCTATCGCGACGCTTGTACCCAGGGAGATCTACGCGGCTGTTCCAACCTCGGCAACCTCTACGAAGATGGCCTGGGAGTAGCCCAGGACTACGCCCAGGCGCGCAGCCTCTTCGGCAAAGCCTGTGACGGCGGCGAGATGGTCGGATGCAGCAACCTCGGCCGAATGGATGTCTTAGGCGTGGGTGCAGCCCAGGACTCCGCCGGGGCGATTCGCTACTTCGGCAAAGCCTGCGATGGCGGCGAGGCAGTGGGATGCTACAACCTTGGCGAGATATACGTCGCCGGAAACACAGCGGCAAACGACCCTGCTCATGCGGTGATCCTGTTTCGCAAGGCCTGCGAGCAAGGCGAGATGCGCGGCTGCAACGCCCTTGGACTGATGTACGACAATGGGGAGGGCATAGGAAAAGATCCGGCCCAGGCGATTGCGATGTATCGCAAGGCCTGCAGCGGCGGAGCAGCTACCGGATGCTTCAGTCTCGGCGTCAAGTTAACCAGTGGACCGGATGTACTGCAGAATGCAGCCCAGGCCGTCAACATGTTTCGCATGGCCTGCGACGGAGGCGTTATCCATGGGTGCAACAACCTGGGCGTCATGTACGAGACCGGCCTCGGTGCCGACAAGGATGCCTCCCAGGCTGTCTTCTTCTACCGCAAGGCCTGCGACGGCGGCGATATGGTGGGTTGCAAGTACACCGGCATGATGTATTCCAGCGGCCAGGGCGTGAAGCAGGATGCCGTCCAGGCCACAGCCTTCTACCGCAAAGCCTGCGACGGCGGCAACACCGACGCGTGCGCAATGCTCAAGTCGTCTAACTAATAATCCAGAGAACGCCGCCCTTTGCAGAGAACATTGCCATCGAACAATAGTCGTCATTCTGGCGAAGCCAGAATCTCTGTCGTTGTACTTTGCCCTCTATCCTGGCCCATTTCCGTCTCTCGCGAATCCCTCTCTCGCAAATTCCACAGACAGCGCACCGGGCTCCCATCGCCATCCTCCTCTGTATAATTCCCAAAACTTTCCAAACGAGTTGCGGCTTTGCCTGTGCCCGGTAAGAAACTGTCGAGAAACGGAGTTCGGCAAGACCCACACCAGACCTTCGGCTTGTCGCCGAAAGATTTGCGCACCTTGCGTGCGCTGAAAACACCGGCGCGAATCCAGCGGTTTCTTGACGGATTGACGTACCAGTACGCGGACACCGCGTGGTCTCCGCAACGCGTGCTGCGGGAGCGTAAAGGGCACTGCCTGGAGGGTGCGCTGCTCGCCGCCGCCGCCCTGCGCCTCAACGGCCACCCGCCGCTGCTGATGGATCTCGAGTCCGTGCGCGACGACGACCACGTGCTGGCCATCTACCGCGAAGGTGGCCTGTGGGGAAGCATTGCCAAGTCAAACTTCGCCGGCCTCCGCGCCCGCGCGCCCATCTACCGCACGCTCCGCGAACTGGCCCTCAGCTACTTTGAGAACTACTACAACCTGCGCGGCGAACATACCTTGCGTGCCTACTCGATACCGGTGAACCTGGCGCGCCTGGACAGCCGCCACTGGATGACCTCGGAGGACGACGTCTGGTGCGTCCCGGAACTCCTCATCGCGACCCGGCACTATCCACTCTTCCCCGACAAGGTAGCGCGCGCACTCCCCCGTCTCGACCGTCGCAGCTTCGAAGCAGGAATGCACGGCTGGACCAAACACTAAAGCGATTCGCAGAACGCTTTTCGGTCGGTTCCCAACCCATAGTCGGCTGCACTGGGAAAGCTTGCAGCCGGGCCTACGTGATTGATTAATAAATGATTTATGGGATTTTCAGACCGCAAATCATAAGTTGCTGCGTCGACGGCTTAAGGTCGGCGAGCTTGAATGCCTTAAAACAAAAGACTTAGCTCGAACTTCAGCACGCTGTACCGCGGATCAAGTTTGGAGGTTCGATTGCAGGTAATTAACCAAACAGCAACAAATTGTTGAGTGGGTTATGTCATTCCGATTGTGAGGAATGTCGCTGGAGTGGTTTATTTCAAGGAGAGTATCGATGAAGAAGTTGTTTATGAGCTTGGCGATGTTGGCGCTTGTGCTTGCTTACGGTAGCGCAGCGTTGGGGCAGGCGACGACGGGACAAATTGTCGGGTCGGTTGCGGACAGCACCGGGGCCTTGCTTCCGGGTGCCAAAGTAGTCGCGATGAACGTGAACACAGGGGTTTCCTATCCTGCAACAGCGTCGTCAAAGGGTGAATTCAGCATCTTCAATGTGCTGACAGGCACGTACGACATTACGGCTTCGGCCTCCGGTTTTGCGCCATCGACGACCAAAGACTTTACCGTGGACGTCAATAAGACATCGACTGCGGACTTCAAGCTCGCCGCGAGCGGCGCTTCAACGAGTGTAGAGGTAACGTCCGAGGCCCCGGTGGCTCTGGACACGACGACCTCGCAATTGCAGCAGACGTACACGTCCAAGGAGATTGCGGATCTGCCGATCTCCGCAGCACAGCCACTCAATCTTGCATTCCTGGCGCCTGGTGTTACCAGTACCGGTGGATTGGGAGAAGGCGCGGGGCCATCGATCGCGGGGCAGCGCTCTCGCAACAACAGTTTCATGGTGGATGGGGCCGACAATAACAACAAGAACGTGACCGGCCCGTTGGTCAACGTTCAGGATGACGCAGTTGACGAGTTCACGCTGCTCCAGAACGTATTCAATGCAGAGTTTGGCCACTCGAATGGCGGTCAGTTCAATATTTCGATGAAATCGGGCACCAATAGTTTTCACGGAGCCGTGTTTGAGTATTTCCAGAATAGGAACCTCAATGCACTCGACAACTCGCAAAAGTTGGGGGGCATCACCTCTCAGCCGCGCTATGATGACAACCGTTATGGCGGTCAGTTCGGCGGCCCTATCAAGAAGGGCAAGCTGTTCTTCTTCGGCGACTTCGAGCAGCAGCCGGATGGACAAGCCGGCGCCTCTGGATCGTTCTGCGCGCCTACGGCGGCTGGCTACGCGTCTTTGACAAAATATCGTGCGGGAACCAATCTCACGGTGCTCCAACAGTATCTGCCTGCTGTCTCAGGGGGCGATGCAACTCATATATGCAATACCTATAGTTACCCAGATCCATTAGTTAAAGGGCAGATTGACTCGTATCCGGACTCCATCACGATCACTCAGGCAGGCGTTGCTGGGGATGTAGGGCCCCAGGGCAACCAATTGCTGATTCCAATCGGGTCTGTTTCTAATCCGGCACCTTCGTTCAGCAACGGTCGCTACATTGCGGCTTCGTCAGATTATGTAGCGTCACCCAGGGACACTGTTCGCTTCCGCTACGCGTACGATCGCAGCGACGGCATCGACACTGCGGCAAATCTTCCCATATTTTTTGCTCCCGAGCCGGCGCGCTATACCATCGGTTCTCTTACCTACGTTCACGACTTCACTCCTAACCTGCTCAACGAGGCCCGGCTTGCGTTCAGCCGCGGCTACGGTCCGGTTTTGACCGCGCCGGGAGCTTTCCCGGGACTCTCAGTATTCCCCAACATTCAGTTGGACGATCTGGGAATCAACCTTGGTCCGGATGGCAATTCGCCTCAGGGCGGAGCGCAGAATCTCTATCAGTTCGTGGACAACGTCACCTACGTCAAGGGCGTTCATACCTTCAAGCTCGGATTCGATGGCCGGAAGTACATTGCTTACACTGATTTCGTGCAGCGCGCACGCGGTGACTACGAGTACTCCAGCACGGGAGATCTCTACCTGAACGATCTTTCGCCGGATGTGCTGGGACAGCGGAATGCGTCCGGAGCGGTAAGCACCCGGTACTATGGCGACCAGACCGAGTTTTACGGATTCGGCCAGGACGACTGGCGGGTAAGCCAGAAGTTCACCTTGAACCTTGGCCTCCGTTACGAGTTCTCGTCGATTCCGGCGGGGGAAAAGAACCAGGCGCTGAATTCGGCCGCCAGTCTCCCCGGTCTGATCGTATTCGCGAAGCCTCTGCCTGCGAAGTTGGACTTTGCGCCGCGCGTAGGCTTCGCCTTTGCTCCGAACGAGTCAACCTCCATCCGCGCGGGCTTTGCCATCGGCTACGATGTGCTCTACGACAACATCGGCTCGACCGAAGCGCCGCCCCAACAGCAGGTAACAGAGAACGTTGTCCTTGGGTCCAATACACCTAATTTCCTGAAGAATGGTGGACTTGCCGCGCAGGCACCTCCGACGTATGCGACGATCGCTGCTCAGCGCGCGGCATCGACGGCCTTCCTGCCTGACCATTTCAAGATGCCGTACACCGAGTCCTGGTCGCTTGGGGTGCAGCATGTGTTCCACAACGACTATACGGCTGAGGTTCGGTACGTTGGCAATCATTCTGTCCACCTCGACACCCAGCAACAGCTCAATAAGCAGGCTGTTGTGACACCGACGAACTCGCTTCCGACCTTCCTGAGCGGGACTCCGACTGCCGCGCAAGCGGCGTCGACCTTAACTCTTGCGACTCTGAATGCTCAAGTTTCTGCTGGAGGCGAAGTGATCCCCGCATATTATGCTGCGGGCTTTGTCAACACGATCACGAGTTACCAGTATTCGGGCCAGTCGAACTACAACGGTCTACAGACGCAGTTGACCCGGCGGATGAAGAATGGACTGCTGTTCGATGCTGCTTATACCTGGTCGAAGACGATGGACAATTCGACCGACGACTTCAACTCCTCCGCGTTGAATCCGCGCCGCGCGCAGGATTCGAACAACTACGCGGCAGAGTATTCGCTGTCTGCCCTGAGCCATAAGCATCGTCTGACGGTGGAAGTCGTGTATGACGTTCCGTTCTTCAAGACTTCCGGCTTTCTGCTACACAATCTTGCTGGGAACTGGGAGGTCTCGCCGATTTACACCTATGAGTCGGGTCAGTTTGTCACTCCGCAGTCTGGAATCGACTCAAACCTGAATGGCGATTCCGCTGGAGATCGCGCGATCGTCAACCCCGGCGGCGACAAGACCAAGGGAAGCGCGGTTGTGCCGTACTATAACCTCGCACTGCAGGGTCTCTGTCCTGTGGTTTCGGGTAAGCCGACGAATTGCGCTGCGGACACTGTCGGGTATACGCCGGTCAATACTGCGGCATATTGGATCGCTACCGGTTCGGGAGCGCTGGCAACTGCCAGTCGAAACTCGCTGCCGACGCCGGCGGCGAACAATTTCGACCTGTCAGCTCTCAAGCGCATTTCGTTCAGCGAGCGGTATTCGTTCGAGTTCGAGGCCATTGCGCGTAACGTGCTGAATCATCCGCAATACATCGACGGGCACATCAACACCACGAACTACTATGCAACCACTGGTTCGGCGCTACAGGCCTATACCATCCCGGGAAAGACGTCGTTCCTGACACCGAAGGGTGTTTTCGGGAGCAATTCACGGAGCATGATCCTGGTCGCGAAGCTGCGGTTCTAAGCCACAACAACAGAACACTCTAGCCGTCGAGGGGCCCTGTATGGGCCCCTCGGTGCGTTAAGTGGCAAGTCGCCCCCACCCCAAAATCATTGTCAAGCCCCAAAATCGCCTAACTACCTCATTCGCAAGGGAAGATAGATAGCAGATGAGTTACGGTGAACCTGCTATCATTAAGTTAGTAAATATGAAAAAGGAAGAAAGGAAGCGTTGACTCATTTGTGGGGCTTTCCGCACTCGGCATTTCTTCTCCGGTAAATCATTTAGAATCTTATTCATACCAATAACTATCCTGGAATCTTACACTTGCGTGGGAACTTGCGCAAATGCAAGATTCGAGACAATTTAGATACCCACCCCCGGGAGGCACTACTCCCGCCACTTGATGTTGCACCCGATGCTGCTCCGCTGGTTGGTGTCCGGCCTCTTGCCCGCGATCACTGAATCCAAAGCTCCGCGCAAGTCCTTACCGGTCACCGGAATGTCGTTTCCGCCGCCGCTAGGCCGCTTCGGCCGCGAGTCGTCGAGCTGTCCGCGGTACACCAGCTTCATTCCCGCGTCGTACAGGAAGAAGTCCGGCGTGCAAGCTGCGTGGTACGACCGCGCCACCTCCTGCGTCTCGTCGTAAAGATAGGGAAACTTGAATCCCAGCCGCACCGCCTGCGCCTTCATCTCCGCCGGAGAGTCCTCCGGAAACGCCGCGATATCGTTCGCCGAGATCGCCGCAATCCCGATCTTGCCGTCATAGTCCGCGCCAATCCGCGCCAGCTCTTGCTCCACGTGCTTCACGTACGGGCAATGCGGGCAGATAAACATCACCAGCAGCCCGCGCCCGTCGGCCACGTCGTCGCGTCCCACCGCCCGGCCGCTCACCACGTCGGCCAGTTCAAATGCCGGCGCGTCCGACCCCAGCTCCATCATGCTCGATTCAGTCTTTGACATCCCCGTATCCTAATCCAAACCCTGGGTCCCCGGCGACAGGTCCACGTCGCTGAGTTTTCACGCGAAGCGTCAAGAACAGCACGAAGTGCCGCGAAGCGTCGAGAACGGCACGAAGTGCCTTGCGTAAATTCAAGGAGCATGGGAACCTCATTGCGAAGACGTTAAGCCCTCGCGTCCCTGACTGAGAGGAAAGTTCCGCAGTGATTTCCCGTTCCCGCCGCACCGCCGTCACGACCCTCATCCTCCTCGCTCTGCTGGTCGCTGGATGCCGCCATCACCGCCGTTCCACCTCCGCGTCCAACACCGCGGACTACGCCGACAACATCAAGGCCGTGCTCGCCAAGCCGCAGCTCACCGTCCTGCACTGGCCCAACTACACCGACTATCAGCCCGCCGTCGCTACTTTCTACGACGACCGTAACTATGAGCTCGCGTGGCTGCGCGATCTCAAACCCACGCCCGAAACCACAGCCTTCATCGCAGCATTCCAAGGCGCCGGCGCCAAAGGCCTCAACTCCGACGACTACGACGCCTGGCGCTGGCCCGCCCGTGTCGCGCAGATCGCCAAAATCGCGGCCGCCCACGACGACACCGAAGCATCTGCTGACACCGTCGCCCAATTCGATACCGCCATGACCATCTGTGTCATGCGCTACATCTCCGACCTCCGCATCGGTCGAGTCAATCCGCAGCACTTCAACTTCGACATCGACGTCGCCGACAAGAAGTACAACCTGGCAGAGTTCTTGTCCGACAACGCGGTCGACGCCACCGACGTTCCCGCGCTCATCCGCAAGGTCGAGCCCGACTCCGAGCAGTACCGTGCCACCGAAGTCGCGCTCGCCCACTATCTGGACCTCGCCCACCTGCAGGCCGCCGCCGCCGCACAGCCGTTGCCCCAGGTGGAAAAGACTGGCGTCGGTGTCACTGGTGAATACTCCGCTCCCGGCCTACTGCTCGCCCGTCTCCAACTCGAAGGCGACGCTCCCGGCGAATATCCCTACCGCGCTCCAAACGCCGCACCGACCGACGCCGCCGCCCCGCCGCATCTCAACCCGGCGCAGCAGATCGGGGCCCAGATCGGAGCCGACGCCAAACGCCTCCTGCGCCGTCCGGCGAAGTCCCGCAGGACCAGCGCGTCCGCTCCAACCGCGCCAGCCATGCCGCCCTCCACCTTCGATCCGCCCCGTCTGCCGCCGATCTATACCGCTGCGCTCGCAGACGCGGTTAAGAACTACCAGCATCGCCACGGCCTCGCCGAGGACGGCAGGCTCACTCAGGAAACGATCAAGTCGCTCAACGTCCCGCTCACCGAGCGCGTTATCCAGCTGCAGGACTCGCTCGAGCGCTGGCGCTGGCTGCCCAACCAGTACGTCAACGCGCCGCTCATGGTCAATCTGCCGGAGTTCGTCCTGCGCGGCTACAACTCGCAGCACCAGCTCGACTTCACCATGCGCGTCGTCGTCGGTAAAGTAGTTGGCGACCACGACACGCCCGTCTTCGCCCACATGATGCGCTACCTAATCTTTCGCCCATATTGGAGCGTCCCACACGACATCGTCGAGAAGGAGCTGATGCCGCACATCCGCGCCAGCGGTGTCGGCTATCTCGCCCAGAAGAACTTCGAGGTCACCGACAGCAAGGGCACCGTGCTGACCAGCTTCACAGCGAAGCAGATCGAGCACGGCGGCCTACAGGTGCGTGAGAAGCCGGGTCCCAAGAACTCGCTTGGTCTGGTCAAGTTCATGTTCCCCAACCAGTACGACATCTACCTGCACTCCACACCGCAGCCCGAACTTTTCAGCCGCTCCCGCCGCGACTTCTCCCACGGCTGCATCCGCGTGCAGAAGCCCGAAGACCTCGCCGTCTGGGTGCTCGCCAACAGCAACACCTCCGGCGGAACCAAGGGTGACTGGGACATCGACCGCGTCCACGACGCTATGACCACGGGCCCAGACAGCTACACTGTTAGCCTCAAAACACCAATCCCGATCGTGATCTTCTACGCCACCGCCCTCGTCGCCGAAGACGGCCAAACCCACTTCTTCGAAGACCTCTACGGTTATGATCAGAAGCTGCAGCAGGTCCTCAGCAAAGGGCCGCCGTATCCCGTCAAGCCTGATCCAACCATCCACCAGGCAAAACCCGGAGACACCGTATGATCAAGTTCCTGCTCTGCGCCTTCGTCTGCACCTCGCCGCTTGCCGTACTCGCCCAGGCGCCCGCCCAGCCGTCCGTCGAGTCGCGGATCGCCGTGCAGAACGCGCTCTTCGCCGAGCAATGGGAGACCGGGTTGCGCGAGAACCCCGAGCGGGCCACCTCAGTCGGCGACTACCGGTACAACGATCGGCTGGGCGACTACACCTCCGCGCACTATGCTGTGGTGAACGCCGAAAGCCAGGCATATCTTGCTCGCCTGAACGCCATCGACACGACCGGCTTCCCAGAGCAGGACCTGCTCTCGCACCAGTTGATGGAGCGCGGACTTCGCCAGAGCATCGAGAACTTCGAGCTGAGGAACTACGAGATGCCGGTGAATCAGCAGAACGGCATCCACACTTCACTATCGGACCTGCCGAGCGCCGTGCCTCTGGATTCGGTGAAGCACTACGATGACTACATCGCTCGCCTGCACCAGATTCCGCGCGTGCTGGCGGAGACGACCGAGATCATGCGGCAGGGCATGCGCGACAGCCTGATGCCTCCACGCTATATCGCGGAAAAGGTGGCTGCGCAGTCCACCGATGTGGCGAGTTCCAAGCCTTTCCTGCTGGTGCTCAAGAAGATGCCTGCGTCTTTCTCCGATGCCGATCGCCAGCGGATCACAGCAGCCGTTCAGCAGGCGGTGGATACGGAGGTAACACCGGCGTACGTGAAGTTTGCCGCGTTCGTTTCCACCGAATACGCGCCGCACGGCCGCACCAGCATCAGCGTGGCTTCGCTGCCGGACGGCAAGCACCGCTACGAGGTCGCGGTGCGCCAGATGACGACCACCAACATGACGCCTGCGGAGATCCATCAACTCGGACTGGACGAGGTGAAGCGCATCACCGCGGAGATGACCGACCTCGCGCACAAGGCCGGATACAAGGACCTTGCCAGCTTCCGCGAGAGCATTCGCACCAACCCGAAATACCTGCCCACATCGTCCGACCAGATTCTCGAGAATTTCCGGCACTACCTCGCACAGATGCAGCCACGCTTGCCGCAACTCTTCACCGTGCTGCCGGATTGCCCGGTCACGGTGGAGGCGATTCCCTCGTACCAGACCGGCGCGGCGACGCATTACCAGACAGGAACTCCGGACTGTAAGCGCCCCGGGCGCGTGTCGGTGGCCACATCGGACTTCGCCCATCGCACCCTGATCGACGATGAGGCGACCGCGTATCACGAAGGAATCCCCGGCCACCACATGCAGCTCTCGGTCCAGCAGCAGCTCAACGGGCTGCCGCAATTCCGCCTGCACGGTGGTGGCGGAGGCGGCTTCACCGCCTTTGTCGAAGGCTGGGCACTGTATGCCGAACAACTGGGCAAGGACATAGGCTTCTACCAAGACCCCGCGTCGGATTATGGGCGACTCTCGTCGGAACTCTTCCGCGCCGTCCGCCTCGTCGTCGACACCGGCATTCACTCGCAGGGCTGGACGCGCGATCAAGTAATTCAGTACTTCCGCGAGCATTCCAGCGAGGATGAGCCGATGATCCAATCGGAAACTGATCGCTACATTGCGTGGCCTGCTCAGTGCCTTTCGTACAAGATCGGTCAGTTGAAGTTCCGCGAGCTGCGGGAGCGCGCGCAGAAGCAGCTGGGTCCGCAGTTTGACCTGCGAAAGTTCCACGACGAGATGCTGTCGGGCGGTTCCATGCCGCTAGACCTGCTCGACGCACGCACCAACGCATGGATCGTTGAGCAGAAGGCCGCCGTCAAAGGCAACTGACGGTCGCGCCGCTGCGGAGATAGGGGCTTCACCCACGGATCGCCCATGCAGGCGATACAATCGACGCACGCACTCCAACTTCAACCTGAATTCTAAGCCGACAGGAGATCTCCATGAAGCGATCGACCTCCCTCTATCTTTGCCTCTTGTTGATCTTGGCGATGTTAGCCTCCAGCGCGCACGCGCAATCGCCGCAGCCTGACTCGCCTGCTCTCGCAGCAATGAAGAAGGAGGCGAGCGCTGGTGTGGAGTCACGAGCCAAGATGGCCCAGGTGATGGTCGACACCGTCTTCAGCTACTCCGAACTCGGTTACCACGAAGTTCACAGCTCGGCCTACCTCTCCGGCATTCTGGAGCAGAACGGTTTTAAGGTGGAGCGTGGGATCGCTGACATTCCCACTGCGTTTATGGCGACATGGGGCTCGGGCAAGCCCGTCATCGCGCTCGGGTCGGACGTCGATTGCATTCCGCAGGCCTCGCAGAAGCCGGGCGTTGCTTATCGCGATCCGATCGTACCCGGAGCGCCCGGGCATGGCGAAGGCCACAACTCCGGTGTGCCGCTACAGATTATCGCCGCCCTTGCGGTGAAGGACATCATGCAGAAGAACCATATGTCCGGGACTATAAAGATCTGGCCGGGCATCGCCGAGGAGCTGCTGGGTGGCAAGGCGTATTACGTGCGGGCCGGCTATTTTAAGGATGTTGATGCTGTCCTGTTCGCGCACGTCGCCAACAATCTCGGTGTCAGCTACGGTGGTTTCACCACGCTCGGCGCAGTCAGCATGCGCTTCGATTTTGTGGGCGAGAGCTCGCACGCCTCGGTCGCTCCATGGAAGGGCCGCAGTGCGCTTTCCGCGGTGGAACTGATGGAT
>Ga0302156_10001184_pt1 | contig 23626 bp, 17 predicted proteins | sample I_Bog_N3_2_FD_193503 | JGI IMG/M metagenome (GOLD analysis project Ga0302156, IMG submission 193503) | Peat permafrost microbial communities from Stordalen Mire near Abisko, Sweden - I_Bog_N3_2 | ecosystem: Environmental > Terrestrial > Soil > Wetlands > Peat | place: Sweden: Abisko, Stordalen... | reverse complement strand
TCCTCCACCTTCTGCGTCGCCCACTCCACCACCGGCCCCATCGGTAAAATCGATCCCGCCCTTACAAACAGCGGCAATTTCTCGATCGGCGCATCCGCCTGAATCCGCTTCCCGCCCTCAACCACCGTTCCCGTCCAAAAGTCGTACCACTTCGCATCCGGCAGATACACTGTCCGCGAAATAGCCCCCTCCGTCGTCACCGGAGCCACCAAAATCGAAGGCCCAAACAGATACTCATCGCCGGTATTCTGCGCTTCCACATCCTCCCGCCAATCCATCACCAGCGGCCGCATCAGCGTCCCATGATTGCTAGTCACCTGCCACGCTTCCGAGTAGATATAGGGCAACAGCCGATACCGCAAAGCGTCATAGTCGACTAAGATTTTCTGCGCATCCGCCCCATAACTCCATAACTCGTTCTCGCTCGGATTCCGCGTCCCATGCACCCGGAAAATCGGGCTGAAAGTTCCAAACTGAAACCACCGTATAAACAACTCCCTGAACTTCGGATCGTTCAGGTTCCCGCCAGAAATAAACCCGCCAATATCCGTAGTCCAATACGGCATTCCGCTGATCGAGTAGTTCAGCCCCGCCGGAATCTGCCGCGCGAACGTAACCCAATCACTCAGCACATCGCCCGACCAAGCCGTCACTCCAAACCGCTGCGCCCCCGCATACGCCGACCGCGACAAGATAAACACCCGCTTGGCGAGTTCTGGTTTCCCTGCCTCAGCCGCCCTCTGCCCCTCGCTCACCCCACCCACATGAAACAGCGGATACACATTCGCATACCGCGCCCCCGATCCAATCGCCATCTTGTTCGTCACAAGAATGTTGTCTTCCCGCGCCTCGGTCTCCGGCTCATCCGTATCCAGCCACCACGCGTCAACGCCTTTTTGGAACAGCGCCGTATTCGCATTTTCCCAATACTTCTTGCGCGCCGCGTCGTTCGTCGGGTCATACAGCGCCTGCCCCACCGGATGAAAGCTCGGTTGCACGGTCTTCGCAATAAACCACCCGTTCCTGTCGAACTCGTCATAAGTCGCCGACCCCGGCCTGAAATAAGGCCAGATCGAAACCATCAAATGGAAGTTCTCCTTGTGCAGCGTGTCAATCATTCCCTGTGGGTCGGGATAGTGATCGTTCCACTTCATTTCCCCCATCGTGATCCACCAGAACCAGTCCTGCACAATGTTGTCCACCGGAATATGCAACGCCCGATACTTCGCCGCCACTCCCTCAATCTCTGCCTGCGATTCATACTTGTTCTTGCACTGCCAGAACCCGTAAGCCCACTTCCCAAACAACGGCACCTCGCCCGTCAGCTCCCGATACCGCGCAATAATCTGGTCCGCATCCGGCCCGTAGATAAAGTAATAATCAATCCGGTCCGCAACCTCGGCGCTCATATAGAGCCCATGCACAAACCGGTTGTTCACCACGCTCCGCGAAGGGTTATTCCAAAAAATCCCATACCCATTCGTCGACACCAGCAGCGGCACCGCAATGTTCGTATTCTCCTGCGACAAGTCCACCGTCTCCCCGCGATAATTCCACACCCCCGCCTGGTGCTGCCCCAGCCCATAAAATCCCTCATGGCTTCCGTAAATCGGGAACGACACTTCCGCATGGAACGTCTTCTCCCCATTCACCTCCACCGGCCGCAGCGTCCGCGATCCATCCGTCGTCAGCATCTTCCCGCGCATCCCGCGCCCAGTCGATCCCGGCCCCGTAGCACCAGCTCCCGTCTCTCCTTCGGGAGCAATGTAGTGCACCGCCCCGCTTCCGCGCTCAATCATCACCCGCAACTTCGCCGTCGACAGCACAATCGCCCGCTCGTCGTCCCGCACTTCAAACTCCGCCGCCGGCCAATCCGTCTTCACCACCACCCAGTCCTTCGCCGGCCCCGCCCCCTTATCTCCAAGAGGCGCATACGTCACATGCACCATGTCATCGGCGTCCACGTCCAGCCGCAGTACCCCGTCCTTCTGCGTCACCTCAAGCCCTTTGGCCGTCTTTTCGAAACTCACCACCGGATTCGGCGTATTCCACTGCCCCATCGCTCCCGGCGCAAAAATTCCCGCCACGCCAACCCAAGCCAAAACTCCCAAAAAGACAAGCCGCTTCATCGTCAAAATCCCCCCTGAATCGCTTTACCAACCCGCACCAGTCTACGCCCGCAAATTCCCATCTTGGCAAACGTTTACATCGGTGGATTGAAAAACACACACCCACCTCGACCCTTTCGCGTTACACTTCCGATTACCTCCAGGGAAAACAAAACCATGACGACTACCGCATTCGTGCGCCACACCCTCCTTCTGCTCGCCCTCGCCGCCCCCGCACTTCTCCGCGCCCAGTTCCAGGCTCCCACCCCTGAAGAGCTGCAGATGACCGCCGACCCCAAAGCCCCGGGCGCCGCCGCCGTCTACCTCTACCGCGAAGAGACAACCGACGACTCTCTCCACTTCCACAGCTACTACGAGCGCATTAAAATCCTCACCGAAAAGGGCAAAGAACAAGCCACGATCCGCATACCGTACGAGCATGGAAACTTCAAGGTGGCCGACATCAAAGGCCGTACCATCCACGCCGATGGAACCATCATTCCCCTTACCACCAAGCCAACAGATCTCATGGAATTCAAGTCCAATTCCTTGCAGGTCAACCAGATGGTTTTCACCCTGCCCAGCGTCGAGGTCGGCAGTATCCTCGAGTACCGGCTCCAAATCCGATACGACGACAACCTGGTCTCATCGCCAAGCTGGGAAATCCAACAGCCCTTCTACGTCCACAAAGCTCACTACTATTTCAATCCCGCCAGCACCCCGGGACGCTACATCAGTGATGACCGCGGTCAAATCCTTGACCGAATCATGTATGCCGTTAGCGGTGTAAAAGCCGAGCAGGTGGTTCGAGATTCCCTGGGTCGCTACTCCGTCGATTTCGCTGACATACCTCCTATTCCCAACGACGATTGGATGCCTCCCATCAACACCATCAGATGGCGGATCGAGTTCTACTACACCTACGCAACTTCCGGTGTTCAATTCTGGGATTCAGAGGGCAAGCACTGGGCAAAGGATACGGAACACTTCACCAACCCCTCGAACACCTTGAAAACCGCCGTCTCGCAAATCGTCGCTCCCGGCGACACCGACGAGCAAAAGGCCCGCAAAATCTACGCCGCTGTCATGAAGCTTGAAAACACTCACTTCGCTCGCAAAAAATCCGAGGCGGAGCGCAAAGCCGAGAACCTGAAAGTCATTAAGGATGCTGAGGACGTCTGGAAGCAGCAAAGCGGCTCCGAAGACGAGATCGCGCTTCTCTATGTCGCCCTGGCGCGTGCCGCAGGCCTGAAAGTCTGGCCCATGAAAGTGGTCGATCGAAGCCGCGCCCTCTTCGATTTGACTTACCTCAGCACCACCCAGTTGGACGACTACATCGCCATCGTCAATCTGGGCGGGAAAGAAATCTATCTCGATCCCGGTCAGAAAATGTGCCCCTTTGGAAGCCTCCAGTGGACTCACGCGGTTGCATCCGGTTTCCGCCTTTCTGAAAAGGGCGCCGTCCTCGCAACCACTCCCCCCCAGACTTACAACGATGCGATCGTCCAGCGCTTCGCCGACATTACTGTGGACGAACAAGGCGCGGCCAAAGGCGTCGCTCGAATCGTAATGATCGGGCCCGACGCTCTTCGCTGGCGTCAATTAGCTCTCGAAAACGATCAGGACGAAGTCAAGAAGCAATTCAACGAGTCCATCCAGGACGAGTTCCCCGACGGTGTCCAAGCCGACTTCGACCACTTCCTGGCCCTCGATGATCCGAATGCCAATCTCATGGCCGTCATCAACATCAGCGGCAACCTCGGCGCCCAGACCGGGAAACGCTTTTTCCTGCCCGGCTTCTTCTTCGATTCCCGCATAAAACACCCGTTCGTGGAGCAGACCAAACGCCAGACTCCAGTCGACGTGCGTTACGCCAAACGGGAATCGGATGACATCACCTACCATCTGCCTTCGGGCTTCTCCGTAGAGAGCGCGCCAAAGGTGGACGGCACAGCGTGGCCCGATCACGCGCAATTCAAGTACGCCTCTGAAACCAAGGGAAGCACGGTCAGAACCGCCAGAGTCCTCGTCTACAACTTCACCATACTCAAACCCGACGAGTACCAGGGCCTCCACGACTTCTACCAGAAAGTCGCCGCAGCCGATCAGCAACAGGTAGTCCTCACCCGCACCACAACCGCGGCCGGTGGCAACTGATCCGCCTGAAGAACTCCCTTATGCAGAACTTGCTTTTCCGCCTCCCTCCCGTCATCCTTGAAGCAACCACCACTCCTATGCGCATTCCTTCGCTCTCACGCCGTCTTCCGTTCCTGCTCCTCGCCCTCCTATCCCCATCTCTCCTCCGCGCCCAGTTCCAGACGCCCACTCCTGAAGAACTCAGCATGACCGCCGACCCCAAAGCCCCCGGCGCCTCAGCCGTCTACCTCTATCGCGAAGAGAGAACCGACGAAGCGTTGCACTACCACAGCTACTACGAGCGCATTAAGGTCCTGACCGAAAAAGGGAAGGACCTGGCCACCGTCAGGGTCCCCTATGAGCGTGGAGATTTCAGAGTGACTGATATCCTGGGACGCACCATCCACGCCGATGGGACCATCATTCCCCTCTCCACCAAGCCAACTGATCTGACGGACTTCAAATCCAATTCTCTCCAGATCAATCAGGTGGTCTTCACCCTGCCCAGCGTCGAGGTCGGGAGCATCCTCGAGTTCCGGCTCGAAGTTCACTATGATCTCAATCGCGTTTTGTCGGCCACCTGGGAAATCCAACAGCCCTTCTTTGTCCACAAGGCTCACTACTATTTCACTTCCGCTCGTGCCGCCGGTATAAGCATCACAGATAGTCGCGGAAACATTCTCAATCAAATCATGTACGCCGCCACTGGGGTCCGCGCCGACCAGGTGATGCGAGATTCCATCGGCCGCTATTCACTCGATCTCACCGACATTCCTCCCATTCCGACCGACGACTGGATGCCGCCTCTCAACACCCTTAAGTGGCGAGTTGAGTTCTACTACACGTACGCGCCGACCGGCGTTAAATTCTGGGAATCGGAGGGCAAGCTATGGGCAAAAGATGCCGAACACTTTTCAAACCCTTCAAATACCTTAAAGAGTGCGGCCTCGCAGATCATCGCTACGGGTGACACAGACGAACAAAAGGCCCGCAAACTCTACGCCGCGGTCATGAAGCTCGAAAATACTCGGTTTACACATAACAAGGATGAAGCCGAGCGCAAGTCCCAGAAGATCAAAGCCATTAATGATGCCGAGGACGTGTGGAAAAAGCAAACTGGCTCTGAAGACGAAATTGCGCTACTCTATATCGCCCTCGCGCGCGCCGCGGGTCTGAAAGTTTGGCCCATGAAAGTAGTCGATCGCAGCCGAGCCATCTTCGATTCGACGTACCTCAGCGTCGACCAGTTGGACGACTACATCGCCATCGTCGAACTGGGCGGGAAAGATGTCTATCTCGATCCCGGCCAGAAAATGTGCCCGTTCGGAAGCCTTCATTGGAAACACATGGTCGCAGGCGGACTCCGCCTATCGGAAAAGGGTGCCGTGATTGCAACGACTCCCGCGCAAACATACAACGATGCGTGGGTCCAGCGAACCGCCGACCTCGAGGTGGACGAACAAGGCGTCGCCAAAGGTTATGCGCGCTTCGCAATGACCGGCCCGGACGCACTCTACTGGCGCCAATTAGCTCTCGGAAACGATCAGGATGAAGTCAGGAAGCAGTTCAATGAGTCCATCAAGGATGAATTTCCCGAAGGTGTCCAAACGGACTTCGCCCACTTCCTTTCCCTTGATGATCCGAACGTCAATCTCCTCGCAATCGTTAAGGTAAGTGGCAACCTGGGCACCCAGACCGGCAAGCGCTTTTTTCTGCCCGGCTTCTTCTTTGACACCCGCACAAAACATCCATTCATGGCGCAGAACAAACGCGAGACCCCAGTCGATGTTCATTACGCCAAACGAGAAGCGGACGACGTCACCTACCATCTGCCTTCAGGCATCACTGTGGAGAGCGCGCCGAAGGTCGATGGCGTAACCTGGCCCGATCATGCCTTACTCAAGTACGGGTCAGAAACCAAGGGAAGCACTGTCAGAATCCTACGGAACCTCGCCTACAACTTCACCATCCTTGAACCGAAGGAATACCCAAGCCTCCACGACTTCTACCAAAAGGTGGCCGCCGCCGATCAACAACAAGTAGTCCTCACCCGCGCCACAACTGCCACCGCCGGCAACTGATCCCAGATGAGTCAAACCGCTCTGCTCACCATCGGCCCGCACATAACGCATCAAGCAAAGGCTCGTTCAATGCAAGTCCGTGTAATGTTTTCCGCTCTCCTGCTCCCACTTATCGTCCTGGCATCCCCAGTCCTCCTTCACGCCCAGTTTCAGGACTCAACCGCTCAAGAGCGCCAGATGACCGTAGACCCCAAAGCTCCCGGAGCCGCCGCCGTCTACCTCAACGTCGCTGAAATCGCCAACAACGACCTCGGCTTTCACAGCCTCTATGTGCGCGCCAAAATTTTGACGGAGAAGGGCGAAAGCCTTGCCACCGTTGAAATGCCCTACGAAAAAGATTGGGAAGGATACGTCTATGAAGTCGCGGCAATCCAGGGCCGCACCATCCATCCCGATGGAACCGTCTTGCCGCTCAAAGGCAAACCGGCCGACCTCCTCGTTTCCAAAGTGGGAACCGACAAAGTCGCACGCAAGGTCTTCACCCTGCCCGATGTCACCGTCGGCAGCATCATCGAGTATTACTACCAGTTGCGCTACCGCGATGTTTGGGAGTTTCCCCCCGTCTGGCATATTCAGCGCGACTACTTCGTTCACAAAGCCCACTACATGTTCAACACCGCCACCGACTACAACGTCGGCTTGTGGACCGTGCTTCCGCAGGGCGTCAAGGTCATCCCCGACGCCCTCAACCGTTACTCGCTGGATATGGCAGACATTCCTCCCGCTCCAAACGAGGACTGGATGCCGCCCATCGAAAACTCCCTCTACCGCGTGCAGTTCTATATCCGCGAATCCAATGACCCTGAAGTCTACTGGAAGGCGGTCGGCGCCAAGTGGTCAAAGCTCGTCGATGAGTTCGCAAATCCCAACAAAGAAGTGCGGCAGGCCGTAGCCGGAATCGTTTCGCCGGCCGACTCCCCGCTGGACAAAGCCAAAAAACTCTACGCGGCCGTCCAGGCCCTCGACAACACCGACTACTCGCGTGAGAAGAGCAAAGACGAACTCAAGGCGCAAAACCTCAAGCAGATCAAACATGCCGCCGATGTCTGGCACGACAAGACCGGTACCGGTGCCGATATCACCATGCTCTACCTGGCAATGCTCAAAGCCGCTGGTCTCCAGGCCTATGCGATGCGGGTCGTGGACCGGGACAAGGGACTGTTCACATCGGGCTACATGTACTTTGATCAGTTGGACGACACCATCGTATTGCTGAATCTGGACGGCAAAGAAATCGTCCTCGACCCCGGTGAAAAAATGTGTCCGTTCCAGACCGTAAGCTGGAAGCACTCCTTCGCCACCGGCATTCGCCAATCAGCAAACGGCAGCGTCATTACCACCTCCCCTTCACAGCCCTACGCCGCCAACACAATTCAGCGCATCGCCGAACTCAATCTCGACCCAACCGGCTCCATCGACGGAAATGTGCGCATCCTCATGACCGGCCAGGAAGCCCTCTATTGGCGCCAAAAGGCCCTCGAAAATGACGAGTCCGAAGTGAAGAAACAGTTTGAACAATCGTTCTCAGACATGGTTCCAGACGGCGTCCATGTACAGTTCGATCACTTCATCGCCCTCGCCGACCCTGAAGCCCCCCTCGCCGCCGTTGTCAAAGTGCAGGGCACTGCAGGCGCGGCAACTTCAAAGCGCCTCCTCGTCCCCGGCCTCTTCTTTGAAACCCGCGGAAGCCACCCCTTCGTCGCGCAGGACCAGCGCCTCACCCCCGTCGATATGCATTACGCTGAGCTCGTGAGCGACGACGTTACCTACACGCTCCCCGCCGGCCTCACCGTCGAAAGCACTCCCCAGACTGCCAAAGTCCCCTGGGAAGGCCACGCCGTCATGCTCATCAAAAGCAAGACAGACCCCACTGAAGTCAACATCACCCGCACCTTTGCGCGCACCTTCACCTTCACCAAAACGGAGGACTATCAGGCCCTCCACGACTTCTACCAAAAAGTAGCCGCAGCCGATCAGCAACAGGTAGTTCTCACCCGCAACCCAACCGCCGCCGGAAACTGATACAAAAGGAGACAAGATGGCCACAAAATTTTCATCGTCCACCATGCCAGCCTGCCTGCTCGTGGCCGCCCTGCTCCTCTGCGCCTGCAAACCAGGCCACGCCGGCATGTTCGGTCACTCACAGCCCGTCCCTCAGTGGGGCCTTGACGCCTACAAGACCCACACCCCCGACTACACCAAAGACGCCGCCGCCGTCATCCTCTTCGACGAGTACCTCGAGACCGTGGACACCCAGGGCCGCGCCGTCGAGCGCGAGCGCGAAGCCATTCGCGTACTCAAGCCCCAGGGCCGCTCTCAGGTCTCCTGCGGGGTCGGCTACAACGAAGACGAGAAGATCAACTACTTCCGCGCCTGGACCATCGCCTCCGACGAAAAACAATACGAAGCCCAGCCCACCGACTTCACTGAGGAAGGCGACACCGGCGTCCCCGTCATGCTCTCCACCTGGAAGACGCGCATCGCTCACCCCCCGGCCGTGGACGTTGACTCAACTGTCATTTGTGAGTCCGAAGAAATCCTTGCGCCGTATATGCACGAGGAAATCTGGCGCATCCAGAGCGGCCTGCCCATCGTCTTCCAGGCCCTCGAAGTCGATCTACCCTCCGGCAGCCCGCATACTCAGTCCTGGCACAACTTCAAGCCCGTTCAACCTGTCGAAGTCGCTCCCAACCACTGGCGCTGGGAAGTCAAAGACACACCCGCCCTCATCCTCCGCGACGTCCCCTCCGGCCCCGAATGGGCAGCCCTTGCCGCCCGCATGTCCGTTCTTTGGGGAGATGCCGCCCTTGAAGGCACTGACAACGAATGGCGCGCCATCGGCCAGTGGGTCACCACCCTTGAAGCCAACCGCCCCGATCCATCCCCCGAAATCACCGCCCAGGCACAATCGCTCATCGCCGGCGCACCCGACTTCTACACCAAGCTATCCCGCATCACCGACTTCATCCAGAAAAATATCCGTTACTTCATCGTCGAACGCGGCATCGGCGGCCTGCAGGCCAACCACGCCGCGGACATCTATCGCAACAAATACGGCGACTGCAAAGACAAGACCACCCTGCTCATCTCCATGCTTCAGGTCGCCGGTATCCACGCTTTTTACGTACCAGTGGATCACCGCCGCGGCGCCGTCGATCCAGACCACCCGTCCCTCTTTGGCGACCACATGATCACCGCCATCGAGATTCCTGCCGACGTCCAGGACCCGCGCCTCATGGCCATAGTCAAAGCCAAAGACGGCAAGCGCTACCTCATCTTCGATCCCACCAACGAACGCGTGCCCATCGGCAACCTGCCTTCGTACGAGCAGGGCGGCTACGGCACCCTCGCCGCCGGCGCATCCAGCCAGGTCATCGCCCTGCCCATCCTGCCCCCTGACGCCAACAGCAACGACCGCAAGGGCGCTTTCACCCTCGCCCCCGACGGCACCCTCGCCGGCTCAGTCGAATCCGTCCGCTCCGGCAGCGGCGGCGGCGAGCTCCGCAACAGCCTTAAATACTCCGATGAAAAGGAGCGCCGCGAAGCGCTCGAAACCTCCATCGCGCGCGATGTCCCGGGCGTCGTTCTAAACTCCTTCCAATACGTCCAGCCCACCGAGCTCGACAAGCCCATCGAAATCCACTACCAGCTCACCGCCGCTCAATACGCCCACTCCGCCGGCCCTCTTCTGCTCGTCCGCCCCCGCGTCGTCGGATCTGACACCCTGCCCTTCAACGACAAGCCCCGCACCGTACCCATCGACCTCAACACCACCGGCCGCTGGCACGATTCATTCGACATCACCCTGCCGCCCGGCTATGTAGTCGATGAAACCCCCGACCCCGTCAATGTCGATACCGATTTCGCCACCTACCACTCCACCGTCACCGCCAAGGACAACAAGCTTCACTACGAGCGCGAACTGGTAGTCCGCCAGGTCCAGCTCTCCGCCGACAAAGCCGCCGACTTCCGCCATTTGGAAGGCGCCATCCTAAGCGACGAAAAAGGCACCGCCGTCTTAAAGAAGCAGTAAAACCCCGCGTGTCTTGACACGGTCCGAAGACCCGTTCATCGCGGCATTATCGCGATGAACGGGTCTTCGGACCAGGCAAACGCCGGGTGCCCCTTGTCCCACTTTCGGACATCGGAACGCTGCTTTGAAAGGGCACGGATTCATCCGTGCCACAAAGCCAGCGATATGAGGACGGCTTTAGCCGCTGAGGGATGGTTTCAAACTCTGTCAGCAGTCCGTGGGCTTCCCAGCTCTGCACCGAACGCCGCGACATCCTGCAACGGAATGCCGGCCCGACACAACGGGCATTCCCCAACAGTCCACAAGTTGTTCGGCTGAGTATCAAGACTGAAAAGATCAATCCCATGCTTACCCGCAAATTCTGAGGCCGCCGACCCCAGCACCAGCAACGCCCCAATCGCTACTACCGAAGCGCCGCACCGGTGCAGGTCCTCGTACGTGCCAATCACAGCCGACCCGGCATTAATCACGTCGTTCACAATCGCCACGCGCTTCCCGCGAAGCCCTTCGCGCAGTGAGGCTGGAACGCGATACCCCACCGGAAAGAGCCCTTCTTTTGCCGTACGGGAGAATCGTTCCGAATAACTGAATGGGACTTCGAGTTCAGCGGCAACCAGCAACCCAAGAAACGCACCCTCCACCAGCGGCCCGCAAACAGCATCAATCTTCAAACCCGCCAGATGCCCGGCAATGCGGGAGACCGGCTCTTTCAGCAACCACGGTCGGTTGCAAAGGGTCTCAAGATCCATCCACAAGTCTCCGTGATGGCCAGACTCCAAAAGGAAGTGACCCTTTCTCGCCGATAGCAACTCCGGAACGGAAAACGACTCCATCTCGCCCCCAACAAGCCCTACTCCCGAATCACCTTCACAAACACCCCATCCGGCAACTCCCCCTCCAGCAAATGCACCACCCCGCCCTTCACATACCCCTCCAGCACCACCCGCTTCACCGGTACGGGAACGGGCGCAATCGTCGTTGTCGCGTTGCTAACTCCGCTAACCCCGCTAGCCCCGCCAACTCCGCTCGTCGTCTTCCCCATCCCCCGATCCATAGCCTCATTAGCCAGCCGGTCTGCCTCTTTATTCCCGCCCCTTAGCGTATGCCGCATCTCGAACCGTTCCAGCCGCCCCGCCAGCCGTTTCGCTTCCTCCCATAACGGCCGCAGCACAGGACTAGCCACCTTGTACTGCCCCTTCATCTGCTTCACCATCAGCTCAGAATCCGATACCACCCGCAGCCGCTTCGTCCCGTTCTCGAGCGCCCATTTCAGCACCGCCAGCAGTCCGGAATACTCGGCATAATTATTCGTCTGCCGCCCCACAAACTCGCTCAGCCGCGCCACCGTCCGTCCCTGCGCATCCTCAATCACCGCGCCATACCCTGAAGGCCCGGGATTCCCCCGCGACCCCCCATCGCAATGTGCCGTGAACCACTCCGCAGCCCCACCACCGCCGCCCGCACTTCCATCGTCAAAAAGATTTCCAGTCATCGCTTCCCAGTCTACCGTCTCCACACCTCCCAGCACGCACCCTCACGAGCCGATAGCAGCTCAATTTCCGGCTAGCCACCATACCGGCAAAACCGGACTCCGGAACACCAAGGCATCTTATGCGGTCCGACCGGACGGCAAATCAATCTCAAGACAGCCGACAGTGAACGCAAACGGAAACGGTCCCGGATCATCTGTTCGATAAAGCCCGTCGAAGAAAACAACCGCGCGCGTTCCAGCTTGCCCGGCAAACAGAAATGACGGTTTCCATGGACCTGAATGCCACCCGCGATCTTCCCCAGTCATGATCTGGATCGGCTCGCCCCAGTCCGACAGCCTCCCCGAGGGATGGGTTGCAGTACACCACCACAGCCCGGTTTCCGCCGGCGCCGCGCCTCCACCCACCCAAACCCGCGCAAAAATCGCCTCAAATTCCGTCCCACGCTGACGAACACAGAAGTCGAACATCTTCATCTCCGGCGGCGCAAACACCTCATGCTTCGTCCATCCGGTCTTCCCGTCTTCGCTCTCCGCATATCCCTGAACCAGGTAGTCCTCATGGTTTGATCCAGCCACATACCACAATTTCCATTTTCCATCGTGATACACAAGGTTAGGTTCAAAGACACTTCCGTGCTCCCATTCCTCGCTGGCAACGAATGCTGGCTCGGCCTGATCCACCCACTGCTTTCCATCCCATTCGAGAAAACCAATTGTGTAGGGTCCCCAGAGATTCTCCGCTCCCCCCGCATAATAAATCCGCTCAACCCATGCTCCACGCTCAGCATCCCATCCCCGCACATAAGATGGGCAGTGCCGTCCCCCTTTGCCGTCCCAGCCGGCGCTGGACTTACGACCGGCCAGCGGCGTTAACTGACCTGCGTCGTCGCGCCTGAGCACCCATCCCCGACTCGCCCAACCCTGACTCGCCCCTCCCTGATTCGAAAGCGAAGTTTCCGGCGATAGCGTTGCGCTGAAGAGATCCGTTGCTCCGTATCCATGGGCCTGCCCTGCCAGGTATAGCCAGAACTGGTTCTCTCGATTCACAACGCAGGCATCGGTCAGCTCGGCTCCGCCAGTTCCGGTAGCTGGATCGCGAGGGTCGAAGACCTTGAATTCTGTTCCAGATAGTTCTTTTCCGCGACGACTCGCGACGTTGGAAAGCATTTCGGACATCAGCCGCCTCCTGACCTCCTGATCGATTAAACAATACTGAACGGTATAGTTTAGTTTGTCAACAATGTAAATCTGCTCCCTTCCCCTTCCAATTCCAAGTAAGCCTTTCGATTCAACCTGTAGTCAGCCGGACGGGCGGCCTAGATCTTATTGTTTGCTGATTTTTGAGCCAGATCCTTCGCCCAGAAAGCCAAGCTATCGGCAACCTGCTCGGAGGAGAAGCCTTCATGCGCATATTCGTCATAGATATATTCAAGCATCATCAATGAATTCACAGCTTCAAGTCCGGCACGTTCGTTATCAGCGAGTTTTCGCCCTAATTTGCGCGCGGCCACTTCTGCGATGGCCTTGTGCATTTCTGCTCTCATTTCGGACAAGTTCACTTCTTCTCTCCATTTGCTGTTTGTAAACGTTATTATGGTGGCAATTATAGGCGCGCATCGATTGCGGTTGCATCACCGCCAATCCAAAAACCGCGCCACCACCCACAAGCCCGGTTCGCGAACAGCCGCCTCCCTAACCCCGCTAACCCCGCCAACCCCGCTAACTCCGCTCCGCCTGCAGCAACTGCTCACCAATCCCCCGCCCACCCGTCTGTTCGAATGCGGACAATTCCAACCTCCGGGAGAACGACTCGATGGCATCGGATGCGGTGATCTACCCCACCTCCTTGATCGCGGTTTCGGCCCTCGCGCCCTGGCCAGCCCCCACGAGCGTAGCCCGTCCACTCCTGGAAGAGGTACAATCCCTCCCAGGTATGGCTGTCTCTACCGCTATCGACTCGCCGAAAAGCGCTCAGGATCGCGCCCAGGCCCGCGCCCCGGAGATGGAACTCATCCGCGAAGCGCAGTCCGGCTCCCGCGTAGCCTTTGACGCCCTCGTCCGCCAATACGAGCACCAGGTCCTCCGCCTCGCCCTCCATCTCACCGGTTCTGAAAGCGATGCGGAAGATATCTACCAGGAAGCCTTCCTCAAAGCCTACCGCTACATCGGCAACTTCCGCTTCGAGTGCTCTTTCTATACCTGGATCTACCGCATCGTCACCAACCTCTGTCTCGACCAGCTCCGCCGCAAAAAAACCCGCCGTGAAGATCACGCCGTCGTCATGGATCACTCCGGCGACGAAATCGACCTGCTGGCCTCCGTTTCTGACGACCGCTCCTTCTCCAATCCCGCCAAGGAACTCGACCGCAAATTCCTCGGCCAGAAAATTCAAACCGCGCTCGGCAAGCTCACCCCGCGCGAAAGAATGGTTTTCGAGCTCAAGCATTACCAGGGTCTCCGCCTGCGCACCATCGGAGAAATGTTGAGCACCACGGAAGAGACCGCCAAGAACACCCTCTTCCGGGCGACCAAGAAGTTGAGATCCCAATTGGCGGAGTTGCGATAAACACCAGGCCCTTTGCAATCCCACAACGGGATGCTGATTTCATGGGCCGCATGCACCACTCTTTTAGAGGCTGGAAGGACGTACCCAAATGAATTGCGAAATTGCCCACGAAAGAATCGTCTCGGCGGCATACGGAGAGCTGTCCGACGAGCAGATCCATGAACTGGAGCGGCATATGACTGGCTGCCCGGAATGCCATTCGGAGCGCGAAGAATTGCTGGCCCTCAAGCTGCTGGCCGCCGCGCATCCCATGGTCGAGCCGCCTGCCAACCTCGTCGCCCGTTCCCGCCTCCGCCTTGAAGAAGCTCTCGACGCCCTGCCGCCCAAGCGCTGGTATGAGTACCTCGGCCAGCGCATGCTCAACAACTTCGCCAGCCTTCAGACCGCGCCCATCGCCGCCTGCCTCCTGCTCGTTGCCGGAGCCGGCGCAGGCACCCTCGGTGGTTACGAGTACGCCCAGAATCGCGCTGCCCGCGCCGCCTCTGCTGTCACTGCGGAGAACAAGACCCAACCGTCCGTAGCCGCGCCATCCCCCGCTGAAATCGCCAACATCTCCAGCATCGTTCGCCAGCCAAATAGCGACATCGTTGAAGTCCACTACAACCAGGTCGTCCCCCGCCAGGTCGAAGGCTCCATCGACGACCCGACCATCAGCGATCTCCTCATGCTGGCCTCTGAAAACTCAGCCTCCGCCGGCGTCCGCGACGATTCCGTCGGCCTCATGGCTGCCCAGTGCCGCGCCGGACACGGTTGCAAGGCCGCCGGCATCCGCGACGCACTCATGGTCGCCCTTCGCTACGATAAAAACGAAGGCGTCCGCGAAAAAGCCCTTCAGGGCCTCGAACCCTGGGTCGCTCAAGACGTCCGCGTCCGCGATGCCGTCCTTGAAGCCCTGCTCAACGATGCAGATCCGCGCATCCGCACCGCCGCCATCAACATCCTTGAGCCCGTCGAAGCCGACGCCAGCGTAAGACAGGTATTGCATTCTGTCGCGAATTCTGACAATAATCCCCAAATCCGCACCGTCTCAAGACAGGTACTGAGCCGCGTGTCGGAGATTCAGTAGAAGTGTTTAACCATTCCGGTCATCCCACCGTCTTAAGAGTGAGGAGCCGGGAAAAAAGACTGCGGGAGAAGTAAAAATGAAGCACCTTTTGAGGCCGTATCGCACCGCTGCACCGGATCAGACTGTGGCGCCGAATGAAACTGTAGCGCCCAATGAAACTGTAGCGCCGAATGAAACTGTAGCGCCGAATGAAGCTGTAGCGCCCAATGAAACTGTAGCGCCGAATGAAACTGTAGCGCCGATCTCCAGATCGGCTGTCGTGTGGGCGTCCTCGCCCGCACTCCGCAGGCCCCATCAACCCCGCTTCTTGTCCGGTTCCCTTGCGCTCGTTGCCCTGGCCCTCACACCCTACTGCGCCCACGCACAACGCAGCGGCATCACCATCCTGTTCCACGATCCCAGCCCGCTCCTACTCCACTCTTCAACCTCCCAGGGCTATCTCGGCGTTGACCTCGCCGACGTCGATCAGGAAAAAGCCCAGGCCCTCAAGCTCAAGGAAGTCCGCGGCGCCATCATCACCCTCATCGACCACGACGCGCCCGCCGGCCAAATCGGCCTCCACGTCAACGACGTCGTCATCCAGCTCAACGGCCAGGACGTCGAAGGCGCCGAGCAACTCCACCGCATGCTGCGCGAAATTCCCGCCGGCCGCAAAGTCAGCCTCGAAATCAGCCGCGACGGCAACATCCAAACCCTCGCCGTCCAACTCGTCGATCGCCGCGTCCTCGATCGTGAAATCTGGACCCGCATCGGCAAGAGCGAGGACAACTTCGCCCAGCCTTCCGGCGCCATGGGCATCCTCAACGGCGAAGGCGATACCGGCGTTCCCGGCGCCCTGCGCCTCTCCATCTTTGGCAGCTCGCTCAATGTCGGCGCACTCGTCGAGCCTCTCACCCCCCAAACAGCCGACTTCCTCGGCATCCCCGCCGGCCTCATGGTCAAGCAGGTCGCCCGCAAAAGCGAGGCTGCCGCCTCCGGCCTTAAGCCCAAAGACGTAATCCTCAAGGTCGGCGCAGACCCCATCACCAACCTCTCCAGCTGGGATCGCGCCCTCCGCGCCAACCAGGGCAAGCCCGTCCAGGTCACCATCCAGCGCGGGGAAAAGCAGATGGTCCTCACCCTCCAGGTCGATTCCCACCACAAGACCGGCCAACTTCAGCCCCAGGACCCGTTTACCTCCGACGACTCATCCACCGTTGCTGAAATCGACCCCGACGTAATGCAGCTCTTCAGCCCGCTGGACACGAACCCAGCCCAGGCCCTCCGCGATCAGGCCGCCACCCTCGGCCAGTTCCAGCCAGCCCCGCTCAGTGCCGAGCAGCTACGCAAACAAGCAGAGCAGCTGCGCCAGCAAATGGAAGTATTCCAGCACCAGTTCAACCTCCAGCAATTTACATTCGATCCCACCCAGGTCCAGGAACTCCAGAAGCAGATGGAGCAATTCAACAAGGAGTTCAACTCCAACGCCTTCCAGTTCACCCCCGAACAAATGGACGAAATGCAAAAGAAGCTCGACCAGTTCAAGAAAGACCTCCAGTCCACCGCTCCCCAGACCCAGCCCAACCAGGTCGCACCCTACTAACCCTCGGCCAATTCCAGCAGGCACGCGCTGTGCCCCATTCATCGCAGCTTCTTCGCGATGAGTGGGATAGCTCCACCTATCTACAGCTCTTTACAGTTTTTGCCCTTTTAGCTTTTTATGGTTTTTATGGTTTTTCCCCATCAATTCCCCACATTGCAGATACACTGCTCGCAGGGGAGGTTCACATGCAAACGGAACAGCTCGTCCAACTGCAGTCCACCAACCGCCGCATCGAGGCAACGGATGCCGACCTCTCCCGGTCGGAATTCACCGATGTCAACCTCTCCAGCGCCCAGTTCAAAGACGTGAACCTGGCCGGCGCCCTCATCGAGAACGTCAATTTCTCCCACGGCACAATCCACAACGCCAACCTCAAAAGCCTCAGAATCGACTCAGCCGACCTTCGCGGCGCCACCATCGTCCGCAGCCTGATGGAAGGCATGACCATCGACGGCATCCCCGTTCCCGACCTCCTCGCCGCCCACCGCCTCCTCAATCCGTAACTCAATCCGAGCGCTGACGTGTGAAGGGGCATGACTTCAGTCGTGCCATAAGCTGCTTGAAATGAGAGATATGGGACTTCAATCCCCGGGCTTCCCTGCACCGTCGCTCCAACACCAGTGCGAGCCTCCCGCGAGCGTCTGCCCCACCGCAGGTGGCGTCCGCCCCATCGCAGGTGCCTACTTAACCCCCTTAGCCGGATCCCACTTCCCCTGCAGCTTCCGCACATAAAGTATCTGTCCAATGTGGTAAGCGTTATGCGCCCCCACATGCGCAATCAGAGAAGCATTCTCCGCCAGCTTCTTATCATCCGCCCCCTCCACAGCCTTCTCCCAGTCCGCCATCACCTTGTCCAGCTTGACCTTCAAATCGTCCCACTGCGCCGCATTGAACTTGTCAAAAGTCTCATTGTTATTCCCATCAAACGGAGCCAGCTTCTCCCCATTAAACGTCGCCAGCTCCCGCGCATTCCAATACCACAAGTGGTAAGCCAGTTGCCCAACCGAGTGGTTCCCCTTCCCAGGACTCCACTGCGCCTCTTCCGCCGTCAGCCCATCCACAGCAATCTTCGCCGGCACAAACCAATCCTCGGAATCATGTGTGGTGTGCAACTGCTCCAGCAGCACCCCACGCAATGTAGTCGGCGCCTTCGTCTGCGCCCCCGCAACCATCGCCACACACAGAGGAGCCAACACCAGCACCATCGCAAAAACTCGTCTCATCGCATAACCTCCAAAGTTAAGATTCACGGGCAGTATATTCACAAGACTCCGCAAAACCCAAAATGTGACAAGCCGAATCCAATCGCCATCACTTCGCACCCGCCGCGGAATGCACTTCCGCAATATACCCTCCAGGAAACTCCACAAACGCTGATCTCCGCCCGCCCCCGTCGAAGGTTGTCGATAGCACCTTCGCGCCCGCCGTCGCAGCCCTCTTCAGCGTCGCGTCCAAATCCGGCACTTCGTATCCCGTCGTCTCGTGCCCAAACGGATACCGCAGTTTCCCGTTCGTCACCATCACCTGCATCTTCCCAAACCCCGACGTAATCCGAATCCGCCGGTAGATTTCCCCCGCACGCCCAATCTCGCCCCCATCCGCCTGCCGCGCGTCCTCCACCACCTTGCCGCCTGAAAACGCCACCCAATCCCGCACAAATTCATCCACCCTCTCCGGCGTCACATACACGCGGTTCTCCGGAATCGTCTCCAGCGGCGGATTCGTCCCCGCCTTGAAGTGCCAGTAGAGCTGCATCCGCACCCCGCCTGGCCATTCGATAATCGCGTCTATCCCAATCGGGTCCTTGAATGGCGCCACAATCACCGCGGCCCCCGACGCCCTCGCCGCCTTCATTGCCTCGTCCATATCCGTAACCAGGTATCCGGTGCGCTCGTTTCCAAAGCCGCTCGGCACCGCCGTCTGATACGCAAAAATTGAGAGCGGCCCAACCGGAGTGAGCACCACCTGCGACAAGGTGCTGCTCGGCGTCGGAGTCACATCGGCCAAGCCCCGCTTCCCCGCACTCCCGCCAAACGTAGCCACCAGGCTGGTCACCAGCGCATCCATATCCCCTGCCGAAGCAACATAAACATGCGTAGTGTCATACTGCGGCCCCACAGCCACGCCGCCGCCGCCCAAACCCTGCCCCGCCGCACCAGCCGCAAGAAACACAGTTGCACAAGCAATCACAACGCAGACCCGCAACAAGGGTCCCGCCATTCGGATCATCAAATTTCCCGCCATCCTCAGCAACACCTCGCCGCGATTATACCCACACCAGAAACAACTCCACCTTGACGTAGATGTGAGAAGGGGCACAACTTTATAGCTTGGTGAAAAACTCCATCTGGACGTACATGTGTGAAGGGGCACACCACAAAAGACCCAGGCTTTACGACCTGCGGAAAAACTCACACCAGGCACAACACGCAGATGCTTTGTATCAGGGCATGGCTTTAGAGCCTGCCCTGAGCGGCGTCGAATGGGTGCCGATCGAGCCCCAAAAAAGAGGCGGGCTTTACAGGCTGCGGAAAACCCCATTCGGACGGTAGGCCGGGGAATTCAGACGGTAGGCCGGGGAATTCGGGCGGTAGGCCGGGGAATTCAGACGGTAGGCCGGGGAATTCGGGCGGTAGGCCGGGGATTTATCCCCGGCATAAAGCCAATAAAATCAATGTGGGCTTCAGCCCCTGAGGTACGCTTTTCAAGCTTTTCGCCAGACATTTGGCCTTTTCCCGCAGCCTGTTGAGCCCCTGCCAACCCACCTCCGATCGGGAACGGCCTTTTGTCAGTTGACTATGCGAAGCGTCACGACCCCATGCCTTCGGAAAAACCACGTCTGGAGGAAGATGTGTGAAGGATCTCAAACTGTGTGAAGGGGCTCAACTTCAGTTGTGCCATAAGACCAACAAAAATCAACTCCGGGCTTCAGCCCGAGGGAAGTCGTCGCTTTGCTCCGCGCCAAAGGCGAGGTCCATCTAACCCGCATCAACGACATCCTGATCAACCTGATGGAAGCCGAGCGCCGCGCTGGCGCGGGGAGATAGCATATCCCAAGTCTTAGAGGCGAGACTTGGGAGAACACCTACTCAGGAAGTCTTGGCATTCATACCCGCTTCGCGATCAATCTTTGCCACATGCTTGAGCAGGTTCTTAGCCACAAATTCACCGATTCTAACTGGGACGGCGTTCCCAATTAGCCGTCCGAGCACGCTATATCGGACTTTCGCGCCCTGTGGAAGAAAGCGGTAAGAGCGGGGAAAGGTCTGGAGCAGTGCGGCCTCCCGTAGCGTTATTGCTCTGTCTTGTTCTGGGTGGCCGAAGCGTCCATTCCCGTAGCCGAAGCATTGAGTCGTGATCGTTGGCGCCGGCTCATCCCATTCCATTCTCCCGTAAACGGACGGATAGGTTTCGCCGGAGATCTTCCGATGGCATTTTGCCAATAGGGATTTGTCCCAATCGCGCCACGTTCCACCCGGTCGCGATGCGCGAACTCTTCGTAGGTTTAGGTCGCTAAGTTTGCAAGCTGAGTGCAGGGGGTCTTCGGGATCTGACTCGCCCGCTCGAAGAGGTAGTAATGAGGAGACGGCCTCGCGTACTGTTGCCTTACGGTCGAGGTCGCCGGTTCGCGGAATCCCAAGTTTGACAGGGCCAAGACGAGAGGCAAGGAGAACGAGTCTCTTTCTCGTCTGCGGGACGCCTAAATCCACGCAGTCGATTATTTCCCAGCAGACGTGATATCCGTGCAGCGATTTCAGAAGCTCCGTGAAAACATTGTGATTGACAAGTTGGGGGACATTCTCCATCGTAATTAGCTGCGGCTGGGCCTCGCGGATTAGGCGTCCGAAATCTAGCACAAGATCCCACTGCCCCTTGCTGGTTGGATTTCGACCTTTCTGGCGCCCATATGTCGAAAATGGCTGGCATGGCGCGCAACCAGCCAGGAGGGTATGTCTCCCCTTTCCCCAGAGAGAACGTAATTGGTCCCCAGAGACCTTGGCGACATCCATCTCAAGGAACTTCGCCTCGTTGTTTGCCTCGTATGGAAACCGGCATTCGGGGTCTAGATCGATCCCTGTCGACACACGGACTCCACCTTTTGCGAGGCCGTGTGTCAACCCTCCGAGCCCGCAAAAAACGTCTACGCAATCAATCATGGACGCCTCGGTGGTGAAAGATATTCGTAGTTGTCGATGTAGGCACGAAACCCCGCAATGACTTCGCGAAGATAAAGTACTGTGCGCGATTTAAGGTCGCGCAAATCGGGTACGGTCAGCCCCTCGCCACACTCGGAGAATGAAAGACTGCCATGCGCCAGCCGATTGCGCAGGTCCTTCACAAGCGCCAATGGCCCCTTATCGTCCTTGAATGGCTGCTTGACGCCCTGCAGCGCTGCGCGACTGAGTCGGAACTGCAGACCAAGGCGTTCGGCAATCTGCTGGATAACTAGATCATCTACATTGCCACGTCGTTCGATCGTGAGCCTGAGTAGTGGCAGAGCTTCGATCAGATGGTTGCAGATTCCAACCGCGCTCTCCAAACGATGCTCCGCATTCAACTCAATGTGTGTGCGCGCAGTAGAACGTACCCACTCTCTCCTTACGTCATCCGCCAAATCACTCGGTTGCCAGCGGCCATTGGACGTTGCGGCGGAACAGACGGCGTCAACGCACCACGTCGTGGTCGCTTCGACAAGGTTATAGAGCTGGAGGAACACTGAGGAGTAAAGGATTTTCTGTTGTTGGGTCGAGATGAAGGAGCTACCAATCCTTGGTGCCCCCATGGCGACCTGCTGTTCTAGGTGCTCGAGGAGGTCGAGATACACGTCGATCTCTTGCAGTCGCTCCTCAAATGATTCAAGCAGCGGGTCCATGTTATCGAGCGACCCCAAGTAGGTGTTTACGCACGAAATTAATCCTGCCGCTTAGGCGCGAAATGGCATTGGCGCCGTCGGAGCCAGTTACGTCCTGAAACTCAGTGCTCTCGAGCCAGTCATTCACCTTGACCTTGTGCGGATCGAGTTGCGGCTTCTCCTTTAGCGCGAGGAATGTCCCGATTGCAATAGCTTCAAATCTCGCGCGCGGAGTCGCAATTCCCATCTTCGCGCGGCGGAACCCATATGGAAATGCGATCGAAACAAAATGCATTGTCTTCAAGAATCACTCCCGATAAGCCTGCGTATCCGAGGGCTTTTCGGTCAAATGAGTATTCATTTTTCTTGCATACTCAAATAAAAACGGAGAGACACGATCTTGATAGCCCTCGAGTCCATCGCCATACGCAAAGAAGCGAGTTACAAGTTCTTCGCCCTCCCTGAGCTTCGTTTGCTTGTCCGGAACGGGCGCCAGCGAAGTGAAGTGTCTGCTCTTCGCAAGTTCTATGACCAGATTCAGGAACGGACCAACTAAAGCACCACGACGGACCTCCGCTTTGTTTGCAATCTTACTGCCTGTGTTGATTCGGTCGAAGAGATCGAATCGTGCCTGTTCGTCGGCATGTTCATTGAGCACAATGCCGCGGATGGAGCGATTCTTGATTTTCCTCTGCCGAGATTCCGGAAGATCGTGAAAGGACATGCCCTTCAGCGAAACGAGATCGTCCAATTCGCCCAGAACCATTCCACGCAAAATAAATTGCTGAATCGTTCTCAGCCGTTGTGATCCGTCGACGATTTCCAGTTTCCCGGTTGCCGGGCTCTCCCAAAAGAACAGGAATGGAATTGGAAGCCCCATCAGGAGAGATTCTATGAATCGGCACTTTCTTTCGGGTTCCCACGTATCCTCTCGCTGGTAAGGAGGAATAACGAATTCGCCGGTCTCCATTTTGGAGGCGAGTAACTCCACGGAGTATTCAGTGAGATAAAACTCAATTCGCTTCGAGTGGTCGACAATCTCGGCCTCGGCATCTGCCACCTGTTCCGGGGATATAAGCGAAAGCTGGGTCTCACTCCCTCCGATAGTGCTGGCGTTCGAACCCCTCATCTGAATGCACCTCTTTGATCGGCCCAGACTCGCCACGCGAAATCGCGGGTCCATTAGCGGCGAAGTTACAGTGGCCACCGCAGGTAGTAGCTTGGCGGAATTCTAGCAGATATATGCTGCTGATTTTGTGTCGGTTGAGGTTGGGGTGTTAATCCGAGATGTGCGGCGCCATAAGAGACACGTTCCTTGGACCGAGAGAGCCCAGTGCTGGGTTTTGATTCAAAAGCGGAGTTAGAGATGGCTTCCTGAAGAGAACACGGTGCGGGGGTGGCCCGCTGCGCGTCGGCGAAAGACGCGCACCAACGCCTCCTCGTCAAACCCACGCAACTCACCCCTCAACAAGCTAAAATTCCAACCAACGCAAAACCCCCGCCCGCCAATGCCCCAACCCACCCCTCAGCCCACCCTAACCCTCTTCGCCATCGGCATGGTCGGCCTCGGCATCCTCGCCCTCATCTACAGCGACTTCGCCCTGGTCTGGCAGCCCGTCCCCGCCTGGGCTCCTGGCCGCCCCGCCATCGCCGCCGCCCCCGCCACCCGACTCCCCTGGACCGCCTTCTTCATCTCCTGGGCCATCGCCG
>Ga0302156_10001172_pt1 | contig 23723 bp, 24 predicted proteins | sample I_Bog_N3_2_FD_193503 | JGI IMG/M metagenome (GOLD analysis project Ga0302156, IMG submission 193503) | Peat permafrost microbial communities from Stordalen Mire near Abisko, Sweden - I_Bog_N3_2 | ecosystem: Environmental > Terrestrial > Soil > Wetlands > Peat | place: Sweden: Abisko, Stordalen... | reverse complement strand
GGCCACATTGATTTTGCGGCACTTACGGCACGACTAAAGTCGTGCCCTGATACAAAGCGGCCTTTTGAAACAGCTTCTACGAGTTTTTCCGCAGCCTCTTCAGTCGTGCCGTAAATGGCCCGATATAAGCTGGGCTTTAGCCCCTGAGGGAAGCTTCTTCCACGAATTCATCCCAGGCGCGTGCATCGGTAAACGACCCTGTTTGCGGCGGCCTACGCAAGCGCATTGGCGTCATTCTTTGGCTGAAGCCTCCTTCGGCCCCAACAAAATCTGAATGCCCACATAGGCAATCCAGCTAGGTTCGCTGTTCTGCCGCGTAGCCGCCTGGATGGCGCGGCCTCCCAAAAAGAGCAGGCGCAGATGCCCAGCGCGGTCCAGCGTCTGCCGCCCGCCCACATCCAGCGTCAGCTCGCGCTGCTTGGGTGCAATGCCGATGCGGTTGGCGTCCTGCAGGTCATAAATCTCCCCATAAAGCTCCGTCCGCTGATTGAACTCGTGGCCTGCAATCAGTCCGCGTCCCCAGCGGCTGGGCGTCAGCTTGTTGCCGAACCACCGGCCCACCTCGCCGTTGAAGCCGATAGGCCCGAGCTTGGCGGTGAACTCCGCCGGCAGATAGTACTGCGGCCCGTTCTCGACAATTCCCCGGCGCACAGCACTGGTGGGATTGTTGATGAGCGCCTGCGGATAGGTGCCGAGCGAAAAATTCATGTTCTCGTCGGATTTTGGCTGGCCCGAGGCGTGATGCTCGAAATAGCGCCACTTGACGCCAAGCTGTGTCTCGCCCAGGCTGGCTCTCGTGGTCTTGTACTCGTCAGTGGCCGCGGCCAGTGACGGCGAGTACATCAACTGAATCCGGTCGCCCCAGCCGTAGTTGATGTCGATGTTCGGTGCCTGATAACTGGAGTGCGCTGGATTGTGATTTGCGACAGCGCCCAGGTTGATCTCCCATTGCCGGTTGCCCGGCGTTCCGGGGTCGTCGGTAATAAAGGGAGGTCCGCCCTGTGCGTTTGCCGTCACTGCTCCCACAAACGGCGCAAGCAGCAGAAGCAGTTGGATGAATCCGCGCATTCCAGCGCTCGATTTACTCCGTAAAATGGCCTTGCCCGAAATCCGAAACATACACGCTCAAGGTATCACTCCAGTCGAGCACGCATTTGGGCCGGCAACAGAGCGAGGCATCACTTCTCTGGTCCCGGCATTCCCGCCCGTCTCTTTTCTATTTCTCCACCCACCCACGGCCCGGCTCTGCGATACTGAATTGTTATGCCTATCGATGACCTGCAGCTAGCCGCTCAAAAAATCGCCGGATTCCTCGCCACCCTCAACAAGCTCGGTGGCATGCGCCTCAAGTACCGCATCAGTGCCGGCGACGGCACGCCCGACCCCGAAGGACAAGCTCCCGCCCTTTGCGTCGAGCTGGGCGGACCCGATGTGGACATGGTCACCCAGCACAGTGGCGAACTGCTGTTGGCTCTGGAAACCATCGCCGCGCAGATTCTGCGCCTCGACCAGCGAGAGGGCAATCTGATCAGCTTTGACGCCGCCAACTTCAAGGCCTTGCGCGCCCAGGAGCTGCGCATGACCGCCGAGACCGCCGCGGAAAAAGTGATCCGCTCCGGCATCCCATATGCCTTCCCGCCCATGAACAGCCGCGAACGCCGCCTGATGCACATGGCCTTCAAGGGAATCGAGGGCGTGGAGACAGCCAGCAACGGCGAAGGCCAGGACCGCTTCCTCGCGGTTTATCCCGCGGGCAAAACCGACCTGCCCGTCACCCCGCCTGTCAGACCCCGCGGATTCGGTGATCGCGGCAGAAGCTCTAGCGATCGCGGCCGCCCCCGGCGTTAGCGCAGGTTCGGATCATCTTTTCTCGCCCTCGAAATTGAAACAAGTATCGCTCAGCAAACGGCTTACTTGCGGCCACGCGTCTGCGCCGGTTTCTGTCCGGCGATCGGCGGTGCCGGGGCTGGCGCTGGATTCTTGGCGGCTGCTTTCGTCGCAACCACATGTTCGGCAATCAGCTCGGTCTGAAACCGATTGATCGTGTCTTGATCGGTGAAGATGGACTGGGTATTGTTTTGCGCCTTGTAACCCTTGCCCGGATTCACCGGCCCCGCAGGAGCTTTGGGCCCGATGATGTTCCACGTCCCATTCACAAATACTCCTTCGCCGGAGGCCGACCAGTTCGTCGACCCTTCCGCACCCACCTTGCCATCGGCCACAAAACCCTTTGTATGGCTGATCTGTCCAGTCAAGGACTGGCCGATGACGAAGTGCGTGTTGAAGGCTGCAAGATTGCTCTTCTGGTCCGCCGCAATCAGCGCCTTTTCATGCACCCCTCCAGCCTGGCTCTGATCCAGGGTGATCAGCATGTTCACGGTCGGGTCCACAACCTTGGCCATCAGGATGGCATTTAGCTCATCGTCGTCGAAACCGAACATATTCAAATACAACGACACCCGAACCCGCGAAAGCACATACTTCAGAATCTCGTGCACGTTGTCGCGGCCAACATAGAAAAGATGAAAGTCCCTGCTGGCCGTGTTCGAGTACACTCCCTCGAGCGTGAACTGTTGCAGGTCAGGAAGCTCAAAGTCTTGCAAGCTCTGGCCAGCCTGGCTCACGGCGTTCACCAACGCCATATTTTTCACTCTCCCTGTTACGGAGTCATTTGGAAGCATGGGGAAATCTCCTTCGTCCGCAGATGCGGCTCGCAGAGATAGTAGATCTCGCTCTCGGAACGTAGCAATCGTTCTTTGATGAAAAAATGATCCGGTTGATTGCGCGGCAGAAATAAGCTCCGGGCGGCTTGGCGTCGCCTCGCCGGTATGCCACAATAGCTGTTCATGAAAACCAAGACCCTTCTGCTTCTTCTGGCACTCTCCGCAACCTTATGCCCGGCGCAAAAACGCCTGGTGATCATCGACCAGGACGGCGCCGGCCCCGGCGGCTCTGACCAGATGTCCATCCTGGCGCTGCTTGAAGCTCCTCATGTCGAGGTGCTGGGCATCACCATCGTCACCGGCGACCAATGGCGCGACGAGGAAACCCTGCACACCCTGCGCATGTTGGAGCTGACCGGCCACGCCAATATTCCCGTGGCCAGGGGCGCGGTTTTCCCGCTGGTCCGTACGCAGGAGGAGACCCGTCTGACCTCCGCGCTCAACGGCAAGGTCGAGTGGCTCGGCGCATGGGGTCAAAGCCTCTCCGAGGAGCAGATCTCCGGCGTAACCCCCGGCATGCCGGTAAAATCTGAGGCGCATGGACCGTACGAGATTCCGCCCATGCCCGAGGGGCAGCCCGCCATCAAGCCCATCGACGAAGACGCCGCCCACTTCCTCATTCGCCAGGTGCGCGCTCATCCCCATCAGGTCACCATCTACGCCGCCGGCCCGCTCACCAACATCGCCGTCGCCATCTCCATCGACCCCGATTTCGCCACGCTCACAAAAGGCATTGTGCTGATGGGCGGCAGCCTCAGTCCGCAGAGTGACGACCCGGAGTTTGCCCTCGACCCGCGCCATGAATTCAACCTCTGGTTCGATCCCGAGGCCGCGCACATCGTGCTTCATGCCGATTGGCCGCGCATCGACGTGACCACCGTCGATGTCTCCATCAAGGCGCCCTTCACTCAGCAGATGCTCGACGAAATCGCCAAATCTTCCTCACCTGCCGCGCGCTACATCGCCGCCTGGAGCCAGCGTCGCTACTACCTGTGGGATGAACTCGCCGCCTGCGCCTGGCTTGACCCCACTCTCATCACCCGCGAGAAGCTGCTCTATATGGATACCGACCTGAGCCACGGGCCCAGCTACGGCGACACCCTCACCTGGAACGAAAAGACGAAGCCCGCGACCGGCGTGCGCCTCGTCCACGCGCAGGTTGACCTCGACCTGCCGCGTTTCCAAAAAATGTTCGTGGATCTGATCACGAGTACGGGTACAAAATAGCTGGAGGATAGAAATTCCCCGAGGAGGTGCTGTATGCCCAAGGAGTCCATTCTGGGCGAGAGCAATGTAATAGCTTTTGCGCCCGTAACCGACCTGGTGAAGGCGCGCGACTTCTACGAAAATGTACTTGGACTGCGCCTGGTCGAGGACGAGAAGCCCTTCGCTCTGGTCTTCGATGCCAACGGAACCATGCTCCGCGTGACCCCAGTAGGCGAGCACCACCCTGCGCCGCACACCGTGCTTGGCTGGGAAGTGGAATCCATTGAACGCACTGTCGAGCAACTCACCGCGGCCGGTGTCGTCTTCCAGCGCTATCCCGGCATGAACGACGACGACCCGCACGCCATTTGGACCGCACCCGGCGGAGCCCGCGTCGCCTGGTTCCACGATCCCGACAAAAATGTCCTGAACCTGACACAGTTCTAAAGAAGAACATACCGAAGCCGAATCCGGCGAAAACGGATTTTTCCGGTGATTTTCAGGGGCCAAATCTCACTATGCGGGAGAATTTTGCGGCGAAAAGTTTTGCACAGGCACTGATTCAAAATGGGTTAAAAATAATCTGCAAGGTTTTGAAGGAAATTTTCCCTCCTTGGTGGAGGGGGGAGGGGTACCTAAAAAACAGCGGTTATGGAATAGGGAACAGGGAATAGAGAATAGAAAGTGCCCGTCCTCTGGACCTTGTTCATACTATGATTGTGCACCGAGACGGGGAAATAATCTGCAAGCCCCTTCGGCTTGAGGTTCATGGTTTCCCAGGTTCGAGAATCCAAACCTGGAGCAATCGGCGAGTATACTTATGCCATCAATTTCGCGGAAGGACGGAAGTTTAGAATGCTCGATTTTTCATGTCCGGTATGCGGCAGACAATACCATGCTGATGAATCTCATATTGGAAAACAAATTCAGTGTTCTAACTCCAAATGCTTAGAAATCATTACGATAGCTTGGCAAGATGGCCGTTACACCAAATCCGGCCAGGGCCTCCAGACGGATAATGGTCGGCAGGAGAAAGGCTTCAGTTTCTCCCAGAGTTGGAATCAAAGAACGGCGCTCAGAAAAGTTAAATGGAATCGCATCCTTTCCTTGGCTAGTTTGGCTGTCCTTTTCGTGGGACTTTTGACCGCATGGTACATATTGGTTCATGTCAGAAATAACGAGCTGGGACATGTGACTGGCGGAGCAGGAACAGGAGCTCCAGAAACTAGGGCCGCAACGGTTAATCCGCCTTCAAGCATCTTGGAGCGCGATTCAGGCACTCCGGAAATTCCAGTGCAATCCCCCGGTCTTTCACCGGAATATCAATCTCAGAAAACCACCAAACTGCCCGTGAACAATCCGCTAATGGAGCCCTTCACCGCTGAAGCAACAGAACGTTTCCACTCAAAATCTGGCTCCAGTCAAGAACACATGGCAACCTCGGCCCCCACGCACAGGGAATCTCTTCCAGCAGTTTCTCTTCCTACCGGGACTCGGATCATTGCAGATCAGGCCACGGGCGGAAACGGAGTGCTCAAAGCCTTGAACGGCACGCCCTTTGATGCATGCGTCATTGCCGTGGACGCTGGTACTCAGATTAGAGTGCGGCAGGTCTACATTAAAGCCAACGATTCCGCTACTTTAGACCGGATAGATCAAGGGAACTACAGAATAGTATTTGCGACAGGATTGGATTGGGACAGGGCGGCAGAAAAATTTAGCCGTGGCGCGTCCTATTTCGAGTTTGGAGAGATACTTTCCTTCCAGGAGCATAGCGACTCAGAGCGTCTGCACTACGAGCGATACACGATTACGCTAAACCCTGTCATTAACGGAAATGTTCGACCAAGGCCAATCTCCGAAGCTGAATTCCATATCTTATCTGGAAGGCGCTAGCCAACAGCCCTAATCATCTACTAATGCCCACTCATTGCCTTTTTTGCGGCTTCTGTCGCTACATTCACGATGATTTTTGTAAGCACGTCACCCGCCGTGGGGCCAATCTTGCTCATTAACTTCATGAAGCGATGGGCTGCTAACTGGGTTCGCGGAGTATCGGTGGTGAGTTCGCCAAACGTCGCTTTCAGAGTGTCTTTGTCGTCTGAGCTAATATCCAGCTCGTCCGTATACTCTCTCGCGGCTTTGAGTGTCGTTTCAGTCCATGGGAACGCCTTGCCGCACTGCCGGCAATATCCCGGTCTTGGACCGCAAGTAATCTTTGTTTGGCAACGCTGACACGAATCCAATGTCGGCATTCCACACACAGTGCAGAATGGTTGACGCGGCTTTTGACTATCCCTGAAAGCCTGCCTAACATCTTGGATTCTGAGCGGTCCTAAACGAATGGGATCGTGTGTCGATAGGTCGTGGCCGTTCTCGCAGAACAGGATTATTGCCATCCCACCACTACTTTCTGCACAGCGCTGGTGTCACAGTTCCCTGGCGAGTCTGTAAAACCCCTAAAGTATGCCCTGGATCCCGATTTTTGGCACTGCCGCTCCAGCACCCGGCACCCCTATAGATTTCTACCGAACGTCGCTCGAACGCGTTTTGAACGCTTGAAATAAACAAACCAAACGACCAGCATAATCCCATTCCACAGCAGATAGCCGAAAGCGTTGTCCTGCGACCCAGCGTCCAGTCTAGAAAATAAAACCAGGAGACAACCATCAATGGCTGCACAAATCAGGAAATATATGATTAATAACTTCAATGCGTAAGGCCTGACCAAATAAACACAGACTCCTACGACTATCGAAAATACTTCTATGCTGAATAGAACACAATACAGCATCACCACAAACGCCATCACCAAATGATTTGCCTCGAACGTGGCGGCAAACTGTTTCAATTCCAAATACGCATCTAGCGGAAGGTATAGTGCGTATAGCGAACCTGCCAAAACATTGGCGAAGCACCAAAAGAGAAGCCAGCCCCCAACTCCGACTGGAGCTAATTGCTGCTCCCATAGACTAACAATCGGCACACCCGGCTCAATCCCTTCATCGCACAGAGAGGCAAGTTTCCTTCGTTGCGCCTCCGACTGCAGAGCTACGCGGGCATCGTCTAGGAGTGACCTCTCGTCAGATAGAACACGAGATAACTCTTCGTCAGTCATCTTGGAATACGTGTCGGCAAAATCGACGCGGTCCTTCATTCCAATTCTCACCTCGCGGGAATCACCGGGGCAAAAGTACAGGCCGCAGGTGCCTATGCGTTCAACTGCTCCTGCAGCTTGTTCAGCGTGCGGTGCAGGTCCTTATCCGTGCGGCGCAGCTCGTCGATTTTGGCAATCGAGTGCATCACCGTAGTGTGGTGCTTGTTGCCGAACTGGCGGCCAATCTCCGGCAAGCTGGCTTCGGTCATCTGCTTGGCCAGGTACATGGCAATCTGCCGCGGCACCACCACGTTGCGCGAATTGTTCTTCTGCTTCAGGTCAATCACTCTCATGCCGAAGTTCTCGGCCACCACGCGCTGAATGGACTCGATGGTGATCTTGCGCACCTGCATATCGATGAACTGCTTCAGGCATTGCTGCGTCGATGCCAGCGTGATCTCCATGTGGTTCATCTGGCACCACGCGATCAGCCGCGTCATGGCGCCTTCCAGCTCGCGCACATTGGTGCGCACATTCGAGGCCACAAACATCGCCACATCGATGGGCAACTGCACCTGCTCGGACTCGGCTTTTTTCTGGAGGATGGCGACCTTGGTCTCCAGATCCGGCGGCTGAATGTCGGCAATAAGGCCCCACTCGAAGCGCGAGCGCAGGCGGTCCTCAATCTCCGCCAACTCCTTGGGCGGACGGTCCGAGGCAATCACAATCTGCTTCATGCTCTCGTGCAGCGCGTTGAAGGTGTGGAAGAATTCCTCCTGCGTGCGCTCCTTCTGCGCGATGAACTGGATATCGTCGATCAGCAGCACATCCACTGAGCGGAAACGGTCGCGGAAGCTCGTCATGCGGTCGTTGCGCAGCGAGGTGATCATCTCGTTGGTGAATTTTTCCGCTGAGACGTAGCAGATGCTGGAGGTCGGCTGGCGGCGTTTCACCTCATGGCCGATGGCATGCATCAAGTGCGTCTTGCCCATGCCCACACCGCCATACAGAAACAGCGGATTGTAGGCTTTTGAGGGCCGCTCGGCCACTGCCAGCGAGGCGGCACGGGCAAACTGGTTGCCGTTCCCGATCACGAACGCGTCGAATGTGTAGCGCGAGTTCAGTTGCGCCGCGGTTGACCAGTCGAAGCGCGCCTGCTCCGGCGTGCGCTGCGGCTGCGCGGGAGCCGTGGGCGCGTGCGCGGGAACCGGCCCGAAGCCGCCGTCCTTGCGCTGCGGCGGAATCGACGGATCCTCTTCCGCGGTCACAAAACAAACATCGTCGAGCTCGAGCCCCTGCTGCTCGATGGCCTCCTGAATCAGGTCGCCATAGCGCTCTCCCAGGTTTTGAAACTGAGGTGAGGGCACACGCACGTACAGCGTCCGGTTCACGACATGGCTGTATCGAGACGGTTTCAGCCAAGTCTCGAAGGACTGGCGAATTACCTTCATCTCTAGAGCAGCTAAAATCTGGAGCCAGGGATTGAGAGCCGTCGCCGGCGAAACTGAAAATGCCATCTTGCTGATCCTTGCTTCCGTGGTCTGGTCGTGGCCAGGCTGTTCATCCATCAATCTTGGGCAACGGCTCTCCATTGGCGCAAGGCCTCGTGCCTTGCATCCGAATTGCCGCTGGTCGGCTCCGGGGTTTTATCTCGGAGCCTCGTATGAGACTTGTTCCGTAGGTCGCGGGAAAATTACTTAGAACGGTCCCAAGAGTAGCACATCTTAGCGTCGCTGCAATCAATCTTTCACATAAGTTTTTAGTCGTCTTCTTGAGTTGCACCATCGCTGGTGAAACTCGTCGCGCAGGTTACCAGAGTGTCTGCCAACTGCTTACTTATGTGCGCTAACCGTGGCCGATTCCGAGCGCCTTCATGCTTAGTATAAGGCCAAAACACCCTCATGCTCGCCGCTGTTCTCTTCAGCGTAGCGCAATGAGGCAGAAGAAATCCGCATCTTCCCTTTTTGTCGCTCAATGTGGGATGGTGCGCTGATATGCCCCTTCGGCAAGCCTCCGCTGGATTCCTGGCCGATCCTCAGGTATACTTAAAACTTGCCGTTAAGGCGCAGATTTTCTTTAGGAAACAGGAGCGCATTTTCATGCCCAAGCGCACATTTCAACCCAATCGCCGCAAGCGCGTGAAAACCCACGGCTTTCGTGCGCGTATGAAGACCAAGGCCGGCGCAGCCGTTCTCAGCCGTCGCCGCGCCATCGGCCGCAAGCGCGTGTCCGTCAGCGCCGGCTTCCGCGACTAACCTTCGCCAGTTGCCCACACCAGTTGCTGGAACCGGAACGGGTCGCGCCTGCATGCGCTTCCGGCCAGCTCCTCCCGCGCAGTTGCCATGACCACCATTCCCCAGCCTGACCAGCGCCGCTCTCCCAGGCAGTCGCTTACAGAGGCGCGCCTGCGCAAGCACGCTGACTACCAGCGCGCGTATGCGGCCAGCCGTAAGCGCCAGTCCGCGTCCATGAGCTGGTTTCTCGCCCCGCAGACTCCCGCCTACTCTGGAGCCGAGTTTCCGGCTGGCCCCCGCGTCGGCCTTACCGCCGGCAAGGTCATCGGCAAAGCCCACGAGCGCAACCGCATCAAGCGCCGCATGAAAGAGGCTCTGCGCCGCCACATCGACCAGCTGCCGCCGGCCTGCGACCTGATCCTCCATCCTCGCCGTACTGTGCTCACCATCGAATTCACGAAACTTGAGGCGGAGATTGTGCGTATCCTTCAACAGGCAAAGACCGAGGCCGCGCGCATGACCCCGGCGCCGAAAAGCACAACGCCGGCCCCGCCTCAGGTGACTCGATGACTCACGTTCAATCTGAGGCGGCGCAACATAATATTGTCCCGGACCAGGCAACGCCTCCCGCATCGCGGTTGACCCACATTTTGCTCGACCTGCTCGACTTCTATCGCCGCTGGCTCTCTCCGGCTATCCACTCGCTCAAGCCGGGCGGCTGCCGTTACGTTCCCACATGTTCTGAGTATGCCTCCACCGCTATTGCCATCCATGGACCCCTGCGCGGCGTTCTGCTCGCATCCTGGCGGCTTCTGCGCTGCAATCCCTTCGCCCGCGGCGGCCTTGACCAAGTGCCTCTGGCTCCGATTTCACACCATTTGCACAACAAACCATTACCATAGAAAGGGCGGCGGCCTGACGGCGCGCCCCTAACGATAGGACGTAATCCATTGGCAGAATTTCGCAATCCCAATCTACAGGGGCAGGGCGAAGGCGGCGGCAGCGGCGGAGATATGCGCGGCCTGATGTCGGTCACTCTCCTGGCCCTCGTTGTCCTCCTCGGCTTTCAGTATTTTTCCAAATCAAAACAGCCAGCCACGCCCGCGCCCGCACAAACGCAGAGTCAAGCGCAGCAGCCGGCACAATCGGCCGCAACCCCTGGCCAGCCCGCCCCAGCGCAGTTGGTAGCAGGGCAGGCGCCGGCTCCAGCAGTTGTCACTCCGGTTGTCGCCGCCTCCGCCGTGTCTGAGACGACGGTCGAGAATGACAATCTCAAGATCGTCTTCACCAACCAGGGCGCGCAGGTCACGCACTGGATTCTGAAGGGCAAGCAGTACAAGGACCACCCCGATCCCGGCGGCCAGCAGCTTGATCTGGTCAATCCAAAGACCGCCGACGCCGGGCTTCCGCTTTCGCTCTACACCTATGAGCCTGAGCTGACCAAGCAGTTGAATTCGGCGCTTTACCAGGTCTCCGTCTCCGGCGCGTCCGCGTCCAATGGCCTGCTTCAGGCTCCCGGCTCGGTGACCTTTCACTACGCCGCCAACGGCCTCGATGTGGTGAAGACCTTCCGCTTCGATGCGAGCTACGTGGTGACGGCTGAGGTCGAGGTCAAGCGCAACGGCGTGCCGGTGCGTGCTCTGCTGGCTTGGCCGGCAGGCCTTGGCGATCAGACTGAACCCATCCAGTTCGCCAGTGGCAAGTTTGACTGGTCCCTGAACGGCAAGGACGATTCAATCGACGCCAAGAAGGTCAGCAACGGCGCCACGCTCGACCAGCCTTACGAATACGCGGCCATCGCCGATCTCTACTTTGCCGCGGCGTTTCTGCCCGATGCACCCGTGCGCACGTCCGTGGTCACGCTGCACAGCTCCATTCAATTGCCCACCGATCCCAGCGATCCTAACAGCCAGAAGAAGCCCGTTGATGTGCTCGGCCTGGCCGTGGGCGACACCAGCGGCTCAACCCGCCTGCGCTTCTTCGCCGGCCCCAAAGACACTGACCTGCTCAAGACCATCCACGCCACCGGACCCGATGGCAAGCTCACCGGACCCACGCTCGATCCGCTCATCCAGTTCGGCAGTTGGTTGGGAGTCATCGCCAAGCCGCTCTACCTGGCCCTGCGCGGCCTCGACGGCGTGCTCGGCCCCGGCATCAACAACTGGGGATGGGCCATCATCATCGTCACCGTCATCTTCACCCTCGTCATGCTGCCTCTCCGCTTCATGGCCATGAAGTCCTCGCTGAAGATGATGCGCATTCAGCCCAAGGCCGAGGCGATCAAGAAGCGCTATGCCCATCTCAAAGCCACCGACCCAAAACGCGCCGAGATGAATACCGAGACCATGGCGCTCTACAAGGCCGAAGGCGTCAACATGTATGGCAGTTGCCTGCCCATGCTACCGCAGATTCCGCTCTTCTTCGCCTATTTTCGCGTTCTGCAAAATGCCGTCGAACTGCGCCAGGCACACTGGTTCTGGCTCACCGACCTCTCTTTACCGGACCCGAAATACATTCTACCCATCCTCATCATCCTCGCCATGTTCCTGACGCAGTACATCACGCCCTCGCCGGGCATGGACGCTAATCAGCGCCGCATGATGGCCATCATGATGCCGCTCTTCATGGGCTTTGTCCTGTTGCATTACCCCTCAGGACTGGCTCTCTACTGGGGCACCAGCAACCTCATCAATCTGGCCTTGCAGGTTGCCGTCAACCAGTCCCCCATGGGCAAGGAGATGCTTGCCATCTCCGCCAAACGCGCAGTCAAACGGTCCGGCGTCAATCCCAAAACCATCCAGGGCAAGCGGTAACAATCCTCCCTGCGCATCACCGCCCCGTTCAAGCCGAGCTTGAGCGGGGCTTCTTTTTCCCAGGCAAAGGGAATGGGTCCAAATCTCTACATAGAGTTAACCGTTGCATGAATCGGCATTGTGTCAGGGCACGACTTCAGTTGTGCCGCAATGCTGTTAAATCAACGAGGGCTAAACAGGCTACGGAAAAACTCGTAGATCGTGCCAAAAAGGGCCGCTTTGTGTCAGGGCATGACTTTAGTCGTGCCGTAAATACCGCAAAATCAACGCGGCCTTTAGGCCCTGAGGGATGTTTTTCGCGAGTTCGGGTCAAACCGACGCGTTTTTCCGCAGCCTGTTATTCCCCTAACAGCCAATGGAACTTATCTTGAAAATCCTTCGTAATAGCCGAGTATGCAATGCGTGGGTACATTAAGCTGGAGCGGGATGGGGTTGGCGTGGCCGGACAAGCACCGCCGCGACGAAAGCCCGTCGCCAAGGACTGCGGCCCCGACGCGGCGGCCTGACTTCAATGTCCGGCAGTCGGACACAGGCGCTCCGAGTCCGCGGCAGATTCCGGGCGGCAATCCCATTGCGAAGGGCCGCGTTCAGGCGAGTTCTGACCTGGCGCCTGCGACCCTTCCAAAGCACGCGGAGGCGGCTTCTCTGGAGATCGATTGGTCCCAAATCGTCCGCCGCTGCCTTGACGGCGATTCCAGCGCGTGGGCTGAGCTAGTCCGCGCCCAGCATCGGCGTGTCTACGGGCTCTGCTACCGCTTCACCGGCAACCCCACCGACGCCGAAGACCTCACGCAAGATGTTTTTTTGAAGATTTATTCCAACCTGGCCAGCTTCGACACCGGGCGCGGCAGCCTGCATGTGTGGATCGCCGCCATGACCCGCAACCTGCTCGTAGACAATTTCCGGCGGACTAAAAACCTGCGCGCCACCTCCTCTTTGGATGACGGCTGGGAGTCGGCAGAGGAACTCAAGCCGATTGACCGGCTTACGGCCCGCGGCGTCTCGCCGCACGAGGCGGCGGCCAAAAAGGAACTGGCAAAAATGGTGCAGGAGGCCCTGTCGCGCGTCTCCGTCGAGCTGCGCGAGGCCGTCATCCTGCGCGATTTGCAAGACTTGGACTACAAGGAAATCGCATGCGTGCTCGAGATTCCCGAAGGAACCGTCAAGTCACGTATCAGCAGGGGTCGCGCGGAACTTGCGAGGCTGCTGGAACGTAATAGACGGGAGGTGATGTGATGGCAGAGCGCACTTTCATTCCGAGCTCTCCGGCCTGCGGGCAATGGGAGACACTTTTGGCGGACGCGCTGGACGGGCTGCTGAAGCCCGAGGACGAAGTTATTTTTAACGCGCACAGGTCCGTCTGCCCGGCCTGCTCCGCCCTCTACGAGGAGGCGCGTAAAGGCCGGGAATGGCTGGAGTTCCTTTCGCCCGAACCTGAGGTTCCGGCGGGCTTGCTGGCCAGAATCCTTGCCGTGACCGGTCCTGGACAGGCTCAGGGTTATGGCCTGGCAACCGCCGGTGGCAACGTTTTGCCCATTCACCCCGCCTCCATTCCCGCCCCGGCCTGGCAGCGTCCCGGCATGATGGCGCACCTTCGTCGCTTTGCCGAACCCCGTTTGATGCTGACCGCCGCAATGGCCTTCTTTTCCATCGCCATGACGCTAGGCCTCACTGGCATCCGCTTTAGCAACCTGCGGCTCTCTGAACTGCGCCCTGGTTCATTTCCCAGCGAAGCCCGCTCCTTCCTCGAGCGGAGATTCACCATGGCTTCAACCCCCATCATCCGTTACTACGATCACTCGCGGCTGGTTTACGAAGTGCAGACGAGAATGCGGGAGTTGCGCCGGACCACGCAAGGTGAAGGCCAAGGCCAAAGCGGCGACCTCAAGCAAAACGCGCCGGCCGGCGAGTCCAATCAATCCCCTGCGCACAAGGACGGAGGCACCTGGGCAGACCCGTCACAGCATCCCGTTTCTCCGGCTGCTGAACCAGCTCTCAACGATTCTGATGTTTTAGAAAACTCCCTGGCATTTCTGCACCGGCCCGCGCTCTCTGGCGGCTCCCCAGGCGAAACATGGGAAAGGAGCACAGTATGGACTGCGTAAATCATAGTGGAATCAACGCGACGGCCTATTGTCAGAACTGCGGCAAAGCTCTCTGCGCCAACTGCGTGCGTTCGACCGCCGGAGGACAACTCCTCTGCGAACCCTGCGCGACTGCGTGGCAGAGCTTCCAACAACCCTTTATCCCTCCCCCTCCAGCAAGCGGTCCCAACCCCTCCGCTGCCGCCGTTCTAGGGTTCATTCCCGGCGTCGGCGCCATGTACAACGGCCAGTTTTTGAAGGGCTTCATCCACGTGGCCATCTTCGCGATGCTCTGCGCGCTTGCGAACTACAACGATTACTTCGGCTTTGGCATTGCCGCATGGATTTTCTACCAGGCGTTTGAGGCTTTCAACACCGCCAAGGCGCTGCGCGATGGCCAGCCGGTGCCCGATCCCCTGGGGCTGAACGAGGTGGGCAACTGGCTGAACATAGGAACGCGGCCGCGGAATCCTGGCCAGCCTGGCGCGCCGCAGCCTCCAGCCAGCCCGGCTGCCGAGGGCTATCAGACCCCTTATCAGGCCCCGTTCCCGCCGCCTCCGCCGCCCGGCTTTTTCGATCCCGCCGCTCCCCCTCCGCCCATTTGCTGGCGGCGCCGGGAGCCCATCGGCGCCATCGTCCTGATTGCTCTGGGAGTGATGTTCCTGCTCGGGCAGTTGGATCTCTTCCACGGCCGCTTCTTTGAGTTCGCGTGGCCGGTATTGCTGATTGCGTTGGGCGTCTGGCTCTTCGTTCGCCGTATGGGAGATTCACAAGGAGGCTCCAAATGAACACCTACATCATGATTCGCCGCCTGCGCGGTCCCGCCATTCTGCTGCTGATCGGTGGAGTTTGGCTGCTCCATTCGACAGGTGTAATTGACCATCCCTGGCATTGGTTCTGGCCGATCCTGTTGATTCTCCTTGGCGTCCTTATGCTTGCTGAACGCTTGGTGTTGACAGCCGGAGACGGCTATCCGCAAGGACCATATCCGGGCCAACCCGGTACAGGCCCAACTGGCCCTCAAGCGGGAACCGGCGTTCCACCCTATGCCGGGCAGCCGGAAGCCCCCAGTTCGACTAATTTCCACGACTCCGGGAACCACCCCGAGGGAGGACAATCATGAGCACAACGCCTCCAACCACACCTCCCGGCGGCGCGCCGCCCCCATATTCGCCTTACGATCCCCGGACCCAGTACCGGGTTTACCGGGAACAGCAAAGAGCAGCATGGCGCGCGCAGCGCGATGCCTGGAAAGCCCAGCGCTATGCCATGAAGTCGAGCTACGTAGGTGCTTACGGTCCGCGCGTTCCCTCGGTCGTCGGCCCCATCATCCTCATCGGCGTCGGCGTCGTCGCTCTGCTCTTGCTTACCGGCCACGTCAATGCCGGCGCTTTCTGGTCCTGGTACGGCCACTGGTGGCCTCTGCTTCTGATCGCTGCCGGTCTGGCCATGCTCGTCGAGTGGGCGCTGGACATGCGCCGCAAATCCCCCGTCCGCCGGGGCGGCAGCTTTGTGGGCATCCTCATCCTGCTCGGTCTGTTGGGGCTCGGTGCAGCCGGATGGAACCATGCGCAGCCCTGGTTCCACTGGGACGGTCAGAACAACGATTTCTTCAACTTCATGGGCCTGCCAGAGCACGATATGGACCAGCAGGTACTGAGCGCGCAGATTCCCGCCAACGCCGCCATCGAAATCGACAATCCTCGCGGCGACGTGAGCATCACGTCGGGAGACACCTCAACCGTCACAGTGCAGGCGCACGCCGTGGCCTACGCCGATTCGGATATGGATGCGGCCAAGGTCTTTGCTGCCGAGGCAGCGCATTTGACGGTGAACGGAAGCACGGTCGAGGTCAAGACGGATGGCGACTCCAAGGGCAGGATGAACCTGACGGTCACCGTTCCCAAAGCTGCCACGGTAACCGTGGACGCCGGCAAAGGCGATGTAACCGCTGCCAGCCTTGGCGCTGGCATCCGCGTAACTGTCAGCGGCGATCTTCGCCTTAACTCGATGACTGGCCCCGTTGAGGCACACTTCAGCAAAGGCAACCATGACTTTTCCGCCCACGACATCCAGGGCGACCTGACCACCGATGGCGACTTGAACGACATCACTTTCTCGGAGATCAAGGGCAAGGTCACGCAGAACGGGGAAATCCTCGGTGATGTTCACCTCGAGGCCATCCATGGGCCCGTGCATCTTCACACTTCTGTCACTGATCTGGAATTGGCCGAGTTGCCCGGCGATATGACCCTCGATTCCGACGACCTGCGCGTCAACGAGGCCAAAGGCGCGCTGCATATCGTCACCCGCTCCAAGGACATTGACATCAACCAGATTTACGGCGACAGCTACGTGGAAACCCGCAACGGCCGCATCTCGGTTGAGCCAGCCGGAACCTATGCTGTGGAAGCGAAGAACGATAAGGGCGACGTCGAATTGACGCTCCCTCTTAACCCCTCGGCCAATGTAAACGCGCGGACCCACAACGGAGACATTGTTACCGACTTCGGTCTTCCCGTCAGCGGCGACGAGAGCAAGTCGCTCAGCGGCAAGATCGGCTCCGGCACTGCGAGGGTCGTCCTCAGCGCGGAAAACGGCGATGTCCGTATCAAAAAAGGATCAGGCTTCCCGCCCGAGCCGCCGCCGACACCGGCCGTTCCAGCCAACCATAAGACTCCCGGCACTCCCCAGGCGCCTCACCTGAAGGCGCCCAAGGTCCCGCCCGCCCCACCCGTCACCCAATAACGCTTTCCGAAAACCCAACAGAACAAAACAGGCGCAGGAGGAATCCACCCTCCCGCGCCTGTTCTTATAGCGTGTTCCAATATTCCGCTTAGAGCATTTTCAAATTGAGTGTTAACAAAATTCCGGGTGCCGGGTGCCCCATCCATTCCGCGTCTTTTGCGGAATGGGTGGGATAGCACAACTGTCCCTTTCAACTGTAAACACCAGAACCGAAAATGCTCTAAACCGCAACCCGCCGCGCGCGCGCCCCGATGCGCGTGAAGACCTCCCAGGGAATCGTCCCCGTGGTCTCTGCATGATCGGACGCGGTGATACTTTCGCCGCCCTGCGTTCCCAGGATCACTACCTCGTCCCCCGGCTCGACTCCCGCGATTTCGGTCACGTCCACCACCGCCATATCCATACTGACGCGGCCCACAAGAGGAGCGCGCGCCCCGCGTACCAGGAGGCTGAAGCGGTTGCCGAGCCGCCGGTCGAGACCATCCGCGTAGCCCGCGGCCACCAGCGCCAGCCGCATCGGCTCGGTGGCAACAAAAGTCCCGTTGTAGCCCACCACCCTGCCGGCAACAACCGAGCGCACCCCTGCCACGCGCGTCTTCCACTCCATCACCGGATGCAATTGGGTTCGCGCAGCCACCAGGGAAGCAGGCTCCTGCGGCTCAAACGCCGGGTCAAAAAGCGGAATCACTCCGTAGAGCGCCAGCCCCGGACGCATCATCGCCTTCATCCCGTAACGAGCGCCCAGCGCGGCAATCCTCGCGGCATCGCCGGCCAACAGCGACGCGGACGCGCCCACATGGAGCCATTCCGGATGGAGCCCCGCGGCCTTCACCCTCCCCAGCGCCTCATCCATCAAGCCCAATTGCGCCTCGGTCGCTCTGCCGTCCGCCTCGTCAGCAGCAAACAGGTGGGTCATCACGCCCTCCAGCCGCAGCGGCGACTCAGGGGTAAAACGCCTCAAAAGCGTTCCCGCGCCCCCTTGACCGAGATTCTCCGGCGTCACCCCCTGGCGGCTCATGCCGGTATCGATCTCCAGGTGAACTGGAACTGAACCCGCCCCCATGCCAGCCTCGCGCGCCGCAGTTTCCAATTCGTCCAACTGCCACGGCTGCCAGACCACGGCTGTCAGGCCATCGCGCACAGTTGCCGCTCCCTCGCCGGGAAAAGCGCCGAAAAAAACCAGTATTCTCGCCTCGGGGCAAAGCGCTCGCGCGGCCACGCCCTCCTCCACGCTGGCGACGCCCAGCCACCGGGCACCTGCGCGCCCCACCGCCGGGCCGCACAGCGCCATCGAATGGCCATAAGCGTCCGCCTTCAGCACGGCCAGCAACTCCACGTGGGGCGCGGCCAATGTCAGCAAAAATCGCAAGTTGTCTTCAAGAGTTTGGGTGTGAATTTCAACCCAGCAGGGTCGTATTGTCATCGGGCTGTCCAAGCCCTAGTCTAACTCGACCAAAAGGCAAACTCACCACAAACGCCCCAAGGTGCCGGGGACCCGAGTTCTGGATTTTCGGACCTGGGAGAGAACAACACTCCGGGTGCCCCATCCATTTCGCGCTCTTTGCGAAATGGGTGGGAAACCACGAATCCCAATTGGGAGGTCATCTACCCCCGTCCCAGCGCCTTTACCCCAGCAGCGCGTACGCCACCACGGTCTCTTCTTTCGCGGGTATCTCTTCCAGCAGCTCCGCCTCAAGATCGTGCGGCACCGTCATTTCGCAAGCCACCACGTCGATTGCCTCTGCGCCGGTAAAGCACAGCTCGCAATGGGCCAGCGCATCGCCGTCTCCCACGCGAACCGGTGGGCCGAAAGCCCGGCAGGTCATCGGCCTATAGGCATACACATCGCAGCGGCCCGAGGTCTCGTCCAGCGCCGGGCAGGCCGCCTCGTTTGCGAAATCCTCAAAGCGCTCCTGGTCCAACTTCGAGAGGCCCAGCACGCCCGTCTCAGCATCGCCGGGAAACTCCGTCCCATGCTCGGAAACCCATGCCCGCGCCCGACCCTCAATCTGCGCCGCAAGAGCCGGCTCTGTGGCCCGCAATATATCCATTCCTGAGCGCAGCCGCAACGTATCCAGCGGGTTCAACGCAAACACTCCATTGCAGCATTGAGTGCAGCCTTGCCGGCAGACCAGATGCACACCCGCGCGTTCCGCCGAATCGGCGAACGCGGCGGTCATAATTTGTATCAGTAGAGAGTCCCCTGCGGGCAGACGCATATATCCAAGAGTAACTGATTGCTTTCCATAAATGTAGGCGCTAAGGTTACCTTGGAGTAGTGGAGACTGAAAGCAAGAGCTTTAGCCAGTACAATTATGTTACAAAATCGTCCTGGCTCTTGTCCCCGAGGGATCGATTTTTCAAACTAGACCCACTACCTCTTCGCGCGGAGGATTCCCCATGTCTGAATTTCGCAGTTCTATTATCCCCGGTCATCGTTACCGCAACGCTCCCGCCGCCATCGACTGGCTATGTAAAGTCTTTGGATTCGAGCGCCACGCCGTCTATGAAGGCGAAAACGGCGCCATCGCCCACGCCGAGCTGACCCTGGGCAACGGCATGATCATGCTCGGCTCAGGCAAGGACGACGAGTCTGGCCGCAGCTTCAAATCGCCCGAGGAACTGGGCGGCGTTGAGACTTGCAGCCTTTACATCGTCGTTCCCGACGCCGATGCGGCCCATGCCCGCGCCGTAGCCGCCGGAGCCGCGGTCACCACCCCGCTCCACGACACCCCCTACGGCAGCCGCGACTTCACCGTGAAAGACCCCGAGGGCCACACCTGGAACGTTGGCACCTACGACCCGTGGGGAAAGCACGAATAGACCCTATTGATCCGGCAACCAAATACTTTGCGGGTGCCCCATCCATTCCCGCGTTTTTTGCGGGAATGGGTGGGAAACAATGCTGCCTGCTTGGCCTCTGGCAATAACACGACGAGCCGCCCAAAAGGCGGCTCGCACCGTTCCCTGTCCGGGCAGGTCACCCAATCTCCCGGTTCCACTCCTGCAATGCCCTCTTGAACTCACTCATGAACTTCCCGGCGTCGGCGCCGTCAATCGTGCGATGGTCAAAGCCCAAACAGAAATACTGCACCGACCGTATCGCAATCGTGTCGTTGCCCTCGCCGTCCGTGAGCACCACAGGCTCCTTGCGCAGCCCGCCGATAGCCAGAATTGCCGACTCCGGCTGATTGATGATCGGCGTCCCGAACTCGTCGCCCCAAATCCCGGAGTTGGTCAGCGTGAAGGTTGACCCCGAAGCTTCGTCTGGCGACAGCTTCTTCGCCCGTGCGCGGGCGGCCAGATCCCCAATGGCCCTCGCCAGCCCTAGAAAATTGCGTTCCTCGGCCTGTTTCACCACCGGCACAATCAACCCCCACTCCAATGCCACCGCAATGCCCAGGTTGATGTCGGGGTGGTAGTGGATCGAGCCGTCCACAAGCGAGGAGTTCACAATCGGAAACTTGGTCAGCGCTTGCACAGCCGCCGCGGCAATGAACGGCATATAGGTCAGCTTCACGCCATGCTGCTGCTCGAACCGCGCCTTCTCGCGCTCGCGCAGGCGCACAATCCGCGTCATGTCTACCTTGTAAACGCTGTGCACGTGGGGGCTGATCCGCGTGCTCTCCACCATGCGCTGGGCAATGATGGCGCGCATCTTGGTCAGCGGAACCACCTGCTGCGAAACCGGCGCTGCAGGTGAAGAGCTGGCCCCGCCGCCTGCGCCGTTCACGACCCGCAACACATCTTCCTTGGTGATGCGCCCCTCTGATCCGGTCCCAGCCACCTGACTCAGATCGAGATTGTTCTCCTTCGCAATGCGCCGCACCAGCGGCGAAGAGCGTACCCGTTCGCCCGTCGTCGGCAGCGCTAGCGACCCGGCGGTCGGCGCGGCGGCCACGGAACGCGCCTGCGGAGCGGAAACGGCCGGCGCGGAAGCCGGAACGGAAGCTGGCGGAACTGCCTCGACTGGCGCAGAAACATCACCACCAGAGGCGCCCGAAATCACCGCGACCACCGTATTCACCTCAACCGTCGCACCCGCTGGCGTCTTGATCTCTGCGAGCACGCCTGCCACGGGCGAAGGAATCTCCGCGTCCACCTTATCGGTAGAAATCTCAAACAGCGGCTCGTCCTGCTCGACTCTATCGCCGGCCTTCTTGAGCCACTTCGTAATGGTGCCCTCAAAGATCGACTCGCCCAATTGGGGCATAATCACGTCGGTTGGCATGTGGGTATCTCCGTGATGCGGGATGCGTGGGGCGCACCCGACCTCTGGCCGGATTATAAATTGCCGTGCTTGAGGCAGCCGAACTGTCCTGCACTCCAAAAACACGGGCTACCCACCTTCGGCACGTTTTTGTCTTTGTGCTTTCGGGGTCCCCAGCAGCCGGGTGCCCCACCCTCGCCGCGCCTTTGTTTTTGCGGCTAGGGTGGGATAGAACAAAAGCCGGCCGTCTCATGAACCGGCTATCAACTGGGTGCCCAGGTCCGGATTTTCGGATCTGGGAGAGAACAGCATTCCGGGTGCCCCATCCATTCCGCGTTCTTTGCGGGATGGGTGGGAAACCACAACCCTCAACCGTCCCCGTTCCTCACGCTCGAATTGTCCGCTCAGCACCGCCGAGCAACCGCTCAACCTCAACTGGAATCTGAAGGGGCGTGTCCTCTGCGGGAAATTGGACAGCCGCGGCCGCTTCGCGCAGCGCAGCCAAACTCTCCACCGCCAGCACTTGCTCGCCAAAGACCAGCCCGAACTGCCGCACCGCCGCATGCGCAATCGCTTCCAGCGTGGGCAATTCCTCCGGCTTCTTCGCTTCCAGGGCCAGGCTGGTGACCGCATGATCGGGAATTCCGCACGGAATGATCAGCGTGAAATCCTTCAGGTCGGTAGTCACGTTGAAAGCGAAACCGTGCGAGGTAATCCCCCGCGAGACATGAATCCCGATAGCGCCAATCTTGCGCTCAGTTCCTGCGGGGCGCTTCTCCTCGGTCAGAGCATCTGCACTCAGATCAACTCCATCAGAATCGACGCGAGCTTCAGAGGTTGCCGAAAAACTCCCCTCGGTGAAGGGTACGGGCTTTAGCCCGTACGTCGATGGCATTGAATCAACGCGGGCTTTAGCCCCTGAGGGATGCTCATCTGGAGTCAAGCCACCTCCGCACCAAACCCCCGTCAGCCCCACAATCCGCCCGGCCTTCACCCCAAACTCGCCGCAGAGCCGGATCAGCGCCTCTTCCATCCCGCGCACAAAGTCCACCGGCCCCATCCGGCCGCCGCTCGGGCCGTGCAGGGTGCGCAGGTCGAAGATGGGGTAGCCCACCAACTGCCCCGGCCCGTGATAAGTCACGTCGCCGCCGCGGTTGATCTCGTGCACGGTGACGCCGCGCCGCAGGAGCATCTCATCCGACGCCAGAATATTCGCCCGGTTGCCATTGCGCCCCAGCGTCAGCACCGGCGGATGCTCCAGCAGCAGCAGCACGTTCTGGACGCGCCCCGCCGTCACCAGACCGGCGATCTCCGCCTGCAACCTCAGCCCTTCGTCGTAGTCCACCCGCCCGAGATAGAGGTACTGAATCATCGTCCTCTTGATTGTAGCCAGGCGGACGCGCCGATCTCAGTCTTCAGCCCGCTTTTGAAGCAAGCCCTTGAACGCTGAACGGTGCTGATGAAACACAAGCATCCACAGCAGTGCCACAATAACAGCCAGAAGCGCGCCGCTGGGAGCCATCAGTATATGGAACACAAGGATGTTGAAGATGACCGGCGCCAGCAGCGCCAATCCCAGTGCCACATAGCGGTTGAAGAGCAGAAGCAGCCCCGGAATAACCTCAAACACTGCTATAACATAGAAGAAGTGAGTGCTTGCAAGCGCGCCCAAAAACTCAAGAGCCACTCCGGTAGGCATTTGCATGGGAATGAAATGCAGATACACGTTCATGCCGAAGACGACAAACGCCGCGCCCAGTAGCAGACGCGCAATCATGACAACGATCTTCATTGTGGCAGCTAACTTCATTCGGTTCTCCTTGAATTGAGTTGAATCCGGGGAATCAAGTTGAATGCCGTTTCCCAATTTTGCGGAGAAGTAACTGTCTTTCTCCGCAAAAAATGTTCCTTACGCCCTGTATTCGGTCAATTTGAAGGACGCAAGCTTCAGTCGAAGGGTACGAGCTTTAGCTCGTACATCAATCGTGCACAATAAACGCGGGCTTTACAGGCTGCGGAAAAACTCATCGCCCGTGTCTCAAAGGGCCGCTTTGTATCAGGGCACGACTTTAGTCGTGCCGTAAATGCAACAAAAAATCGCGGGCTTTAGCCCCTGAGGGACGTATTTCCCAAATTTCACCCGAAATTCCGAGTTTTTCCGCAGCCTATTTAGCCCCTGAGGGAAAGCTCACCAAACTGACCCACTGTGGTCAAACTGCGCCTTGCGATTAGATCATACAACCTTGCGTTCCACTCACAGGGCACTGACCGCTCGATGTTGCACCAGAATTGGGTGCCCCCTCGCCGCGTCTTTCTCTTTGCGCCTGGAGCATATTTCAAAATTGGCTTCCGTGTGACGGTTGCAGTCCCTCAGGGGTTAAAGCCCCTTGCCTTGGACGCTCTTATCGGCACGACTAAACAGGCTGCGAAGAACTCGTAGAAGCTGATTCAAAGGGCCGCTTTGTATCAGGGCACGACTTTAGAGGCTGCGGAAAAACTCCGTGGTCTGATGGCGGTCACAGATTTTTTGCAGGGAATTGATTTATCAACGAGTCATGCGAGGAAACGATCAAAAGCAGGCGGCGATGTTCAGCTATTTAACCTTGGC
>Ga0302156_10001168_pt1 | contig 23749 bp, 23 predicted proteins | sample I_Bog_N3_2_FD_193503 | JGI IMG/M metagenome (GOLD analysis project Ga0302156, IMG submission 193503) | Peat permafrost microbial communities from Stordalen Mire near Abisko, Sweden - I_Bog_N3_2 | ecosystem: Environmental > Terrestrial > Soil > Wetlands > Peat | place: Sweden: Abisko, Stordalen... | reverse complement strand
CGGCATGGCGCATTCGATCTGACGCTCGCATGCGACGGCGACCTGGATGTGGACCAGCATCACACGGTGGAAGACGTGGGGATCGCGTTGGGCGAGGCTTTCAATAAAGCTCTGGGTGACAAGCGCGGCATCTTGCGCGCCGGTTACTTTGTGATGCCGATGGATGAGACGCTGGCGATTGCGGCCGTGGACCTGAGCGGACGCGCGGCCTTCGCGGTCGATACAAAAGTGCGCACGCGGCTGGTGGGCGATTTGCAGACCGAGCTGGTGACGGATTTCTTCGAAGGCTTTGCGCGCGGGGCGCGGGCCAACGTGCACGTGAAGACCATGTACGGACGGTCGAATCATCACAAGATTGAGGCCATCTTCAAGGCGTTTGCGCGGGCACTGCGCGTGGCTTGCAGCCGCGATAAGCAGTTGGGTGAGATGCTGCCGAGTACCAAGGGGCTGCTATGAGTGAATTTCCGACTTGGCGCAAAAGGTTGTTCATCGCCGGGATCGTCATCACTTTGTTGGGCCCTGCGTATTTCGTCGTCGGGCTGAATGTCTGCTCTCACGCCTTCCGTTTGGATATTGCTGTTGGCCGCTTTATTCTCAGCGGAATCGTTCTGAGCGTTTTCGCTCTAATTTGCGGTATCTGCGGGAAGGGTCCCCATCGCTGGACGTTGATCGTGGGTTCGTGCGTTGAAGCAATTCTATGGTGGTTCATGGCGGTGGGCGCATGATCACGGTGATCGACTACAAAGCCGGCAATTTGACGTCGGTGCTGAAGACGCTACGGTATTTGGGCGCGGAGCCTGTGGTCACGGACGGCGATTTGTCTTTGGTCGAGTCGGCGGAGCGCATTGTGCTGCCGGGAGTGGGGCACTTTGCGGCAACTGAGAAACTGGACGCGACTGGACTGACCAGCGCGATCCGTGCAGCGATTGCGCGCGACGTGCCGTTCCTGGGAATTTGCGTGGGGATGCAGTGGCTCTACGCGGGATCGACCGAGGCGCCGCAGCAGCCGGGGCTCGGAGCATTCTCAGAATCCTGTTCGCGCTTCGCTGAGTGCACGGAGAAAGTTCCGCACGTGGGATGGAATTCGCTTGAAGTGCGCGAAGGGTCGAGGCTGCTTGCGGGCGTGGAGCCGGGCGAGTTCGTGTACTTCACGCATTCCTACAAGGGGCCGGTTACGGCGGATACAGCCGCGGTGACACAGTATATTGAGCCGTTCGCGGCGGCCGTGGAGCGCGGGAACGTGATGGGCGTGCAGTTTCATCCGGAGAAATCGGGCGAGACGGGGCTGAAGATTTTGCGGAATTTTCTCGCGTGGCAGGCGAAAGGAGCGGGATGCTGACGAAGCGCATTATTGCCTGCCTCGACGTGCACGCGGGGCGCGTGGTGAAGGGCGTGCAGTTTGTGGACCTGATCGACGCGGGCGACCCTGCAACCCAGGCGGCACGGCATGCACGCGAGGGCGCGGACGAAATTGTGCTGCTCGACATTACGGCGACCCACGAGGGAAGGCAGACCTTGCTCGATACGGTGCGGCGCACGGCGCGCGAACTGTTTGTGCCGTTTTGTGTGGGCGGAGGCATTAAGTCGGCGCGCGACGCGGAGCAGGTGTTTGAGGCGGGCGCGGACAAGGTGAGCATCAACTCTGCGGCGCTAGCCGACCCGGATTTGATCAGCGCCATTGGCAGCAGTTTTGGCGCGCAGGCGGTGGTGGTGGCCATTGACGCGCGGCGCGATCCTGCGGCTGCGGACCCCGTGCGCGAGGCGCAGGTTTTTGTGCATGGCGGGCGCAAGCCGGCGGGGCGGCGAGTGGTGGAGTGGGCGCGCGAGGCCGAAGAACGCGGCGCGGGCGAGATTCTGCTGACTTCGATGGATGCGGACGGGACGCGCGCGGGATTTGACTGCGAGCTGACCGCGGCGGTGAGCGAGGCCGTGGGCATTCCCGTGATTGCTTCGGGCGGCGCGGGCACGGTGGCGCATTTTGCCGATGTCTTCGGGCGCGGACAGGCACACGCGGCGCTGGCGGCGAGTATTTTTCATTTTGGCGTCTCGACATCGCGTTCGCTCAAAGAGGAGCTGGCGAAGGCGGGCGTACCAGTGAGGCTGCCATGCTGATTCCTTCCATCGATTTGCTGGGCGGGCGCATTGTGCAACTGGTGCAGGGCGAGAAGCTGCGCCTGGCGTTTGACGATTTTGAATATTGGATCGAGAAGTTCTCGCGGTTTCCCCTGGTGCAGTTGATCGACCTGGACGCGGCGATGCGGCAGGGCGAGAACTCCGCGCTAGTGGAGCGGATTGCGAAGAGGCTACCGGTGCAGGCGGGAGGCGGCATCCATACGGTCGAGCGGGCGCGGCAGGTGCTCGAGGCAGGCGCGCAACGCGTGATCATCGGGTCGGCGCTTTTCTCGGCCGAGGGCACGGTGAACACGGAGTTTGCGGCGAAGCTGGCGAAGAGCGTGGGCGCCAAGCGAGTGGTGGCCGGAATCGACACGAAAAACGGTCGCATTGCCGTGAAGGGTTGGAAAGCGCAGGTAGAGTTGACACCCGACGATGCGATTCCACAGCTCGAGGCGTATGTAACCGCGTTCCTCTATACGCACGTGGACACGGAAGGAACCATGCGGGGATTTCCCATCGACGTGGCCGCGCGGTTGCGCAAGCTAATGAAGAAGCAACTCATCGTGGCCGGCGGCATTCGCAGCCAGCAGGAAGTGGATGCGCTGGATGCGTTGGGCGCGGACGCCGTGGTGGGCATGGCGGTGTATACGGAATTGCTGGCGGTATAAGAAACGCAGGGAGCGAGGGAGCGAGTCAGCAAGCGTCCCACCCTTTTGCGAAAGACACAAAAGGATGGGGCACGGAGCGCATTGTTTCAAGTCGACTCGATCTCTTTGCTTCCCTGGCCGACGGCGTGGCTGGTTTCGATGCGGGCCGCGCGCAGCAGGCGCGCGATCTGCTTGAGATGCAGTTGCGCCGCGTAGGCGCGCATGATTTCGGCCTGGGAGAAATCGACGCCGGTGTGGCGGACTGCGTCCATGCGCGCTTCGAGGTCCGCGATGTCCTGTTCGAGGTTGATGCCCTCGGCCGGCTTGCTGAAGCGCCAGCGGTGAATGCAGCCGGCGATGAAATTGAAGCCGGAGTGAATGTCGTCTGCGAGGCGCGTTAGGACGGGCTCCAACTGCTGCGCGAAGCGGTCTTCGTGACTGTCTTTGACAGCGATCTCAAGGGCCAGAAGCGCGTTGTAGAGGGAACGGCCGGACTGCGTGAGCAGGCTCAGGCCTTCGCGCCAGCCGGGGCTGCTGGGCTCGTTGCGCGCCGCCTCGAGGAGCTGATTGTTGCCGCGCAGCAGGGCCTGCAGGTTTTTGCGCAGCGCGGGCAGATCTTGTGAGGACGCGCCGCGAAACCCCTTGAGGACGGCCTCGAAGAATGCGCCGAGCACGAGGAATTCCTGAGCCAGACCGTCGCGCAGCCAGACGCGCGCGCGGTCGGGAAGAACGAGCGTGGTGACGGCCAGCGCGATGACAATGCCAAACAACACTTCAAGAACGCGATCGAGCGCCAGGTTCCAGCGCGAAGCCGAACTGGGGACCAGCAAGATGATGGTGATGGTGACGCAGGCAAGGCGCGCGCTGTCGCGCATTCCCAGCAAGCCACTGACGACGATGGCGAGAAAGACCGCGAGGACGTAGTTCCAGGGAGGCGCGCTGAAGAGAGAAAAGGCAAAACCGAAGAAGGCGCCGATGAAGGTGCCGAGGATGCGGTCGCGCGAGGCGGTAACGGTGGCGCCGACATTCGATTGCATGACGATGATGGCGCTGATGGATCCCCAATAGCCGTCGTGGAGGCCGAAGCGCAATGCCAGCCACCAGCAAAGGGTCGCGGCGAGTGCGGTCTTAGCGGCATGGATGAGCAAACGACGCCGCTCGAAGGTAAGAATCCCTTGCTCGCCGTCACTTTCGAGGCGCAGCTTGACGGCGAGTTGGTGTTGCGACCAGGTCTTTTTGGTTCTCAAGCGCATGGGGGCGATCCGCGGTTGAATTCTCTCACATTTCGAGAACGAAAATCTGCGCATCCTCGCATGCCGTAGCATACTAGTGAGAAGCCCGCGGCCGGTTGGGCTCAAAGAACCCCATGCTACGCGTCGGATACCCAGCTTCCATTTCAGCAGATCTGCTGCGCGATTTCCCGGAGGAAGTCGAGCTGATTCCCGTGTCGGAAAAAATGGACCACGACGTTGAGATCGACGTATGGATTCCCGACCCTTATGCAACCCGGGCCATGCGCGCCTGGCCGCACTTGCACGGCGTGAAGCTGGTGCTGTCGATGATGGCGGGGACGGAGTGGATTCCGGGAACGGTGGGCCCGCATGTCACGATTTGCAATGCGCATGGGGCACACAATGTTTCCACTGCGGAGTGGACGCTGGCGGCCATTCTGGCGATGCTGAAGTATTTTCCACTGTATATCGATATCCAAAAGTCGGGGATATGGAAGCGCCGCTTCGAGGCCAGCGCGCACTATGCGCAAATTACTGGCGACACGCGGCCGTTCCATCCCGAAGTGATGCAAGAGGAGTTGACGGGAAAGACAGTGCTGATGGTGGGGTACGGGGCGATCGGCCAGGAGATCGAGCGCATGCTCGCGCCGTTCAACGTGAAGATGCTGCGCGTGGCGCGCAACGCACGCACTGCGCCCGAAGTGCACGCCGTGAGCGAGCTGGAACAATTGCTGCCGCAGGCCGAAGTGGTGGTTCTGATTCTTCCCTCCACCGCGGAAACCAAGGGACTGATGGGCAGACGCCAGCTTTCCTTAATGCGGCAAGGTACGCTGCTGGTGAATTCGGCACGCGGGCCGATTGTGGATACCGATGCGCTGGTGGAGGCGCTCGAACAGGGGCGGATTCGCGCCGCGATTGACGTGACCGATCCCGAGCCGCTGCCGGCGGGACATCCGCTGTGGAGCTGCCCGAATCTGCTGATTACGCCGCACATCGCTGGATCGTCGCCGCAATTTGCGCCGCGCGCGCTGCACACGGCGGCCGATGAGTTGCGGCGCTATATGAAGGGCGAGCCGCTCAAAAATGTAGTTCAAACCGCGATTTGATCGGAAGCGGCGGCGCGGCGCCACTCGCGCAGGCCGAGAATGGCGAGACCCACAAGACCTGCATAGAGCACGGCCGTGATCCATAGATCCTTGTAGATGTACTCGCCAATGTAGACGAGATCCACGATGATCCAGAGCCACCAGTTGGCGATATGCTTGCGCGCGCCCCACCAAGAGGCAATAAGGCTATAGCTCATAAGCACGGCGTCGAGATAAGGCAACGCGGCGTGGAGATGCCGGGCCAGCGTTCCCAGCACGAAGCTGCCCGGTATGCCCAGGAGAATGGCCGTGATAAGGCTCGAACGCGGGAGCGGGACAACGCGCACCGTGCCTTCCTGGCGCACTCCGCGCCACCAGTGCCACCAGCCGTAGAAGGTGAAGGCGACGAAGAAGACCTGCAGCAACGCATCGGAGTACAGGCCGGCGCGATAGAAGACCACCATGTAGAGAAAAATCGAAACCAGAGTGACCGGCCAGCAGATGAGCAGTCGCCGGGTGGTGAGCCAGATGCCGAGGATGGCAGTGATGGCTCCCGCGAGCTCGAGGCCATGCGCGATGAGCCAGGCAGCGATGAGCGTCCAGGTCATTGCAGCGTCACTCTGCGTGAGTTGCGGGCTTTGGCGCGGCGGCGCAGAGCGTCGAGCAACTGGCGGCCCGCGTCGCTCAAGAACCATTGCGCGTGACCGATAAGCCAACCATCGTAGGCCGCGACGGCTTTTTCTTCATCGCGCAGCACGCCGAGGAAGTAGTCCGCTTCAGAGAGCGCGAATTCGGCGTGGCAGAGCGCGGTCATGGGCGCGAGCGCGGCGGCTTCTCCGACGGGGAGTGGGCGGATGGATTCGTAGCCATCTAGAAGTGCATCGAGATGGTCAAGGTGGATGGGCACATCGTCGGGGTGCGCGGGATCGTCGACCAGTGTCAGCCATTCGACGATGTTGCGCTCGATGGCGTGGGCCAGGTCGTGCACGGCGTTTGTGCGGTCGGCGAGGCCGAAGTCGATGATGGCGGTGGCGCGCGCGTCGGGAGTTTCGTCGCTCCAGAAAAGATTGGATGCGTGCAGGTCGTTGTGGGTCCAGAGGGAGCCGAGCGCGGGAAGCAGCGGCGCGAGCTCGGCGTGAAAGGGCGTGAGGATGTCGAGCGCCTGCGCGGCGCAGACGCGAACGGCAGCGTGGCGAGCCAGCGATGGGCGCAGGGCAAGATAACGAGCCATGGCCGCGATCGGATCGCGCGCGGCGAGGACGGTGAAACTGGCGACCAGCGGGCGGGGTTTGCGGGGCGGTGCGGCGAAATCCCGCGCGGCCAGATGGAGACTCGCGAGCGCCTGCCCGGCGGAATGCGCATGGGCCGCGGCGCGAAACGGCGTCCAGGAGATTCCATCCTCGTAGAGATCGATACCCGCCGGGGTTTCGTGTACCTCGTAGATTGAGTCGCCGAGTTCGATTGCGGTTTCTCCTGACGCGGACGCAAAGACGCGCGGGACGGGCGCGCCGTGGGCGAGCAGATGTGCGAGGAAACGATGCTCCTCGAGCAGGCCTTCGCGATCGCGCACGAATTGGTGGTGACGCTTGATGAAGACGTTGGTTTCTTTTGTGGCAACCACGCCGGCGGCGGAAAACGGGCGCGGGCTCACGGTGAGAATGCGCTCCGGTCGCCCTAGCGCAGGAAATTGGCCGAGCAGCGCGCGCACTTCGTCCAACGTGAGCGGAGGCCAGTCGGGAGGGACCAGCGTGCCGTCCAGGCCGTGGGCTGTTGCGGTTGGGGTCATGGTTGCTAACTGCTTTCCGATGATCTTACGCCCGCTAAAGCGGGCTATACGTCGATTCACGCACTGATCCCCAGGCTTACGCCTGGGGCTACCCTCTTTCGCCCGCTTCGCGGGCTCTTAAAACGTATAGTGGGCCGAGAGGCGCACGGTTGCGGGCGCGCCTTCCCAGACAAATGTATCGCCGTAACTTGCGCCGGTGTCGGACCAGTAGCGCTTGTTGGCGATGTTATCGGCGTAAATGCGAAAGGTGACGCGACCTTGCTCGCCGCCGGGCGTATAGCGTGCTCCCAGGTTGAAGAGATTGTAACTGGGGACGCTGACGGTGTCGTCGCGCAGGGCTTGCTTGCGCGATGCGAAGTTGCAGCCGGGCATGAGATGTAACCCGCGAACGCGCGGCACGGTGACGTCGGCGAAAAGATTCGCCTGCACCTGCGGGACGTTGATCACCTGCTTGTTGTCGTAGGTCGGCGTGCCAGTGTTGGTCGAGGTGGCGTTCATGGCGGCGGTGGAAAAGTTTAGGTGCAGCCAAGTTGCGGCTTTGCCTTCGGCGTTGAACTCGACGCCATTGTGGGTTTCGCGGCCCTGCGAGACGAAGTTGAAGCCGCCCGCTCCATCGCTTTCCGGATAGAAGAACGGAGCGTGCATGTGGAAGAACGCAGCGGTGAGCAGAATACGCCGGCCGGGCTCGTACTTTGCACCCACCTCGGCCTGGCGCGTGAAGAAAGGTGCGAGAAACTGGCTGCCGTTGTCGGTCCAGAAGGGGCTTTGCGGACCGAGAGACAACATCACACCGTAATTCGAATAGAGGGTGAGGTTTTCGATCGGACTGTAGGTGATGGCGAATTGCGGCAGCCAGACGGATTGGTTTTTGAGTTTTGGATCGCAGGCGCCAGCGATGGTGAAATCGGAGCAGCTTGCATATGCGGAGTAGTTGTGGTCGTGCAGCGCGTCGTAGCGGCCGGCGGCGATGAGCGCTATGCGGCCGGGAAGATGAATGCGGTCCTGAAGAACCGCGGAGGATTGGTGGCTGTCTAAGAACAATCGGCGCGGGCCTGCGGATTCGAGTGTTGGCTCCAGCGAATTCGGATCACCGGGAGGCGGTAATGCGGCGATGGGCTGATAGATATTGGCGGAGCCGATGTAGGTGTAGACAGCACCATCCTGCACCACGCCGCTGGGATCGTAAGGATCCTGCACGGTGTAGAAGCCGGGCTGCTGCACGCTGCGCCGGAAGAGCTCGCCGCCCACGGTGATGTCGTGCGTGACCGCGCCGGTGTGGATGTGGCCTGTGATCATGGCCTCGGCTTCGGCATCGATGCGCAGTTCTCCGGGGTTGCGATAATCGTAGATGTCGTAGGCGCCGTCGGGTGAGAAGAAGAATGGATAAGGAGCGGAGCCGGTGTTGCACTCAGCCTCGTAATAACAGCCGTAGACGTAGAGCACGTTGTCCTGAATGAGCGAGTGGCTGAAGCCGGCGGCGGCAAAGGCAACCCAGTTCGGCGAGAAGGTGCGCTCGAGGCGCGCGCCGGTATTGAAGGTGTCGTAGGTGTCGGGCGGACCCCAGGGCTGATCGCCGAGCATGGTGGAGCGATAGATCTGGTTGATGTCGGGCAGCGTGGTTCCGCCGAGGAGCTGGTAGCCGCTGCCGTCGCGCTCGGTCTTGTGCTGGTACTCGAAATCGCCTTTGAGCGTGGTAGCCGGATCGATCTTCCAGTCGGCCGCGCCTGCGCCCACGGCGCGCCAGCCGTTGGTGTCGTTCATGTAGGGAACGATGCGCTCGCCGGCAAGATTCACGCGCGCGCCCACCTGCTTGCGGCTGCCGAAAAGATGGCCGAGATCGACGGCGCCATAAGCTGTTCCCCTGTGATCGGTGGTGAGATCGACGGCCTTGATGTTGGCCGGCCGCTTGGTGACGAAATCGATGAGGCCGCCTGCGGAGGCGACACCGCTTTCGACCGCGGCAATGCCCTTGAGGAACTCGACCTGCTCCTTGTTTTCGAGCGGCACATCCTGCTCGCCGGCAATGGTCATGCCGTTGACTTCAAAACCGGTGGCGAGATCGAGCGGAAAGCCGCGGATCTGAAAGACGCCGTAATAGCCGACGGGATCGTAGTCGTCGCCGACCGAGGCATCGTTCTTCACCACGTCGGAAAGCAGGCGCGCGCCTTGGTCGCTGAGCAGGTCGCGGGTGACGACAGTGGCCGAAAGCGGCGTTTCGCGGAGCGGGGCTCCATCGAGCGTGCCAACGGTGATGGATTGGGGAAGATAGTTGTCTTCGATTTCACCGTGCACCACGACGGTGGTGGTGACGGGTGCCGGTTTCTGCTGTGCGGGTGCGGGATTCTGCGCCGGCGAGGAATTCGGCGTGGCCGACGGCGCGGGGGCGGGGTTTTGCTGGGCGGTCTGCGCGGTCAGTGGGGTGATCAGGGGCGCGGCAAGGCAGAGGAACAACAGGAAAGCCCTGGCGAACGAGATGGGGACAATGCGGAGGAGGGTTTGGCGATCGCGAGGGATGCGAGTGGCGGATGACATGGGTTTCCTTTGCTTCGTTTTGCCTGAAACAAAGGAGCTTGAGCTGCGATGGAAGGAAGAGCTGCTGCTCGGCTTCGAAAGCTTCCCACGCCGGTATTATCCGGATCGGGTTCGAGGGTATTTCTCAGCCCCGCAATCCTGCGGAGCACCCCTGTTTCAATGATTCAATTGAAACACCGCAGGCGGAGAAAGGCAAATGCGGCGCGTTTGCCCGGTTTGTTACCGCGCGGCGGGTTTTGCCGGAGCCTGGGCGGCGCGGGAGCCCGCGAGAGCAGCCGGCGCGGCCAGCGAAGCGATCGAAGCGCTGGAGAGAACTTCCATCATGGCCTGCTGCGCTTCAATCCAAACCGGATGCGCGGGACACCGCGCCTTGCGGGAGCAGGACCTGCCGGGGATGAGGCAGAGGTTAAGACAGATGGCGCCGTCGATGGCCTCGATGACCTCGCGCATGGATGCCGCGGCGCCGCGCTGGGAAATGTGAAAACCGCCCAACTGACCGCGGCGCGAGGAGATGAGCCCGGCGCGCGCGAGGGATTGCAGGACTTTCGAGAGAAAGCTCTGCGGCGCGCCTGTGGAGCGAGCCAGATCGGGAAGTGAAACCCGCCCGTTGCCTTTGAGGGCGGTAAGTTGAATCATCACGCGCACGCCATAATCGGCGGCGCGCGTCAGTTGCATGGACGAATTCGGTTTCTTCATTGGGCCATCCTACCGAACAAATCTTTTGAGCGCACAAACGCCGCTCGATGCGAGGCGTACGGTCCTCTTTCAGGACCTGGCACGATCCGTGTTGCCAATCGGGAGCGTAATTGAATTCATCACAATCTGATGTGTTATTGGTCACAGACCCCGGGTTGCCACGGGCGATAGCGTTGCTTTTTCCAAGTGAAATTGGAGAGAAACAGTCCAGAATATGCCGCGCTTGCTCTGCCGCCGTTTCAGTCTGCATTTTTTAGCCCGACAGGGAAGAACGGGGCAGGCTTTGGCGCGGGGATTTGCGGTAGCTTGCAGCGCTGATTGCGCCCCAGTTTCAAGAATGAAAGGACCTGTCCGATCGTCATGAACCCTTATCCCGCAGTGGACCCCATTCCTTTGCCGGCTCCCGTGTGGCTGATGAAGCTGTTGCACGTGGTCACGCTGTCGCTGCATTTTGTGGCTGTGGAGATGCTTCTGGGCGGGTTGCTGCTGGCGATTCTGCTCAGCCTGTTCCGCTCGTCGGCAAACGCTCACACTACCGCTCGGGCATTGGCGCGGCGGCTCACCATCGTGATGACGTATGTGATCAACCTGGGCGTGCCGCCGCTGCTTTTTGCGCAGGTGCTCTATGGGCGCGCGCTCTACACCAGCAGCGTGCTGATCGGCGTTTACTGGATCGCCCTCATCCCCACGCTGATCCTGGTTTATTGGCTGCTCTACAAGTTCACGGCGCGGCTGGACCAGGGCAAATCGGCCTGGTGGGTGGGTCTGATTGCGTGGCTGCTGGCGGGTTGCGTGGCGCGGACGCTCTCCTCGAATATGACGCTGATGCTGCGGCCCGAGGCTTGGCACGGAATGTATGCCGCGTCGGCCATGGGCGCCTTGCTGCCCACGGGCGATCCAACGCTAACGCCACGCTGGCTGCTGATGATGGCGGGGGGGTTGTTCATCGGCGGATTGTGGCTGGTGTATCTGGCGGGGCGCAGCACCTTTACCACGGATGAGAAGACATTCGTCGCCGGGCTGGGCGGCAAGGTAGCTGCCGGTTTTGGGATCGTCTATCTGGCCGCGGGACTGTGGGCGGCGAGCGTGCAGCCTGACGTGGTGAAGGCGGGACTTGCCGGCCACTCGATTTATCCGGCCTACAAGTTTGCGGGGTTTGCCGGGTACGGCTGGATCGCCCTGGTGGCGGTGGCGGTGCTGGTGGGCGCGATTGCGGGATTCAGCAAGATCGCGGCCGGCTGGTTGAGCTGGACCGCCGTTCTGGCCGGCGTGCTGGTGGAGATCATGCTGACGGTGTATCGCGACGGCGTGCGCGACGTAACACTTTTATCGAAAGGCTACGACGTTTGGGACCGGGCCGTCGAGACCAACTGGGGCGTGGTGGGATTGTTCCTCGTGCTCTTTGTTGGCGGACTGGGTGTGATTGGATGGCTCGTGTCCGTTGTGGCGCGCGCACAGAAGACCATGGAGGGCGCGGCGTAACCGCGAAGAGACTGCGATGAGTGAGACTGCGGCTGTAACAAACATTGCCCCGAATATCGTTCCAGAGCAGGTGGAGAACGGCGACACCTGGACGCGCCGTGCCTTTCTTGGCGCCGCGAGCGTGGCGGGCATTGGCTACGCTGCCGCGCTGGCCTATCCCGTGTACCGTTACCTGGCAAGCCCCAGCGAGATGGCGCTGAGCGCCTCGGCCGTGACCGAGGTGACGCTGAAGGATGCCCAGAAGCTGCCGGCGGGATCGGTGCTGATGTTCAAGTTCGGAACGGCGCCGGCCATGCTGATTCACCACGCGGACAACACCTGGGTGGCGCTCACGGCTGTTTGCACGCACCTGGGCTGCACGGTGCAATACGAGCCGCAGATGGACCGCATTCATTGTGCGTGCCACGGCGGCGTGTACAACCCTTACACCGGCGCCAACGTGAGCGGGCCGCCGCCCAAGCCGCTCAAGCTTTTCAAGGTCGCCGTCAACGACACGGGAGTCGAGGTATCGCGAGGATAATGGATGCGGACGCAACGGCGTGATCGCCGCGGCGTCCTAATTCTCGCAGCATAAGGAGCTTTCATGGGAATCCTCGATCTCTTCAGCCTCAAGGGCAAGAACGCACTGGTCACCGGTTCCGGGCAGGGCCTGGGAGCCGGCATGGCGATCGCCTTTGCGCAGGCCGGCGCCAACGTAACGCTGCATAACTACGACGCGGTGCGCGACGAAACCATAGAGGAAGTCAGGAAGACAGGCGTCCGCTACATCACGCGGTCGGGCGACGTGTGCGATGAAGCTGTTCGCAAGATGCTGGTGGACGACACGGTGAAAGAGTTCGGCTCGATCGACATCCTGGTGAACAACGCGGGAACCATCAGGCGTGCGCCGGCTGCCGAGCACTCAGCGGAGTTCTGGAACACGGTGATCGACACGAATCTGAATTCAGTGTGGTTCCTGAGCCAGTACGCGGGACGTCTGATGCTCAAGCAGGGGCACGGCAAGATTATCAACACGGCTTCGCTACTGTCGTTTCAGGGCGGAATTACGGTGCCCGGTTATGCCGCGGCCAAAGGCGGCGTGGCGCAGTTGACCAAGGCTCTGGCCAATGAGTGGGCCGACAAGGGCATCAACGTGAATGCCATCGCTCCCGGCTACATGGCGACGGACAACACCACTGCGTTGCGCGCCGATGCGGCACGTTCGGCGGCGATCCTAAGCAGAATTCCCATGGGACGCTGGGGGCTGCCTTCGGATCTGGCGGGCACGGCGGTGTTTCTTGCCTCGGAGGCGAGCAATTACGTGCAGGGTCACGTGCTGGTGGTGGACGGCGGATGGCTTTGCCGTTAGAGCGGAGTTAGCGGGGTTTGCGGAGCTAGCGGAGTTAGGACGCGGCGTTTGTGCATCAACCTAACTTCTCTCACTCGGCCGGCACCGCGAGCACTGCTTAGATACTTACTGGATTTCACAAGGATTGAAGCATGACGACAAAAATGATCGCGAGTAGTGTTTACGACTGGATGGATGAGCGGCTGGGCCTTTCGGAGCTGGCCGCTTTCGCGCGCAAAAAGACCGTCCCTGTGCATGCGCAATCCTTCTGGTACTACTGGGGCGGCATCACACTGTTCCTGTTCATGCTGCAATGTTTCACAGGTGTGTTGCTGCTGGTGTACTACCGGCCGGGTGTGGAAGCGTACGAATCGGTCCGGCAGATCACGTTCGTGATGCACTTTGGCTGGCTGATCCGCTCGGCGCACGCGTGGGCAGCCAACCTGATGCTGTTCGCGATCCTCGTGCACATGTTCTCAGTGTTTTTTATGAAGGCCTACCGTAAGCCGCGCGAATTGGGCTGGCTTTCCGGCATGGTGCTGTTAGGGCTGGCCGCTTGTTTCGGTTTCTCCGGCTACCTGCTGCCCATGGATGAGTTGAGCTACTTCGCCACGAAGGTCGGATTGCAGATTCCGGTGGCGATTCCGTGGATCGGTCCGGCGATTGCCAATATGCTGCGCGGCGGGCCGGAAGTAACAGAGTTTACCGTGCAGCGGTTCTTTGCGTTGCACGTGGTGGTGCTCCCTGCGCTGTTCATTCCCCTGCTTGCGTTTCACCTTTGGCTGGTGCAGCGCTACGGCAATGCCGTGCCTGAGAGCGAAGAGGCCAAGCCCACCGCGGAGCGCAAATCCATGCCGTTCATGCCGAACTTTCTGCGCAAGGACATCGCGATGTGGATCATTTCGCTCAATGTTCTGGCGCTGCTGGCTTCGGTGTTTCCCTGGGCGCTGGGCAAGCAATACGATGCGCTGGCGCCGGCGCCGATGGGCATTCATCCCGAGTGGTACTTCATGAGTCCCTTCGAGATGCTCAAATTGCTGGGCATGGTCAGGTGGCTACAGGGCGAGCCCGGAGAGATTGCAGGCATTCTTTTGTTCACACTGGGCATCGTGCTTTGGATCCTGATTCCGTTCTACGACAAGAACAAGGAATCGGGGCGGCGCGCGCGCCTCGCCCACTACTTCGGGCTGCTGGCGGTGTTCGCGCTTTTAGCCACTACTGTCATCGGCTACTGGACTATTCGCTAAAGGAAGAACGACGATGAATTATCCATTCTGGGACATACCTTATCTCGGCTCTGGCTGGGTGATTGGCATCATCGCCATCTTCCACGTCATGATCTCGCAATTTGCCGTGGGCGGCGGACTCTACCTGCCGCTGGCGGAGCGCAAGGCGCTGCGCGAGGCGCGAAACGATTGGCTCAAGGAGCTGGTGGGGTACTCGAAGTTTTTCCTTGTGCTCACCGGCGTCTTCGGCACCATCTCGGGCGTGGGCATCTGGTTTGCCATCGGATTAACGCACCCGGAAGCCACCAGCACGTTGATTCACAACTTCGTTTTCGGCTGGGCCATCGAGTGGGTGTTCTTCATCGTCGAGCTCAGCACGGCCGCCGTCTATTACTACACGTGGAACAAGATCGACGCGAAGCTGCACCTGATGGTGGGCTGGGTGTACGCGGGCGCGTCGGTATGCACGCTCGTCATCATCAACGGCATTCTCACCTTCATGCTGACGCCGGGCGACACGTGGCTTGCCGTAGCCGGCACCGGGCACGAGGCGAGCAAATTCTGGAACGCGTTCTTCAATCCCACCTATTGGCCGAGCCTGCTGCTGCGCTCGTGCGTGTGCGCTTCGCTGGCCGGCATCTGGGCGCTGATCAGTGCCAGCCGCATCGACGGGGGAAAACAAGCCGCACTCAAGGCCTCGCTGGTCAAGTGGAGTGTGAAGTGGCTGGTACCTTCATTCGTCGCCATGCCGTTCCTGTTTGGCTGGTATCTGCTTATGGTTCCCGAGTCGCAACGCGCGCTGCTCACGCTGGGCATTGACACCATGGGCACCGGAACCTTCTCGATCGTCACGCGCATGGCGTTGCTGATCGTGATGGCTTCGGCAACGATCATCGTCGCGGCCTACTATCTTGCGTATCGCAATCCTTTGGACTTCAATCCTGCGCATGCCGTGGCTATTCTGCTGCTGGCGCTGATGGCGACGGGCGCCGGCGAATACTCGCGCGAGATGCTGCGCAAGCCCTTTGTGATCGGGCGCTGGATGTATTCGAATGGCGTGAGAGTGCCCTACGCACTCAAGATCGACCAAGCGGGTTATCTGGTGCACTCGAATTGGGTGTACGACACGAACTCCAGCTACTCGCGCGGCGAGGCCATATTCCGCGGCGAATGCGGATCGTGCCACACGCTGAACGGCTACCGGCCGCTGGTGACCTTGCTGAGCGGACGCGACCGCGCAAACATCGAGAGCTTTATCACGATGTTGCACGAGTACAAGTCCGATTCGCCTTATCACCACTTCATGCCGCCGATGGTGGGCACCAGACAGGATGTCGACGACCTGACCGACTTCCTGAACGCGCACGTGAATCCGCCGACCGCGAGCGGGCAGAGGCCGGTGCAGACGGCGTTGAAGTAGGACGAGCGGAGTTAGCGGCATTAGCGGGGCTGGCGGAGTTAGACTGCGGTAGAGCATCGCTCACAAAGGAACCCGCTATGAACCGCAGAGAACTCTTTGCCGCACTGGCCGCGACGGCTGTCGCTGGCGACACACTGTCGCTGGCCGCGCAATCGCAAAACGCGGCGACCGTGATGGGGTCGCACGTCTTCGATTGGAACTCGCTTACCGACGTGCCGAATGATCACGGGTCGACGCGGACCGTGTGCTCGACCCCAACAGCGACGCTTGAAAATCTTGAGATTCATGTCTCGACGTTGAAGCCCGGCATGTCGCCGCACCCGCCGCACAGGCATCCCAATGAAGAGCTGATTATCATTCGTCAGGGGACCGTGGAGACGCTCTCGAACGGGACGTGGATCCGCGTGGGCCCGGGGTCGATCATCTTCAACGGGTCGAACCAGTTGCATGGGTTCAAGAACGTGGGGACGGAGGATGCGATCTATCACGTGGTGAACGCGAAGACGGAAAAGACGCCGGCGGGCGGGACGGTGTTCGGTTAACCGGGTGCCCCCGAACCTGTCGTGAGCGAAGTCGAAGGATCCCGTGCTTTTTGGCGACCGGGAATTGAGCAGCACTACTTCTTTCGGAATCGTGCCGCCAACGCCTCCGCGGTGCGGGCGAGGACGCCAACATCGCTGCCCACGGCGACGAAGTTGTAGCCCGCATCAAAGAGCCCCTCGGCGTCATCGGCATTGCCGGTGAGGATGCCCGCGGATTTGCCCTTGGCGCGGATGCGCCGCGCGGCGTCGGCTATTGCGGCCTGGACCTCGGGATGTTTGGGATTGCCGAGATGGCCGAAGGCCGCGGCCAGGTCGCTGGGGCCGATGAAGATGCCGTCGACGCCTTCGACGGCGGCCACGGCCTCGACCTCCTTAAGAGCGATTTTGGTTTCGAGCTGCACGAGGACGCAGGTATCGAGGTGCGCGTTGCGGTGATAGCTCTGAATGCGGCCGTAGTCGTTGGCGCGGGGCGCGACAGCCACGCCGCGAATGCCAAGGGGCGGATAGCGCGTGGCGGCGACGGCCTTACGCGCCTCGTCGGGATTCTGCACGAAAGGAATGAGCAGGGAGCGCGCACCGACGTCGAGCGCCCGCTTGATGATGACGGGCTCGTTCCAGGGCACGCGGAAGACGGGCTCCGCGGTTCCGCCGCGCATGGCCTGCAACTGCGGCAAGAGCGTGACGATGTCGTTGGGCGCGTGCTCCCCGTCGATGACGATCCAATCAAAGCCTGCGCCGGCCAGGATTTCGGCCGCAACGGGGCTGGCCATGCTACACCAGAGGCCGACTTGCCGTTCGCAGCGAGAAAGTGCCTGCTTGAATGCGTTGCGGGGAATGTTTCCGGGCCAATCGGGCATGGGTTGGGCCTCCTTTGGCGATTGTAAGCGGAAGACAGCGGGGTTAGGGGAGTTGGCGGTGCTAGCGGAGTTAGGATCGCCTCTCACCCGCGCTCCTCAGGATGGCGCAGGTGTGCCGAAGTCGAGGCGCTTGATTTCGCCGACGATGGGACCGTAACTGACGATGGCGCAGAAGGCAATGAGCGCGACAAAGATGAGAGCGCCATTGTAGGAGTGGGTCTTCCCGACGATGTAGCCAATGATCAAAGGTGTGGTGATGCCGGCCATGTTGCCGAAGAGATTGAAGAGCGCGCCGTTCATTCCCACCATGCCTTTGGGCGACGTGTCGGAGACGACCGTCCAGCCGAGCGCGCCGATGCCTTTGCCAAAGAACGAGATCGACATGAAGAGAAGCATGAGGCTCTGCGAGCTTGCGTAGTTGCAAGCGATGATCACCATAGAAAGCGCCATGCCAGCCATGATGGGGAGCTTGCGCGCAAAGCTGAGTGAGTTGCCGCGGCGCAGCAGGCGATCGGAAAGGATGCCGCCGAGGATGCCGCCGACGCCGCCACACAGGCCGGGCACGGCCGCAGCGAAACCGACTTTCAATACTGACATGTGGCGCGCCTGCGAGAGATAAAGCGGGAACCAGGTGAGAAAGAACCAAGTGAGAGTTGTGATGCAGTATTGGCCGATGTACACGCCCACCAGCATGCGATAGCTGAGGAGCTTCTTCACCGTGGCCCAGGTGAGGGTGTTTTTCTTTACGCTTGTGGCGGAGTCTGTGTTGACCAGGCCGCCGCCGCGCTCGATGATGTCGATTTCGGCCTGCGAGATTCGCGGATGCTCCTTTACGCCGTAGATTGTTGAGTACCAGACCACGGCGAGCACGAGGCCTAATGCGCCCATGAACCAGAAACAACTACGCCAGCCGGAGGTGTGAATGAGCCATCCGAAGATGGGCGCAAAGATGGGCAACGCGAAGTATTGCGCGGAGTTGAAGATGGCGGAGGCGCGGCCGCGCTCCGATGTGGGAAACCAGGAGGCGACGATGCGCCCGTTGCCGGGAAAGACGGGCGATTGAAAGAGACCGGAGAGCACGCGGAGAATGAAGATCGCCGTGAAGGCGGCGCTGGCGGCGAGGTAACCGGCGAAAGCGGTGAGAAAGGCGCACACCGACCAGCCGATGATGGCGATTCCGTAGACGCGTTTCGATCCGAAACGGTCGAGCAGGCCGCCAGAGGGCAACTGGCCTAGTGCGTAGGCCCATCCGAAGGCGAAGAGGAGATAGCTCAGACGCTGCGCCGTCAGGTCCAGATCTTTGGGCATGGCTGAGACAGCTTGCGAGAGCGCCGAGCGGTCAGCAAAGCTGAAGCAGCTGACGACAAAGAGAACCGCCATGATGAAGTAGCGAACGTGCGTTTGCCGGTCGATTTGCGGCGATGGGGTCAAACTGGCGCCTTTCCGTTCGATGCTTCGGTTTCACGGTACCATGCGGGCCGTAGCTCAGGGCGTCTCCGCGGCTCACGGCCGCGCGTAGAGCGATTGAATGAGCCCGCGAATGTAGCCGTAGCAATACGCGAAGGATTGCAGGTCGTGGGGATCGGCATTATCGGCGGCCAACGGCACGTGGTCGGGCATGAGCATGTAGGAGTAACCGATCTCCTTGTAGACGCGGATGGCTTTGACGAAATCCACGTCGCCTTCATCGGGATACACCTCGATGAAGTCGTTGCGATGGCCGCGAATGTTGCGGAAGTGGACGTTGAAGATTTTCTTGCGCGTGCCGAAGTAGCGGATGACATCGAAGATTTCGGCGCCAGGGTTTTCGAGATTCTCGGAGATGGTTCCCTGACAAAAGTTCAGGCCGTGATAAGGGCTCTCCTGGATGGTGATGAACTTCTTCAAGCCATCGACAGTGCCGAGCACGCGATGCACACCCTGGTAGCCTTCGGGCGGCACGCCGGGATCCTGCGGATGGCAGGCCATGCGGACCTTGTATTCGTTGGCCACGGGGATCACGCGATCGAGAAAGTAGGTAATGCGCTCCCAGAAGGCGTCGGCGCTGACCACGCCGGCTTGTGTGAGCGGGGTTTCCGGATGCGCTTCGGAGAGCTTCCAGTGGTGGTAGAGCGCGTCACCGCGGCCGGGTACGCGGCCGGTACGCAGCACACCGAGAATGCTCATGTTGTACTTGATGGACGGAACGCCGGCCTGCGCGCAGTTGCGGATGAAGGTCTGCAACTGCGCGATGTCGCGGTCGCGTTCGGGGCTCTGCGCGAGCATGATGGCGGGATGCTTTTCGCGGTCGATATAGCTCGACTCGAGGAAGGGCGGCGCGGTGCAATCGACGCTGATGCCGTATTTGCCGGCGAGATCGACCATGCGTTTGAGCTCGTCCACGGTGGCGTAGAGGCGGTCGCCCTCAATCTCCGGATAGCCGCAGATGTTGCGCACGCCATAGCGCGCCAGGTATTTGAGATGCGTGTCGGTGGTGGGGGCGGTTTGGTCGCCGAGCTTCATGCGCTCGGGTGGCGCGGTTTCAGCGCTTGCGGGCGTGGGCGCGATGCTGGCTGAGGCCAGGATGCCAGCCGCACCGCTTGATACGAGGAAGTCTCTTCGATTCATGAATGGTTTTTCCTTTGGCGTCGTCCTCAACCTTGTATGCGAACGGGGATAGGTCTGTAAAGTGGAGTGATACGGGCGGGCGTCGCGATGAACAACGAAAGCTTAAATGCAATGGGCAAATCGCCGCGGGTTGCCGGCATCCGCGTAGTGCCCGTGGCGGGCCGGGACAGCATGCTGCTCAATTTGAGCGGGGCGCACGGGCCATACTTCACGCGCAACCTGGTTTTGCTGACGGACGATGCCGGAAATACGGGAGTGGGCGAGGTTCCTGGTGGGGAGAAGATACGCCGCGTGCTGGAAGAGGCAGCGCCGCTGGTGCTGGGAGGCGAGATTGCGGGCTGCAACGCGATTCTCAATGCGGTGCAGGAGCGGTTCGGCGAGCGCGATGCGGCGGGACGCGGGCGACAGACGTTCGACTTGCGCGTGACCATTCACGCGATGACGGCGATCGAGTCGGCGCTGCTCGATCTGCTCGGCCAGTTTCAGGGAGTTCCGGTCGCAGCTTTGCTTGGGGAGGGTCAGCAGCGCACGAGTGTGCCGGTGTTGGGCTATCTGTTTTTTGTAGGCGACAGCGGGAAGACGAACCTCGAATACCGGTGTGCGGGCGAAAGCGCGAGCTGCTGGTTCCGGCGGCGCGATGAGGAGGCGTTGACGCCAGAAGCGATTGTGCGGCTGGCTGAAGCGGCGCAGGCGCGGTATGGATTCGGCGATTTTAAATTGAAAGGCGGCGTGCTGGCGGGCGCCGAAGAGATGCGGGCTGGGGAAGCGCTGCACGAGCGGTTTCCGGAGGCGCGCATCACACTTGATCCGAACGGCGCGTGGAGCCTGAAGGAGGCGATTGCGCTGTGCAAGGGCAAGCAGGACGTTCTGGCCTACGCCGAAGACCCGTCCGGGGCGGAGCAGGGATTCTCAGGGCGCGAGATCATGGCGGAGTTCCGGCAGGCGACTGGGCTGCCCACGGCGACCAACATGGTTGCGACTGACTGGCGCGAGTTGGGTCACGCGATCCAATTGCACGCGGTCGACATTCCGCTCGCCGATCCGCACTTCTGGACCATGCAGGGGGCGGTGCGCGTGTCCGAGATCTGCCGCGACAACGACCTCACGTGGGGATCGCATTCCAATAATCATTTCGACATCTCGCTGGCGATGGTGACTCATGTGGCCGCGGCGGCCGTGGGAGCGATTACAGCGATCGACACGCACTGGATCTGGCAGGATGGGCAGCATCTGACGCGCAATCCGCTCGAGATCAAGGACGGCGCAATTCAAGTGCCGGAGCGGCCGGGACTGGGCGTCGATCTGGATTTCGATGCAATTGAGCGCGCGCGTGAGTTGTACCAGGCGAAGGGGCTTGGTGCGCGCGATGATGCGATGGCAATGCAGTTTCTGATTCCGGGATGGAAGTTTGATGCGAAGAGGCCGAGTTTGTGTCGGTAATGCAGGGAGTAAGAAAACAGCAAGCTTCAGAGCGACAATAGATTGATGAGTTCCGTCAATGAGCCTCGATTGATTCGCGTACATTCCAAGGACAACGTTGCGGTTGTCGTGAACGAGGGCGGATTGCCTGCGGGCACCAAATTGGCGTCGGGGCTGGAGCTGCGCGAGGCGATTCCCGAGGCGCACAAGGTGACGCTGGCCGATCTCGCGCAAGGCGACGCGATCATGCGGTACGGCGTCACGATTGGCTACGCGAACCGGGCTGTTGCGCGCGGCAGTTGGCTGCACGAAGGGTTGATGACTGTGCCGCAGGCGCCGCCGCTCGCAGATTGCCCGATGGCAACGGCGACGCCCGAGGCCCTCGCGCCGCTCGAGGGATACACGTTCGAGGGGTATCGCAATCCGGACGGTTCGGTGGGAACGAAAAACATTCTGGGCATCAGCACCACGGTGCAATGCGTGGCGCCGACGGTGGAACATGCGGTGCGGCGCATCAAGACGGAGATTCTGCCGCGCTACTCGCACGTGGACAACGTGGTCGCCATCACGCATCCCTACGGCTGCGGCGTGGCTATCGATGCGCCGGGTGCGGCGATTCCGATTCGCACGCTGCGCAACCTGGCGCTCAATCCAAACTTCGGCGGCGAAGTGATGGTGGTGAGCCTGGGCTGCGAAAAATTGCTGCCGGTGCGCCTCATGGGTGCGAACGAGTTGCCGGTGCTCGAGGAAGCCTCCGTCGCGGTGCTCCAAGATGCTACGCATGGCTTCGGCGAGATGGTGGTCACCATCATGGCGATGGCCGAGAAGAAACTTGAAAAGCTGAACCGGCGCAGGCGTGTGACGTGTCCGGCTTCAGATCTCGTTGTTGGTTTGCAGTGCGGCGGATCGGATGCGATGTCGGGCGTGACGGCGAATCCCGCGGTGGGATTTGCGGCGGACCTGCTGGTGCGCGTCGGGGCGACGGTGGTGTTTTCCGAAGTGACAGAGGTGCGCGATGCGGCGCATCTGCTGACGGCGCGGGCCGCTACGCCGGAAGTTGCGCGGGAATTTGTGCGCGAGATGGCGTGGTACGACGAGTACCTGCGGCAGGGTGGAGCGGATCGGACGGCGAATCCCACGCCGGGCAACAAGCAGGGCGGCCTGGCCAATGTTGTGGAGAAGGCGATGGGGTCGATCGCCAAGGCGGGCAGTACGGCGTTGATGGGCGTTGCTGGACCCGGCGAACGCGTGACGCGGAAGGGGCTGATTTTTGCGGCCACGCCGGCCAGCGACTTTGTCTGCGGCACACTGCAACTAGCCGCGTCGATGAACATGCACATCTTTACCACCGGGCGCGGCACGCCGTACGGGCTGGCCATGGCGCCCGTGATCAAAGTGGCGTCGAATAGCGGGTTGGCGCGGCGCTGGCACGACCTGATTGACATTGATGCGGGGCGGATTGCGACCGCAGAGGCAACGGTGGAGGAGGTTGGCTGGGAGATCTTTTTATTGGTTTTGGAGATCGCCAGTGGTAGGAAAAAAGTTTGGGCCGACCATTGGGGATTGCACAACGAGTTTGCGCTGTTCAATCCGGGGCCGGTGACGTAGAAGCAGGGATTAGGGAGTAGCGAATAGGGAGTAGATTTGTTCGTGGGAGTAGGAATACTGCGGCATGGCACGCTTCGGTAATACGAAGCGATGCCAAACAACCATCAAACGGCTTAAAATGATCGTGCCATGAGCAAGAACAAGGACAAGACGTTCGAAGTGGCGTGCCCGGATTGCGGGGCGATGCTGAAGATCGATGGCGCGACGGGCCTCGTGGTAAGCCACACGCCGGCGCCGCGCAAGCGCATGTTTGAGGACCTGGAGACAGCGGCCAAGGCTATGCGCGAGCATGGAGAGCGGACAGAATCGATTTTTCGGCAAAGCGTGGACGCGGAGAAGAACAAGGCCGACTTGCTGGAGAAGAAATTTGCCGAGGCGATGCGTAAGGCGAAGGATGCTCCAGACGAGGGCAAGCCTTTTCGCGAGATCGATCTGGATTGATTGGACTGGATCGGTCGACGTGAATTGATCGATTTGAATTTGCGGTTGCGGGGCCGAGCGGAGTTTTCGGTCACGGCGGGCCGTGGTTTTGAGTGATAGTTTAGGCAATAGGGTTCAAGGACGATCGGGCCGAGGACCAGAAGGCAGGGAGAAGTCATGGTGGTTGTTCCGCTTACAAAGTCAACAAGCACCGCCCGCGAATCGTGCGCCAGCGGGGCCAGTTCCAGGCATTGGGCCGGAATGGTCGGCGCAGGAACGCTGGTGGCGAGCGGCGCCCTGCTGGTTGCCGGCAATCGGCGCGCAGGCCTGCTAACGGCCTTGACCGGCGCCGCCCTGGTCATGCTGGATCAACAGGAAGTGGTGAGCCAATGGTGGAATGCGCTTCCCGCCTGCCTTGAAGAGATGCAGAGAACGCTCGGCCGCGCGCAAGCGGCCGTGGAAGATCTTTCAGTGCAGGGCGAGAAGCTGCGGCGGGTCCTGGGCAGGTAGGGACCTCAGCGTGAGTGTGAAGCCCCACACTCATTTTGTGCATCTTATGGCACGAGTAAACTCGTGCCCTGATACAAACTCGTCGCCAACCGAGTTTTGCGCAGCTTGTGGTGACCGGCGCTACGATTAGAGCGGCATCAAGATAGATATACCCAACAGCTCTTCTAGGAGTAATCCTGTATTTCTCTGGTGAAGTGACCGCGATAGCGAGGATGGGACGAGCCTATTCGGACGATCT
>Ga0302156_10001155_pt1 | contig 23955 bp, 15 predicted proteins | sample I_Bog_N3_2_FD_193503 | JGI IMG/M metagenome (GOLD analysis project Ga0302156, IMG submission 193503) | Peat permafrost microbial communities from Stordalen Mire near Abisko, Sweden - I_Bog_N3_2 | ecosystem: Environmental > Terrestrial > Soil > Wetlands > Peat | place: Sweden: Abisko, Stordalen... | reverse complement strand
GGTCGACGCAAATCGAGCTCGCGTTCTCAGCTTAGAAAGCGGCACGTGAAAATCTGACACGCGAAGTTAGTGTCCTGATCGGTGACCAATTTCGTTGATCAGGCATCGAACGTCCGGGTTGATGGGCAAGCGACGGGCAACATCTGTGTGAGTTTCGACTCTGGCGCTTGGCTCTCTGATTGACTCCGCCATTTGAATGGCTACTTGAGGGATCGTGGCAACGGGGATCCTGACAGCAAGTCCACGGTCATCAACGGGGCACCTTATGTCATGCTTGGGCAATCACGGGCAACATACGCGCGAATTTGAGAGCTTCATAGAAGGGTGTGGGTACCTCAGAATCGATGATTGACTTAAATGTCTTGATAGATGAGCGACATTGATTTGACGAAAGTACCTCGTTATTCCTGATCACAGGCACTATGAACTACCTTAGTGTCATTCAATGTGAAATCTCCAGTAGGCCCGAGGATCTTTCGGACTGTTTCCAATCCACTCGACCAAGCCCTCCTCTTCAAGCGTTTTGAGTTGCTGAAGTACCACAGGTCTCGACAGTCCCGTCGACTTGACAATTTCGCCAGTACTTACTCGCTCTGCTTCGCGCACGAGAGTAATTATCCTCCTCGCGTGGTCGGGTAGACGAGCGTCTAGAGAACGGTCGTATGGAGCAGAACGAAGAGTCAAAACTGTGCTTCCCGACGTTTGTCGATACTCGGGAGAGGCAAGCCCTGCTAATGCCATCTCTTCAAATATTCTGCGAATACCTTCGCCGAGCTCTTGGCCAAAATTCAGATCAGAGCAGACTCGAGCGATGCGGGGGTTTCGCGCGAATCTCGTGATTGCTCGGGCGTCATGAAGGTCGACAATGCCCGGGAACCGCCCCGGACTCTCCACCTCAACTCGGTCGTCAAAGAGTTCAATCCGTACGTGATCGCCTTGAATCGAATACGAACGGTGCACGACCGCATTCACTAGACCTTCGAGCCAAGCATCTTCAGGCACGAGGCCGATTCGTTCGAACACTCCGCTCACCCCGAGAGCCCGACGTGTAGGAATCTGTTTTGCAACGTGTTCTCGAACGGCGATCAGGATGTGTGGAATAGCGCCTTCAAATCGGACGTCACTGATTAGTCGTTGCCGCCGACCGGTGCCTCGCTCTACGCCTTCGTATCGTAGGACCCTCACGTGGGCTTCCGGAAAGTACTTCTGCGGTGTCTTCCCAAAAAGAAGCATCGCGCCAACTGTCATTCGACCATCCGCGGTCATCAGTCCGCGAGCTATGAGAAGCCGTTTGGCGTCAGAGTGCCCAACGGCTTGGGAGTATTGCTTGAGGAGAACCCCATCCAACTCGTCGAGTTCAACACAGTCCATGGGAGTCATTTCGTAGTTCGTTTGGCCCTTGTCGAATTCCAACTCTCGGCGCTGGTCGAAGGTGAGCTTCCTCGTTTCGTCGCCCACGCGGAGAAAGACCTCATCCTTTGTCGTCGCGTGGACTTGATTGCTGGGTTCCACTTCAATGATCATCAAGTGGTCGGGTATCCCGAGTTGGTTTATGCATTCGATTAACTCCGCGCGCATTGAGACGGTGGGAACGGTCAGATCCATGGCTGCCTGACGCCAGGCATTCTGGTCGGAGACTGAAGAATCGACACCTTCTACGTTCCCGGCGGCGATTCCAATAACGATCAGCCCGCCTTCGGCGTTGGCGAATCCAACGATCGCCTCCGAGAGCGTCTTTGGTTGGGTTCTAGTGCTCTTCCTCTCGAACCATTGATCCTCGCGGATGGTTGACAGGTTTCGGCCGCGATCGGCGATCGGTGCGCCGAGCGCTTGGCGGGCAGCAACTGTAGACATACCACTACTCTAAATAATTAATAGTAGAGTGTCAAGTCAAGTTCCAAGAGACTTGATTCGATCTGGGAACCGCATCATCGTTATCCCCTCGGGTTGAGAACACGCGGCGGAACCACGGGTGTTTGATCTGTATAGCTTCACAGAGACCCGTCACTAACGGGGACGATGACGATGCAGCGATTGCCGACCGTTGGTACCTTGCGAAGTCACATGCACCTGGAATTCGCATCTGGAGAAACGCCGTGGCTCAGCGACGCACTTTCGGTTCAATCAGGAAACGATCATCAGGGCGATGGCAGGGCGTGTATTGGCACGAAGGAAAATTTTGCTCCGCCGGCACATTTCAGACCAAAGCGGACGCTGCTGCTGCCCTCTCGTCAATTCAATCGGATTTGACTCGTGGTGCTTGGATTGATCCCTCGGCAGGCAAGGTCCCCCTAGGGAGGTACGCCGGTGAATGGCTCGTTCAACGCACAGACCTGGCGCTAAGAACTAGAGAACTTTACGAGTATTTGCTGGACAAACACATACTTCCGTCGTTGGGTTCGTCGACGCTCCAAAGTTTGACTTCGTCAAGGATCAGGAGTTGGAATGCAGAGTTGGCGGAACGTCACGCGAGCACTGCGGCGAAGGCATATCGACTTCTCGCGACGATCATGCGCACTGCAGTCACTGATGGTTTAATCCTCACATCACCGTGTCGGCTCTCCGGAGCGGGCATCGAACGCGCTCCAGAACGCCCACTCGCGACGGTCGCGGAAGTAAGCACGCTGGTGGAACTAATGCCCGAACGATTACAGCTCGTCGTGCTCCTCGCTACTTGGTGCCAACTGCGCAAAGGCGAAATTCTCGGTCTCCGGCGATGCGACTTCGACATCATGCGCAGATCTGTTCGTGTTGAGCAAAGTCGCACCATCTTGCGGTCAGGTGAGTCGATCGTGAAGTCGCCCAAGACGCTGGCCGGTCGGAGGACTCTGGCGGTCCCCTCCCACGTCCTACCTGCCGTTGAAAGGCACTTGAATCTCTACACGGCAATCGAGAGCGATGCTTTCGTCTTCACAACACGGACAGGAGCGCCACTCTCATTGGGCGTTTTACAACGAGCTTGGTTCAAAGCTCGCTCAGAGATAGGCCGACCGGAACTGCATCTTCATGACCTGAGGCACACCGGTCTGACACTTGCCGCGGCAACCGGAGCAACTACCGCGGAGTTAATGCGACGAGCGGGTCACGCTTCAGCGGATGCTGCGCTGCGCTACCAACATGCGACTCAAGAACGAGACTACGTTCTCGCCGACGCCTTGGCAGAGATTGCCCGGCCGGCAGAAGTCAACGAACTCGGGCCAGCGGCGCCCAAGTCTGACGAAGCATTGCTGTAACGCACGCCGACAGGTTGATCCAATCATCAACGGAACTAGGACTGTCCCGCATGGTCAAAGAGCGCTGGACAAGTTCGGCGGCGTCGCGATTCGGGTCTCTCCACCCGTGGGCAATCGTTGGGCAAGTTCGGGCAAGCCGCAAACGGAAAGTAGCGATTCGAGTAACAAAGAACCGGGGTGCAATAGCGCATGGAATCATTGGGCTCTGGTGAAATTTCGCGGAGCGGGCGATGAGAATCGAACTCGCGTTCTCAGCTTAGAAAGCTGATGGCACGGCCAATGTCCAATTCGATGTAGCGGATCTTGTCCGCCGCTTTGGGGACTTCGCCTGGCCACCAGTGGGGACTTTTCGTGGCCACCAGCGGGGACCGCAGTTGGCCACCAGCGGATGCTCTCTCACGGCCACGGACACGATCTCTTGGGTTTGGTGCCCGGGTGGCAGGGGGACTCACTCAGCATGAAGCCAGCGAACTCATAATCCCTCGGTCGTGGGTTCGATCCCCACCGGCCCTACGTATGAAATTATTTTGGATCATTCGACCTGATAGAAGTGGATTTACTGCTTTCTATCTCTAGTTTCAGATAGCAGCACTATCGTCTAAGTGCTAGTCATAACTAGAGAATGGCAGGAGATATCTCTAGTTATAACTAGAGAATGGTCCTTAATATTTCTAGCTGTAACTAGCATAATTGAGACATGCCTACCGAAAATAGAACTCAAGCACGCCGCCAACTAGATAAGCGATTTACACAACTACGACCGCTAACTAAAGAACCTCGGCCACACAAAGGATGGATTCGAGCCATTCGTGAAGCACTAGGAATGTCAAGTACGGAGCTGGCAGCTCGAATGGGAGTAGTCCATCAGGCCATTCGGGAATTCGAAAGCAGTGAAGTTCAAGAAACCATCAAGCTCGAGACATTACGGCGAATCGGCGAAGCTCTCGACTGTCAATTGGTCTACGCACTAATTCCGCGCACCAACCTCGAAGAAGCTGTCAGGTCCCAGGCACGTCGTAAAGCGGAAACTCGACTGGCTCGCGTATCTCATCACAGCAGGCTCGAGGATCAAGAAGTCGGGGCTGATGACACCGAGATTCAAATCGAGGACATTTCGAAAAAGCTGATCGATCGACGAGGACTCTGGACAAATACTGACGACTATCGATGACGTTCGAGATTCTTCCGATCGGTGACGGCCACACGGAGCTCAGTTTCGAAGATGCCGAAGGGTTGATCCCTTCTTTTATTTCGACTAGGGGTGAGTTGTTTGAAGCGGAGCAGAGAAACATCGCCGACGCGCTCGGGGGAGTGGCACCAACGATCGATCGATTACTTGACGACAGTTACCTTCGGAGTTTGCACAAATCCATGTTTGACGAAGTTTGGAAGTGGGCCGGAAGATATCGTGTTCGGGAAACCAATATTGGAATCGACCCAAAAGACATCTCCACCGCAGTCAGAAATCTTGCTGATGATGCTAGAACATGGATTGACTCCGGAGACAACCCGGATGACGTTGGCGTTCGATTTCACCATCGATTGGTTTGGATACACGCGTTTCCCAACGGAAGTGGTAGGCACGGAAGAATATATGCGGACTACCTTGCGAAAGCGATGGGAAGCACGTCCTTCACGTGGGGATTCCATCTCGGTTTAAATACCGAGAATCTGCGGGCCCAGTACTTGGGAGCCTTGCGCCTCGCGGACCGAGGAGATCTGGATGATCTTCTCAGATTTGCCCGCAGCTGAACCGGTTGCCAGACTTCTGTGGAGATGATGGCCACTCGGTCAGTCCACTCAAGCCTTCAGCGCCAACATCGTGTGAGCCGCGATCTCGACTTCTTCTAAGTGCTGCTACTACTCGATCGCTCGGTGTTCCACATGAAGACCAGAAGTAATCTGACCGCCAACTTCGGGCTCGATATGAGGGTTCGTCCGAGTCTCCGGAATCAGTTCTCTCAATCACGACCATTGGGCCGTGGTAAACGTCTTCAAGTTCGGGAAGCAAATGTGTACTACCCATAGCAAGATAGAAGTGTGAAACTAAGTGTGAGCCTGCCCGAGGACGACGTTGCGTTCCTTGACTCCTATGCAACTGCTCGAGGCATATCTTCAAGGTCGGCAGCAATGCACAAGGCCGTTCGGTTGTTACGCGCGTCTGAACTTGGGCCGAATTACGAAGAAGCCTGGAACGAGTGGACTCAACGTGACGACGGAGACGTGTGGGACGTGACCGTGAGCGGCGCTCTCAATTAGTGCACCGAGGCGAAACTTGCTTAGTCGACCTTGAACCTGTTCGTGGTTCCGAGGCGAACAAACGCCGGCCCGCGGTAATTGTGAGCAACGATGGCGCGAGTGTGTCGGCGGAGCGTCCCGGCCGCGGTGTCGTCACCGTGGTCCCGATTACGTCAAATGTTGAGACCGTCTACCCATTTCAGGTCTTGCTGAAGGCGAGCGCGGGTGGGTTGGATCGGGACTCAAAAGCTCAGGCGGAGCAGATTCGATCTGTATCGGTGGAGCGGGTGGGAGGTCGGGTTGGTGCCGTACCAAACGACGCACTTGCGGAACTCGACGAAGCGCTGCGATTACATCTTGCGCTGTAACTCTGATTTCGATCACTGAGCTGTTCTCGCTGATAGGCGTTGGGCGGACTTTGCAACGACAAGTGATTTAGTGGCCAACGCGTAGACCCTCACCGTTCGGAAGGTATCGGTAATTACCGTGAAGATGTCGGGAATCTCGACGTAGTTAAGAAGATTGCTCTGGCCCGAAAGCACGATTGGAGTGGGCGACGAGAATCGAACTCGCGTCTTTGGCCAAGAAAGCTGAAAGAGATCTCTCTGGAGTTCCTCCTATGTGAATCATCACCTCGAGTGGAGATGCACGGAAACTCTGCGTGCGCGGTCTGAGGGCACCGAGGGTACGAAATCGCTCGCGCGGGGTGGTCACCGCCTGATTGTGATTTCCGACAGATGGCTTTTGGAACCCCCTTTTAGATATGTGTAATGCCCTACTTCGAATCCGGCGCGAAAACTGAGTGCTTGTCAAAACTTCTCTCGCGCCTAGCGGGGCGACGAGCGCCGGTGGTAACTTTCCGGCACGTGATCGGGGGATGTGTGAGGTCTTCGTTAAGCATTTCCCGCCTTGGCCCACCAGAACGCTCGCTGCGTCGGTTGAGCATGGCCGCCCTGATGCTTATCACTTCGCTTGTGATCGGGACGATTGCGACGCTCCCCGCTTCTGCTTCTTCGTCGGTGAGCCCACTTGGAGACCTCGGTACGGCTGGTCCTGATGGGTCTGCCGCCGGAGGCGAGTTCACGGGGGTGAGTTGCCCGAGTGCGACGTCGTGCCTCGCGGTCGGTTACGACGGGAACAGTCTCGCCACGTACTCGGCAGGTACCGAATCGGGCGGCACGTGGTCGTGGAGTTCGATGGTGAAAGTCACACCCGACACCACCGACACGGGCATCTTCACCTCCGTGAGTTGCCCGAGCGTGACCCTCTGCGTGGCGGTGGGCTACGACGACGTCCAAGCTATCTACTCCGTCGGTACGTACTCCGGGGGCGCCTGGTCGTTCTCTACCCCCACGGAGACGCTTCCCGACGGATCTGGTTACGGACGATTTTTCGCCGTCGACTGTGTGAGCACAACCAGCTGCGAAGCAGTGGGGTACGACAGCAATAACGAAGGTGTCTCTTCGACGGGGACGTACTCCGCGGGCGCCTGGTCGTGGACGACCAGCGACGTGATTGCCAACGACGGATCCGCAAATGGCGCACTTTATGGCATGAGTTGCGCGACCGCGACCGCCTGCATCGCCGTGGGCTACGACGCCAACTACCACCCGGTGTACTCGGTGGGTACCGACTCCGCCGGAGTGTGGTCGTGGTCGGCAGAGGTCCAAGTGGCAGCGGACAGTTCCGGACAGGGCCAGTTCGCCGCGGTGAGTTGCGCGAGTGCGACCTCGTGCGTGGCGGTGGGCACGAGCCGCCAGTCCCAAGGCCTCTACTCCATCGGTACCGAATCAGGGAACGTCTGGACGTGGTCGGCCTCGACCGATTTTCCCGCCAGCCCCTACCCCGACAACCCGTACACGAGCGTGAGTTGTCCCGCGGTCGGTCAGTGCATCGCCGCGGGCGACGACGATTACGGAACCGAGACCTACTCGCTCGGCTCCGAGACGGGAAACGCCTGGACGTGGTCGGTGCCGGCGAACGTGGAACTTGCGAACAACGAATCGAACGCGATCCCCTCGTCACTCAGTTGCGCGTCCGTCTCTTCGTGCGTGGCGGTGGGCTCCGTGATCATCGACAACGGCTACGGCGCATACACGATACAACCGGCCTTCGCATCCTCAGTCACGCTGCCGGGCGTACCCACTATCGCCAGCGCTACCGCTGGCTACGAGTCGGCAACGGTCAACTGGAGTGCGGGGGACGACGGCGGAAGCGCTCTTACTGGTTACAGCGTGTCGGTTCTCAATGTGTCGACGTCGCTGACCACGACGGACGCTTGTCCCGCATCGACGACGAGCACGGCGACGTCGTGCACGGTGAGTGGTCTGGTCAATGGCGACAACTACACCTTCACGGTCGCCGCTATCAATGACTTCGGCACGGGACCACCGTCCAGCGCATCGAACGCGGTCACGCCGTCGCCGGTCGCCCCAGGCACACCGACCATAACGTCGGTGACGGTATCGGGAACCTCGGCGACGGTGCAATGGGCCGCCGGGTCATCCAACGGGAGTCCGATTACGGGCTATCTCGTCCGCAGTGACAGCACGGCGACGCAGTTCAACGTGATGAATGCCTGCCCCTCGTCGCAGACGAGCACGGCGACGCAGTGCACCGTAACGGGCCTCATCAATGGCAGTTCGTACCTCTTCGCGGTCGCGGCCATCAATGGTGACGGTACCGGGACGTACTCGGCGTCATCGAACGAAGTGTCGGTCTCGGCGCCACCGGCCAACAACCCGCAGAGTCCCTTGACGATCACCACGACCGCGGGCCCCGCTTTCAATGGCGCAAGCACCTCGTCGTTAGCGCTGGGCACATCGGGTGGCAACGTCGGTGGTCTCGACGCCTACGGCGTGGGCGACATGACGTCTTCGGTGACAATTCTCAACACGTCATCGAACGCCGTTTCCGGCAATGTCGTGCTCTCAAATTCGAGTGAGCCTTACGCGATTGCGGAGAACCCCGCGGGCACCGACGTCTACGTGGCGAACTTTGGCAGCAACAACGTCTCGGTGGTGAACACCTTGACGGACGCGGTCGTCGCCGTGATCCCCGTCGGGACCGCCCCCACGGACGTCGCAGTGAATCCAGCGGGCACGTTGGCGTACGTCACCAACTCCCAGTCCAGCTCCGTCTCGGTCATCAACCTCGCCTCGAACACCGTCACGGCGACGCTGTCAGTTGGCAGTGATCCTCGGAAGGTGATGTTCACACCATCAGGGAACCAAGCGGTGATCCTCACCGAAAACGTGCTCTCCGTGTCGGTGGTCAATACGTCCAACGACCACGTCTCGCAGGTGACCACACCGGGAGACCCTGTTGCGTTTGCTCTCAGTCCCGCCGGAACCTTCGCCTACGTGGCGTGCTTCATCAACCAACTCGCGGTCATCAACCTCGCGACGGACACCGAGACCGCGACCGTGACCGTAGCCCCGCGGGGCTACGCCGCGTCGGTGGCCGTGAGTCCCTCTGGTCAGTCCGTCTACGTCCTGGGCGACGGATCGGGGAGCGGTCCCGGCACGCCCCCTCCCGGCACCGTCTCGGTGGTGCAAACCTCGATCAACACTGTGACGGACACCATCGATGTCAACAACTCTCCCACCAGCGAGTACGGGACGATCACCATCGACCCCAGCGGCACCTACCTGTTCGTCTCGGGTGGACAAGTGATCAACCTCAACGCCGACGCCGTCACCACGTCGATGGTCGACTTCGGGGGGAACGTTTACTTCAATGCAGCGGGAACCGTCGCCTACGCCGCGAGTGGTGGCGGCTCAATTGCGTACCTCCTGCTGTCGCTGTTAGGTGGTGCGCCGTCGAGCCTCGCTCCTTCGGGGTACATCTTCGAGGCATCGGACACTTCCGAGGTGGTCTTCAACGTCCCGGCGACGAGTTACGCCGTCGTGGACGGTACGGCCTCTGGTTGCTCCATCGTTGGGTCGACCCTGACGGCGACCGCTCCGGGTACTTGTCTCGTCACGGCCACTATGGCGGGAGACAACAGTTTTGCGCCGATCTCATCACCTCAAACGACGATCACATTCCCTGCGACGGGCAGTAGTGGCGGCGGCGGAGGCGGCGGCGGCGGAGGCGGCGGCGGAGGCGGAGGCGGAGGCGGAGGTGGCGGTTCAACGACGTCGCCCAGTCCCCCTTCGACGTCACCTTCGCCACCCTCGTCTCCTTCGACGCCCACGTCCAATGTCCCCGTCCCACGGGAAGTGACGTACATAGGTAATGACAGCGCATTGAGTGGGAAGGCGAAGACGCTGCTCAGCGCCCTCGCGATGAAACTTGAGAGAGGGGAGTTCATCACCGTGACTGGCTACGCGTATGGGAATTCGTCACTGGCGAAGAAACGGGCGCTCATCGTGTCGGAATTCCTAGAGAGCAGAGTCGCAGTTCGCGTGACCGTGAAGATCGTCACGACATCGTCGGTTCCGAAGGTTATGGTGACGACGACAAAGGTCTAGTTCGTTTCAATTTCGGAGAAAGTGTTCGATGCTAGAAATCTCGCACTGGTTGGTGACGACGAACTTGAGGTGGCGCGTGCGTCTGGGCAGGTCGATGCGGAGCGTGCACTATGTCCTTCGAGTGACGTCATCCCTCGTGGTCCTCGGGGCAGGAGCGGTCCTCATCTCAACGCCAGCGAGCGCGATGACGGAATCGGCGACGATTACCTTGTCGGGCGATCCCGTACCATTCGACACTGGTAACAACTACTCGGTCACTCTCGACGCTGCGAACGACGTTTTTCCGACCGGCAGTATCACGGTGACCGACAGTGCGGCGACGCCCGGCACATGCACCTCGTCGTTGTGGATGTTCTTTGGACCGAGTCGCGATGGTGGTTGGCTCTACGCCGCCGAGTGCACGATCGCGGCCGAAGAAGTCGGGGGAGTGACGGTGCAGGCCACGTATTCGGGTAGCGATTATACGACGTCGCCGTCCAACGTGGTAACGGTGGGCGGCAGTAGCGGCGGCGGTGGTGGTGGTAGCGGCGGCGGAGGCGGAAGTGGCAATAATCCTCCTCCAGCCACGGGGCCAACTAACGCACCGCCTCCCAATTCCCTACCGTCTGCCGATTTTGGGGCACCGGTCTCGGCCACTGCATCGGCCGTGGCGCCGACAACGATTGTTTCCACCATGAACGGGGGCACGGTCACGATCTCGGTACCCGCTGGTGCACTACCCACGGGGACGACCGTGAGCGAGTACCCCGTCACGAACTCCACTGCCCTCGGGTCGGAGGTGCCCACAGGACAGTCCTTCGTCGTGGCCTTGGCCGTGACGTGGCAGACGCCTTCAGGCACATCGCCGGAATCGACCACACCGCTCACGATCGCGATCACGGATTCAACCATCGTTGTCGGAGACCCGATTTACGTCGCGACCTCGAGTGGACTCACGCCCGTCGGCAACGCCACGAGCGCGGGATCGGTGACGGTGATCTTTGAAACAGACCCCGTCTTCGTAGTCACCGTAAAACTCACGAGGACGCCACCGGCGAGACCCGCGCCGGAGACGGTCTCGTTTGCCTCGGTGAGCAGCGAATTGAATGCGGGCGCGAGGAGATCATTGCTGGCTCTCGCGACAAAGCTGATTCCCGGCGCTTCGATAACGGTCACCGGGTGCGCAATGGGCGATTCTGTACTGGCGAGAGAGAGGGCGTGGGAAGCCGTGAGACTCCTCGAAGGCCGCATCTCGATCCACGTGACAATCAAGATTTCAGGAGCGCCGAGGAACACCGTGACGATCATCACAAACAGGCAATAACGACACCGCTCTGCGGCAATATATGAAGCGCGCTTCTGCACGCGCTCTTCCATGGATGTAGCGCTGAGGTTGGGAGGACGCTACCGGCTAACCAATCTCGACGCCGAGGTCGCGTTCGCCGTAGAGCGAGGGATGAAGTTAACAGCTCCAGCACCGGCAAAAGATGGCGACCGGTCGCGAGTGCCACCGTGTTAACGGTGAGGACAGAAACCTACTCGAGGTGGATGGCGCGGAGGTAGCGTCGAAGCCCGGCTCGCGAGCGAGGTTCGTCGCCGGACGTCTGATCGTCATCACTCATGGCGAGTGATCATAGAACGCTTCACTCATCTCGTGTTTATCGGCAGGTCTAGTACCCAACCCTGAGCCGGACTCAATTTTTCACCGCTCCCTCGATGGCCAGCCGCTTGTGGTAGTAGTGTTCCGATTTCAGCGGGCAAGAAGTGCCACTGTTCGTGAAATGTTGATGTCAGAAAGTGGTGCTGAGCAGGAAATATGGGTGTTGGTCGCATTCGCGATTTCATTCCTTCGAAATTCAAGAATTGCTTTTCTACAAGTTGCACATACTTAAAATTTGGGGGCTGGGAAGTTATGCTGCGTCGTCTCGTTAGCTTGGTTGCTTTCCTTGCAGTGCTCATGCCCGCCCTCTCTCTATCGGTCGCTGGTGCGGCGACACCGAATGCGCCCACCGCGGTGTCGTTGACCAATACCCTCGCAGGAGTGAAGGTGTCGTGGACGGCGCCTTCGCCGGTATCGGGTGTGACGATTTTGGGCTTCGTCGTGACGACCACCCCGAATGACGGTACCTGCACTCTGTCCGGGTCTACGTCGCCGCTGTCGTGCACGGTGCCCGGACTTCCGGCCTCGACGATGGTGACGTTTTACGTCACCGCCGCGAGCACCGGAGGTAATGGTCCTTCAGCGTCCGCGTCAGAGACCACGTCCACCCTCACCCCCACGTCCAGTTCCTTGGTTATTGCGGCCTACCCGTCCGACCAATATCAAAACGTGGGCACTCCCGTAACGCTTATTGCAACGTTGCCCTCGGGGACAACTGGGACCACCGAGTTTCTTCTCGGACCAACGCTCGCTAGTGCGACGCCTTTGGCGGGCTGTGCGGCGCGCGTGATCGATCTGGGCTATTCGAGTTGCACAACATCAAGCCTCGTTCAGGGCGCCAATGTCGTGTGGGTGGTCTACTCGGGTGACCACAACTTCGCCGCTTCCAGTTCGTCGTTCACTTACACCATGGCGTCGACGACTCTCAATGCCCCGACGTCGCCCCTGGTGATTTCGACGACCTTTGGTCCGGGCAACTTGGCGCTCACGCTGTCAACGACAGGCGGATCGGGCTCGGGCACCGTGAGCTACACCGCGACGAACGGCACCGCCACGGGGTGTCTCGTGTCGGGAACCACGCTGACTATCGTGACCGCGGGCACCTGCCTCGTGACGGCCACCAAGCCCTCCGACGGGAGTTTTCTACCCGAAATGTCGAACGTGACAATGGTCACGTTTTTCGCCACGTACGCGGCGATCTACGCAGTGACGAGTATTACGCCGGTGTACTACTGCCCTTCCGGCGGCCTACTGTCGGGGACGACGTGCTCCTCTCAAAGCGAAAGTGCGAACTCCGCACCGAGTTGCCCGTCGGGCTGGACTCTCCCAAATCCCAACACCGGTCGCTGCTTCCGGACTGCGTCCATCACTAAAGCCGCGTGCACTGCCGACGGCGGTTCCTGGAACGCTTCGAGCTCCACCTGCACGCTCTACACGTCCGAGGGCACCGCATACACCTGTCCCAGCGGTTGGTCACCACCGTCAGGTTCGCCGACCTGCACCTACCCCAGCTACGGCGCGTCAGTCGAGTACTACAACTACACCTACGGATACACCTGTCCGGATCAGGGATCGGAAAGTGGATACCTGTGCACCATTACGGGCGGAGGCGGTCCGAACGTCCGCGGACCTCTCGCACGGAGCGTCGCGCTGTCGAACACTGAAGCACTCGCTCCACTTTCAAAAAGTCAACGACGATGAACGAACAGAAACCAACGCGCAATCGGAGCCGCATCGCCACTTCTCAACATCGCAACGTGAAACTCCTTCTCGTCGCGTTAACGTCGCTACTCGTTGTCGGCGTCGCGGGTGGGATCGCAATCGCAACGTCACACTCGAGGCTGGCGCGTGGTCAACGTGACGCTGCGACCACCACCACAACAACGATCGCGCCTTGGAACGTGCCCGCGAATGAGACGAGTACGCCCGTGGTGCTCGCCCCGGGGGGCGCTGCAGGGGGATCGGGCAACTACAACGCCGTCGACTGCGTGAGCACCTCAGAGTGTGTGGCGGTCGGTGGGAACGGCTCGTTGCACGGAGTCGCCGGTTATTCAACCTCGAGCGGCGGGAGTTGGAGTTCTGGAACTGTGGTGCCGGGCCTGCCGGACTTGGAGGCGCTTAACTGTACGAGCGCCAACGACTGCGTGGCGGTGGGAGCGGGTGCGGTCGCCGTGACCCGCGATGGCGGATCTAATTGGATCGCCCGCTCAATTCCCTCCAGCAACACCACGCTGCTCGGGGTGAGTTGCGCGAGCAGCGAGCACTGCGTGAGTGTCGGTGTCTCGCCGGGCGCGACCGGTCCCTATCAGGGTCAACTCCTCGTGTCGTCTAACGGCGGCAACACGTGGAGTGTGCCAACTATCTCGGCATCCCTCGGACCGCTCGGATCAGTCGATTGTCCCTCGTCAATCTTCTGCGTGGCGGTCGGGGCATCGATTCTGGTGTCAAACAATGGCGGGGCCACATGGACCAACCGCCCGGTCAATGGTGGCACGGGGGTCTTGCGTTTCGTCTCATGCGCGTCATCGTCGACCTGCGTCGCGATCGGGCCGAATCCTGCCGTGGCGCAAGATCCTTCGGCGAGCGCGTTTGCGGTTGAGACGAGCGACGGTGGAGCCTCGTGGAATCCGGTAGTCATGCCTCCGGGAACGGCGGACGTGTACGCACTAACGTGCGCCGGGACTCGTTGTTACGCGTCGGGCGAATCGACCGCGGGCGACTCGGCGGTGGTCGCCGTGAGTGGGGATGGAGGAGCGTCGTGGTCGGTTGATTCGACCTTGAAGCCGAGTCTCGACGAGGTCAGTGCGATGAGTTGTTCGAGTGCGACGGACTGTCTGTTCATCGGGAGGACCGGCAAGTCGCCCTCCACCGTGGCAAGTACCAATGGAACAGCCTCCCCGGGCTACCCCGTGCCTGCGCCGGTGCGCGCGAGAGATGGTGCGCAATGAAGAAACTTTCGTACGTCTCACTGATCTTGGTCGTGTTGGCGTCAACTTTTGGGGTGGGTGTCGTGAGCACGGCGAGCGCGACGGCGTCCGTAAACGCCGCGCGACTCGGTGCGGGCGCGGTCTTGCGTGTCGGTGAGGAACTGGTCTCGCCCTCTGGCACCTACAGCGCGCACGTATTGAGCGGCGGGCGACTTTCGATTGAGCGGGCGGGTCACTCGGTGTGGACGGTGACCGCAAGTTCGGGAATCGATCGCGTCGTTACGACGAAAGCCGATGGCTCGATCTCGGTTAGATCCAATCATCGCTCGAAGAACGCGCCGGCGTACATGGCGCTGGGCAACAACGGAGAACTGACGGTCTATACGCTCAGCGGGACGCCCGTGTGGCAGGACGGCGTCGTGGCGCATCTGACCTCGTCCTCGTCGATTCCCCCCTACGGCCCGGGGAATCTCTTCGGTGATACCAATCCCTCGCTCAGTTGTTTCACGTGCCAGGCAGCCGACGTGACGGGTACGGCCCCACCGTCCAACACGCTCGACTCAGGCACCGACGTCGACGCCCTCACCGGTGATTTCTCTGTCGAAAACGACCTCTTTGAAGCGCCAGCCATCGGATCCGACCTTAGTTTTCCTCTCTACTACGACGCCCAATTGGCCCAGTATCAGCTGGGCTCCGGTCTCACCACGCCGTCCGGGGGACTCGGCTGGGGGTGGGGTACCACCTTCTCGGCTTCCATCACGCCCCAAAGTGGAAACACCCCAACCTCGAGCGTGACGATCGACCAAGGCGACGGTTCCGAGGTCTCCTTTAACGAGTCCCTCGACAACGGCACCTCGCAGTCGTGCCAGCCAGTGAATCAAGGGACGACCGGCGATTACCCAACGACGAACAAGTACACCCTCGCTGGGTCCGACCTTCAGTGGTGTGCGGACGCGAGTGTCCGGGGCCAACTAAGTGACAACGACGGCACGTCATTCACGTACCAATCCCAAAGTGGTCAGCTCCTCCAAGACTTTGCATGGACGGGCGCCCTCAGTTCCTCCTCAAGTTTGGCTGCAGAGTCCGGCTCGGCGCCTGGTCAAATCACCCTTCTTTACAACGTGGCCGGTGGCAGTATCTCTAAAACAGCGTCAAACGCCACCCTGCCGCAACAGTGTCCGACGAGCGCGTCGTACTGCACGATTGCCTACTCGAGTGACGCCCGCGATCTCGTCGAAGAGTTCAATGCCGCGGGTCTGGTCACGACGATCATTGACCCCGCTGGAAACCATTATTCGCTAACTCACGACTCCAGCGGAAACCTTACGAGCGTAAGTGTTCCTGGCCCCAATGTCGCCTCTCCATCGACGACGCCGTCGAGCACCTGGAGCTACGTCTACGGGTCAGGTCAGGCGAGTCCCTTCTCCAGCGACCTCACCGAGATCGAGGATCCCGACTACAGCTCGTCATCGCCCGCGGCTCATACGACAACGATCAACTACGGCACGACGGTCGGATCCTCGGGCGATGACGGCATGGTGACGTCCCTCGTCGACGGCACGGGCACGACCAGCAGTGCTGGCGCGACGACGGCGTATGCCTATACGGCGCAGTGCTCGGCTGATCCGCCTCCCGACGAGCCGTCCTCGTACTACCAGTGCATGGGCGCGGGGGATTTCCAGACAACGACGATCACTTATCCCGCACAGCCAACTGGTGCGGGAACAACCGCAGCGCCAATCGAGACTGATCAGTACTCGGCCGGACTGGAAACGTCGAGCGAGTTGGGCGCCGGTGCGGGCACGCCCCTCGACAACGAGACGTGGAACTACGGTTGGAACTTCGGGGACGGCGTCGCGAACACTTCTGAGATCATCACCTATCCCGACACGTTGAACGTCGCGGAAAACTCGTCGTACGTGGCCCCCACCGCGACCATCATCACTGACCCCTCGGGCAACGTCGTCTCGACGACCAACGTCGATGGGGATATCCAGACTTCGGCCTATAACGACGTCGGAAGTAGCAATCTCAACGAACTGAAGTGGAGTTATCCCGGATCGTCGACGAACTCGGCATCCAGCCCGCCAGCGGGTGCCTACATTTATACCTACAACACCAATGGTCAGGTCCTCACTTCAACTGACCCACTCGGCAACACCACGTCCTACGGCTATTACGCGAACAACGGACTGCTCTGCTTCGAAGTGCCACCAACAGTGAACAATGTTCCGAGCGCACCGGCCGCGACCTCGTGCACGAGCAGCAGTTCAACGTCCGACCAAGGGGCGGTTGGCGCACCAACGGGGGCGACCACGTTCTCTTACGACGCGTACGGTGACATCAACTCTTCTACTTTGGACGCGAACGATTCGAGTGCCGCCGCCGCACCCCAGATGACGATCGCGGACTACGACGTCATGGGTAATGTTCTGTGGTCAATACCGCCTTCAGGGCATTCGGGCCCGCAGAACTCCTCGAATCCGAGCGCGACGCTCGCGACCTACTCCGCTGCGAATCTGCCGATGACCGTGACCTATCCGGGCCAGAGCGCTATCGACTACACCTACGACCCCGCATATAACCTCACCCTCAAGGCGCAGGCGATTCCAGCCGCGTCGACCTTTTACGCCTACGACGGCGATAATCGTGTGTGCTACGAGCAGACGAGGGAGTGGCCATCGAACTCGTCGACGTGCGGTACAGGCAATCTTGCCGGATCGAGCGCCTTTACCTACGTGCCAGGTAGTACCGCGCTCGCGACATCAACCGACTCGAATAACGACACCACGTCCTACTACTACTCCGATCTGGCCTACCCCGATTCCCCGACCGAAGTTGCCCCAAGCGCCGCGGTGCAGTACAGCGCGTACAACGACTTGGGTGATGCCTGTGTAACGGGCGACGTTGATCCCGAACCGGGCGGCGTTACGACTGACACGCAGTGCAACGTAGTCTCTGGGGACACTTCAACGACCTACGACCCCCTGCACAATGTTCTGAGCGTCACCGACCCCAGCGGTAACACGACGAGCAACAGTTACGCGGACTCCTCGTTTCCCACGCTGGAAACCTCGACAGCCAATCCGACGGGGGTGACCACCCACTACACGTTCGACGCCGACGGTCGACTAGTAACAACGCTCAACCCTGACGGCACCGCCATCTCTGACACTTACAACGCCAACGGCGAACTCTGCTCCAAGGAGCCAACCTCGCTCGCCTACCCGTGCGGCGAGGCACCGAGCATCTCGGGGGTCAGCGAGTACGGCTACAACGACGCGGGCGAGCGCACTTTAATGAGTGACGACACGGCTGACCCCGCTTACCCGGAACGCTGGGATGTGTCGACGACGTACTCCTATTCGAACGGCGAGCTGACGAGCACCACGAACGGCAATGGGCAGACGGTGTCATACCTGTATAACGCCGCAGGCCAAGTTGCTTGCACCGCGTACCCGGTGAGCACGAACTCGAACTGCGGCACCTTGACTTCGCCGGGAATACCGTCGAGCACCAATACCATCGTCGACAACACCTACGACAGCGCCGGACGGCTCGCGAGCGTGAGCGACTGGCTGGGCCACTCGACCACGTACAGCTACGGCGACTGGACGCCGGAAACTCCGAGTACCATCACCTACCCGTCCTCTACCGGCCTCGTGGGTTGTTATAACCACGACAACGATGGCAACCTCACGTCGCTCACGGTGGGCAGTTCGTGTAGTTCCACCACCGGTCCGATCAACGACACGTGGAGTTACGACAGCAACGAGCGCGTAGCGGTCTCGACGTTGAACGGTACAGCCTCGGGCTGGACGACGTATAACGGCAATAACCAGATCCAGTACGGGACGAACATGCCAACGACGACGCCCGGCGACGACGACGCGTATGGTCTCGCCAACAACGGCGAGATCAACTGGGCCTGGCGAGACGCGGGAACCACGAAGGACTTTGGGTATAACTCTGACGATGAGCTGTGCTGGACGGTGCCGACGAGCGAGTCCAGTAACACGTGTAGTACACCCCCGCCCTCTTCGGTGCCCGTCACCACGTACGGCTACAACGTCAACGGCGAGCGTACGAGCGCGACCACCACGGCCGGAGGTACGGCTGGCACCATTACCGCCGTAGGGACTATCAACAGTGCCAGCTCGACCGGACTCTCGACACTCAACGTCAATCCGCTCAGCGCCGGCGACCTTATCGCGCTCTTCGTGGAAGTAGGCGGGGCTCCCACCATCACCGGAGTGACCGGCGGCGGGGCTACGTGGCAGAAGGTGAGAAACGTCAACAACGGAGTTGACGCTGAACTGTGGATAGGCACCGTGAATACGGTGGGTTATTCGACAATCACCGTGAGCTACACCGCGAGTGTTGCCTCGGATTGGGTTGAACTCAGTTCACAAGAGTTCACCTACGGGACTGGGGCTGCAACCACATGGCACATCGACAAGACCGGTGAAGCTGATAACAACTGGGGTAGCTCGTCGACGCTCGCCTACCCCGCACTGACTCCTTCGAGCACTCACGAGCTCTACCTTGGGGGCAGCTTTGACGAATCTGCTTCTGGCAGCGGCGCAACCTCGGGGGTCGTCTACCAGCACACGTGGGACTTGAACCAGTTCGTTTACGACACCAACGTCTCGGCAGTGCTTGCTCCGACCGCCCCCGACTCTCCTGCCGGTGGTTACTTTAACGTGGCGGGACTGATATCGGTGACCGGCACGGTGCCGGTGACGGCCACGACCAACTACAACTGGAACTCGAACGGTGAACTCTGCAGCGTGGGACCAACCGCTGTGATGCCCACAACCGCCACGTCGGCCGGTTGCGGTTCGACGCCGTCGGGTGACGTGAGTTATCAGTACAACGGCGACGGTCTCCGGATGACCTCATCGACGAGTAGTTCAACAACGTCGACAGCCTGGGACACCTTGGGCGATATTCCTCTCGACATTGACGACGCGACGACTACCTCGGGATCTACGACCAATGTCTCGTATATCTACGGAGATCTTCTCTCGGGAGGAACCGCACCAATTGAACAGATCACTACCACGTCTTCTGGAACCACCGCCGTCTTTCTCGCCTTGAATCAAACCGGGGTTCAAGGTGTGTTCAGCTCGACGGGATCGACGCTCGAGCTTTCGGACTACTCGCTCTACGGTCAACAAACCGTCGTCTCAGGAAGCGACGTGACGCCCTTTGGTTTCGAGGGTGCCTACACCGATGCAACGGGGCTGCTCTACCTGATTAACCGGTACTACGACCCCGCGACGGACGAGTTCCTCTCGATCGACCCGGACGTTGTCACGACGGATCAGCCCTACGTGTTCACGAACGACGATCCGTTGAATGCGGAAGATCCGTTGGGTCTGTTTAGCTGCTCGTCGCCTTCTTCAAAATTTTGTGAAAGTCTGTTGAGTTCAAACAAGAATGCGAAAACCGCGTTTGACTACTTTGTCGTGCTGGGTCTTACGACCAAAGAAGCCGCCGGAATCGTGGGAAACTTCGAGGTCGAGTCCGGCGTCAATCCGAAGGACGGTGTGGATCCCTACGGCATCGGCCAATGGCAAGGCGGACGCCTCTCGACAGGTCTCGACGTTTTTGCCAAACAGGTTCACGGTAGTGTTTCGAGCTTGACCGTCCAACTCGATTATGCCGCAAATGAGTTGGGGTTGGGGGACTTCAGCTCCAAGCATGCAGGAAACGGTAACTATTCTTTCGTGATACCCGAGATTTCAGGACTGTCGCCTGCACGGGCGGCGGCTGTTTTCGATGCCAGGTACGAAGGCGGTTCAAATGTAACGTCGCGAGAGAACTTTGCAACCGTCGCGTACAACCTTTGGGGAGTTTGATGTTCAAGATTCCAAAAGGGATTGATCGGCAACGTGTCATCATCGGACGATCGCGACTGGTCGCGGCGGTTCTGGTAATTGTCACGGTAATGGGCGTCGAGAATTTCAGCGTTGTGGTTTCCGGAGCGACTGCCCGCACCACGATTCTGAAGACGGAAACGTTTGGGGGTTATAGCATTCGACTGCCCAGCGAATGGCCCGATCGATCTTCTGCACAATGCTTGGTTGGACATGGAATCTCGGCAAAGACGCTGCATGGTCCAGCGATTGTCATCGGAACATCGACGTCGCTCTTTCGGTACGGATCTGAATGTGTGGCAATTCGTCCGAAGGGTGTGGTCGTGGTCCTTGGATACAGTGGACCGCCGGCGCCGCCGGTACCGTCGTTTCCGATAGCGACGAGGAAATTGAACGGAGTCACCGTGCAGTTGTACGGCGCTAGGAGTCGCCATGACAGAGCCGTCTACTTTCTGGCTCTTTTGCCGAGTCGGAGCCAATGGGTCTTGGTATCTATGCCCTTACAAAGTGCCTTGAAAGCTCGAGATGAGATTTGGTCGTTACTGAGCACCTTGCGCCCTGTCACGCAGCGCGCCAAAGAAGCGACTCCCCCGAGCGGCGTGTTTCGAGGCACATGGACGGGGGCTCCGGGGCTAAGCCTTGACATCTCGTCAGAAGGCGGGACAATGATTGGGACACTTAGAGGGAAGACCTATGAAAGTCCGACTGAGGTAATCGAGATATCGCTGAAGAGGAGAGCAAGAGACGAATTGGATGGGGTTGTTAGCAACGTACGATTTGTCAACGCGCATGGGAGGACCGTCACAGAGCCCGTCGACCTGGACGATTATCCCGTAGGAGACCGATTCCGATTTATGTTCTTGTCGAAGAATATTCTCGAAGTGATTCTGTCGAAAGGACGGATGAGTTTCGGGCCGATGCTCGATACCAGTTACTTTTGCCACCAGACGTTGGTGAGTCCGACCGTCATTTCGAATTTCAATTGCTGAACCCGCTTTCGTCACACTTCGCGGTGACGTTGGCATCAAGGATTCTCTTGGGCGCTCATGTGCTCGTTACCGAAATAGTCAACTCCTTCGACGGGGTCGTCGTACGCGTACAACGGTGACGGACTTCGCATGACCGCGACGAAAACCTCGTCGGGTACGGTAACGTCGACGACCAACTCCGCCTGGGACAGCGTCACGAGTGGCTCTATCCCACTCAACATTGATGACGCGACGACCACTTCGTCTGGCACCACGAACGCTTCCTATATATATGGCGATCTTCTCTCCGGTGGGACCGCCCCGGTCGAGCAGATCACCACGACGGGTAGTGGCTCAACGGCGGTATTCCTGGTGGCCAACCAGACCGGCGTTCAAGGGGTGTACGGCTCCACGGGGTCTTCGCTGGAGCAGGCTCTCTACTCGGTGTACGGCAAGCAGACCCTCGTTTCGGGGAGTGACGTCACGCCCTTTGGCTTCCAGGGCTCCTACACCGACTCGACGGGTCTGATCTACCTCATTAACCGGTACTACGACTCGACGACCGATGAGTTCATGTCGATCGACCCCGAAGTTGCAACCACGGATCAGCCGTACGTGTTCACGAATGACGATCCGCTGAATTCGGAGGACCCGCTGGGGCTGTCGTGGCTGGACGAAGGACCAGAGGGTTGGGGGGATATCAATCTTTACGGCGCAGCTGGCCTGGGCGACGCAGGAGCGTCCTCCGCTGACAGCGCATCGGAAGGTACGGGTTCGACAAGTGCTCCTGACTTAAGTGGGGCTAACTCCTCAACGGCATCCGAAGCGGTAAGGATCGAAATAAGTGAAAGCAGGTACCCAGAGGCTTCTGCCCATATTTCCGCCGCTCAGGGCGAGGGGCAACCTAGTGAGTTGACGATAAATCGGTTGGGCGCGAGTCAGAACAGAGTGCAAGCGCTCCGGGGATACAAAACAATTTCAGGTCTCGACAGAGATGAGTATCCGCCAGCGGTGACAAACGAAGGTGGGGAAGGGTCCAGTGTGAGATATATAAACTCGGGTGACAATAGAGGCGCTGGAGCATCCATGGGTAATCAAATAACAGGACTGCCTGACGGTACGCTCATTCATATCGTTGTTGTGAGATAGCAATGAATTCGGGACTCGACCAGTTGCTGGGCATTGCGAGCCCTCCAATTGCACAGATATCGGATGTCAGTGCAATCCCGCCTGAACTAAGTGAGTTGGCAAAGCGCCGCAACGGCTTTTACGCTTTTGAATCGTCTCTCCACGTCTTCCCGTGCGGGTCTGGTCCTGCGGAAGTCATGACGCTAGAGGCTTGGAATGAAGATGATCTTTGGAAGTCAACTTACAAAGGCATGACTGATGGTCTCTACTTTTTTGCCGAGGACATTTTCGGCGGACAATTTGCATTGGGAAAAGACGGAATCATTTCCTTCGAGCCCGAGACTGGCGAATCTCGCGTGATCTCCGCGGACCTCAATTCGTGGGCGAGTGAAATTATGTCGAATTATTCTGTCCTCGTTGGTTGGCCAATCGCTCGAGATTGGCAGAGAGTTAACGGCCCGATCAGGCCGGGACAGCGTCTCGTCCCTAAGAAGCCGTTCGTTCTTGGAGGAGAGTACGCAATCAATAACTTGTATGCCCTGGACGCGACTGCCTCCATGCGGCTCCGAGGCGAAATTGCAGTACAAATTCGTGATCTCCCGGACGGGACTACGGTGACTTTCACGAAGGTCGAATAGTAACTTCGCGGTCGGCAACTCTTGGAATGACGCATTGTTGCACATCATGAGCATGCAGTATCCATTGCCGATTTCGCGGCAGTAACGGTGAGGTTTCTGTCGACTCGAATTGAGGATCGACAGGAATGGTCGTTGACGACCTGCTCGATGGCGTGACTGAGAATTGTAACCCCGAAGTCGTTTGTTCAACGTCATCACTCCATTGTGAATCTGAATTAGTCGTCGCCAGTCGTACATCGTAACTCCTGGTCATCGAAATTTTTTTCGATGATCCGAGACATCGAGCGGTGACCTCCGTAATGAACCGGTACTACGACCCGACGACTGATCAGTTCCTCTCGATCGACCCGGACGTGGCGACGACGGATCAGCCGTACGTGTTCACGAACGATGATCCACTGAATGCGGAGGATCCGCTGGGACTGAGCATATTGTCGGCCTTGCAGAGCATCGGTAAGGTCGTGGTCAAGATTGTTACTGTCGCGTCTGATTTGCAATCCGGCGATCTCGCCGGCGCCGCTAAGACGCTTCACAAGACTCTCGGCGTCTGCGTCAACGGGAGCGCCGGATTTGGCATCGCCGTTTCAGGTTCAGCCTGTATCGGCGCTACAGGAAACGGGAAGGTCTTCACCAGCCTTACGGGTGGGGGCGGAGGTGGAAGCCCAAACGCGTCGGCAGGAATTGGCTTTCTGATAAGCAACGCAAAGACAGCGCAACAGTTGGGCCGCAACTTCAGCTACGGGAGCGGTTCAGTGGGAGAAGGGCTCTCAGTTGGTGGAGAGGGTGCTATCGGTACTTCGTCGAATAACAAGACCATTGTTGTAGGA
>Ga0302156_10001154_pt1 | contig 23956 bp, 24 predicted proteins | sample I_Bog_N3_2_FD_193503 | JGI IMG/M metagenome (GOLD analysis project Ga0302156, IMG submission 193503) | Peat permafrost microbial communities from Stordalen Mire near Abisko, Sweden - I_Bog_N3_2 | ecosystem: Environmental > Terrestrial > Soil > Wetlands > Peat | place: Sweden: Abisko, Stordalen... | reverse complement strand
TTTTACTGGATGACTCCAATGAAGATCTACAGGATCGTCATGACAGTCGGGAGAAAAATTTCAAGGGAGGAAATTAAAGCGGGGAATCTTCTGTGCCGGAACAAGACGGAGAATTCTTAAATATCCGATCGTCTCGACATTGCAGTGTAAATACATGCGCCAGCCATGGCATTGGCGCTGCAAAGGTGAAGCCATGGCCGGGCAACTACACGTTGGTCGATATGTCTGGCACGTATCCGCTAGTCGCGGATTCTCCCCAGAAATTGAATACACCGCTCGCTCGCATTTTCGCCAAAGAAATGATCCGGCGTAGTGTCTTCGATGATATGACCGCCTTCCATGAAAACAATACGATCAGCAACGTCCCTGGCGAAGCGCGTTTCATGGGTGACCACGAGCATCGTCATACCTTCTTCCGCAAGTTCTCGCATCACTTCTAACACGTCGTCACGTAGTTCAGGATCCAGTGCTGAAGTGGGTTCATCAAAAAATATGACTTCCGGATCCATCGCAAGCGCGCGTGCAATAGCAACGCGTTGTTTCTGACCACCTGAAAGCCGGGCCGGATATTCGTCGGCTTTTCCAAGCAAACCAACCCTGTCAAGTAGCTGTCGTCCGCGTATCCGAGCCTTCGCTTTTTCTATACCCTTGACCGACACCATGCCTTCAATCACATTGTCCAGCGCCGTCATATGCGGAAAAAGATTGAAGGACTGGAATACCATAGCAGTGCGTTTCCTAATTTCGAGTTCTTTACGCCGATTGGCGCGCGAGGGCCTGGCGCCTGGATCGATGACTTCGATTCCGCATACTTCTATGGTGCCCTTGTCCGCTGTTTCAAGAAAATTCAGGGAACGGATAAACGTCGTTTTCCCGGAGCCGGACGGCCCCATGATCACAACGACCTCGCCCTGCATTACCGTCAAATCGATCTGGCGCAATACCTGGTTGGCGCCGAATCGTTTCGCTAATCCGCTTACACGTACCGTACATTTTTCAGACTTCATCATTGATAGCGCCTAGACAGGTGGCTTTCCAGCCATGTTTGAAGAATTGTCAGTGTTTGGTTAATGATCCAATAAATCGCACCGACGATTAAGAACATGTCCATGTATCGGAATGTTGTCGCTCCTATTTGATCTGCCACCCGCGTCAGCTCCACTACCGTAATGGTGGAAGCAAGCGAGGTATCTTTCATTAACGCGATCAGACGACTGCCGACCGGGGGTAATGCCACGCGAAACGCTTGCGGCAGAATGATGCGCATCAGTGTTTTTCGATATCCCATTCCCATCGACGCGGCCGCTTCCCATTGCCCGCGATCCACAGCAGAAATACCCGAGCGAAAGTTCTCGCTCAGGTAAGCGGCAGAAAAGAGTGTTAACGCAAGCAAGGCTGCAGGAACCGGCTCAATGACGATCCCATAATTGGGAAGGCCAAAATAAATCACCATTATCTGGATTAACAACGGCGTCCCGCGGAATACCGAGACGTAGGAAAACGCCAACCACCGCAGCGGCTTGATCGACGATATTCGAAAAAGCGCAATTAACATGCCTAGCATGCTTCCGAGCATGAACGATGAAAGTCCCAGCCCGAGCGTGTAAAGCACCGCTTTTTCTAGTAACGGCAAGGCACGTAGAAACAATTCAACCATAATTTATAGTTCCTTTTCGGGATAAAGCTTAATCGTTCAGCCTACAGACAATTTATCGCCATAACCGGCCAAAGCCATCTGCAGATCCGCGATAAGCTCTTCGGGTTCCTCCAACCCGATGGACAGACGAATGACCGGCTGATCTGTGACGGTGAAGACACGCTGCGCTTGCAATGCAGCTGGATAATAGGCCGCCAGGCTATGCACGCCACCCCAGCTTGCCCCGATAGCGAACTTCTGAAGAGCATCGAAAAATCCAAAAAATGCTTCCTCCGGACCTGGTTTAAGAATCAACGAGAAAAGACAACCGTTTCCTTTGAAGTCTCGTTTCCAAATCGTGTGTCCTGGATCTGATTCGAGCGGCGGGAAGAGCAGGCGGTCGACTAACGCTTGATTCTCCAGCCAGCGTGCCACCTGCATTGTGGACGCGCTTTGCGCCGCCATGCGAACTTTGAGCGATTCCAGTCCCCTTAGGACCAAAAAGCAATCGTCGGGGCTGACCTGCTGCCCCAGGATACTCTGCGTTTCACGTAGTACTTCATAGTAACCGTGGTCATTCATGCTGATCGTCCCCATCAACACATCCGAGTGACCACCAAAGAATTTGGTCGCCGCCTCAATACTGAAGTCAACGCCATGTTCAAGCGGTCGAAATCCGAGCGGACTAGCCCAAGTATTGTCCATCATGGTCAGCACACCATGGCGTTTTGCCGCTGCGACAATGGCCGGAATATCCTGCATTTCCATTGTGACGGTGCCGGGAGATTCCAGGCAGACCATGCGTGTATTCGGTTTGATTAGTTTTGCGATGCCTGCGGCGATGGTTGGCAGGTATACCTCGACCTCGACGCCCATATGCGCCAGCCAGCGTTCTCCGAAAGTCTTCAGGGCACCGTAACAGGAAGCCGAGATCAGGATGTGATCGCCACCCCGGACAAATCCCATAACGGTGGTCATCAGCGCAGATGCTCCTGATGGCGTCACCACGCAATGCTTTCCTCCTTCGAGCGCCGCGACCTTACTTTCCAGTCCGCGAGCGGTCGGCGTCCCCGTAATGCCGTAGCTGAACCCGTCGGGCTGGCGGTTTTTGCGTTTGACAAAGTCATCGAGCGAATCGAAAACCACTGTGGAAGCACGCCACACAGCCGGCGACAAACTCCCAAAAGAATCATTAGTTTTATTTATGGATTTCATCTAATCTATTTGACAAGGTTAATTTTCATGGCGCAAAAACTGCAATGCAGGTTCAAAGTATTAACGATCCTTGCTATCAATTCAACAGAGAAATACACTCACTCTATAAGCAGGAGTTATAGATGGAAATGCGTGAAATCGAAGTATTCCGGGCAGTGATGCAAGCCGGGACGACAAGCAAGGCAGCCACATTGCTCGGTGTGTCTCAGCCAGCCGTCAGCCAATCGATACGAAAACTGGAGTCTGCATCCGAATTACGCTTATTCGAGCGTGTAAAAGGACGTCTGGTACCAACACAGGAAGCCTTAGCGCTAATGGTGGAGGTTGATCGTTGCTTTGCTGGTTTTGAAATGATCCAGCATCGGATCCGTAGCCTTAAATCCTTCGGTCTCGGGCGCCTAGCAATCGCCTCGTATCCAGCACTTGGCATCGGGTTCATGCCGCGCGCGGTCGCGGCCTTCGGTCTTGATGAGCGCCGCATCCAGATGTCGTTTCAAATCATGAGTTCGCGTGAGGTGCATCAGCAAGTATCGGCTGGACAACTCGACTTCGGCCTCATGGCGGACGAATTATCTGTGTCCGGTCTGGAGCATTCGCAGTTCATGAGCCTATCAGGGGTTATCGTCATGAATGAGCAACACCCCTTGGCGAGGAAGAAAATCATCAGCTCGGACGATTTGATCGAATGGCCGTTCATCGCCCTCAACCCGGAAGATGCCAGCCGCCGAAGATTGGAAGATGCGCTGGCGCTTGAAGGCAAGATATTGCGTCCGGTTCTGGAGACACCATATTCGAATTCAGTCTGCGAATTCGCATTGCGAGGCATCGGCATCGGCATGGCCCATCCTATCCTTAGTCTCGATTATATGTCTCGTGGTTTGTTGCTTAAACCGATGTCAATTGATGTTCGTTTTACGGCATTGCTGGTGTTTCGACCGGGCATACCCTTGTCGAGCAATGCGAAAGAATTGCTGCGGATCATGCGAATTCAAATGGCAGAAGATCTAAAAGCCTTGCAACTTGCGATCAAAGGGAAAAGTCGCTGATGCTTTGGATCAGGCAGCGTAATTGCGGCGGTGCTTTTCGAGATCGGTTGATATTGCTTGAGACGGGTGATTCAATAAGTTGTTGATTTAAAATGAATTTTATTATTTGTGAGTTGCCGAAAGCATACGTTCGACATAACGCGCAATCAAATCAATCTCCAGATTAACCTGCCCGCCCACCCGCAGATGTTTGAGCGTGGTGACCTGAATGGTATGCGGAATCAGGTTGATCGAAAACTGGCAGCCGGCGTCCAGATCTTCTACCCGGTTGACCGTGAGCGAGACGCCATTGACCACAATCGAGCCCTTGTAAGCCAAATATTTGGCGAGCGATTTTGGCGCTTCGATCACCAATTCCCAGGATTCGCCGACCGGTTCAAACTTGCGTACCGTGCCGAGGCCGTCAACGTGGCCTGATACCAGGTGGCCGCCTAGTCGTTCGGCCAGGGTCAGGGCTTTTTCCAGATTGACTTCGCCGGGCGCGGCCAGGCCGACGGTGAGGTTGAGGCTTTCGCGCGAGACGTCTACGGTGAAGCCGCTGCCGGTCTTTTCCACCACCGTCATGCAGGCGCCGTTGAGGGCGATCGAGTCGCCCAGCGCGACGTCGGCCAGAGGCAGGCTGCCGGCGTTGATGGTCAGGCGTACGCCGGCGTCGGCGCTGTTGCCCAGAGGTTGAACGGTGGTGATGTTGCCAACGGCGGCGACGATGCCTGTGAACATGAAAATCTCCGAAAAGAGGAATTAACTGAAGCGCGCAAGGATACGCAAATCTTCGCCGATCTGCTTGACCTCGTGCAATCGCAGCGTGGTTTTGCCGGACAAGTCTTGCAGCGCTGGTAGTGCGAACATGCCGCGTGCTTCGCCCAGCAGGCAGGGCGCGAAATACAGCAGCAGTTCATCGACGCATCCTTCGCCAATGAGCGAGCCGCCCAGTTTGGCGCCGGCTTCGATGTGCACTTCATTGAGCTGGCGGCGGCCCAGCTCGGCGATCACAGCGGGCAGGTCGACCTTGTTGTCGGCATTGGGCAGCACGATCACTTCGGCGCCCAGGTCTTCGAGTGCGGCGATTTTGTCGCGCGTCTGGCTGGCGGTGAAAATCCAGGTGCCGCCGCCGGCCAGTATCTTGGCGCTGGGGGCGATGGTGAGCTTGCTGTCGATGACGATGCGGCGCGGCTGGCGCGGGGTGGCGACGGCACGCACATTGAGCTGCGGATCGTCGTCTTTGACGGTGCCGATGCCGGTGACGATGGCGCAGGCGCGCGCGCGCCAGGCGTGGCCGTCGTCGCGTGCGGCGGGGCCGGTGATCCATTGGCTTTTGCCGTTGTGCAGTGCGGTTTTGCCGTCCAGGCTGGCGGCCGTTTTGAGGCGTACCCAGGGGGTGCCTTGGCGCATCCGTTTGAAGAAGCCGATGTTCATTTCCTGTGCCTGCTCGCTCAGGATGCCGGTGCGTACGCTGATGCCTGCCGCTTGCAGTCTGGCCATGCCTTGGCCGGCGACCAGCGGGTTGGGATCGGTCATGGCGGCGACGACGGTGCCGACCCCGGCCTTGATCAGGGCGTCGGCGCAGGGTGGCGTACGGCCGAAGTGGCTGCAGGGTTCGAGGGTGACGTAGGCGGTGGCGCCGCGCACGTCGTGACCGCGTGCGGCGGCGTCTTGCAGGGCTTGAATTTCGGCATGGTTGCCGCCGGGCGGCTGGGTGTAGCCGGCGCCGATGATGCGGCCCTGACTGACGATCACACAGCCCACGCGCGGATTGGGGGTGGTGGTGTAGAGGCCTAGCTCGGCTTGCTGCAGCGCCAGCGCCATCGCTTGCTGGTCGTTGGCGATGGTGATGTCGTAGAGGGACGCAATAGAGTCTGTCATGGGTTGTCTGCGGTTTCGGTCATTTCAGAAAAGCTGCAGCTGCTGTCGTCGGTCGGATTGCACATGCGTACACGGCCGGCTAGGGTGATTCTGACTAGTCGGACGTGCTCATGCAGGGAAAATTGCCAGGATCCCCATTGCCGGGCCGAAGCGCTGGCGTGGGTGCGGTTTCTGCCGTTGCCATTGTAAGCGATGTAAGCGGCCGAGCGGTCGCTGAGGCGGGCGGCGACCTTGAGTTGGGACGGTAGCGCCGGGTGGCTGTGGATGAGTGCGGCGCCGTCATGCCAGCGTGGCGGTGCGCTGGCGTCGTCGGGCTGGTAGACCACCCAGCCGTTGTGCCAGTTATTGCCGTCGCGCGGGACCAGGTCGACCCGGGTGCCGCGTTCAATGGCTTCGCTGCGCGCCAGGTTGAGTGCAAACACGAATTGACTGGCGGCGCTGACCACTTGCTGGGCTTGCAGGTAGCTGCGAAAGCTGGGGATGCCGGTGGCCAACAGCAGACCGACAATGCTGAGCACCACCAGTAGTTCTGGTAGCGTGAAGCCGGCATTGCGGCGTTTAGCGGCAGACATCGGGGGCTTGGTCGAGGGGGAGGCTGGCGGCGGTTTTTTCTCCTCGGCTGTTGAGGCTCAGGGTGCCGCAGAGCTCATCATGGTAGCTGGTGTTGACCAGTGCGCCGCCGGGGCTGGCGGTGACGATGACGCACTGTTCCAGGCTTTGTCCGCTGCAGGCAGCGGCGCTGATTTGGTAGGCGCTGGTGGCGGCATCGTCGGCGGAGAACCAGATGAAGGCGTTGTCATCGACAGCCCCGGCGGCGCTGGGTCCTTGATAGGCGACGTAGCGGTTGTGCTGGGAATAATAGCGTTCTTGCTGTTGCATGGCGCGTAGTAGTGCGGCGTTGGCTTGGGCGCGTTTGGCCTTGAGCACGGCAGTGCGATAGAGCGGGTAAGCGCTCAGTGCGAGGATGCCGGTAATGCAGAGCGTGACCAATAATTCGATGAGGGTGAAACCTGGGTTGCGATGTGCTGGCTTAGTAATGGTTGGCATGGTTGGCATGGTTGGCATAGCGGAAGCTCCTAGGGGGTGAGGTCGGACAGGTCGCGCCAGCTCAGACGTTGGCCGGGGCTTAGAGGCTGTTGCGAAATTACCGTGGCGTCGTTGCGGCTCCTTGCCGTACTACTTGTACTGTCTGCGTCGCCGCGCCTAGCCACGCTAATTTCGCAACAGCCACTTAATTGTTGGGGGGGGCCAGTGCTGAGGTCGATGGCGTGGATGGTTTGCAGCACGACGCGGTTGTGTGGCTGCGGGCCGTAGCCGATGGCGGTGATGCGATAGCGCAGCAGTGGCGGGCTGTCCTTGGGTTGGCCGGGTCTGGCCATGCGTAGCAATTCGATCAGGTAACGCGGCGGCTGCGTTGTCAGCGTGTCCTTGCCGTGGGCGAAACGGCGTGCGCTGGTGCTGCCGTAGGTGATGGTTTTGCTGTTCAGGTCGGGCAAGGTCCAGGCCGGGAGCCCGTCGCTCAGGCAGAGGCCGTTGCTGCACACACCGGCTTGGTCGGGGAAGGCGCTGGTGTGGCCGCGGGTAGTGTGCAGATCGAGCACGGCGTCGGCCAAGGCTGCTTCGGCAGCCTGGAAGGCGATCTCGTGGTTGCGGCTGTTACGGGCGACTTTTTCATTCATCAAGCTCATGTTGGCAGTGGCGGCGCCCAGCAGCATGCAGGCGCTTAGCAGCATCAAGGTGCTGAGCAGGGTGGCACCGCGTTGGCTGGCGGGGCGGGTCTTCATGCGCAGAGGTTGCGCAGGCGCACCGTCATGCGGAAGATGCGGCGCGGTTTGCGTAGCTGTGCGCGGGCGGTGATGGTGACTTGGGCGTCGCCGTTGTTCTGATAAGCGGGGCCAAACAGGTGGTAGAGCTTCTGGCTGTCGTCACCGCTGAAGTGTTCACCGCGTACCAGCAGGGCAAACTGGACGGTGGCGATGCGATGCCATTGCCGCTGTGTGATCTGTTGTGCCGGCAGGTATTGGGTGACGCTGCCGTCGTTGTCGGCGATGCCATAGAGGACATGGAAGGCTTCGACGCCACGGGCGATGGCGGCGGTATTCCAGCCGCCGGATTGGGTTGCATACTTGCAGCGCAATTCGGGCACGCCGGTGCTGTCGGCGGTGACGAAGAAAATACTGGCGCCGCGCTGGGCATCGAGTTCGGCGGCGCTGGCTTTGGCGACCGGGGCGGCAACGTTAAAGCCGGCGCAATTTTTCATGGTGTGATCGGCGCTGCCGAAAAAACGCACGGCCAGTACGTCGCTGCCGTAGTTGGCGGTATTGCTTTGGGGATTGCTGAGTGCGACGGTGGTGGTGCCGAGACGGCTGTTGTCCAGCCCGCTGATACCAGGTGTGATGCTGGCCAGATCTAGTTCGGCCAGGGCGGCATCGTCACGCGGCACGAAGTTGGCCTGGCGCAGTGCCTGGGCAATGACTTCCAGCGCATAGTGTCCGGTGTCTTGTATCAGTGCATGGTCGTGGACGGCGAGATAGCTGGTCTTGATAGTGCTCAGCAGGGCGGTGGCGGCGAGTGTTACGCCCAGGCCGAGTGTGATGGCCAGCAGCAGTTCAATCAAGGTCAGGCCTTGCTGATGGCGGGGCGATGGCGTTGCCATTTACAGTCCTGTCACCAGCACTAAGGCAGGCGTTGCGCTACGCTGGGTTCTGCCGCTCCAGCCGATCTTGATGACCACGGCGCTGCTGCCTTGCTGATCGCATTCCCAGTGTTGGGTGTCGGCCGGGTTGTCGCGGCAGACGGTGGCGCGCGCTTGCGGCAACTGTTGTTGCAAACGCTGTTGCCAGTCGCTGATGAGGAAGCTGGCCATGGTTGATGGATCGCAGGCGTAGCGGCGGCAATCTGTGGTGGGGGCGCTGGTGCTGTCGACTTGGGCTTGAAAGGTGAAGAGATAGGCATCGATTGCTTGTTCGCGCATGAGCTCGGCCAGTTCTGCTGCCAGATGTGTGGCGCTGGTCAGAAAGCCGCTTTCTTGTGTCATGCGCTGGGCGTGCAATTGCATGGTGGCGATGCCGCCGGCGCCGAGCATGAGGATCAAGATGGCGGCCAGAACTTCGATGAGCGTGAAGCCGTCGACTCGGCGCTTGTGGGTGGCCGACAAAAGGCGTGGTTGTTTGCTCTGAGTTGCTTGCATGGTGCCGCCGAGGTCCTGGAGAAAGCTAGGATGCTAGGACGGGCGGGCCGCGATTTCCATAGGATAGGTACGGAAACGCGGCGGTAAAAAATCAGGCTGTGGCGAGGTGCTTAGAAGGAGGAGCCGGGCTCTTGCAGAAACGCGACTTCTTCGGCTGTCGATGGCCGGGCGAGGATGGCGTTGCGATGAGGGAAGCGTCCGAAGCGGGCGATGATGTGTTGATGGCGTCGGCCATAATTGGCAAAGTTGTCGAACAAGGCTTTGACTGTGGGGTCCTGTTTGGTCGCGGTGCTTGCCAGTGTGTTGAGCAGGTGGACGGCATGGTCTTGATCGTCGGGATCTTCAGAATGTTCCAGCGGCAGATAAAAGAACACCCGTTGCAACAGCGACAGTTGCTGGTCGAAACCGAGCGCCAGGCCGAGGTGGCAGCATTGTCTGGCCAGTTCGTCGAAGGCGAAGGCCTGGGCGGTGTTGCGATAGCTGTTGCGGGGAAACTGGTCAAACAACAGGATCAGCGCCAGCATGCCGTCGGGGGTGTCGGCCCAGTCATCGAGCTGGTTGTTGCTGGCCGCTTCCATGGTGGTGGCGAAGCGTGCTTTGATGTCGGCATCAATGGCGCTATCTTTGCTCCACCACAAAGCGGACTGACGCGCGGCGACGGTGTTGCTGTCAGCCGCGGCGCCGAACCAGAAGTCGAGGATGTCGGTGATACCGGTCAGGGTGCTCATGCTGCCTGCGCTACCACGCGAATGCGGACATCGCCCAAGGCTACGGTTTGACCGGCGCTGATCTTGCAGGTCTTGCGCAGCTCGGTCTTGCCGTCGACCTTGACCTGGCCGTCGGCGACGATGGCCTTGCCGGCACCGCCGCTGTCGCACAGGCCAACCAGCTTGAGCAGCTGGTTGAGTTCGACGTAGGGGCCTTGCAGTTCAAATTCCACGTGTTGCATAGTTGCTTTCAAATCAGAGTAAAAATGGTATTCAATTCAAGGTGCGTTCGGCTTTGTCCAGCCATACGGCCAGGTTGGTGAGTAGATCTTCCTGGCTGAACGAACAGCTTTCTTCGGTAAACAGGCTGCCGGCTTCGAGCCGGCCGAGCAAGTCTTCGGCGACCACGGCGTAGCGCGGCGGCAGGCGTTGCAGCAAGTCTTCCTGGGCCCGCCAGGTGAGGCAAAAGGCGGTGATGTCAGTATGCTCATCGCGCAAGTCGTTGAGGGCGTCATGCAGAATTTGTATGCTGGGATGGGACATGGCAGTAATAGTGTCAGTCATCAGGAGTGCCAGGCGGTGACGGCAAACAGGGCCAGCACGCAGGCGTAGCCGGCGATCCAGGACAGCGAACGCAGGCTGGGTAAATCGCGCAGATACAGTACCGTGTAGAGTATCCGAATGAGGATGAAGGCCATGGCCAGGGCATCGATGCGGCCTTGTTCCACGCCGGCTTGTTGCGCTACCAGCACGGCGGCGGCAAAAAATGGGAAGGCTTCAAAGTGATTGCGATGGGCGTAATCGGCGCGGCGTCGCATGCCGGTCAGACCTTCCATCCAGGCGCGCGGCGCATGGTTGTCGAAATCGGCTTTGCCGTTCTTGGCCAACGATACCGTGAGTATTGGCAGCAGACCGGCCAGCAGGATGCACCAATATGAGATATGCATAGATTGCCTTTCAGAGAATAAGGGGCAATTGTAATGGAGCGCGGCGACAAGTACAGTTAATCGCAGGGCCATTGTTGGCCAGGATGGCGGCGCTTGTTGTGGTTTGTTATGGTTTGTTTGACAAGCTGTGTTACCACATGGGTTTTTTCCGTTTTCCGGAAGGTCTATAATGCAAGGCATTACTGCCTTCCTGCGCTCGCCGCGCCTATTCTGCCATGTCGACATCGTCCAATAGTCACTTCAATAGCCAGATCCCGCCTTTCCATTGGCTCAATCCGCTACGTCCGACCACGTTCCGTGTAATCGTCGGCCTGGGCTTTGGCGCGTTGGCGCTGCTGCTGATCAATCTGTTGACGCCCGGCGCCATGGGTGTATCGGCCTATGTGTGGAGTCTGGTGACGATGATTGCGGCTTATGTCTTGGCCGAAGTGTTGCTGGTGACATTCGTGGTACTGGGGCCGCTGGTCGGTTTTGTCTATGGCGTGATCGCTTATTTTTCACACTGAGTTATATCCTCTGCTCTTCTGGGCAGGAAGATAAGAAGAGGCCGGCATTGTCCGGCCTCTTGTCTTTTGTGTATCGGCAATGATGTCCGAATCGGCATGCTTTACTGCGATTTTTTCATTGGAATCCGGACGCTGGCAGACTTACTATGGAAGGCCTCCGGCCGCATGGCGCTGCCGGCACTTTGCTCATTGCTAAGGAAAAAATGCAGACACGTACACTTGCCGTTGATGGTTTGACGGTCCCTGAAATCGGCCTTGGTTGCTGGCAACTGGGTGGCGGTTGGGGTGCGCATTGGGATAATGAGGTCGCGCAGCAAACGCTGACGCAGGCTTATCAATCCGGCGTGCGCTTCATCGATACGGCTGACGTGTATGGCGACGGTGCCAGCGAGTTGTCTATCGGTCAATTCCTCAAGCAGCATCAAGGCTTGAGCGTGGCGACCAAGCTCGGCCGCGGTGCGATGTATCCCCATGCGTATACGCGTGAGGCGGTGCGCAGCGCGACCTTGCGTTCGCTGGAGCGTTTAGGCGTGGCGCAACTGGATCTGACGCAATTGCATTGCGTGCCGCCGGCGGTGCTGCGTGCCGGCGATATCTTTGACTGGATGCGTGAGTTGCGTGATGAGGGCTTGATCCGTCGTTTCGGCGCCAGCGTGGAAACCGTGGAAGAAGGCTTGCTCTGTCTGGAGCAGGAAGGCATGAGTTCGCTGCAGATCATTTTCAACATCTTTCGCCAGAAGCCGCTGGAACAATTGCTGCCGCAAGCCAAGGCGCGGGGCGTTGGCATTATCGTGCGGCTGCCGCTGGCGAGTGGTCTGTTGAGCGGCAAGATGACGCGTGAGACCGTCTTCAAGCCGGACGACCATCGCCATTTCAATCGAGATGGCCAGCAATTCAATGTCGGTGAAACCTTTGCCGGCCTGGAGTTCGCCACCGGCGTCGCACTGGCGCAAGAGATCGCGACCTTGGTGCCGGCCGGCATGAGCATGGCGCAGATGGCCTTGCGCTGGATTCTCGACCACGATGCCGTCTCGGTCGTCATTCCAGGTGCGAGTTCGCCGGCTCAGGTCGTGGCCAATACCGGCGCAGCGGCATTGGCGCCGTTGTCTGCTGAATTGCATACAGCGTTGGCGCAACTGTATCGGGACAAGATTCACGCGGCCATTCGCGGGCCCTATTGAGTCTTGCACACTGGTCGTAAAAAAGCCCATGAGCGGATCGCCATGGGCTTTTTTGTCAGTCGCGTGCGGTCGTTGTTTAGAGTTTGAAGACGTTGACCACTTGTACCAGATTGTCGCTTTGCATCTGCATCGACTGCGAGGCCGCTGCCGCTTCTTCGACCAGCGCAGCATTTTGCTGCGTAACTTCATCCATATGCGTGATGGCCAGGCTGACTTGATCGATGCCTTGACTTTGTTCCTGGCTGGCAACGGCAATTTCCTTGATCATGTCGCTGACCTTGCGGATGCTGCCGACCACGTCACTCATGGTGGTGCCGGCCTGGCCGACCAGATCGGCGCCGGCGCGCACTTCCTGCACCGAACCGTCGATGAGCGCTTTGATTTCTTTGGCGGCGGCCGCTGAGCGTTGTGCCAGGCTGCGCACTTCCGAGGCGACCACCGCAAAGCCGCGGCCTTGTTCACCGGCGCGCGCGGCTTCGACGGCCGCATTCAAGGCCAGAATATTGGTCTGGAAGGCGATGCCATCGATGACGCTGATGATGTCGACAATCTTGCGCGAGGAGGCATTGATCGAGTCCATGGTCTGTACCACGCGCTGCACGACCTCGCCGCCTTGTTGCGCTACCCCTGAAGCAGAGATGGCCAGTTCACTGGCTTGGCGGGCATTGGCTGCGTTCTGTTTGACGGTCGAGGTCAATTCTTCCATGGCCGAGGCGGTTTCTTCCAGTTCGCCGGCTTGCTGCTCGGTGCGGTTGGACAGATCCATGTTGCCGCTGGCGATTTCATCGACCGACTGCTTGATCGAAGCGCTTGCCGTGCGAATGTTGTTGACGGTATCGACCATGCGGTCACGGGTGTAGGCGATGGACGACACCAGGCTGGTCTGATCGCCTTGGCGCACGGTGATGATGCCGGTGAGGTCGCCTTCGGCAATCTTGCGGGCGATCAGTGAAGCCTGGCTGGGTTCGCCGCCGATGGATTGATAGATATTGCGCACCACTGCCAGCGCAATGGCTGACATGACGGCACCGAGGATCAGCAGCACCACGCCGGCGCGGATCAGGGAACGATAGAAGTCGGCCTGGATATCGTCCTGGTAGACGCTGGCGATCAAATCCCAGTTCCAGGGCTTGAAGCGTTTGACGAAGCCCATCTTGAGGCTGGCCTTGTCTTCATTGGGGCGCGGCCACCAGTATTCGAGGAAGCCTTCACCAGTTGTCGAGGAGCCGGTGGCAGCGATCATCTGGTATAGGGCATTGCCTTTGGCATCCTTGAAATCGATCATGTTCTTGCCGTTGAGCTTGGGGCTCATCGGATGCATGACCACCACCGAGTCGGCACCGACTAAGGTGATGTAACCGCTGCCGGTATAACGCTGATCGGCGACGCGGGAGATAGCCGATTTTTGGGCGTCTTCGACGCTCATCTTGCCGTCGGCAACCTGATGTTGCAGACCGGCAATGACGGAGTAGGACATTTCGGTGACGTCGACCAAGGTGTGCTGGCGATCGGCGATCTGCAGGTTGCGGGTCTCATAGATGTTCCACAGAGATAAGGCCAGCAGCGCGATCCAGGAGAAAATCAATGGTAGCCACAGCTTTTGTTTCAAGGACAGAGTTTGCACGGAGAGTCGCCTTATGTTGGAATTGCGGCTGCGGAAGCATACTGTGCCGTATGGTTGAAAATCTTAGCACGGATAAATTCCATGAAAACAGGAAAAAGACATGGATTTATGGGATTTTGGGCTTGCGCTGAAACGGCATCGCTGTCGCCAGACTAAAGCGACAGCGATGCCGTAGAGACACGACATCAAAGGCTGCGTTATTGCGGCGCCTTGCCGTAGCCGCCGCCGCCCGGCGTTGAAATCACGAAGACATCACCGGCTTGCATCTCGGTACTGGCCACAAAGCTCAGCTCTTCCTGGCTGCCGTCGTTGCGGATGACCATGTTGCGGCCGCATTCACCGGCGTCGCCACCGGCCGCGCCGAAGGGGGCAACGATACGGTTGTTGGACAAGATTGACGCCGTCATCGGCGCCAGGAAGCGAATCTTGCGCACGCCGCCGTTACCGCCATGCCATTGGCCGGAACCACCTGAATTTGGGCGGATTTCATAACTTTCCAGCCGTACCGGGTAACGCCATTCGAGAATTTCCGGATCCGTCAGGCGCGAATTGGTCATGTGCGTTTGCACCACATCCGTGCCATGGAACCCTTGACCGGCGCCGGAGCCGCCCGAAATGGTCTCGTAATATTGATGTTCGCCGTTGCCAAAGGTGAAGTTATTCATCGTGCCCGGCGCCGACGCCAGCACGCCCAGTGCACCGTAGAGGGCGTTGGTGATGCAGCTGGAAGTTTCCACATTGCCCGACACTACCGCCGCCGGATAGCGTGGGTTGAGCATGGAGCCTTCCGGGATGATGACGTTGAGCGGTTTCAGGCAGCCCGCGTTGAGCGGAATTTCGTCATCCACCAAGGTGCGGAACACATAGAGCACGGCGGCCATGCAAATCGCACTAGGGGCATTGAAGTTGTTGTTCAACTGGGGCGAGGTACCGGTGAAATCGATGTCGGCCGTGCGCTGGGCATGATTGACGCGGATGGCGACCTGGATCACCGCGCCGTTGTCGAGCGGGTAAGTGTAGGCACTGTCTTTCAAGGCCGTGATGACGCGTCGCACAGCTTCTTCGGCATTGTCCTGAACGTGGCCCATATAGGCTTGCACCACTTCCAGACTGAAGTGATCGACCATCTTTAGCAATTCCTCGACGCCCTTTTGATTGGCGGCAATCTGGGCTTGCAGATCGGCCAGATTTTGTGGAATGTTGCGGGCTGGATAAGGTCCTGAACTCAGCAACGCGATGGTTTCCTGTTCCAGGAAGCGGCCTTGACGGACCAACTGGAAGTTGTTGATGAGGATGCCTTCTTGATCGACCACGGTGCTGTTGGCCGGCATCGAGCCGGGGGTGATGCCACCAATGTCGGCATGATGACCGCGCGAACCGACGTAGAACAGGATCTCTTTGCCGTCTTTGGCAAAGGCCGGGGTGATCACGGTGATGTCGGGAAGATGGGTGCCACCGTGGTAGGGATCGTTGAGCATGAAGACATCGCCAGGCTGCATCTTGCCGGCGTTCTCACGGATGATGGTGCAAATGCTTTCGCCCATGGAGCCCAGGTGCACAGGGATGTGCGGCGCATTGGCAATGAGATTGCCGACTGCATCGAAGAGGGCGCATGAGAAATCCAGGCGTTCCTTGATATTGACCGAGAAGGCGGTATTTTGCAGACGCAGCCCCATCTGTTCGGCGATGCTCATGAACAGATTGTTGAACACTTCCAGCATCACCGGATCGGCGCTGGTGCCGATGGCCTTGCGCTGTTGACGGGGCAGGTAACGTTGCATCACCAGATGGTTTTGCGGTGTCACTTCTGCCCGCCAACCGGGTTCGACGATATTGGTGGCATTTGTTTCGGCCACGATGGCGGGGCCCTGTACGACGTCGCCGGGGCGCATGTCTTCGCGGCGGTACAGCGCGGTGGCATGCCATTGACTGCCGGAGAACAGTTGCACGGTTTCACTAGCTTGCAAAGGCCCGTTGCGTGGCAGCAGTTGTTCTACTTTTTCTTCGCGATCGTTAGAGACGCCGATAGCTTCCACCGAAATGGCTTCTATCACCATCGCTTTGTCTGCCATCAGGAAGGAATAGCGCTTTTTGTAAGCGGACTCGAACTGCGCCACCATACCGGGGATATCGTCGAAAGACACCACGATCACCGAGTCGGTACCGTCATAGCGCAGGTGCACACGCTTGATGACATTGATCTGGATCGCATTCACACCCTGTGCCAGCAAATCCTGGCTGGCTTGTTGCGCCAAGGCGTTCAGTTGCGTCGCCAGAATGTCTGCGGCGGCCTCGTTGAGAGCCAGTTCCATGGCTTGCTCGCGCATCGCAGTCTGATCGGCCAGTCCCATGCCGTAGGCTGACAGCACGCCGGCGAACGGGTGCGCAAAGACCCGGGTCATGCCCAGGGCATCGGCCACCAGACAGGCATGCTGGCCACCGGCGCCACCGAAGGTAGTCAGGGTGTAGTCGGTGACATCATGACCGCGCTGCACGGAAATGAATTTGATGGCATTGGCCATGTTGCCGACGGCGATTTCGATGAAGCCTTCGGCGACTTCTTCCGGGGTGCGTCGATTACCGGTTTCTTGAAAAATACGCTCGGCCAGTGCCGTGAATTTTTGTACCACGGCGTCACGATCGAGGGGCGCGTCGGCGGCTGGACCGAACACTTTGGGAAAGTGAGCGGGCTGGATTTTCCCCAGCATGACATTGCAGTCGGTCACCGCCAACTGGCCGCCACGGCGATAACTGGTCGGGCCGGGATTGGCACCGGCGCTGTCGGGGCCGACCCGGTAGCGGCTACCGTCGAAATGCAGGATGGAGCCGCCGCCAGCGGCCACTGTGTGGATGCTCATCATTGGCGCGCGCATGCGCACCCCGGCTACCTGGGTTTCAAACTCACGTTCAAATTCACCGGCGTAATGGGAGACGTCGGTCGAAGTGCCACCCATGTCGAAGCCGATGATCTTGTCGAAGCCGGCAGTTTCAGCGGTACGTACCATGCCAACGATACCGCCGGCCGGGCCGGACAGGATGGAATCCTTGCCCTGGAAACGATGCGCGTCGGTCAGGCCGCCATTGCTTTGCATGAACAGCAGGCGTACACCGTCCATTTCGCCAGCCACCTGATCGACGTAGCGACGCAGGATAGGCGACAGGTAAGCATCGACCACGGTCGTGTCGCCGCGCGAGACCAGCTTCATCATCGGACTGACTTCATGCGATACCGAAATCTGGGTAAAACCGATGGCAGCGGCCAGCTCGGCCAGCTGTTTTTCATGGGCGGTGTAGCGATAGCCGTGCATGAGCACGATGGCTACAGCCCGATAGCCATCCTGATACAGCGTGCGCAGTTGCTGTTGCGCACCACTGGCATCGAGTGCCTGCACCACTTCACCATGCGCGCCGATGCGTTCGTCGACTTCCACCACTTTTTCGAACAGCAGTTCCGGCAACACGATATGACGGTCAAACAGGCGTGGCCGATTTTGATAAGCGATGCGCAAGGCATCGCGAAATCCCTTGGTGATCAACAGTACGGTCGGATCCCCCTTTCTTTCCAATAACGCATTGGTCGCTACGGTGGTGCCCATTTTCACCGCTTCGACCTGTTCCGGCGAAATGTGCTGGTCTGCACGCAGCCCCAGCAGACGCTTGATGCCAGCGACTGCGGCATCCTTGTATTGCTCAGGATTTTCCGACAACAGCTTGTGGGTCAGCAGGCTACCGTCCGGTTTGCGCGCGACGATGTCGGTAAATGTACCGCCGCGATCAATCCAAAATTGCCAGCGTTGTTCTCCGAGTGTGGTCTGTTCTTGATTCATGGTGTGTTGCCTTTCTTCAAGTTAATTTTTGGTGCGGTTTATTGATAATTTATCGATGTTTTGCACATTAATCGTGCGGGCCAGTCCTTGCCGATCAAGTCTGTGATTCTCGGCGAGACCTGCCTATTGCTTCTCAAAGCCTTGCTGCATCTGGATTTCGTCTGAAAGTGTCGATTCTAAAAAAATCAGGCACGCGATTTGCTAATGAATCGTTAATGATTTGCAGATCATTTATTTTTCTAATTATTAATAATTTATTGACATATTATCGATGAAACATATAGGATTCAACAAAAAAATAAAGGAGACAAAAAATGGATGAGGAACCAGAAGTAACTCAGTGAGGAGCGCAGCAGCGTCCCTTACCCCCATTGAAACGCTTGTCCTTGATGCCGGTATCGATCTACCGGCGCGCAGCAGGACCAAGCGTTGCGAATCCTGAAGTGTGCAGTCGTGAAGGCCGCTATTGGCAGCCTTGGTAATACCGGCAACAGCAGCATCAGCAATACCAGCAACAAGAAAAGCATTACCGCAACACCGTGTTGTGTACGTGTATCCCCTCCGGGAGGCGGTTTCACATCACGTCGGTTTGCAGCATCGTCCAGTTGTCATGTGCTCTGGAGTGGATCGGCTCAGCCTTTGATTTGGGGCGGTGCGGCAGGTGATGTAGAGCACCGAACAAAACGCCGATGGCAAGACGTACCGACGCAGGCAGTACGGCGTACGGCAAGGAGGTGCAACGCTGCAAGCGGTGTTTTGTTCGGTGTTTTTAGGGAGCTCCCGTTGGAAGAGGCATACCTCGGGAGATTTTTGGATGTTGTTCATCAATACAATAAGGAGTAGCTCCTCATGTTACGTCTCGTTTTCAAACGTCTTAAAAGCGTAGGCAGAATCTGCCTTACCGTCGGGTTCTGTATGACTGCCTATACTGCGCATGCGCAGCAGCAGGAAATCAAGATCGGCGTCATCTACCCGCTTAGCGGCGCGGCCGCTTCCACCGGTGCGGAAATGAAGGACGCTCTGGAATTGGCGGCCGACATCATCAACAACGGTGCCAAGGGCGTACCGAATCTGCCGTTTTCCAGCGGCGGTGGTTTGCCTAATTTGAAGGGTGCCAAAATCAAGCTGATCTTTGCCGATTCGCAGGGCAGCCCGCAGGTTGGCGCTACTGAAGCGGAACGTTTGATCACACAAGAGAAGGTGGTCGCTCTGGTCGGTGCTTATTTCAGCAACGTCACGGCAACGACCAGTCAGGTGGCCGAACGTTACAAGGTGCCTTACCTGAATCCGGAATCTTCCTCGGCATCGTTGACGCAGCGTGGCTTCAAATGGTTCTTCCGCACCACAGCGCATGACGATTTGTTTGTCAGTAACTTCTACGAGTTCTTCAAAGAGTTGCAAGCCAAGAAGGGCATCAAAGTCAGCAAGCTGGCCACCTTCAATGAAAACACGTTGTGGGGCAACGAGACCACCAAGCTGGAAACCAAGCTCTCCGGTGAACGTGGCTATGAATTGAGCAAGACCATCGTGTACCCGGCCAAGAGCACCCAGCTCACTTCCGAAGTGCAGTTGCTCAAAGCGGCGGCGCCGCAGGTGGTGTTGCAATCGTCTTATCTGGGTGACGCGATCCTGTCGATGAAGACTTATAAGGAACTGGGATTCACTCCCGACATGATTGTGGCAAATGATGCCGGCTTCATCGACACCGAGTTCGTCAAGACGCTCGGCAAGGATGCCGACTTCATCATCACGCGTGACGTCTGGTCGCTCGATCTGGCCGCCAAGAACCCCTTGATCAAGCAAGTCAACGATTTGTTCAATGCTCGCTTCAAGATCAATTTCACCGGCAATTCTTCGCGCACCTTCACCGGACTGATGACCCTGGCCGATGCCATCAACCGTGCAGCTTCGACCGACGCCGAGGCGATCCGCAAGGCTTTGGTGGAAACCGATATTCCCGGCAACAAGCTGATCATGCCGTGGAAGGGTGTCAAGTTCGACGAGCACGGCCAGAACACCGAAAGCTCCGGCATCCTGCTGCAAATCATCAATGGCAAGTATTACACCGTGTGGCCGTTCGATATGGCTACCCGCGATGTGGTCTGGCCGATGCCGAAGTGGGATCAGCGCAAATAAGCGCAGCAGCGCTGCCATGAAAGTGGCAATGGCTTGCAGATTTAATTTACGCGGCGGCTTATGGGACGTAAGCCGTTCGCTAAGGGGAATGTCATGTCTTGGGAAATTTTGATTCAAACGCTGGTGTCGGGCTTATTGCTCGGATTGATTTATGCGTTGGTGGCAATTGGCTTGACGCTGATCTTCGGCGTCATGGATATCGTCAACTTCGCGCACGGTGAGTTTCTGATGTTCGGGATGTATTCCAGCTTCTGGCTGTTCGCATTGTTTGCGCTGGATCCCATTTTTACGCTGCCGCTGACGGCCTTGTTTCTGTTCGGTCTCGGGGCGTTGTTGTACAAACTGGTGATTCGCAAGATCACCAATGCGCCGATGGTGTCGCAGATTTTTACCACCTTCGGACTCATGATTCTGTTCCGTGGCATCGCTCAATTTTTTTGGACGGCAGATTTTCGTACGGTAGAAAATTCCATGGTCAGCGGTCATGTGGCGCTGGGTGGAATTCAGATCGGTACGCCGCAATTGAGTGCCGGTCTCGGCGCCATCATCGTCACCGCCGTGATCTATCTTTTCCTCACGAAAACCAGACTGGGAGCCGCTCTGGAGGCGACTGCCGCCGATAAAGAAGCGGCTCAGCTCATGGGGATTGATTCTCAAAAAATGTTTGCCCTGGCCTGGGGCATTGGCGCGGCCTGTGCCGGTGTCGCCGGTGCTTTGTTGTCGACTTTTTTCCCGATTTTTCCTGAGGTGGGTGCCAATTTCATCCTGATCGCTTTTGTGGTGGTCAACCTGGGTGGTTTCGGCAGTGTGGTGGGTGCCCTAATCGCTGGTGTGCTGGTCGGAGTGATCGAAGTGATGGGCGGATTTTTTCTGGGCCCGCAATACAAGATGGCGATCGTACTGGTGTTGTTCCTGACGGTGCTGATGTTCCGTCCACAGGGTTTGATGGGCAAGGCGCAAGCCTGAGTTGTTCTGAGCCCTCATTTATCTACAGAGAGAAAACACATGTTTAAAAATACTTCCCGTTTGCCGCTGCTGGCACCGCCATCGGTGAGTGGTCTGCGCAAGGTCCACCTGCTCCTGTTGGCACTATTGGTGCTGGCGTTGGCCTTGCCATTGTACGTTTCCAATCCGTCGCAGCAGAACCTGGCGATTCTGATGTTGATGGCGGCGCAGATCGGCGTGTCCTGGAATATTGTCGGCGGCTATGCTGGCCAGGTTTCGCTTGGCCATGTCGCGTTCTATGGTATCGGGGCCTATACCTCTGCCATCCTGTTCGGCGCCTATGGCATCAATCCCTGGCTGGCCATGGTATCGGGAGGCTTGATTGCGGCGTTGCTGAGCGTGGTTATCGGTTGGTCTTGTTTCCGCCTGAAAGGGCATTACTTCGCCATGGCCACGATTGCCGTTGCCGAAATCATCCAGATCATTTTCACCAACTGGGACTTCGCCGGTGCAGCCGTCGGCCTGACTATTCCCATGGGCGATGAAGGCTGGTCCCATATGGTGTTTTCCGGCAAGTTGCCTTACTACTATATTGCGTTGGGTTTATTGCTGTTGACCCTGTTGGCTAACTTTTTGATTGAGCGCAGTTTCCTCGGTTATTACTTCCGCGCCATCAAGGATGAACCGGACGCTGCCCGCAGTCTCGGTGTGCATCTGGGCAAGTACAAGCAGATCGCGTTTGCGGTAAGCAGTTTCTTGACCGCCATGGGCGGCAGCTTTTACGCACAAAAGGAGTTGTATATCGATCCGGCTTCGGTGCTGGGTACCGGCATGTCGATCAAGATGGCGCTAGTTGCCATCCTTGGCGGCGTCGGTACCTTGTTCGGGCCGCTGCTTGGTGCTGGGGTGCTGACCGCGATTGAAGAAGGCACGCGTACCTTGTTTGGCGGTTCAGGTCGGGGCACCGATCTGATCATCTATGCGGCACTGATCATCATCATCGCGGTGTATTACCCGAACGGCATCCTCGGCTATCTCAAGAGCACATTTGCGCGTCGTCGGGCCATCAAGAATCAAGCCGCTCAGGAGGACAGCAAATGAGTTTGCTACGCGTAGAAAACGTTTATAAAAAATTCGGCGGTCTGGTCGCCAATCAGGATATTTCCTTCACGGTACAGGCTGGTGAAATCGTCGGCCTGATCGGTCCTAACGGTGCCGGCAAGACCACCATGTTCAACTGCATCGCCGGCTATGCGCCGCCGACCACCGGTGCCATCTGGTTGGAGGATATCAAGATCTCCGGCATGACGCCGGAGCAGTGTGCCCAGGTTGGTATCGGCCGCACGTTCCAGGTTGCGCGCACCTTTACCAGCATGAGTGCGCTGGAAAATATCATGGTCGGCGTGTTCCTGCATACGCGTGGTGTTGCTGCTGCGCGCCAGGCTGCCCGGCAATTGCTGGAGTTCGTCAATCTCGGCCAATGTGCCGACAGGCCCGCCGGCAGCATGACCATCAGCGAGCAGCGCCGCTTGGCGGTGGCGCGTGCGCTGGCGGTACGACCCAAGTTGCTGCTCATGGATGAAGTCATGGCAGGGCTCAATCCGACCGAAGTGCGAGAAACCGTCGAGGTGGTCCTGAAGATCCGCGAGCAGGGTATTGCTTGCCTGATCGTCGAGCACGTACTGGAAGGCATCATGCCGATTGCCGACCAGATTGTGGTGCTCGATTACGGCAAGAAAATTGCCGACGGCACACCACAGCAAGTATCCGCCGATCCGCATGTGATCGCAGCCTATCTGGGAGACGAATAATGCTGCAAGTAAGCAATCTACGCGTCAGCTATGACGGCGTGCTGGCCTTGTCCAAGGTCGATATTGATATCAAACCGGGCAGTCTGGTGGCGCTGGTGGGCGGCAACGGCAATGGTAAATCGACCACCTTGCGCGCCATCGCCGGTCTCAACAAGGTCGATGCCGGCAGCATCATGTTCAATCAACGCGATATCGGCAAGATCCCTGCATTCGACCGCGTTGGGCTGGGTTTGTCGCTGGTGCCGGAAGGGCGGCGTCTGTTCGGTCGCCTGACAGTGGAACGCAATCTGGAACTGGGCGCCTATACCCGCAGCGACAAGCAGGAAATCGCGGCCTCCATCGACGATATGTACAACACCTTTCCCATCCTCAAGGAACGCCGTCATCAACTGGCCGGCACCATGAGCGGTGGCGAGCAGCAGATGCTGGCCATTGCACGGGGTCTGATGGCCAAGCCGCGCTTGTTGTTGCTCGATGAGCCATCCTGGGGCATTGCACCGAAGTTCGTCACCAAGGTGCTCGACACGATCGAGCTGGTCAATCAGAAGGGCGTTTCGATTCTGCTGGTCGAACAGAACCTGCACAAGGCCTTGGCCATTGCACATTACGGTTATGTGATTCAGACCGGCCGCATTGTCATGCAAGGCACAGGCAGTGAATTGCTGCATAACGACGATATCAAGAAGGCTTATCTAGGAGGGATGTGAGATGAATATGCTGTTGTCTTCCGACCCCGGTGCCGACCTCTCTGCCGCCGAACTGCGTGCGTTGTGCCGCAGCGGCAGCTTCGATGGACCCACTGCCGGTTACGCGGATCATCATGTGCAGACCAATCTGATGATTGTGCCGCAAGAATACGCCTTCGATTTTCTGTTGTTTTGTCAGCGCAATCCCAAGCCTTGCCCGCTGGTGGAAGTGCTGGAGCCGGGACACTTTGCACCGCACTGTGCCAGTGATGGCGATCTGCGCACGGATGTGCCGGGTTATCGCATTTTCGAAAACGGTGTGCTCAAGGAGGAAGTGACCGATATTTCGGCCTATTGGCGCGATGATCTGGTGAGCTTTCTGATCGGTTGCAGTTTTTCCTTCGAAAGCGCTCTGGTCGATGGCGGCATCGCGCTGCGTCATCTGGAGCAGCAGTGCAATGTGGCGATGTACAAGACCAATCTGCCGTGCGTTCCGGCCGGACGGTTCAGCGGCAATATGGTGGTCAGCATGCGGCCGATCAAAAGCCGCGATATCGCGCGTGCGGTCGAGATTACGGCGCGTCTGCCGCAAGTGCATGGAGCGCCGGTGCATATCGGCAATCCACAGGTGTTGGG